>Ga0075423_10000930_pt1 | contig 24807 bp, 18 predicted proteins | sample SoiMethybrSBSTD2_FD_80114 | JGI IMG/M metagenome (GOLD analysis project Ga0075423, IMG submission 80114) | Bulk soil microbial communities from a Populus tree surrounding site in Tennessee, USA - Soil MetaG P. TD hybrid SBSTD2 | ecosystem: Environmental > Terrestrial > Soil > Tree plantation... | reverse complement strand
TCGAATCCGGGTCCGAGGTTCGAGCCGGCGGTCTGCTGGCTCTGGCTGCCGAGCTGAAGCGGAAGCTGGAGGTCGAGAAACAGGCGCGAGCCGAGATAGCGGCCCGCCGTCAGCGTGAGCCCGCGGGTCGGCTCCTGCCGGATCTGAAAGACATCCAGGCCGAGGCCCTGGCCGGCGGAGCTGGAGATCGCGTCGGTCAGCGTGCCGAGCGCCATCTGCTCGCCGGTGTTACCGCCGCCCGTGCCCGCGCGCTCGAACAGCGCGTTGTCGGACGCCGGCCGGCCGGTGACGATGTAGGACAGGATGTCGTCCTGGCTCATCGATGGGTCGGACGTGAAGTCGAGCCCCAGGCTGTCGAGGCGCCCGCGTGCGTGCACGTTGATGAGGACGCCCTCGGCGTCACCGCCGCCCTGAGTCGGCACCTCGTAGGAGGCGTTGACGTCCAGCTTGGTCGAGTCCACCGGCCCGGTGAGGTTGATGTCCCCGTCGGTCAGCCGGAACTGCTTGCCGTTCAGCTCGAGCGTGCCGCGGTTCGGCACCGGCTCGACGCGCCCGAAGAACTGCATGTCCTGCCCCGGCTGCTGCGTCACCCGGAGATTGCCCATCAGCTCGATGTTCGTCTTCGGACTCGAGGTTCTCCGAATCCACACTCGCCCCGGCATCTGGACGGCGAGATCGAGCTTGGCCCGGTCCATCAGGCCCGCCGTCTCCTTGCCCTGGCTGAGCACGCCGGGTCCGAAGTCTCGGGCCAGCTCGCGCAGGTCCGCCGGGGTGAGCTCGACATCTTCCACCCGCACCTTCGCCGCCGCCGCCCCCACGAAGAAATCGGTGCGGCCGAGCTGCACGCGTCCGGTCAGCTCGGGGTGCAGCAGCGTCCCCCCGACCTGGACCTTGCCCGATGCGGAGGTGTGGAGCTGGTCCGAGTTGACCAGTCGGAAGTCGCGCATCGTCGCGGCGAGATCGAGCCCCGGGTCGCTCAGCGGCGCGAGGTGGATATTGCCGGAGCCCAGCAGCTCCTCGTGCTTGCCGGTCAGCAGCCGGAGCTTTTCGATCCGGAGTACTTCGCCCTCGAGGCGGCCCGCCAGCTCGCCACGCTGGTAGGCGACGCGGATCGCCGGCAGCTCGAGGGTGCCCCGCGAGAGGTTGACGGCGCCCGTCGCCTGCGGGGCATGGATGGTTCCTCCGATGTGCGCGTCGGCGCCGAGACGGCCACCGAGGCCCTTGGCGGCGTCGGGGGGCAGCAACGGCTGAAACAATGACAGGTCGAAGCTGTCGGCGCGCACGGCGAGTGAGACCGTGTCCGCCTCGAGCGGCTCGCTCGCGATCGTCACCGTGGTGTCGCGCGGGGCGAGGGTGAACCGGTAGGGCAGGGAGCCATCGATCGTGAGCGCGCCGCCACGCTGCGGCTTCGCGGCCGCCGAGATGTTGAGACCGCGCTCAGTCCAGTCCAGCTTGGTGCCTACCGTGCCGAGGTCGCGCCCCTGGCGCGACTCGATGGCGAGGCTCACGTCGCCTTGGAGGCGGGGGCTCGCTGCCGGGCCGGTGAGGTGCAGCTCGCCGTCGAGCCGGCCGCCGATCGGCACCAGGCCCGTTGCACGCAGGGTCTCCAGCTCCAGCGACGAGATGTGAAGCGTCAGATCGCTGGTGCCGTGCCGGTCGAGCACGCCGTTCAGCGCGATGCTCCGGTTGCCGGCGCGCAGCACGAGGCTCTTCACCTCCACCCGCGGGCCGATCGCCACCACCGAGGGCCGCTCGAGCGTCCAGGCCCGCCCGCCCTCGTCGAGCGTGAGCCGCTGCAGGTCGGCCCGCACCGTGTCCCGGGCGGTCGAGACCGAGCCGCGAACGCGCGTCTCGAGCCGCACGCTGTCTCCGACGTTGAGCTTGAGATCGAGAGCGAGCGTCGAGTCGTAGCCGCCGGTGGCGGTCAGGTCGCGGAGCGTGAGCCGCCCGAAGGCGGCGTCCGTGACCCGCAGGTCGCCCGAGACCGCGGCTACTCTGGTGCTGTCGAGCGTGGCCTTGCCTGCCAGCGTCACCCGGTTGGCCAGGCTCCCGGCGAGGGCCAGTCCGTAGGCATCGGCCCCGCCCTCGATGTGCCACCGCCAAGCCGGCCCGGTGACCAGGAGGTGCATCCGCGCCGAGTCGGCGCCGGCGGTGTCCGCCCGCATGAGCGCGGCCACAGGACCGAGATCGCCGAGCGACGCCGCGAGCCTGAGCGTGCCCGGGTTGGGGCCCGGCCGGAGCTGCAGCCGCCCGCCGCCGTCGAGCAGGGCAACGTTGGATCTCAGGAGCACAGTGTCGACCTGGAGTTGCCCGTCCACCGGGCTCAGGACGACGCTGAGCGCCGGCACGCGGATGCCACCCACGCCGCCCACCGCATCCACGGTCCCGCCGACGGTGCGGAGGCCCGAGCTGTCCGTCTCGAGCGTGAGGGCGAAGCGGGACTCGAACCGCCCGTCCGCGTCCGTCCGTCCCGTCCACCGCGCCAGGTGCTCGGCCCGAAGCGAGCCGTCGGCCGTGAGCGCGGTGCGGCTCCCGGTGGGCGTGGTGCGCACGGCGGCGTCGAGCGCGGCGTCGGGTCCGTCGGCGTGGAGCTTGGCCTGCACCTGGCGGCCGTCCACGCGCGCGTCCACCGAGCCGCTGGTGAGCTCCGCCTGGTTCACCCGCGAGGGCAGCAGCACGACACCCAGCGTAGCGTGCAGGCTGTCGGGCGAGGCGCGCGCCACCTCGGCCGTGAAGGTGGTATTGAGATCGGTGTGGAGGTCCGCCCGGCCGAGGAGGGCACCGAGGTCCACCGCAGTGAGCCGGCCCTCGCGGATGCGGTACACGGGCGCGGGCGCGCCCGGCGTGCCGTCACCGGCCGCCGACAGGTCGCCGCCGTTGCTTCGGAGCGACGCGTCGTAGACGAGCTGCTGGCCCGCCAGCCGGAGGTTGGCTGTGCCATCGGTGATCTCGACGTGTCCGACGCGTGAGGAATCGAGCGTGAGCGTCGCGCTCGCGGTGCGCTCGGCACCGCGCAGGCGCGCTTCGCCGCTGATCGAGAGCGTCACTGGCCCCGCAAGATCGGGCCGGCCCAGAAAGGTCCCGAGGTCCACTCCCTCGAGCGCGGCGCGACGGAGTACATAGGAAGCCGTGGTGTCGAATGGGCGGCCGAGCGCCTCCAGGACCAGGCGCCCGCCCTGCATGGCGCCCTCGCCTGTGATCCGGAGGCGACCGCGGTCGAGACGGGCCACCGCGTCCACCCGTTCCACGTGCCGCGTTCCGTAGCGGAGCTCGTCGAAGTGGAGCCCGGCTGACACCCGCGCCTCCGCCGGCGCCGAGCCGCGGCCGGTGAGCGTGAACCGGCCGGAGAGCGGCGCGCTGGTCGTGTCGCCCGCGAGCGCGCCGAGGTCCACGCGATCGATGCGTCCGTCACGCAGCTCGTAGCCCAATGTGTCGCCCAGGGTCACGTGCCCGATCGCGGTGATCTTCCCGCCGCCGGCGAGGATCTCGGGTCGCACGTCCAGCCGGCCGTCCGCCAGCCGAAGCGTGGCCTGGCCAAGCGGCCGCCGCGCGCCCGTATCGCGGACAGCCGCCAGGTTCACCTGCCCGCGCACGGTCGCCGAGTCGGGCGACGTACCTTCGCCGGCGAGGCGGAAGCCGACGGCCAGCACCGGGTCGCCGTCGGGCCCGGCGAGCGCGCGCGCGACGGCGGCCGTGCCGGGCATCGCGAGCGCAGTGCCGGACACCCGATAACTGGGCAGGGAGTCGAAGGGTCGGGCCCGGCCGGTAGCGTCCACGCGGCCGGAGTCGAGCGCACCGCGGAGCGTGAGGTCGGCCGTGCCCCGTGTGAGCAGGGCTCCGAGCTCGAGCCGTCGCATGACAACTTTGCCGAGCCGTGTGCCGCCGAGGTCGAGGTGCGCGCTTCCGTCCGCGCTCGAGAGGGGGCCGTTGGCCTCGGCGTCGAGCCGGGCGTTCACTTCGCCCGCCGGCGCCGAGGCATGGAGGCGGGAGGGGTCGAGCCGGCTCACCAGACCGTGCACGCGGTACGCAGACGGCTTGCCGTCGTGCAGCCGGGTGCCGGCATCCAGCGTCAGCCGCCCGCGGTCGAGCGTGGCCGCGAGATGCGCCGTCACCAGGTCGCCGTCGCCCTGGGCCCGCGCATCGAACAGCAGCTGCCCCGTGGCCGGCACCGACGGAGCGAGCGCGGCCAGATCCGCCAGGGCCAGCGGCCGCGCCGCGAGCCGGACGTCCAACCGGTCCACCAGCCGGGTCTCGCGGAAGCTGCGCGGCAGCACGACCCGGCCGGTGAGCTCGCTCGCCTCGGTGTGGATGCGTAGCGGGTCGAGCCGGAGCTCGTCGGCCGTGACGCCTCCGCGCGTGGTTACGGCGAGCCATCGGTCGCTCGCCGGCGGACGCACCGCGAACATGAGCTGGTCGATCGTCACCAGCGCGGTGTCGCCGATGCGCAGGTCGCGCGCGGCCAGCTCCTGCAGCCGCGCGTGCACCACCGAGTCGGGCGCGAGCTCGGCGGCCACCGACAGGTCGCGCACGAGCAGCCGGTCGATGGCGAAGCCGCCTCCGCCCGTGGTGTCCGAAGACTTGCGCAGCACGTCCACCAGGTCCCAGTGCTCGCCGCGCCGCCGCATGGCGACGCTGCCGCCGACCACGGCCAGCTCGTCCACCCGGCTCGCCGGCGGCCGAAGCCGCGGCAGACGGTAGCCGACGGTGAGCCGATCGATGTGCGCCAGCTCGCGCCCGTCCTGACGCAGGCGGAGGTTCTCGAGCACGAGACCGCGCAGGAAGTTGCCGGAAACGCGTCCCACCTCGAGCCGATTCCCGGGATTGAGCGGGGCGAAGGTCAACAGCTTCCGCACCACTGGAGTGGCCACCGGGGGGAGTTGCAGCAGACCCACCACCGCCACCACAATCACCAGCAGCGCGGTGAGCCCGATCCCCGCGCGCCGAAGCCAGCGCCGCGGTGGGCGAGGGCTGGTCTGCCGGGGATCGGGCTCAGGAGGCGTCATGGCGCTCGTCCAGGTGTGAGTGGCGGCGCGAGCCAGCGCGAAACCCCTAACGGTGCAACAGGCCAGCGTTTGCGACTATGAGCCACGTCACCGCCATCCGCCCGCCGATGACCTGCTTCGCCGTCGCGGCCCCGGGGCTCGAGCCGCTCCTGGCGGACGAGCTGCGGGGGCTTCAGTCGCGCTACTCGCTGGAGCTCGACACCCCTGAGACCGGCGGGGTTGCGTTTCGAGCCGACGCCGCGGGCCTGTACGCGGCCAACCTGCACCTGCGCATCGCCTCCCGCGTGCTCGTCCGGGTCGGCGCCTTCCACGCGGCGGCGTTCCACGAGCTCGAGCGCCACGCCGCACGGCTACCGTGGGACGAGCTCGTCCGTGAGGGACAGCCGGTGGCGTTCCGGGTGACCTCGCGGAAGTCACGCCTCTACCATCAGGACGCGGTCGCGGAGCGCCTGCTCGTGGCGGTCGGCTCGAGGGTGCGCGGAGCAGCCTCGGCCCTGGCCGGCTCGGCCACGGCGGCGGGAGCCGAGCCGCAGGAATTCTTCGTACGGTTGGTCCGCGACGAGTGCGTCGTCAGCGTCGACGCCTCGGGCGAGCTGCTGCACCGGCGCGGCTACCGCCTGGCGAGTGCCAAGGCACCGCTGCGCGAGACACTGGCGGCGGCCATGCTGGCGGGAGCCGGTTGGGACGGGTCCGCGCCGCTCATGGACCCGATGTGCGGGTCGGGCACCATCCCGATCGAGGCCGCGCTGCTGGCCCGGCGGATTCCGCCAGGACTCAACCGCGGCTTCGCCTTCGAGCATTGGCCGGTTTTCGACGAACCGGCATGGCGTGCGGTGCTCTCCGCGGCCCGGGAGCGAATCCTTCCGGCCGCGCCCGCGCCCATTCAGGGCTCGGATCGGGACGCGGGCGCCGTTCGGGCGGCGGCCGCCAACGCGGAGCGGGCTGGCGTCGGCGGTGATGTCGAGTGGCGGCGCGCGGCGATCTCCGCGATCGAGCCCCCGCGCGAACCGGGCTGGGTCGTGACGAATCCGCCGTATGGGGTCCGGGTGGGCGAGCGCAAGCGGCTCAGGGATCTCTACGCTCAGTTCGGCAACGTGATGCGGGCGAAGTGCGCGGGTTGGGAGGTCGCGGTGCTCACGTCGCATCCGGAGCTCGAGCATCAGACGGGGCTGCCGCTCACGCCGCGGCTTGGCACCGAGAACGGTGGTCTCCGCGTCCGGCTGATGCGTGCCCGCGTGCCGTGACACACGACGGGCGCGATCCCCGGTGGCCGGAGATCGCGCCCGTCGTATACTTGAGCCGTGCGGCGCTTAGGCGGCCTTCGGCTTGGTGAGCGCGCCCGCGAGCATCTCCGAGAGGTAGCCGAGCACGGCGCCGATCACGAGGGCGAGGATCGTCCGCGACCATGTGCCGTTCGCGCCGACGACGACGCTCACCGCGGTCGCCGCCCCGAGGAAGGCGCCAGGAATAAAGCCGAGGATGCCGATCTTCGCCTGCAGCACCATGCCGACCGCGGCCAGCCCCACCAGCACGGAGAGCATGGGCACGCCGCCGCCGAACCGATTCCACAGGCTGAGCGCGAGGAAGGCCCAGAAGACGCCGCTCAGGTTCGCCGCGATGGTCTTGGTGAGTCCGTCGGTCTTGCCGCCGGCCGCGAAGAAGCAGCCCCAGGCCACGATCCCAGCCCACACCGGCAGCCCGCCCGGTCCCAGCGCGACGTAGGTCCACCCCGCGATGAGGATGCCGATGCTGAGTGCCAGCGCGACGAGTGCGTCCATGTGCTACCTCCATCCATCAGTGGGAGACTGAGCAGCATCTCTCCGGCCGAAGCGAACTGGCAGGTGAGACGGGTGAGGTAAGCGGACCAGCGGTGGGAGACGACCGAGCGACATTACGGGTCGGTCGCCGGGGCGTCAAGCTTGTCGCAGCTTCGGTAATCGTTCGGAGAGAGCGCGTCCCACTTCTTGCGACCCGAAAGGTCGGCACCCATGCGCCTCGTTTCCGTTGGTCTAACACTCACGCTCGTATCATCTTACCCGGTGGCGACGGGCCGCGCGCAGGCCGCCGCCGCCAGCGACAGCGGCAAGACCACCCTGCTGGTGCCCGACGCGGTCTGGGACGGCGTCGCCGAGGCGCCCCAGCGCGGATGGGTGGTCCTGGTGCGGGGCGAGCGCATCGAGGCCGCGGGTCCCGAGGGCCGCGTGGCGGCGCCCGCGGGCACCGAGCGGATCCCCCTCGCCGGCGCGACGCTCCTCCCCGGGCTCATCGAGGGGCACTCGCATCTCTTCCTTCATCCGTATGACGAGACGCTGTGGGACGACCAGGTCCTGAAGGAGCCGCTCGGGCTGCGGATCGCCCGCGCCGTCGCCCACGCGGCGGCCACGCTCCGGGCCGGCATCACGACCGAGCGCGATCTTGGCACGGAGGGGGCCCTGGACAACGACGTCCAGCTTCGCCGCGCGATCGAGCAGAAGATCGTGCCCGGCCCGCGTCTCCTGGCCGTCACCCGCGCCATCGTTGCGACGGGCAGCTACGGCCCGTCGCGGACCCGATACGCGATCGATCCGCCTCAAGGCGCGGAAGAGGCCGATGGCGACGACGGGATCACGCGGGTAGTTCGAAGTCAGGTCGGCCGCGGCGCCGACTGGATCAAGGTGTACGCGGACTACGGCTGGGGACCAGGAGGCGAGCTCCGGCCCACGTTTAGCCAACACGAGCTCGAGGTGCTGGTGGCCGCCGCGCGGGGGGCCGGGCGGCCGGTGGCCGCGCATGCCATGACTCCGGAAGGCATGCGGCGCGCCGTGCTGGCCGGCGTCGAGACGATCGAGCACGGCGACCAGGGCACGCCGGAGGTGTTCCGCCTCATGCGGCAACGGGGCGTGGCACTCTGTCCGACGCTCGCGGCCAGCGAGGCCTACGCCACCTACTTCGACGGGTGGGTCAAGGGACGCGACACGCCGACCCCGGCGCTGGTCGCCAAGCGCGCGAGCTTCCAGGCTGCGCTGGCCGCGGGAGTCACGATCTGCTTCGGGGGTGACGTCGGCGTCTTCCGGCATGGCGACAACGTGCGAGAGCTCGAGGCCATGGTGGAGCACGGGATGAGCCCGCTCGCGGCGCTCCGCTCCGCCACGAGCGTCAACGCGAAGATCTTCCACCTCGACCAGCAGCTGGGCCGGATCGCGCCCGGCCTGCTCGCCGACCTCGTGGCCGTCGAGGGCGACCCGACCCGTGACATCGCCGCGCTCCGGCGGGTGCGGATGGTGATGAAGGGCGGGGAGGTGGTGAGGTAGGGCGGGAGGCGGGGAGGCGGGGAGGGCGGAGAAGCTCGCCCGTTCGCCTACTTCGCCCCCAGCGCTCGCACCAGCCGGTGCGTGAACTCCAGCCCCTGATAGAACGCCTCGACCTTGATGCGCTCGTCTCTTCCGTGCGCCCGCATATCGTCCACCTCCAGCGGGACGCCGCTCACTCCGTAGACCGGGATGCCGGCGTTTCGCAGGTACAGGCCGTCCGTCGCGCCGGTCTCCATGCTCGGAATGACCGCCGCGCCCGGCCACATGGCCGCCGTGATGCTGTCCACCGGCTCCAGCACCTCGGGCACAAGAGGTGAGGGCGGGGACGGTACCGGCTCGGAGACCGTCGTGACCTGGACCGCGCTGTCGGCGACCAGGCCCCGGATCGTTTCGATGACGTCCTCCGGCTTTTCGTCGGGGAGCATCCGGCAGTTGACGTTGGCGGCGGCCAGCTGAGGCAGCGCGTTGTTGGCGTGACCGCCCTCGAGCCGCGTGGCCACGCAGGTCGTGCGCAGCACGGCGTTGAACCACGCCGAGCCGGCGGAGAGCCGCCGCATCGCGGTGGTGTCCCCCGCCTCGCCGACCATCCGCATCCGCGGCGCGATCGTGTCGTTCTCGAAGGCGGCTGCCCGCGTAAAGTAGGCGCGCGTGATCTCGTTCAGACGGGCCGGGAATTCATAGGCCGCGATCCGTGACAACGCGGCGCTCAGCCGATAGATCGCATTGTCGTCCACCGGCATCGAGCTGTGGCCGCCGGGGTTGTGCACCTCCAGCCGCAGATCCATGTAGACCTTTTCCGCGGCCTGCACGTTGCGCGCGTACACCTGCCCATCGCGCATCCACGGGTCGCCCCCGTCCCCGTTGATGACGTAGGCCGCGTCGATCAGCCGACGGCGCTTCTCCAGCAGCCACTGGACCCCGTTGTCGCTGCCACCCTCCTCGTCCGCCGTGAGCGCCAGGATCACATCGCGATCCAGCGGCGCCTGTTCGCGCTTGAGCCGCATCATCGTCTGGGCGAAGATGGCCGCCATGTCCTTGATGTCGCTGGTGCCACGGCCGTAGAGGTAGCCGTCCTTTTCCGTCAGGACGAACGGATCCAGCGACCAGTCCTCCCGCCGTGCCTCTACCACGTCGAGATGCGCGAGCAGCAGGATGGGCTTCCTCACGCCAGTGCCCCGCAGGCGGGCCACGAGGTTCATCCGAAGGGGATGCGGGCCGGTAATGACGACGTCCCGGGCCGGAAAGCCGGCCGCCAGGAGCCGCCGGGCCACCGCCCGGGCGGCTCGCGTGGTTTCGCCGTGGTCGTGCGTCGAGTTGATCGCGATCAGCTCGGCGAAGATCGCCCGGGCCTCGCGCTCGTCGGGCGAGGTCTGGGCGCGGAGCACGGCCGGCCACAGGGCCAGGGACACGGCCAGGAGCAACGCGCCGAGTGCGGCGCGGGAGTGAACGCGGTGAAGCACGGGAGACCCATCCGGGAGGGTGAGGAACAATATACGCCGATCCCCAGTTTGCAGTTCGTGGCGTAGCCGGCAGGCGGCCGCGCGGACTATAGAAGGAGGCACGGCATCATGGCAGACGACACGCACCCCGCGGCGCGCAGCGGGACGTTCTCCATCGGCGGGGACCTTCCCGTCCACCGGCTCGGCTTCGGGGCAATGCGTATCACCGGCAAGGGGATCTGGGGGCCGCCCGACGACCATGACGAGGCCATTCGGGTGCTGCGCCGAAGCCTCGAGCTCGGCATCACCCTCATCGATACCGCCGACTCGTACGGCCCCGAGGTGAGCGAGCGCCTCATCGCCGAAGCCCTCTATCCCTATCCACCTGAGCTCGTCATCGCCACCAAGGCCGGCCTGCAGCGGCCCGGCCCCAACCAGTGGCGCGAGGACGGCCGGCCCGAATATCTCCGCTCCCGCGTGCACGGCAGCCTCGAGCGCCTTCGCCTGGAGTGCATCGAGCTGCTCCAGCTCCACCGGATCGACCCCAAGGTGCCCGTCGCGGACCAGATCGGCGCGCTAACCCGCCTCCAGGAGGAGGGCAAGATCCGCCACATCGGGCTCTCCGAGGTGAGTGTGCGACAGATCCAGGAGGTTCAAAGCCTTACCGATGTTGCGACTGTCCAGAACCTCTACAACCTCACGAACCGGAAGAGCGAGGGGGTGCTCGCCTTCTGCGAGGCCAAGGGGATCGGATTCATTCCGTGGTTCCCGCTCGCGACCGGCAATCTTGCCTCGCCCGGGGGCCGGCTCGCCAGCGCGGCCGAGCGGCTCGACGCCACGCCGTCGCAGGTGGCCCTGGCCTGGCTGCTCCACCGGTCGCCAGTGATGCTCCCGATCCCGGGCACCTCGAGGGTCGAGCACCTGGAGGAGAACACGCGGTCCGCCCTGCTCCAGCTGGACCAGGAGACGGTGCGGGAGCTAGGTCTCCTACACGACTGAGCTGGTGCGCTGGAGGCGCAACGAGGCCCGCGGCGAGCGCCGCGGGCCTCGTGCGTTTCCGACTATAGGGCATCAACTGCTTCGCTCATCCTGTTCCAGCTAGAGCTTCCGCGATGACTTCACCCTCTCGCTCGATTCGCTCAGCTTGTCGACGTCGAGACGCTTCTGTCCGGTGACGCGGTGCCAGGCGTCGCTCACGGCGTCCTTCACCTTCTCCCAGGTCGACCCACCCTGGGGCCGATACTCGTACTTCTCCCATCCGGTTTGAAGGTCCGATTCGACGTCGCTCCAGGTCCGCCCCATGTTGTGGCGTCCGGATTCGAAGCCGTACCGATAAGCGGGTCGAAATTCCTCGTAGATGTACCCGGCTGCGTAGGGGCGGGAGTTGAAGTTCTCCTGCCACCACAGATCTTCCTGGTCCCAGGTCCTGTCGTCAGGCATGCTTTCCTCCAGAGGCAGTGGAGCACTCGTGCGTGGGGCAAGCTAGGCCCGGGTACAATCGCTCGACGTGAGGCCGGTCACGGATAGCGACGCGTCGGCCGCTTCCGACACCACCTCAGGCGACCTGCCAGAACCACGGCAGGTCGCGATGCACGATTCGCCCGCCTCGTCTCTCCCGGCCCGCACTCCGGCCACCGCGGCGCCCCCATCCCCCTTGCTCGCAGTCGCTTGCAGCTCGATTCGCCGCGCCAGCGCATCCGCGTCCCGTAGCGATTCGAGCGGGCACACGCGTTGCATTCCCTACGCCGGTCCGCCCACGTGTCAAAATCTTCTTCACTGCGCGCCAACACGCCCCCGATGGGAAGCTTCCGCGCTCTTCACTGGAGTGAGCCATGGTCACGTTTCTGAAAGGCCGCCGCCGTAACGATGACTCCGTGGTCGCCGTGGACGAGAGCGGGGCCAGTGTGACCGCCACGCTCGAAGCCCTGGTCCGCCGCGCCGAAGCCGCGGCGGAGCAGTTGCGCCAGCTGGCGCCGGTCCTGGAGCGGGCGGCCGAACTGGACACGCTGCGGGAGCGCTGCGCCGCGGTCGAGCATCAGGTCCAGGATCTGGAGGCACTGGGCAGCCGGATGGCCGAGGCCGAGCGGCAGGCGGATCGGCTGGTGAGCGCGGGGGAGGAGATGGACCGCATCCAGGCCAGCATGGGCGACCTCGGGAACAAGGTCGAAGGCGCCCTCCTGTTGCGCGACGACGTCGAGCGGGTGCTCAGCATGGAAGGGCCGGTGGCCGCGCTCCGGAGCGAGGCCGAGTCGTTCCGCGGTCAGATCGCGGAGATGGCGGAGGGGGTGGGCCGGATCCGCGCGCAGCACGACGATGCGCTGAGCGCCCACCGGCAGACGACCACCCGGCTCGAAGCCATTGACCAGGAGCACCAGGCCGCCCTCGGCCGATTGGAAGAGACCAGCCGGCGGCTCCAGGGCGTCGAGCGCTCGCTCGATCCGCTCAACCAGGCCACCGAAGCCATCCCGGGCGTCCAGCACCAGCTCGCCGTCCTCAAGTCGCTGGCCGAGCACCTGGCCCAGAAGACGACGTCCCTCGAGCAACAGCGGGAGGCGGTAGACCGCGCCGCCGGGCAGATCAGCAAGCTCACGGTCATGGACCGCGAGCTCGACACCTGGCTCCGGCGGCAGGAGGAGCAGATCCGGCGCTTCGGCGCCATCGAGGCGAAGATCGCCGACGTGCAGGCCCTTCACGCGAAGGTCATGGCGCGGAACGAGGAGCTGCAGGGCGCGCAGCAGGACGCGGAGGCCGCGCAGCAGGCGGCTCGTCAGACGCTCGCCGAGCTGCGCGAGCAGATGCGGAAGAGCAGCGAGAGCTTCGAGCTCGAGAACCGCGGGCTCCACGCCGTGAGCGAGCGTGTCGGCGACCTCCGCTCTGCGGTGAAGGAGTGCGAGGCCCGGTTCGCCGTGCTCGACGCCGCGAGCCAGGGCGCCGCGGTGGTTCAGGCACAGGTGCGCAGCCTGACCGACCAGGCGGGGGCGCTGTCCCAGGAGCTGGCGCGCCAGGCGGAAGAGGCGCGGCGCATCGCGGTGATGCGCGAGAACGCCGAGCACCTGGACACCCTGGCGGGCGACACGGCCGAGCGGATGCAGCGGATCGAGGCGCTCAAGCCGCAGCTCGACGATGCGGTGCGCCAGCTCGCCACGCTCAAGGGCACGCACGAGATGATGGCGGATGGCCTCGAGCAGATGCGTCTGGCGCAGGGCGAGATGATCCGCGTCCGCGAGAGTCACGCCGAAACCCAGAACTGGCTCACCACGACGGACGGATGGACCCGGAAGGTCGAGGCGCAGGTCAAGGAGCTTCGCGGGATGGAGCCGGCCGTGGAGCGGATCCAGGCCGACGTCGAGCAGGTGCGTGCCGCGATGAGCGACATCGAGTCGCGGCGCGGGACGGTGGACGAGGTGCATCGCCGCTTGGCCGACCTCGGCACGCTGAGCGCCGAGCTCAAGGACCGGGCCGAGGGCCTTCGCGTCCGGATGGACGGCGCGGAGAACCGGTTCAGCCAGCTCGCGACGCAGGCCGAGGAGGCGCACCGGGTCTCCGACACGATTGCCGAGGTCGCCGCGTCGGTCGGCGCCGCCGAGCGCCGGCTGGACACCGTGGACGGCTCGGTGCGGGCGCTCGAGAGCCGCACCACGCAGCTCGATGAGCTCGAGGAGCGGATCCGCCTGCTGGGCCAGGAGCTCGAACAGCGGCAGGGTGCGCTGGACAAGGCGACGGAGCACCTGAGCCGGGCCTCCGCGCTCCGGCAGGAGTCGGCCGATGCCGCGCAGCGGCTCGAGGAGCTCTCCCGTGGGATTGGGAGCGCCCTGCAGAAGGCCGACACGCAGGCGCAGGGGCTCGACCGCCTCACCGGCGAGCTGGCCAAGCGCGCCGATGCGCTCAAGCCGGTCGACCGTCAGCTCACCCAGTTCGAAGGATTGCTCGCCCAGTGGGAGTCGGCCCAGGCGGAGGCCGCGCGGGGGCTCGACCAGGCGCTGGCCCGCCAGGGTGCGGTCGACGCGCTCGAGGCGCAGGTGAAGCACGTGTTCGATCTGGCGGACCGGGCGGTGGAGCACGCGCAGACGATCGGCGGCTCGCGGCGCGAGATCGAAGAGACCTACCAACTGCTCCAGGAGACCCACGCGCAGCTCAAGTCGGCCGAGGACGCGCTGCAGGGGTTCGAGGCGCGCCGCCGGCAGCTCGAGCGCACCGAGCAACGGCTGGCGCGGGCGGAAGCGCTGGCCCTGGAGGTCCGCTCGACCGTCGACTCGCTGCAGGCGCAGCGCGCCGTGGTCGAGCACGTCATCGAGCGCTCGGGCGCCCTCACGTTCCTGATCAAGCAGGCCGAGGCGGTGGCCGAGACGCTGCGGCGCGAGCGGACCCTGGCCTGCGACGTGAGTGCCGCCGTGGCGTCGACGCGGGACGCGGACGAGGAGGACAAGGGCTAGGGGCGGAGAAGGCGGAGAAGACGGAGAGGGCGGAGAAGGCGGAGAGGGCGGAGCGGCTCACAGCACGGAGCCATTCCGCCCTCTCCGCCTTTTCCGCCTTTTCCGCCTTCTCCGCCCTCTCCGCCGTCTCCGCCCGCTCCGCCCGCTCCGCCCTAGATTCCCCCCGCCCGCTCCAGATACCGCCCCGCCCGCCGCAGATCCGCGAAGAACTCGCGTCGCGCCTCGTCCCGCACCTCGGCGGGAGCGCGCAACACCGCCGACGGATGGACCGTTGCGATCACGGCGTCCGCCAGGCTGGATGTGATCGCCTTGCCGCGCTGCTCAGTGACCTTGAACTTGGGCCCGAGCAGCGCCTGCGCCGCCGTCGCCCCGAGCACCACGATCACCTTTGGCCGTACCAGGCGGATCTCCTCGTCCAGCCACGGGCGGCAGGCCTTGACCTCGCCCGCCGACGGCTTCTTGTGGAGCCGGCGCCTCGTGAGCTCGATCCGCACGAACTTGAAGTGCTTGACCGCATTGGTGACATACACCCGGCGGCGGTCGATCCCGGCCGCGGCGAGCCCTTCATCGAGGAGCCGCCCCGAGGGGCCGACGAAGGGGTGACCCTGGAGGTCCTCCTGGTCGCCCGGCTGCTCGCCCACCAGCATCACTTCGGCCTCGCGCGGACCCTCACCGAACACCGTCTGGGTCGCGTGCTTCCACAGGTGGCAGCCGCGGCACCCGGCGGCCGCGTCCCGCAGCCGCGGGAGCGTCGGTCTGGGCGGGATGAAGTCCGCGGCCGAGACGCTAGTCCGCATCGCCGAACGCGCCGGAGATGACGATGACCTCTCCGACTGGCTTCAGCCCGATCTTCATGCCGCCTCCGTGATGGGCGCTCGCGACACGGTAGTGCCGAAGCGCGGACCCCGGAGGTGGTGTGGGTCACCCTGGTGACGCGGGCTTCACCAGGAGTGCGGCCGCGCCAGCCAGGAGCGCCGGAAAGACGATGGTAGCGGCCAGGAATCCCCATCTGGGCAGCTCGAGCGCCGCCGAGAGACACCAGGCGACGGCAGCGACGGGACCGTAGCGCATGCCCAGGCCCAGCAACGCCACCCATCCCAGAGCCGCGCCGAGCATCGTCGAGAGGACCGGCCGCCGATCCGAAGGCAGTACTCGCACCCATGCCGCCGCGAGCAGCGGCACGGTCCACCAACCCGCCGCCAGGGTGCAGCCTGCGGTGAGGGACGCGAGGGCCGCCACCCGCAGCGCTCGCCTCACCGGCTGCTCCGGAGCAGCAGCTCCGCCGTCGGCGCCAGGGCGGACGGGTCGAGCGGGAAACGCAGCGGCGCAAGCTCACCACGGGTCCACTGGCCGAGCCGGTCGGCATAGCGCGGGCTCGCCGGGTTGCCACTCTGGCCACCAGGATAGGTGCCCCACGCCCGTACCTGCGGGCCAAGCTCGACTACCATGCGCCAGCTCGCTCCCTCGCCGCCGCCGGTGACCCCGGACGGGCTGATCGTGGAGGGGCCGCCCGGCACGGCGAGACCAAGCCGCGACAGTCCCGGGAGGTGCAGCAGGTGCCAGATGTCGATCCGGTGTGCGCGGGACCACCGCCATCCGCCGAATTCGGGCGGACCGTGATCGCGCACGGTGCTCTCGTACCCGTCGGCCAGTGCGTCCACGAGCACGCTGTCGCGCTGCTCCAGTCGATCCCTGGTCCGGCGGATGTCCCACCACGGGTTGGTGGGGTCGTCCAGGAGGGCGAGCAGCACACCCGAGCCCACGGGCGTGTCGGACGGCAGCTCGTCCCACAGGTTCGCCGTTACGGAGCGCATCACCGCCTCGAACAGGACGGCGCCCTCGTTGTCCAGCGTGTATCGCCGGTCCCATGCGGCGAGCAGCCGTGCGGCGTGCTGCACCAGGGTATCCGACGGCCGCACGGCGGCGGCCCGCAGCAGATAGGGGACAAAGGTGTCGGCGCGCGGGCTCGCCGGATCGGTCTGCCACCGCCGCATTGCCTCCGGGGTCACCGCGCTGTCGCCTCGAAGAAGCTGATTGATCCTCAGGGCCCGCCACGGCACGAGCCAGTCGCTGCCGAGATAGTGGCGCTGGTAGATCGGGTCCTGCGGCTCCTGGTTGGCCGACGCGAGGAACCCCTGCGCCGGCGCGACAGCCTGCGGGTAGTCGGCGACCGGCCAATCGCCCGTCCAGTCGGCCGTGCGGCTCGCGCCGTCCAGGAGGTGGTCGCCCCGGCCGTCGCCGGCACGCAGGGGGAAGCGTCCGTTCGACCGGATGGCGATCGTGCCGGCGCGATCGGCCACGAGCATGTTCTGCGGTGGTGACCCGTACGAGGCCATCGCGTCGAGCCACGCCCGCGCGCTGCGCGCACGGGCGGCACGTCGAAAGGCCTCCATCTGGCCGCCGCTCTCGAGCGCCGTCCAGCGGAGCGACAGCCACTGCCGGCCGATCCGGGTGATCGGCCCGCGGTGGGTGAACCGCACGGTGTCCACCGCCAGCGTATCGCCGGTCGGCCCGAGGTAGATCTCGGCGCGCAGCTCGAGCGGCACCCACGCGCCGTCGAGCCAGTAGCGCCGCGGGCGCACGGAGTCGTCCACCGTCTCGACCCAGCGGTCCATCACGTCGGCCTGGACGTTGGTGAAGCTCCAGGCGACATCGCGGGTGAAGCCGATGAGGATCGCGGGCAGGCCCGGGATCGTCACCCCGTATTCGTCCACCGCGCCCGGCACGGCGAGATGCGCCTCGTACCAGATGGAGGGCAGCGTCAGGTCCAGGTGCGGATCCCCCGCCAGGAGCGCCGCGCCGTTCCGGGTCCGCGCGGGAGCCACCGCCCAGTTGTTGCTGCCGAGCTCCTGCCGCATCGGCCCGTGGGGCAGGAGCGCCAGTGCAGCCACGGCGGCCGTGTCCGGTGCGCCGGGTGGTGGAAGCACCAGGGGCACGCGTCGCGGCTCGCCCGGTGCGGGCTGGATCGGTTCCTGGACCGGCGAGTGGAGCGGAAAGAGCGCGGCCGCCGCCTCGGCGCCGACCGCGGCGGCTGCGCGGATGCGGTAGAGCTCGGTGTAGTCCCGCGTCAGCGTGTAACCCATGCGCAGCAGGATCTGGATGGTCCGGATCGGGCTCCAGCGAGTGGGACGGCGGCCGAGCAGCCGATACTCGAGCGGCAAGTCGCGCTCGGGCATCGCATCGAGATACGCGTTGATCCCGGCGGAGTAAGCGTCCATCGAGGCGCGCTCCTGACCGGTATCGGGAAGGGCGCGCACCAGTCGCTCCGCCGCCCGCGCCATCCCGAGCTCGCGCGCCTCGCGATCGGCCTCGAGCGCCCGCGCGCCGAGCAGCTCGGTCAGCGTCCCGCCGCCCGCGTGGGCCTGCAGGTCGAGCTGAAACAGGCGGTCTCGCGCCGTGACGTAGCCCAACGCGCGGAGCGCATCGAGCTCGGTCCGGGCGAAGATGTGCGGCACCGCGCGGTCGTCGTAGAGGACACGGACGTCGGCCTCGAGGCCGGGAATCGTGACGACCGCCCGGCGCGCGAGATTGGCGGAGGCGGCCAGCCCCCACGCGCCGTGCCACGGGTCTAGCAGTGGCCCGAGCGCCGGCACCGGCCCCGCGCCCCGCGCGCCCAGCCACACCAGCGCCGCGAGCAGCACACCGGCGGCGAGCCGCCGCGCGACCGGCGTGCTGCTCCGCGAGGGGGGCACGATGAGCATGACGGACCAATCTGGCGGCGCTTGCGATTCAGGGCGAGTCCGGACATATAGGGCGGGATGACACCCCAACAACTCGAGCTCCGCCTGGCCGGAGCCGTGATCACCTACCGGCTGCACGACGTCGGTTACGCGCTCGACCTCGAGCACGCGGGCCGACTGGTCGAAAGGCAGGCCACCGGCCGCCCGCGCCCGACCCGGGGCGAGGCCAAGGCACTCATCATCGCGCAGCCACCGCTCACGCTGGCGCTCGGTCCCCCGGCGCTGCCCGGCGATCGGCCGTGGCCCGCCGCGCAGATGAGCGCCTGCTGCTACGATTTCGGGGTCATATCGCTCAGGCTGCGGGTGGACCTGCCCGAGGGCACCTCGTGGTCGGATCTGGTCGGCGTCACCCGGGCGCTCGAGCGCGCCGATCTCGCCGGCGTGTTCGGGCTCGCCCTGTCGCAGCTCACCTCGCAGCTACGGCCAGCCATCGTCCGGCCGGCGATCGCGCCGGTGGCCGAGGATTACACCATCTGCCGGCTGGTGGGATTGGGTGACGCGTCCGGCGCGAGGGTGTCACCGAGCGTGCTCGACGACACCGCGCTGGTGGAGCTGCTCCTGGCCGAGCCACGCGCCCTGACCGAAGACGCGCGGCGCAACCTGCTGTCGCGCCGATTCAGCTACACCGAGCAGGATCTCACCGTGTTGAGCTGGGATGCGGCGCTGGTGGTCGAGCCGTCCGCCGCCGACCAGGACGTCGAGTTCCTGCTCGAGTTCGCCAACGCGCAGCTGCTCGAGCTGCGGGTGTACGATGCGTACCTCGATGCGGAGCTGCCCCAGCTCTACGACCGCGCCTCGCTCGCGCGCCGCGGGCCCGCCACGCTCCTCGTGCGGCGGTTCGAGCATGTGCTGGCGGGGCTCCACACCCTCGTGGCCGACACCACCGAGGTCGTCGAGCGGGTGGAGAGCGGCCTCAAGGTGACCAACGACGTGTTCCTGGCCCGCATCTATCTGGCCGCCCTCGCGCTCTTCCGCGAGGATGCCTGGCGCCTCGGGCTCTCGCGCAAGCTCGGCATCTTTCGCGACACCTACGCCATGCTCAACGACGAGGCCCAGACCGCCCGCGGCAACGTGTTGGAGGTGATCATTATCCTCCTCATCGTTACCGAGGTCGTCCTGGGCCTCATCCGCCACTGAACGCAGACCGGCGGACGGGTCTCACATGATGAGCGAACGCGCGGCTACTAGTTGTTCTTCTTGATGTGTTCCGTCTTCTTCGTCGTGTCCACGTCGATATTCGTGTCCGACTTCACGACGGTGGTGTCCTTGACGGTTCCGGACCGGATGGTCGTATCTACCCCAGCGCTGTCGCTCTTCAACGCGCCCGTATCTCGGTCCGATTTCGCCTTGCATCCGCCCAGCAGCGCAACGATCGCCAGCCCTGCTGCGAGCTCCCTCCGCATATCTCCTCCTCCGTCATGGTTTCGACTGCCAATCTGACCTTGCCCAAGGTCGCGCGAGGCGGGGGTATACGCGGTGACTGCTCTCACAGCTCCGGCGGGTGATCTCGATCACCGAGATACAAAAGAAAAGCCTCGCCGGGGAGGGCGAGGCATCACGAACTGGATAGTACGGAAGGGTGGCTGTTACAACCACCGGCGGATTCGAAGCGCGAGACGCGCTGTCACCCTCAGCGGACGGGTGTCTGTGACACGGGCCGGGCCGCTCCAGACCTCCGGGTGCTGGTCGAACCACTCGCGCTCCTCCTCGGGAGCGTCGTTCCATCCGTTGTAATCACACCACATCGCGCTGACTCTGCCTTCCTGGACCTTCGCCGCCCCGGCATGGAGCGAGGCTTCTAGCTTGAGCACGCCCCGTGCCACACTCACCATCCCAACGCTCCCCAGCCGCCGCAGGTTCCACCGCTATTCTTTACGCCCATGACGGCGCTTCCGGCTCATCTGCCCATCGAGCCCGCACTTCCCGCCCTGCGCGATGCCCTCGGCCGCGCGGGGGCGGCGGTGCTCCAGGCCCCGCCTGGGGCGGGCAAGACGACGCGGGTTCCGCTCGCGCTGCTGGCCGAGCCATGGCTCGCGCCCCGCCGCATCGTCATGCTGGAGCCCAGGCGACTCGCGGCACGCGCGGCCGCCTTCCGCATGGCCGACACCCTGGGCGAGGCCGTCGGCGACACCGTGGGATATCGCATCCGTCACGACACTCGCGTGGGTCCCACGACCCGGGTCGAGGTCGTCACCGAGGGCGTGCTCACCCGGATGCTCCAGGGCGATCCGGCGCTGGAGACCATCGGCCTGGTCATCTTCGACGAGTTCCACGAGCGGAGCCTCCACGCCGACCTCGGCCTCGCCCTGACCCTGCAGACCCGCTCAATTCTCCGGCCGGACCTCCGCGTTCTCGTCATGTCGGCCACACTCGATGGCGGCCCAGTGGCCCGGCTCCTCGGCGATGCCCCCGTGATCTCCTCCGAAGGGCGCGCCCACCCGGTGGAGACCCGCCATCTCCCGCCGAGACCGGGCGCCCGTGTCGAGGCCAGTGTCGCGGCCGCCGTGCGGCAGGCGCTGGACCAGGATGAGGGAGACGTACTCGCGTTCCTTCCGGGCGCCGCAGAGATCCGCCGTGTGGAGCGATTACTGGCGGACGTCGAGGCCGAGGTGATCCCGCTGCACGGAACGCTCCCGCGGGACCTGCAGGACCGGGCCCTCCGGCCGAGCCCGCCCGGCCGCCGCAAGCTGGTGCTCGCCACCTCTATCGCGGAAACCAGCCTTACGGTGGACGGCGTGCGCATCGTGGTAGACAGCGGGCAGGCGCGGGTTCCCCGGTACTCGCCTCGCACCGGTATGACCCGCCTGGTGACCGTGCGAGTCTCCCGCGCCTCGGCCGATCAACGGCGCGGGCGCGCCGGCCGGCAAGGGCCGGGCGTGTGCTACCGCCTCTGGTCCAACGCCGAGGAAGCGGCGCTGCTTCCCCGAAACGCACCGGAGATTCTGGAGGCGGATCTCGCTCCGCTCGCCCTAGAGCTCGCCGCGGCGGGGGTAGCCGATCCGGCGGACCTGGCGTGGCTCGATCCGCCGCCCCGCGCGGCGCTCGCGGAGGCCCGTCTGCTGCTCCAGCGTCTCGATGCGCTCGACGAGGACGGGCGGATCACCGACCACGGCCGGCGGATCGCGCGCTTCTCGCTGCACCCACGCCTGGCTCACATGGTCGTCCGGGGACGCGAGATCGGCGCGGGCGACCTCGCGTGCGAGCTCGCCGCGCTGCTGGCCGAGCGTGACCTGCTGCGGCGATCGGGCGGCCCGGGCGACGCCGATCTGGGCCTCCGGCTCGACCTGTTGCGGGGAACGGTCCAGCGGTCGGACGCCGACCGCGAGGCGGTCCATCGGGCACGGGTGGAGCTCAGGATCTGCCGCGAGTCCGCCGCCAGGCAACCGCTTCCGCAGGCCGGGCCCCCACCGACACCCGGGCTGCTGCTTGCGCTCGCCTACCCGGACCGGATCGCCCAGCGGCGCCCGGGCACGGCCGGGAAGTTCCGACTGCGCAACGGCCAGGGCGCATTCCTCGACACTCCGGCGCTGGTCGGCGAAGACTACCTGGTGGCAGCCGAGCTGGACGGGAAGCCGACGGAGAGCCGGATCTTCCTCGCCCTCCCGGTCGCGCTGGAGGAGCTCGAGCACCACTTCGCCAACGACATCGTTCGAGAGGATGTACTCGCCTGGGATCCGGAGGCGCGCGCCGTCGTGGGGCAACGTCGCCGGCGGCTGGGCGCGCTCGTGTTGGAGGAATCCGCGCTCGCCAACCCCGACCCGCTGGCGGTCAACGAGGCCCTGGTGGCCGGCATACGCCGGGAGGGGCTCGATCGACTGCCCTGGAGCGAATCCGCCCGGCAGACCAGGGCGCGCCTGGCGTTCATGCATCACTGGGAGCCCGGCTGGCCGGATGTGTCGAATGAGGCGCTGCTCCAGGGCCTCGATCACTGGCTCGCCCCGCGGCTGGTGGGCGTCCGGCGGCTGGACGAGCTGGAGCGGCTGGACCTCCGCGAGGCGCTGCTCGACCTGCTGGACTGGGACCAGCGTGCCCGCCTCGACGAGTGGGCGCCGACCCATGTGCAAGTCCCAACGGGCTCGCGCATCCAGGTGGATTACACGGATCCGGCGGCGCCAATTCTCGCCGTCCGCCTTCAGGAACTGTTCGGGCAGTCGGATACGCCGACCGTAGGGCGGGGCAGGGTGCCGCTCACGCTCCACCTCTTGTCCCCGGCCCGAAGGCCGGTACAAGTGACGCGCGACCTCGCGGGCTTCTGGCGAACCACTTACTTCGAAGTGCGGAAGGATCTGAAGGGCCGGTACCCGAGGCACCCCTGGCCGGACGATCCGCTTGGCGCAACCCCCACCAGGCACGTCAAACGACGGGGTCAGGGCGGAACTTGAGGGATCGGCCAGGTGTTCCGGAGGGAGCGTGCAACGGTTGCTGCGGTCTGGTCATCTTGCCTTGATAGTCACCCGTCGCGCCGTGTAGCAAGAACTCAAGCCATTGCAATTGCGATAGATAGGAGTTTTTCAGTGCCAGCTGCCAAGAAGCGGACCCGGCGAACCGGGCGCCCCCGCGCCACGCAGCTTCCCCGGGCGGCCGACGAGGGACGCGAGAGCCTGGATTTCTACCTCCAGGAGATCAGCCGGATTCCGCTCCTCAAGGTCGAGGAGGAAACCGCGCTGGCGCGCCGCGCGTTCCGCGGCGACGTGGAGGCCCAGGAGCGGCTGGCCCGGCACAACGTGCGCTTCGTGGTCTCGGTCGCCAAGAAGTTCCAGAACCGGGGGGTCCCGCTGATGGACCTCATCGGCGAAGGGAACCTCGGCCTGATGACCGCTGCCCGGAAGTTCGATCCGGACCGCGGCGTCAAGTTCATCTCGTATGCGGTGTGGTGGATCCGCCAGGCCATCCAGGCGGCCATCGCGCGCCACGGCCGTCCGGTACGGGTGCCGCTCAACCGTACGGCCGACCTCAACCGGCTCGGCCGGACAACCACGCTCCTGACCGAGCAGCTCGGCCGCGCGCCGACGACGGAAGAGCTGATCAAGGCGACGGGGCTCACCCGGGACGCGGTACGGGCGCTCAGCGCGCTGCACATCGAGGCCATGCGGCTCGATCATCCGGTCCGGGAGGCGGACGAGCGCGGCCGGATGGAGCGGTTCGTGCCGCTGACGCAGGAGGGCACGGACGCGACGACGATGGCCAACAGCCGGACGACCGATCTCGACGCGGCGCTCGCCGCGCTTCCCGCGCGGGATGCCAAGGTGCTGCGGCTCTACTTCGGCCTCGACGACGGAAAGACCCGGACTCTCGAGGAGATCGGCCGGATGATGGGCGTCACTCGCGAGCGGATCCGGCAGCTCCGCGACCGGGCGCTCCGACAGCTCCGGGAGCAGCATGGCGACAAGCTCCGGGACCTGGCCGCCTAGCCGGACCGCTCAGACAGCTTCTCCAGGGAAACGACCCCGCCAATGGTTGCAGAGGCGGGGTCGCTTTTTTGTACGGTGTCGCGAATCTGCCACTGGACGACGTGAGTGCTTCCTCCGAGATTAGATAGCGCCTCCCTGACCGCCATTCGTAATCCGAGGTTGTCGTGGTTCCGTCGAAGAAGCTACGGGCCGCCCTGCGCGCCCGCCTGTCCGAACACTTCGAGCTCCTCCTGACCGCCACGGGAGTGATGCTGGCGGTCACCCTGACGTTCGCCCAGCTCGACCGGGGCACCCAAGGGCTTGCCCTCACCTTCCTGGTGTGGCTCCAGGGGTTTCTCATCTGGGCCGTGCGTCGGCACTCGCGCCTCGCGCGTGCCCGGCTGATCCACAAGTTGCGGGTGATGTTGCAGGACCGGGTGAACAACCAGCTCACCGTCCTCCTCGGTGCGGTCGAGCTGCGCGACCATACCGACCTTCCGCACGACGAGGATCTGGAAGCGGTGCTCGCTGCCGCGCAGGCCGTCTCCCACGAGCTGGAAAGCCTGTCGTTGGAGTCGCTCCGCGTCTGGGAATCACGCTACGCCCGGTTTCTTCCGATCCCCTTGCGCTGAGCGGGGCCCTCTGCCACATCCCGCGCGTTTTGCAGCGCGTCCCGGCCTCCGGGATGCGCGGCAAGGCCGCCTAGCGTCGGCGGCCCGGCCCTAGGGCGCAGTCCGGACTGGATATTGCTGGCGGAGTCGCGATCATGACGGTTCCGAGCCAGATGTCCCTGCGTCGGATCCCCGACGCGCTGCACCTGCACGTCCGCGTCGCCTACGCCGCGAGCTGGGAGGCGCTGATCGATACCCATACCCGTCAGGCGGTCCAGCTCGTCACCGAGTTCGCGCCCAGAGTCTCCGTCCTGCGCGGACTCGATCTCTATTTCCAGGTCACCGCGGTTCCCGAGCCGATGCATGAAGTCGTCCGCTCGCGCACGCTGACCGCACTCGATCTCAAGACCCTTCCCGAGCCGGCCGAGCTGCCGACCCTGGCCGGGTGGCACCGGCTGCGGATCGACCTCCAACTGGAGCATCGCCGCTACCGGCGGCGGTATCACGAGCGGACGCTTGAGCTGGCGCGGATGGCGGGCTCTCGCGCCGCGGAGGCCATCGTGGCGACCCACGTGGAGAACGCGCTGGAGCTGGCCTGGCTGCTCAAGGGCGTCCTCCCCGTCGGCACCGTCGCCGACCATTACATCCGCGAGTTCGGCCTGTCCGCCGGGGTCGCCCAGATGGTTCTCCAGCGCGTGCAGGCGCGAGTGGCTGGCGACGAGCTCACCGCTCCGTGGGATGAACCGCTGCCCCCGGTGCCAGAGACGCCAGACGCGTCCGAAGCGGCGCCGGGGTTTGCGTGAGGAGAGGACGGAGAGGACGGAGACGACGGAGAGGACGGAGAGGTCCGATGGGCAGCCTCTCCGTCCTCTCCGTCGTCTCCGTCGTCTCCGTCCTCTCC
>Ga0075423_10000929_pt1 | contig 24807 bp, 23 predicted proteins | sample SoiMethybrSBSTD2_FD_80114 | JGI IMG/M metagenome (GOLD analysis project Ga0075423, IMG submission 80114) | Bulk soil microbial communities from a Populus tree surrounding site in Tennessee, USA - Soil MetaG P. TD hybrid SBSTD2 | ecosystem: Environmental > Terrestrial > Soil > Tree plantation... | reverse complement strand
GTCCGATGCCGAGACCGCGGCGGCGCCGATGCGCACGTCGACCTGCCAAGCATAGCCGGCCCCGAAGGGGGCAATATGCGCACGGGGCGCGGCCCGCCCAATCGCAGCATTGAGCGCCAACAGGTCAGCGGCGGCAATGGTGTTGCCCGTCGCGAGCGCGCTAAACACCGAATAGATCACCTCGCGCAAACAGATGGCCTCGACGAATAAGCCCGCTACCGCCGGCGCGCGCGAGCGCGCGGGCACCGGCCGCAGGCCGGCCCGGCGGCACCAAGCCAGCAGATCCGCCGGGCGCTGCAATGTTTCCTTTGGTTGCGCCAGACCGCGCCAACAGCGCGTGTTGGCATAGTCGAGACAGAGACCCTGCGGCCCCACCACCAGCAGCCGCGCGCGTGCGCCCGCAGACGTCATCACTGCGCGCCCCATTGCTCCTGGCACGGCCTGGTGGGTGCCGCGCGCGCTCCTCTAACCAGCATAGCGGTTGACAGGTTTAGCAGCTGGGCCTACCGTCTACAACCACCTAGATGGTTAGAAACGGGCGGAGGCCTCGAGTGGCTCGGCGCGGCGACCCCCTGGCGGTAGCGCTCACCCGCAAGGCAAGCCACGGCGCCGCAGGGAGTGCGCAGGCAACGCTGTTGGCGGCGGGCCAAGGTTGGCGCGTGTTCGACGTCGTTTGCACCTGCGGGCCGCGCGATCGGCCGTTCGAGGAGCGGCACGAATCGGCCTCGGTCTCCCTTGTCATGTCCGGTAGCTTCGTCTGCCGCAGCCGCAGCGGCACCTCGCTGTTGTCGCCAGGTTCCTGGCTTCTCCTCAGCAGCCGCGAACGCATCGAATGCTCGCACCATCACGGCGAGGGCGACCGCTGTCTCTCGTTTCAGTTCGAGCCCGACATGTTCGCGCGTCTGGCGCACGGCGCTGCCGGCGCGCCTGTGCCCATCGCGCGGCAAAGCCTGCCGCCCCTGCGCAGGCACGCCGCCCTGACGGCGCGAGCCATGCTGGCGGTCGAGCGCACGGCGGCCCTCGAGGAGGTCGCCTTCGACGCCGCCGGCAGCATCATTGCCGCTGCCAGCGGTGCGGCCGCGAAGCAACCTTCGAGCCGGCAGCAGGCTGCCGTCACGCGCACGGTCAGGCGGCTCAGCGCCGCGCCAGAGGGCCGCCACAGCCTTAGCGATCTTGCGCGTCAGGTAAACATGAGCCCCTACCACTTCCTGCGCACCTTCAAGCTCGTCACGGGCGTCACGCCGCATCAATGGCTGCTGCGCACACGCCTGCGTGCTGCCGCCCAGCGGCTCACCAGCAGTCGCACTCCCATCACCGCGATCGCCCTCGATGTCGGTTTCGATGACCTTTCCAACTTCATCCGCAGCTTCCAGGCCGAGTTTGGTCGCTCGCCACGGCAATATCGCGCCGCCGCCTAAGGCGGGGCGAAGAACAGCAATTTTTGCCAAGTCTCAACGCGCTCCCACGGGGCAAGGTGGCTGCGGTTCAGACGCATGGGAGATGCAAGCATGATCAATCACGTTTCGATCGGCGTGCGCGACATTCCGCGGTCAAAGCGCTTCTACGATGCAGCCTTGGCCCCGCTCGGCTACACCTGCCTCAGTCAGTCCACGCAAGGATTGGGTTACGGCGGCGATGCCGTGGCCCTATGGATCGGGGCGACCGATCAACCCGTGCCGGCCGATGCCAAGTCCGGGCTTCATTTCTGCTTCGATGCCCCAAGCCGTCACGCGGTCGAGGCCTTTCATGCGGCCGCGCTCGGCGCCGGCGGGCGCGACCACGGCAAGTCCGGTGTGCGCGCCAATTACGGGAACAACTACTATGCGGCTTTCGTGATCGATCCGGACGGGTACCGGCTCGAGGCCTACTGCGGTAAGCCGGAGTGAGGCTCCCCATGGCGCCCTCCCGGACGGTCTTTCTCGAGCCGCTGCCAGCGAGCGCAAGGGCATCCGATCGCGGCAGCAACATGGAGCTCTTTGCTTGCCTCATTGCCCCTGGCAGGCCCAACGGCGCGGGTGAGGTGGGACCTCGCCCCCGCCGGACCGCGACCCCGCGTTGCAATAGGCGCAGGGGATGCCACCCGCCCTCTTGTTTCCGGCGCCAAGGCGCGTCCGCGGCGGCCCGCACCCGTCCGGCACCTGCGGCCCCCACCCAAGAGGGTTAGGATGCGACGGGGACGCGATAGCCTCTCGCTGCTGGAGGCGCGGCGCATCGCCCTGGCCGCCCAAGGGTTTGGCGCAGAGCGCCTGACGCCGGCTGCGGACAAGCGCGCCTTGCGGCGCCTGATCGAACGGCTTGGTGCCATTCAGATCGATTCGGTCAATGTGCTGGCGCGCGCCCACACCCTGCCGCCGTTCTCGCGGCTTGGTGTCTATCGCCGCGAGGATTTGCAGGGCTTGGCGTATGCCAGAAAGGGGCGCGCCCTGTTCGAGTACTGGGGGCACGAGGCGTCCCTACTACCCGTAGGGCTGCAGCCCCTACTGCGCTGGCGCATGGCGCGCGCGCGCCGGGGCGAGGGACTCTACAAGGCGCTCGCCGCCTTTGCGCACGAGCGCCAAGAGCTGATCGCGCAGGTCAGGCGCGAGGTTACCGATCGCGGCCCCCTCAGGGCCAGCGAACTTTCCCACCAACACAAAGGCGAAGGTGGCTGGTGGGGATGGTCGGACGGCAAACGCGCCCTCGAATGGCTGTTTTGGGTCGGTGAGCTTTCGACGGCGACACGCCACGAGACCTTCGAGCGCGCCTATGATCTGACCGAGCGCGTGCTGCCGCAAGCCATCGTGGAGGCGCCAACACCTGCGGACGCCGACGCCCAGCGCCAGCTCGTCAAGATCGCCGCCGCCGCGCTCGGTATCGGCAGCGAGCGCTGTTTGCGCGACTACTTCCGCCTGCCGGTAGCCGACGCCAAACTGCGCATCGCCGAGCTGGTGGAGGCCGGCGAGCTCATACCCATCTCGGTCGAGCCCGGTTTCGCCGCCGCCTATCTTTATCGCGAGGCGCGCCACCCGCAGCGCCTTGCGGCGCAAGCCTTACTGGCCCCGTTCGATCCCTTGATCTGGCAGCGGCACCGGGCCGAGGTTCTGTTCGGCGCGCGTATTCGCCTCGAGCTCTATACGCCGCGCGAGAAGCGCATGCACGGCTACTACGTGCTGCCGTTCCTCCTCGCAGACCGCATTGTGGCGCGCGTCGACCTCAAGGCGGATCGACCTCGCTGCGTCTTGCGGGTGCAAGGGGCCCATACCGAGCCGGATGAGCCGGCCTCCATCATCGAGCCGTTGGTGGCCGAGCTACGCCTCTTGGCGCGCTGGCTCAACCTAGAGCGCGTGGAAGTGGGGGGTGTGGGCGATTTGGCCCGGCCATTAGCGCGCGCCCTGCGCGCCTGAAGGCAGCCGGTGGCAGGCTCACATCCATTCCGACTTTTGGGCGACCTGGATCGCCTCGAGCCGGTTGCGCACGTTCATCTTTTTAAAGAGCTGCGTGACGTAATGCTTGATGGTGCCCACGGTCAGACCCAACTGGTCGGCGATCTCCTTATTGGTCAGGCCTTTGGAGACATGGCTGAGGATCTGCTGTTCACGGTAGCTAAGGGCTGCCTGCAGCTTCGCCTCGCGCATCGGCAGCAGCGCCCCGCCTTTGGCGTCCGTCAGCAGACGGGAGGCCAACTCCGGCGTGACGAAGGGCAGGCCGCGATGAATGGTCTTGATAGCAGCAACGAGCTCCATGCCGCTCACGCCTTTGAGGATGTAACCCTTGACGCCGGCAGCCAAGGCCTTGGATACGCTGATGGCGTCGTCGAGCGCCGTAAGGACGACGAGCTTGCACTGCGAGCAGGCCTTGGCGATGCCGACCGCCGCTTCGATGCCGCCTTCAGGTAGGCCAATGTCGATCAAGAGAATGTCGGGTTGCGCCTCGCGGAGCGCCGCACGCGCGTCCGCAAGCGTCGCACCCTCGGCCACCAACCGGAGATCTTCGCTGCGCGTGATGGTTTGCACCACCGCTTCGCGAAAGATCGGGTAGGGGTCGACCACGGCGACCCGGATGGCATCAGACATTTGTGTTTCCCATATCCCCGAGGCCGAAACTCGCCGAGATCCGGACCTGCCGGTCGGCGGGGGACTGCAGCGACAAGGTCCCGCCGAGCGCCTCGATTTGGTGGCGCACCCGTTCGCTTTTGAACTCGAGATCGTCGGTCAGCCACGCGGAGGCGCGCGCGAACTCGGTTTCATACGCAAGGTCGATCTTGAGGGTCTCCCCGCCGATGGCACTGACGTGCACGCTGCCTGCGGTCCTGTGCCGCGTCGCAGCGGCAAGGCCTTCTTCGACCAATTGATAGAGGCAGGCTTTCAAGGGATAAACGGCCTCCTGTGGCAACTCGCGAAATTCGCAATCGACGGCCGCACCGGTGCGCAACTCGTAAAGACACACCGCGGTGCTGATCGCTTCGGCCAAAGACAGGCTCTCGATTTCAGAAGGGGCGAGGCCGGCCGAGACGTCGCGAATTTGCCGCAAGCACTCTTTGAGCGCTTTGCGGATCACGTCGATGTCGGCCGCGCGCGTCGCAGCCGTGTCCGCGCGCGGGCTTGGGGGTTCGGAGAGCGCGTCGAGCTTCAGGAGCGCCAAGGCGGCGAGCTGCAGCGGCCCGGCGTGCAGCTCGCGCCCGACCCGTCGCAGGTTGCGTTCGTTCATCTCGAGGACCCGGCCGTTGGCCTTCAACACGCGCCTGCGAAACTGCTCATGGGCGTCGCGTTGCAGGGCCAGCTCGCCGATGCGCATTTGCAGTCCATCCGTAAGACTGAAGAGCACGAGCAACAGGCCGATGGCAGCGCTGGCTATCACGACATAGCTCGCATATTGGGCGGCGCGGATTTCCCGAACCAGATCGACCGCCAATTCCGAAATCTCGGCGAGCGCGATAATCCGGTTGGTGCCGGTTTGCCGGACCGGCGCGTAGACCTCCAGGATGTGCGTGTGCAGCGCCCGCTCCTGCGCCTCCTCTTCGCCATCGAGCTCAAAGTTGGCAACGACGTCGCCCTGAAATGCCCGCTCCCGCCGCGCGCTGGTCGGGAAGCGCCGGCCCACCATGTCGCTGCGATTGCTGAAGACGACCCGATCGCCAACCCAGATGCGAAAGGCGACAACGGGCTTGCCGATCGAAGCCGGAGACAACAGGCGCTCGAGCGCTTGACGGTTGTCGACCGAGAGCGACGCCTTGACGGCCAGCTCCTGCACCAAGGGCTCCACGAAGCTGTCCATGTACAAGGCCGTGCTGGCCGCCGCCTTGTGGCCGAATGCCTGTTCGATATGGTTTGCCACAAAGGAGCAAACGTAAAGGACGCCGCACACCACCCCCACCGAGAGGGCGACGGTCAGCTTGCGGGCGCGTTCGAGACCCTGCCACCACCCCCGTATGGGCAACAGGAGCGGCAGGGCAAGGCGAGGCAGACTCTTGGCAGCCATGCGCAGCACTCTCAGCCTGTTCTTGAGCCTCAATACGCCGAAAGGCAGGCCTTGGTTATCAGACCAAAGTGAACTCAAAGTATTGGCTCTTGGCCCGGCGACGCTTTCGGCGCCCGGCATCGGCACCGCTGCGGCCCAAGGGCGAGCCCCGGAGCCAGCGGACCCTCGGCGGCGGGCCTGCCTTGCCGCACCGCTAGCGCCGCGCCCCCTCCCCGTCCCGAGCGGTTGCCCAGGCCAGCGCCGGCAGGCGCCACCAGAGCCAGCGTCCCTCGACCGCGGGCTCACGCGAAACGGCGCCGAGCGCGCTCATGCCGACTGGGCGCTCGGTTGGCGACGGCAGGGTGGCCGTGCGCCAGGCGAGGTCGTTGGCCGCCGGGCGCGGTTGATCGGGCGCGGAGGCGGCCAATCGCGCCCGCGCCTCGCGTGCCACCGCCTGCGAGGCAGAGATGCTTGTGCGCCATTTGAAGGCAGCCATCTCCGGCGCGGCCGCGCTCGCGACGACGCCTCCAGCTGGCGCCGCCGACTTTTGCGCGCCAGGCGCCGGCGACGGGGCATCGGCGACTTGGCTCGCAGCATGAATGAGGCGCACGGCAGCCACGCTCTGCGCCAATGGGGCAGCCGCGCCAGCAACGACCTCGATGTCGAGCGTGAAGGCCGGCGGCGTGCCCGGACGCAAGGTCACCGTGAGGTCATCGAGATCGCTGCCGGCCAGAACCCAGGTGTGCTCATCGCGCCGCTCGCCGCGCGAAAACCACAGCGCCTCGGGCAGATTTCGCAAGACGACGCGCGGATTGGCGACGCCCTCAAGGCCGGTCACGAGCAAAGGGAAGGACGCGGGTCGATCGCCAACGGCAATCGCCATGTCCAAGCGCGCCGGCGACTGGGCCAGGGTGGTGCCCACCGCTGCCATCGGTCGATTCGCGGCATCGAGCGCGGGCCAATTCGCCAGCAAGCGTGTCGAGGCGGCGCCAAGCAACAAGCTCGCCGACAGGCCGAGGGCGAACGCCAACAGCGGCAGCCGTTTCGGCGCCCGCGGCGGTTGTTGCGCGCCGTCCGCCTCGCCGGTGTCGAGCTCGCCCTTAACGGCGGCCAATCGCGCGATTAGACCGTTGGGCCGCCAACGCCTGACGGCAGCCGCCCGCAGCTTTTCCCCCATGGCGCCCGTCTCCCCTCGACGTTTTGCGCGAGCCCCGCCAGGCATGCTGCCTGGCCGAGCCGACCCCCGGTCGCCAAATTGTCCACAGTTTTCCCGAAGCTTGCAAATGTTTTTGCTTGCGCGCCCTAACTTGAGCACATTCAGCCGGTCGAGGCCCACCTTCGCGCCATCGCTGGCGCCAGCATCGCGCGCCGGGGGGGCCGTTGGACCGCGGCGGGGAGGTCCACTAGGTTGCTGCGGCTGCGTGGCCGGGACCGCCCGGACCTCGGCTTCTGGAGGTTTTCATGTCCGGCAATGCCTATGCCCAACACCTCGACAAGTGTGCGGCCAATTTTCAACCGCTCTCGCCGCTGCCATTCCTGGAGCGCGCCGCCGCCATTTATCCGCAGCGCATCGCCGTAATCCATGGCGCCAGCCAGCAGACCTACACGGAGTTCTACGGCCGCACGCGGCGTCTCGCCTCCGCCTTGTCCCGTCGCGGCATTGGGCCCGGGGATACGGTGTGTGTGCTGCTCGCCAACACGCCGCCAATGCTCGAGGCTCACTACGGCGTGCCCATGCTGGGCGCGGTGCTCAATGCCATGAACACGCGGCTCGACGCCGCCGTGCTGGCCTTTCAACTCGATCATGCCGAGGCCAAGGTCGTCATCTACGACCGGGAATTCGCCCCGGTGATGCGGGCCGCCTTGGCAAGCGCGAAGGTGCGGCCGCTCGTGGTCGGCTATGACGATCCGCAGTTTCCGCAAACCCAAGAGCGCCTGGCCGATCTCGACTATGAGGCGCTGATTGCCGAGGGCGATCCCGCCTTCGCTTGGCGCCTTCCCGATGACGAATGGGACGCGATTGCCCTCAACTACACCTCCGGTACGACCGGCAATCCCAAGGGCGTGGTCTATAGTCATCGCGGCGCGGCGCTGATGTGCTACGCCAACACGCTCGCAACGGGCATGGGCCGCCACCCCGTGTATCTGTGGACCCTGCCGATGTTTCACTGCAATGGGTGGTGCTTTCCCTGGACGCTGTCACTCGTCGCCGGCACACACGTGTGCCTGCGCTGGGTGCGCGCGAAGGCGATGTTTGCCGCCATCGCCGAGCATCGGGTCACGCATCTGTGCGGCGCACCCATCGTCATGTCGACGCTGCTCAATGCCGCGCCGGGCGAAAAGCGGCAGCTGCCCCACCAGGTCGAATTCGTGACCGCGGCGGCCCCGCCGCCCGAAGCGGTGCTGGCCGCCATGGCCGAAGCAGGTTTCAATGTGACGCATGTCTATGGCCTGACCGAGGTCTACGGCCCCGCCGTCGTCAATGAGTGGCAGCCCCACTGGAGTGAGCTCGACGCGGGCAAGCGGGCCCAGCTGAAGGCGCGTCAGGGCGTGCGCTACGCCGCGCTTGAGGATCTCACCGTCTTGCACCCGGAGACGATGCTGCCCGTACCCGCCGACGGCATCACCCTGGGTGAGGTGATGTTCCGCGGCAACATCGTCATGAAGGGCTACCTCAAGAATGAGGCCGCCACCGAGCAGGCCTTCGCCGGTGGCTGGTTTCACTCGGGCGACCTCGGCGTGCTGCACCCCGATGGGTATATTCAGCTCAAGGACCGCTCCAAGGACATCATTATCTCCGGTGGGGAGAACATTTCGTCCATCGAGGTGGAGGAGGTCATTTACAAGCATCCCGCCGTGGCGGCCTGCGCCGTCGTCGGCAAGGCGCACGAGAAGTGGGGAGAAACCCCGGTTGCCTTCGTCGAGTTGAAAGCGGGCCTGACGGCATCGGAGGCGGAAATCATGGCGCATTGTCGCGCTGGGCTTGCCGGCTACAAATGTCCAAGCCGCATCGTCTTCGCGGACATTCCCAAAACCAGCACGGGCAAAATCCAGAAGTTCATGCTGCGCGAAATGGCCAAGGCCGTCTGACGCCGCGCGCGAAAAATTCTGGGTGCGCACAACTCTTTGTTTGACCTTCAGGATCACGCCTCGCCGCGAACCGAGCGCTCGACCCGCGCCGGAACGAACGCGACGAGGCGGCGTTTCCAGGCGATTGCAACGGGACACAGCAACAAAATCGGAGCTCAGCATGAAGTCACGTTATTTCAGCGCCGCCGTGCTCGCGGCCGCGACGCTGTGGGCAGGAACGGCGGGCGCCGCGCCGATCGGCGCCGGCACGCGCGCGCCTCAAGCCGAGCCCATCCTCAGCAAGGTCGCCACGTTCGTGTGCGCGCGCGACGACCGCGGCTGGCACTATTTGCGCGGCAGTCGGCGCGTCACCTGTCGGCCCGTGCGTCCACGCGGGCCGCATTGGGGCTGGCACTGTGAAGGCCCTCGCTGCGGTTGGTGGCATCGCCACGAGCGCCGCTTTAACGACTAAACTTGAAACCCAGGCCTGCCCAGCGCACGGGGGACCTGGGCTTGGCCCAGGTCCCTGGCGGCTTATCGGCGTCGCAGTTGTCTCGCGCGAGCGTCCGCCGCCACGGCTCGCCTGGCGCCAAGTGAGTTGGGCACCGGTGCTTAGTCGAGCGCCGCACGAGGTATCGGTCCGTGCGCTGCACGGGCGATCAGTCCGCCCTCGTTATGCCGGGGATCAGTCCGCGCGCAGCACAAGCGATTGAACGCCGGCGGCGATATTGAGGCCCGTCTGCGCCTGTAGGCTCAAAGGCTGCAGGATAAAGCCACCGCGCGAGCCCCCAATCAGAGCGTTGGCACCGACGCCATAGCCCACGGTCGCCTCCGCACCGATGCCGCCGTACTCGCCGCTGAGCGAGCGCGGCGGCGGATTGGCGGTGGGGGCCAGCACCGCCCACGCGATCTCGGTTTTCCCGGTGCCGCCGAGATCGAGACCGAAGCGGGCAATTCTGCCGCGATAAAACTCAGCGCCTCCCGGTCGCTGCAACCGGCAGCGCAGGTATTTGCTTGACGTGAGGATAGCGCCGGTCGTGGCACGCGCCGCGCAGCTAAGGATCCCCCCTTCCCCGCGGGCCTGCGCCTTGGCCGCGCTGCTGCTGGCAACAACGGTGAGAAGCGCGCCGGCGAGGGCTAGCTTGCGGTGCATGGCCAATCCCCCTCTAACACTCCCGTCAGGGCCGATCCCCCACTGCAGCATCAGATCGTGTCAAAACGCGAGCACTGTTGCCTAGCTTGATGGCCGAGGGTGCTTGGGCCCCGCAGGCGCGGCGCGCCGCCGCGCCGAGCCGATGGGGCCAGGGGGAGATTTGCCTTGGCTGCAAGCGGGCGCTACAAGCGCGCACCATGGCACGAGTTGCCCTTGAGAAATCGGCCCGGTCGGGCGTGCGCGCCAGACCGACGCCGCGTCGGAACACCCCGGGCCGCCCCCCGCCCCGGGTTGGCCTCGTTTCGCTCGGCTGCCCAAAGGCCATGGTGGACAGCGAGCGCATCATCACGCGCCTGCGCGCTGAAGGCTACCAGCTTGCGGCCGACTATGCCGGCGCCGATGTGGTCCTCGTCAATACCTGCGGCTTTCTGAACTCGGCCAAGCAGGAAAGCCTTGATGCCATCGGCGAAGCCTTGGCCAAAAACGGACGCGTGGTCGTGACCGGCTGCTTCGGGGTGGAAAAGGATCGCATTCTCGCCACCCATCCCGGCGTCTTGGCCGTGACGGGTCCGCACCAGTACGAACAAGTCGTGGAGGCCGTACACGCGGCGGTGCCGCCGCTGCACGATCCCTTCCTCGATCTCGTTCCTCCGGAAGGCTTGCATCTGACCCCGCGGCACTACGCCTATCTGAAAATTTCCGAAGGCTGCAACAACCGTTGCTCCTTCTGTATTATTCCGAGCCTGCGCGGGCGGCTTGCAAGCCGGCCCGCCGCCGACGTGATGCGCGAGGCCGAACGACTGGTGCAGGCGGGTGTCAAGGAGTTGCTCGTCATCAGCCAGGATACCTCCGCCTACGGCCTCGACCTCAAATACGCGGAGAGCCGTTGGCAGGGCCAAGCGTTGGCGGCACGGTTCCTCGATCTTGCGCGCGCGCTCGGCAGCCTCGGCGCCTGGGTGCGCTTGCACTACGTCTACCCCTATCCGCACGTGGATCAAGTGTTGCCCCTGATGGCCGAGGGCCGGATCCTTCCCTACCTCGACATTCCCTTCCAGCACGCATCGCCAAGGGTGCTGAAGGCCATGCGTCGGCCCGCGCATCAGGAAAAGACGCTCGATCGCCTCGCCCGTTGGCGCCACCTCTGTCCCGATCTCGCGCTGCGCTCGACCTTCATCGTCGGCTTCCCCGGCGAGACCGAGGAGGACTTTGCCCTGCTGCTCGACTGGCTCAAGGAGGCCCGCTTGGCGCGCGTCGGTTGCTTCAAATATGAGGCGGTTGCCGGGGCCGCGGCCAACGCTTTACCCGGCGCGGTTGCCGAGGAGCTCAAGGAGGAGCGCTGGCATCGCTTGATGTCGCTGCAGCAGGAAATAAGTCGCTCGCTGAGTGCGCACCGCGTCGGCCAGACCCTTGCCGTAATCATTGACGAGGTCGACGCTGAGGGCGCCATCGGTCGCTCGCAATGGGATGCGCCGGAGATCGACGGGTCCGTTTATCTCAACGGCGCCAGTGATCTTGCCGTCGGTGATATCGTCGAAGCGCGCATCATCGCCAGCGATGCCTACGACCTCTGGGGTGAGGTGGGCAGATGAGCAACAGGCCGGCCGCAACCTGCTGAACCGCGAGCTAGCCTCTGCGTTGCAAGCAGGCGCTCTCCCAACGCAGGCTTGCAAGGGCGGGGCGGCCAGAAGCGGGGGCGGCGATGCGCGGGGGAGGGGTTTGATGCCGCAAATCAGGCTGAGGCTGCGCAGTCAGCCGAGCACGGGCAATGATCCCATTGCCGGGGTGATCTGGATCACGCTCGCCATGGCGCTGTTCGCCGGGCTCGCCATGTTTTCGCGCATGGCGATGAATGCCGGCTTGCACCCCTTTGAGGTCGTCTTTCTTCGCAACACCTTCGCCTGCCTCATGCTGGTGCCTTTGCTGCTCTACCGTGGCCCGCGACTGTTCTATTCCGATCAGTTCAATCTCTATGGCCTGCGCGTCGTCATTTCGCTGCTGTCAATGCAGACCTGGTTTTATGCGATCTTCCTCATTCCGATCGGCGAGGTGACCGCGATCAGTTTTCTTGCCCCCTTATTCGGCACGCTGGGCGCCGTCTTTTTGCTGGGCGAGGTCGTGCGCATTCGCCGCTGGACGGCGCTCGGCGTCGGTTTTCTCGGTGCCCTCGTCATCCTGCGCCCGGTCGGCTCCGAGATCGGCCTGGGTCAGGCGCTCGCCATCTTTTCCGCCATGGCTGCGGGACTGACCGTCGTACTCGTCAAGCAGCTGACCGCCCATGACGATCCGGACAAGATCGTGTTCTTGACCAATGTGCTGATGACGCCGCTGTCTCTCGTGCCCGCGCTGTTCGTCTGGAGCTGGCCGACCATGGCGGTGCTTCCAGCCCTCGTGGGGATGGGAGTATGCGCGGTGCTTGGCCATATTTGTGTGGTGCGCGGCTATGCAGCCACGGATGCTTCCCTCGGCATGACTTTCGAGTTTTCCAAGCTGCCCTTCACCGTCGCCATGACCTATCTGGCCTTCCGGGAAAGCATCGATCTTTGGACGTGGGTCGGCGCGCTCATCATTTTTGCCTCCGCGCTCTATATCAGCCGCCGCGAAGCCAAGCTTGCCCGCGAGCGCGCGCAAAAAATACAAGCGCGAGAAGCCACCGGGCTCGGCGGCTGACGCGGCGATCTACGGCTTCGCTCAGCGAACCAATCCGGTCTCCTTGAGATATTTGAGCGTGCCCGGATGCAGGAGGTCGTGGCGTACCGCACGCGCGGTATTCGCCGCCGTCGTCTCGCGCGCCTGTGGCAGGCGGGCGGCCAATTGCGGCTCGCTGGCGTGAAGCGCACGCGCCAGCCGATAGGCCACATCATCGCCAAGCGTTGGCCGGGACAAAATCAGGCTCCAAGACCCAACCGACACGATCGGCGCGGTCTGCCCCGGGAACGAGCCGGCGGGCACGGTCAGGGTGCCGAGGAACGGGTGCTTGGCCTCGATTCGCTTGATGCCTTCGGCATCGGGCACGAGAAAACGCGCCCCGGGCGGAGCGTTGGCCACGGCGAGAAAGCCGGGCCAACCGCTGCCACCGCCCCACAAGGCCGCGACCGTACCGTTCGCCACCATCTCGGGTCCGTCGCCGGCGCGGTCGAGCAGAACCGTCTCGAAATCGCGGCCGCGCTCGTAACCAAGCCCATCGAGCACATAACCTGCAAGCAGAACCAGCCCGGAGCCCTTGGCGCCAAGGGCAATGCGCTTGCCCCTGAGGTCCTCGATGCGGCGATAGGGACTGTCGGCACGCACCACGAACATGCCGGGCGTGGCGTACATGGCAAAGATCACACGCAAGTCGGCGCGCGGCCGGCCCACGCCGTTGAGCGCCTCCATGGCGGCCTCGCCCTGCACCAAACCGATATCGAGCTTACCTGCCTCCAAGAGCGGGATGTTCTCGGTGCTGCCGGCCGTGTTTTGCGGGCGCACCTCGAGTGATGCATCGGTTGCGTTGATACTCTCGGCCACCGCCTGTCCATAGACCGGAAATCCGCCACCGGGGGTCGCCGTGCCCAGGACGACAATGGTCTTGTTGACGGCCTCGGCGCCGAAGGCCGCCGACATCGCCAAGATCAGGGGTAAACTCGACAACAAAAATGTTCGCATCCGTGCACTCCTTTGGCCCGGGGGCATGGCTTGCTGCGGCCTTCCCAGTATAGTGGCGCCAGGCTCGGCAGTGATCAAGAATTGGCCGTCGCCGCCCCAAAGCTTCAAGGTTATGGCGCCATGCGCATGCGTCGTTTGCTCGGGTCCGTGGCGTTACTGCTCCTGACGGCACTGCCATTGGAGCCCTTCGAGGCACGCCTGCCCGTGGCCGCCGCCGCCGAACTTAAAGAGCGCGCTGAGCGCCTTGCGGCGCTATTTGCCAGGCTCACCAGCACTAACGATGCCGTCGAGGGGGACACCATCGTCGAAGAGATCTGGCGGGTATGGCTCGACTCCGGACGGCCAGAGATCGACGCCATTCTGCAAGAGGCATTGGCTCTGGTCGAGACCGGCCAGCCGCAAGCGGCCATGCCGCTACTCGATAGCATCGTGGAGCGCGCCCCGGAGTGGGCGGAGGGTTGGAACAAGCGCGCAACCGTGCTCTACCTGCTCGATGAGTACGACCGATCGCTTGCCGATATCGACAAGGTCTTAGTGCTCGAGCCGCGCCACTTTGGCGCTCTGGCCGGGCGCGGGCTCATTCACATTGCCCGAGAGAATTACCGCGCCGCGCTCGACGATTATCGCCGCGCCCGCGCCGCCAACCCCTTCTTGCAAGGCGCCGCACAGATGATACCCACCTTGGAGCGCCGCGTCGGCGAGAGGCCGTTGTGAGCCCCTCGCCGCGAACCCAAGCTCAGTCCTTGTAGTCCGGCTCGCGCCGGTCGAGCACGCGCTTGACGGCCGCAAAGTGCCGTTCCGAGGGCGAGGGGTCGTAACTCGGGTTGCCGCCACCGGTCCGCGTCTTGTCAACCACCGGCTGCGGCAGCTGTTTTAGCGGCTGGCGCGTCCACATGGCAAAGATTTGCACCTGCGCGGCGCGCTCGACGTAGTAGAGCCGGTCGTAGGCCTCCGCCACGGTCTCCCCCACCGTGGTAATGCCATGGTTGGCCATGAATAGGATGGTCTTGTCGCCGAAGATCCGCGCCAGCCGTAGACCCTCCTCCGGTTCGGCCGCCGGCCCCATGTAGCTGTCGTCGTAGGCGATGGCGTCGAGCAAGAGAACCTCGGTTTGTCCGATTTCCTTGATGCGAGGGTCCTCGAGCCGCGTCAGCGCGCTGGCATAGGGCATATGCGTATGGAACACGGCGCGCGCCTGCGCGACGTTGTCGTGGATCGGCGCGTGAATACAGTAGCAGGAACGCTCAACGTCGCCGACGCCGCGCTTCACCTTGCCGTCGCGGAGCCCAACTTCCATGAACGAACTCGCCTTCACCTCCGACCAATGCAGACCGAAGGGTATTTGATAGTAGCGATCGGGCTTGCCCGGCACGGTCAGGGTCAAGTGATTGAAGATGCCCTCGTGCAAGCCGTGCATCACGGCGGCCCGATGGGCCGCGGCCAAGTCGATGCGAGCCTGCCATTCCTGAGCGCTGCATTCCTCACGCGTTATGGGCGATACCTGAAGCTGCATGCCTGTCCTCCTTGGCGAGCCTGCCGACAACCCGCTCGATGCGTCAACTCTAGCAACTCGGTGATGCGTCGGGAAGATTGTCGGCAGCCCATTTGTCCTGGGTCGCCGCGCCGACCTTCTAGCTCAGCACCTTGTAGGTCTTGAACCAGGCGGTCATCTGGCCCCAGGCATCCTCTGCCGCCTCCTTGCGGTAGCTGCCTCGATAGTCCGCGTGGAAGCCGTGCGGTGCTTCGGGATAGATTTTGAATTCGGCCGGCTTACCGGCGGCGGCGAGGGCCGCGCGCATCGCCTCGACCTGGGCAACCGGGATACCCTGGTCCGCCTGCCCGTAGAGGCCGAGCACGGGAGCCTTCATGTCGGACGCCAAGTCCGTCGGGCTCTTCGGCCAGATCGTCTTCTGGCCCGGGGGATCGACCAGCGAGCCATAGAAAGCCACGCCCGCCGAGACCTTGGGACTGTTCGCACAGTAGACCCATACCGTGCGCCCGCCGCGGCAGACGCCGATGATGCCGAGCCGGCGTGTGTCGCCGCCTTGCGCGCTGGCCCACGCCACGCTGGCGTCGAGATCGGCCATCAGCTCGGCGTCCGGTTTGGCATTGACGAGCGGCATCAGCTCTTTCATCTCGCTGATCTTGGTAAGATCGCCCTTGCGGAAGTAGTAGTCGGGCGCCACCGCGAATGCTCCGAGTTTCGCCAGCCTACGGGCGACGTCCTTGATATACTGGTGCAACCCGAAGATCTCCATGGCGATCAGAATGACCGGCGGGTTGGTGCTGTTTGGCAGGCTTGGCAATGTAGACCGGCATCTCGCCGTCGGCGACTTTGACCTTGGCGTCGCCGGCAGCAAGGCCCGACGTATCGGTGGTGATCGCCTCAGCGCGAACCGGGCCCGCGGCCAAGGTGTAGCCCGCGGTCGCAGCGGCGCCCGTGCTCATGAAGCCGCGCCGGGACAAGCGTGGGGAGCTGATCAGACCGACGATATCGGAGGCAAGTTTGTTGGCAACTGACATGAAGGGGACTCCTGAAACCATTCTCTGTGGATGACCGCCTCCGACAAGGCAACCGCCGCGGCTTTGCTTGAGCCGCTGGTCGGCTGACCTCGTGCACTCCTCACCCAGCCTGAAGCCTCGATCGCAGCGCCGCACTGCACGAATGCGTGAAGTCAGGGGCTCGAGCGCACCTTGACCTTGCGATCGCTGCGGCCCGCCGCCAACAGCGCATCGATCAACAGGTGCACCCGCAGCGCCTCCCGACCCGACACGCGCGGCGGCCGTCGCTCGTCGAGTGCTGCGAGGAAGTCACGCCACACGCCGAGATGATAATCGTGCGGGAAGGCCATGGGATCGGCACCCGTGCCGCCGGCAGATGCATCCGCGGCCAACGCTTCGCGGCGTCCATCGTGGTAGGCAATACTGAGGGCGGTACCGGCAAGGCTGGCGGTTCCCATGCTGCCGATGAGCTCGATGTGTTCGGGCCCGCCAGGGTAGGCCGCAGTGGTGGCTTCGATGATGCCGAAGGCGCCGCTTTGAAAGCGCACCGCGGCTGAGACGAGGTCCTCCGTTTCCATGCGATGCAGGCTTGAGGTGGTGGCGTAGCCGCACACCTCGACGGCCGGGCCCACCAGGCTGAGCAACAGATCAAGCGTGTGAATGCCCTGGGTCAACAACACGCCGCCGCCGTCGCGGGCAAGGCTGCCCCGGCCCGGCTCATCATAGTAGGACTGCGGGCGCCAAAGGCGGATCAACGTTGATGCGTTGACGATCTGGCCGAGGCCACCGGCGCCGACGACGGCGGCCAGCCGCTCCGCCGCCGGCTTGAAGCGATGTTGCAGGACCACGCCGAGGCTGACGCCGGCGGCGGTGCACACCTCAACGAGGTCCGCCGCGCGCGCACTCGAAACCTCCAACGGCTTTTCCAGCAGGATGTGCTTGCCCGCGCGCGCCAGCCGGGTGACGAGCTCCAGATGCGTATTGGGCGGCGTCAGCACGGCGGCAGCGTCGATCGCAGGATCTGCCAGAACCGGCTCGAGACTATCGCCGACGGGAAAGCGAAAGCGCTCGGCAAAGGTTTCGCGCCGCTGCCTGCTGGGGCTGATGGCGGTGACCACCTCGACCCTGTCGACCAGGTCCACGAGGCTCTTGGCGTGCGGGCCAACCGCCATGCCGAGACCGACCAGGGCGATGCGCTTCTTCATCATGGGCGTGCCTCCGCGGGCGCGCGCAGCAGCCGCCGGCTCGCAGCATCGATGACGAGGTGTCGCTGATGCATGGCGGCAACGGCCGGCTGGTGCGCCACACTGATCACGGCCGCATCGGCCAGCCGGGCGCGCACCAAGCCGTACATTTGCGCCTCGGCGGCGTCGTCGAGCGCCGACGTTGCTTCATCGAGAAACAGCCAATTCGGGCGATAGAGCAGCGCCCGGGCAAAGGCCAACCGCTGCTGTTCGCCGCCCGAGAGCATCAGCGACCAATTGGCCTGCTCCAAGAGCCGAGGCGCCAGGGCGGCCAACCCGCAGGCTTGCAACACCTCGCAACAGGCCGCCTCGGTGTGCTGTTCGGGGGTATCCGGATAGCTCAGCACATCCTTAAGCGTGCCGACCGGCAAGTAGGGCTTTTGCGGCAGGAACAGAACGCGCGCACCCTTTGGCACGCCAATGCGGCCGCGCCCAAACGGCCACAGGCCCGCCAGGACGCGAAAGAGCGTGGTTTTTCCGCTGCCGGAGGGTCCACGCAGCACCACGCTCTCCCCTTGGCGGATCGTTACGTCGACGTCGGCAAGCAACACCGTGCCGTCGGGCAGCCTGACCTCGACGTCTTCGACCACCAGCTCGGGCGCGGCCTCGGTGCGCCTCTCCAAGGCGTTCCGCCTGGCGACTTCCTTGGCTTTGACCATGGCTTCGCTGAAGGTGGTGAGGCGGTCGACCACGGCCTTCCAGCCCGCCAAGGCCGCGAACGTGTCGACAAACCAAGACAGCGCCCCTTGCACCTGCCCGAAGGCGTCCGCCGTCTGCGTCAGCACACCCAGCGTGATCTGGCCGGCGAAGTACTGTGGTGCGGCAACCACCAAGGGAAAGACCTGGGCCGCCTGGCCGTAGAAGGCGGTGATCCAGGTGAGGCGCTTGTTGTACGTCATGAAATCCCACCAGGTATCGTAGATGCTGGCAAAAGAGCTGCGTAAGGAGCGCTCCTCGTCGGGCTCGCCGCGATAAAGAGCGATGCTTTCCGCGTTTTCGCGGATGCGCACCATGCGATAGCGAAAGTCGGCGTTGCGGCGCTCCAGCTCGAAGCTAATCGTCACCAAGGGGCGGCCGATCAGGTAGGTGGCATAGGAGCCGAGCAGCGCGTAGGCAACCGCCACCCACATCATGTAGCCGGGAATAACAATGCCGCCGAACAGCGGAATGACAAAGTTGCCGGACAGTTCCCACAGCACACTGGCAAACGTGATCAAGGTCAAGACCTGCAACAACAGGCCAAGCGCGATGCTGAGCGTCTGCGTGGTGAACGAGGCGCAGTCCTGCTCGATGCGCTGTTCGGGGTTGTCGGTGCCGTGGCGCGTCAATTCCATGTGGTAATAGGTGCGGTCTGCCAGCCAATCGCGAAAGTAGACGTCGCTCAGCCATCGCCGCCAGCGCACGGTGAGCATCTGCGTCAACCACTGCCGATACACGAATGCCACGATGAACAGGGCGACCAACACCACCCAGTAGATCAGCTCGGCCCAGAACGCCTCCGCATCTTTTTCTTGCAGCGCATTGAAGAAACGCGCGTTCCAAGCGTTGATCAATTTCGACAAATAGACGATCAAGAAGCTCAGCCCCACGATCAGCGCCAACAGACCGCGCGCGATCCACGCCTCGCTCACCACGAGGCTCCAGCCGAACACGCTGATCGGCTCACGCTCCTCGGCCCACCAATAAGGCCGGGTCAAGGTCCACAACTTGCTGGCAAAGCCGCGCGCATCACGCATGCGGGTCAAGAAGGGATCGACCATCGGAGCACCAGGGATGTTGCTGAAGGAGGGGAATCTGAGGATTGCTTGTCAGTCTACCCCCACTCTTGGGCGAACAAACGCACAAGACAGTGATGCCGCGCGCAGACCCGCCCTTGCGCACACACCACGGCAAAGCGCCCATGCGGAAACGACAGCGGCGGGAGTGCGAAGCGCGCCCGAGCACTGTGCGACCGCGGAGGCCTGCCGCGGCGAGCTTCGTGTCCGCAACTGAGAGCGGCAGTCGGGCGGGGCGGCTTGGGCTGCGCCCGCGCCTGAGCGCGGACGCAGCCGTGGACAGGATTGCCAGGCCTGCGCCGGGAAAGACACATGCGGCGAAAGTCTCGGCCTTGGGCTGGTGCCGCCCCGACGGAAAAGCTCAGATCACCGCGACGCCCATCTTTGCCATCAGCGGCACCCGCTCGCCCGACTTTAAAGCCTTCTCCGGGTTCGAGGCATTGCCTTCCAGTCCTCGCTTCTTGACGCCCTGCACGATGGCGGCCAGGCGGAAGAAGGAAAAGGCAAGGTAGAAATTCCAGTTCGGTATGCCGGAAATTCCGACGCGCGCGCAGTACTTGGCGATGTAGTCCTCTTCGGTCGGGATGCCGAGCGCGCGCCGATCGATATTGGCGAGACCGCGCATGGTTTCGTGGTTAGGAAAACGCCATTGCATACACTGGTAGGCAAGGTCTGAGAACGGATGGCCGATGGTGGAAAGCTCCCAGTCGATGACGGCTAGGAGCTGCGAGCCGTCCGGCTTGAAAATCATATTGTCAATGCGGTAGTCGCCGTGCACCAGGCAGGCGCGCCCGTCGTCCGGCGGCTCGTTCTCCTCGAGCCATTTGATCAGCGTCTCCATGTCCTCCAAATGCTCGGTTTCGGAGGCGCGGTATTGCTTGGTCCAGCGGTCACGCTGGCGCGCATAATAGCTGCCGGCCTTGCCAAAGTCGGCAAGGCCTACCCGGGCGGGGTCGACCAAATGCAGGGCGGCCAGCGCCCTGTTCTGCTCATCGTAGAGCTGGCCGCGCTGTGCGCCTTTGAGCTCGGGCAGCGAGGGATCCCAGAACACGTTGCCGTTCACGTGCTCCATGACAAAGAATGCGGTGCCCAGCACGCTGTCATCCTGGCACAACAGCAGCATGCGCGGTACGGGTACGTCGGTGTCCTGTAGCGCCTTCATGACGCGGTATTCGCGGTCCACGGCGTGCGCGCTCTTCAACAGCTGACCGGGCGGCTTCTTGCGCAAGACGTATTGTCCGCTCGGGGTTGCGAGCACAAAGGTCGGGTTTGATTGGCCCGTCGGCGTCTTTTCCGCTGCGACCGGCCCCTTGAAGCCGGGCAGCCGCTCCTCCAGGTAGCGTGCAAGCGCTGCGGTATCGAGCTGGGCGGCTTGATGCGCGAAGGCTGTCATGTGGCAGCCTCCAAATGCGCGCGAGCGCGCAGGCCGCCCGTCGCCTCGCGCCTGCGCCGCTGACGCGGGCACGCCTTGGACACCGGCGCGAGGGCCGGCCCGGCAGCAAAGGGGCATCTTTCTGTCCTACCGCTCCGAGAGCCGTGACCCCGTTGGAACGCCAGAGCGATGGCGCGCATGATGGACAACCTCAGATCTTCTGGTTCGTGTAGCGCCGCAGCTCGGCGCGCGCGACTTGGCGGCGATGCACCGCATCGGGACCGTCAGCCAGTCTGAGCGTGCGCAGATGCGTCCACATGTGCGCCAACGGCGTGTCCTGCGTGATGCCCATCGCACCGTGCATTTGCACGGCCTCGTCGGTGATTTCCAAGGCGATCCGCGGCGCAATGACTTTGATCTGCGAGATCCACGGTGATGCCTCGCGATGACCGACGGTATCCATCATGTGGGCGGCCTTGAGGCAGAGCAGCCGTGCCATCTCGATCTTCATGCGGCTTTCGGCAATGATGTCGTAGTTGGCGCCGAGCTGCGCCAACGGCTTGCCGAAGGCCTCGCGCGACAAAGAGCGCTTGCACAAGAGCTCGAGCGCCCGCTCCGACTGACCGATGGCCCGCATGCAGTGGTGGATACGACCAGGACCCAAGCGGCCCTGCGACACCTCGAAGCCACGTCCGCGGCCGAGGATTAGGTTCTCCTTGGGCACGCGTACATTCGTGAACCGGACGTGCATGTGGCCGTGCGGCGCGTCGTCGTCGCCATAGACCTTCATCGGCCGCAAGATCTCAACGCCCGGTGTGCCCGCCGGCACGAAAATCTGAGAATGCCGCTTGTGCTTGTCCGCGGTCGGGTCGCTGCAGACCATCACGATGTAGATCTTGCAGCGAGGATCGCCGGCACCGGAGGCAAACCACTTCTCGCCGTTCAGCACCCATTCCTCACCGTCGAGCTTGGCATCGAGCGCCAGATTGGTGGCATCCGAGGAGGCGACGTTGGGTTCGGTCATAATGTAGGCGGAGCGGATCTTGCCCTCCAACAAGGGCTTGAGCCACTGCTCTTTCTGCGCCGGTGTGCCATAGCGCTCGATGACCTCCATGTTGCCCGTATCGGGAGCGGAGCAATTGAAGGTCTCCGGTGCCAACCTCGACCAGCCCATTTCCTCGGCGAGATAGGCGTACTCCACGGTGCTCAGGCCATAGCCCTTGTCGCTGCCCGTCAGCCAAAAATTCCACAGGCCCCGCTCGCGCGCCTTCGCTTTCAGGCCTTCGCGGATCTCCTCTTGCCGTTTGGTGTAGGTCCAACGATCGCCTTTGCCGACCTCGGCCTCGTATTCGGCCTCTAGCGGCATGATCTCGTCACGCACCATGGCGCGGACTTTTTCGACCAGCGGTTTTACCTTTGCTGTCATGCCGAGATCCATGGCTGTCCTCCTCTGCGGGAATACGGGCGTGTTGGCCGGGCCGTGCGGATTGGCGCGCGCACATTGAAGCATGCCCGCCCCAGGGAGAGAAGGCGGTCGAAGGGGGCGGGTCCAAGGCGCGCTTGACCGTGCCATACGGAGGCTCGGCGGCGGCCTCGTTGTCGGGCGGGGACATGTGCGCCAGGCCCGGCGCAGCAAGCCCCGGCGAGGCTTGATGCTGGACAAGGCTTCCTATACCAAGACCGCGGCGCAATCATTGAAGCGAGAGAGAAGCTATGGCTGTCGACACTTCCGGCGGGAACCCCGCCATGGACTATCCTGAGCATTTGCGGACCTATGCCGGCTTCCTGAAGGCCACGGTGGTCTTGATCGTGGGGGTGGCGCTGCTGCTCCTGTTCATGCTGTTCTATCTGGTGCCCTAATCGGCAGCACGCACACTACTTCTTGGGCGCGCCGGCGCGCGTAGGGGAAAAGCCTCATGGTCACGATCGCCGTCACTGCGGAGGAAGAAGGTGAGCCTCGCGTGGCGGTGTCGCCGGAAACGGTCAAGAAGCTGACGGCGCTCGGCGCTAGCGTGCGGGTACAACAGGGCGCGGGGTCGCGCTCCCGCTTCTCCGATACGGCGCTGAAGGCGGCCGGCGCGATCATCAGCCCCGATGCGGCGGCCACGCTCAGCGGCGCCGACATTCTCATCAAGGTGAGGCGGCCGTCGCTCGGCGAGGTCGAGGCCCTCAAGCGCGGCGCCATTGTCGCTGCCATGCTGGCACCCTTCGACGACCGACCCGGTCTGGAGGCCTTGGCCGGCGCCGGCGCGGCGCTGCTGTCCATGGAATTCATGCCGCGCATCACGCGCGCCCAGTCCATGGACGTGCTGTCGAGCCAGGCAAACCTCGCAGGCTATAAGGCCGTGGTGGATGCGGCGGCGATGTTTGGACAGGCGATCCCCATGATGATGACGGCCGCGGGCACGGTACCCGCTGCCAAGGTGTTCATCATGGGCGTCGGGGTCGCCGGCTTGCAGGCGATCGCCACCGCGCGCCGACTGGGCGCCATCGTCTCGGCCACCGACGTGCGTCCTGCCACCAAGGAGCAGGTTGCATCGCTGGGCGCCAAGTTTATCGCGGTCGAGGATGAGGAGTTCAAACAAGCGCAAACCGCCGCCGGCTACGCCAAACCGATGTCGGCCGAGTACCAGAAGAAGCAAGCCGAGCTCATCGCCAATCACATTAAGGCTCAGGACATTGTGGTCACCACCGCCCTCATTCCCGGCCGGCCTGCGCCCAAGCTCATTAGCGCCGCCATGATCGAGAGCATGAAGCCGGGTTCCGTCATCGTCGACTTGGCGGCCGAGCGGGGCGGCAACACCGAGCTGACGCAAGCCGACAAGGTGGTCGAGCATAAGGGCATATCGATCGCCGGCCCGCTGAATTTGGCGGGCGAGGTGCCCGTCAACGCTTCCGCCCTCTACGCTAAGAATTTGCTCGCCTTCCTCGAGACCATGTTCGACAAAAAGGACAAGGTCTTGAAAGTGAATTGGGATGACGAGATTATCAAAGGCACGCTGGTGGCCAAAGACGGCCAACTCGTGCATCCGAGCCTGCAGCAACAAGGGGCATGAGATGACGCGCGCGCTGGCCCGGCCAGATCCGAAGATCCAGCTGCGGCAGGTGGCTCGCGGCGCCTGCGCTGGCGCTGCACGCGGCGACGGCCTGGCTTTGCTGACCTTACTGTTTGTGCTTTTGCCCGCGCCCGCCATGGCCGTGGGCGGTTCGGACGTCAGCCCTTTCGTCTATCAGTTGACGGTGTTCGTGATCGCGATCTTCGTTGGCTACTATGTGGTGTGGAGCGTGACGCCGGCGCTGCACACGCCCCTGATGTCGGTGACCAACGCCATCTCCTCGGTGATCGTGGTGGGTGCCCTCCTGGCCGTAGGCGTGCCGCTGGTCGAAGCCGGAAGCGGGTTGGCCAAGACCTTCGGCTTCCTCGCCCTGACCATGGCCGCCGTCAATATATTCGGCGGCTTCCTCGTCACCCAGCGCATGCTCGGCATGTACAAAAAGAGGGAGCCGAAGCGCTGATGCGCTGAGGGGCGCCATGCATCCAAATCTCGTCGCCTTGCTCTATCTAGCCGCCGGCGTGCTGTTCATTTTGGCGCTCCGGGGTCTGTCAAGCCCGGAGAGCTCCCGCCGTGGCAACCTCTACGGCATGGTCGGCATGACCATCGCCGTCGTCACCACCCTGGCGCAGCTCAGTGACACCTCCTTGTTCACGTGGGTGCTGATCCTGGTGGGTCTCGGTATCGGCGGCGCGATCGGCGCTACGGTCGCTCGGCGCATCCCGATGACCTCGATGCCGGAGCTGGTGGCCGCCTTCCACTCCCTTGTCGGCCTTGCCGCCGTGTTCGTCGCCGCCGGCGCGCTTTATGCCCCGGAAGCGTTTGGCATCGGGCATTTCCGCGCCATCGCCGGCGCCAGCCTGCTGGAGATGTCCCTCGGTGTGGCCATCGGCGCGGTGACGTTTACGGGATCGGTCATCGCCTTTGCCAAATTATCGGGACGTATGTCCGGCAAGCCGATCATCCTGCCGGCCCGACACCTGATCAACGCCGCGCTCGCCGGGCTCCTGGTCGTGCTGATCGCCTGGTTCTGCCGCTCGGGCGGCGAACCTGTGCTGTTCTGGGCGATCACCGCGGCGGCGCTTTTGTTCGGCGTGCTTATCATTGTGCCGATCGGCGGCGCGGACATGCCGGTGGTGATTTCTATGCTCAACTCCTACTCCGGTTGGGCAGCCGCGGGCATCGGCTTCACGTTGGGCAACATCGCCCTGATCGTCACGGGCGCGCTGGTGGGCTCGTCGGGCGCCATCCTGTCCTACATCATGTGCAAGGGTATGAACCGGTCGTTCGTCTCGGTCATCCTTGGCGGCTTCGGCGGCGAGACCGCCGGGCCAGCCGCGGGTGCCGAGCAGAAGCCGGTCAAGGTCGGCTCGGCGGAGGACGCGGCCTTCCTGCTCAAGAATTCCGGCAAGGTGATCATTGTACCGGGTTACGGCATGGCCGTGGCGCAAGCCCAGCACGCGCTGCGCGAGATGGCCGATCACCTCAAGGGAGCAGGCGTGGAGGTGAAGTATGCCATCCATCCGGTGGCCGGGCGCATGCCGGGGCACATGAACGTGCT
>Ga0075423_10000928_pt1 | contig 24816 bp, 15 predicted proteins | sample SoiMethybrSBSTD2_FD_80114 | JGI IMG/M metagenome (GOLD analysis project Ga0075423, IMG submission 80114) | Bulk soil microbial communities from a Populus tree surrounding site in Tennessee, USA - Soil MetaG P. TD hybrid SBSTD2 | ecosystem: Environmental > Terrestrial > Soil > Tree plantation... | reverse complement strand
CCACACGCGACGATGCAACGGACGCCAATCGACGAACCGTAGCAGAGACAGTCACGATCGGCGCGCCAGCCGCGCGGTGCGAGCGGCGCCGTGCGATGACACTGGGCAAGCGCCCGCCGTTTCAGCGGCGCCCATTGCCAGAGTGCGGCTGCACCGAACGTCACCGCGCCAATCCACGGCCAGTGCATGAGACGCATGACGGGGCTCGTCGCCGTCACCCATTGCAACGCCACGCCGACGAGCAGCCACAATGCGATATATCCGATGACGAACGAGGCGATGGCACGCTGGCGTCTCGTCCACAGGCTTCGCGTCGCAACGAAGCAGACGTGGCCAAAGACGAGCGGCAGCATCATCGCGCACAGCATCGCCGTCCACTCGAACGGATCGACGCCATGTTGGTGGCGGTTGAGAAGCCACGTGGCCCCAAGCCAGCACCATGCGGCCGCGCTCGACGCCGCAATCCACCAATGGGGATGGCGCCACGACACCGCCCGCACGCGGTTCATGCGTAATAGAGACTCACGCGGCCCACGGTCACCGGCTCGGGCTCCGCGGCGGCGCGGCGGGCGTCGGCGATCGGCATGCCTTCGGGGACGAACGTCACCCGCACGTCGCCCGTCCACTGGCCGCGCGCTTCGAGCCGACGCACGACATCTGTGGCGTCGAGTGAGAACGTGAGGCCGTCGCCTGGCCGATCGGTGTCACCGCGCGAGGCCTCAGGTACACCGAACATCGGCAGCAGGCCGATGAACAGATCCTGATGGTCATCTGCTGACGCGCCCTCTGGCAGATTGAGGTACACCGCGTATGTCGCTGCGGCATCCACGCTCTTCACGTTCTCGATGTTCACATGAACTTCGGGAGGTTCTCCCGCCGCGAGCCGCGCCGCCGGACCGCTGGGTGCAGCGACGCTCATCGACGTGCTCACCGCCGTGCCCGTGAGCACCACAGGCGACTCGTTCGCGCCGATCATCTCCGGTTGTCCTGGTGCCATAGGAGCCCTCCCGGCTTCTGGTTCGGCGGCCGCGACTCCGCCGATCGGATCGGCGATGTTGTCGTACCGATAGTCGAACAGCGCCGATGCCGTGTTGACGACCTCGGAGGCCGTGTGCCTGACGACTCTCCCGTGCGAATCATGCAGCTCGAACGCCACCGCCGACAACCAGTTCGCGGTCTGCGGATCACGATTCGCGGGATTGCGGTTGTGCCACACCGCCCACAGTCGATCGATGTTCGCATGATGAAGCCAGAAAATCGGATCGAGCCCGGCCGTATTGAACGAACCCATGAAGCCGTTCACCGCAACGTGCACAGAGCCGTGAGGGGTGTTCTCGAGCTTGCCGATTGGTGCGCCGAGACCCCCTTGGTGGCGGAAGCCCGTGCGCGGTCCGCCAAAGCCCGCGGTGCCGCCCACGTCTGGTGCCTCGAATCGCGAATCGGTCAGACAGGTCCGAACGTCTACCTGCCGCGCCGTCGCGACGATGTCATGAGCGTTTCCGCGCAGTCGATCGTCGACGCGAAGCGGGTTGCGACCGCCGCCAGGCATGGTCGGCAGCGTGAACGCGAGCGGAAGCTTCCGTGCGTTGGGATTGGCCCGGTCGCTGTAGTTCCAGTACGGCAGCGCCCACGTGTCGGGCCCTCGCATCCGCGCGATCGCGGCACGGAGGATCTGCTCGAAGTAGCCCAGATACAGGCGATGCCAGGGCAGGAAGAACCAGCTGGCATGCTGACACTGGTTCCAGAACCGGCGCTGATCGGCAGTCGACGGCAGATGTTCACCGCCTTGCGCCAACGGATCTTCTCCGCGGTCGTAGCCGTGCACGGCCGCCTGATAGCGCCAGCTGGTGGGATTGTCGATCGGACGCCCCTGCATCTCGAGAATGGCCCGGGCGTACCACTCGAACACCGGATCCCAGGCGTCGCCTGGGACCAGAGGCTTGAGGGCCAACGCATCACGTCGAACACGTGTCGCCATGATCGTTACTCCGTCTTCGCGCGGCGCCGGCGCGGTTTCGATCGCTTCGTCGAGACGGCTGGCGTCGCCTTGCGCGAGCGGATGAACGACTTTGCGAGCTGCGCGATATCGTCGAGCACGGGCGCATTCGCGCCGCGCGAGGCGAGGTCCGACCCCAGCGTCGTGAGTTCGCGCCGCGCCGCGTCGGTGTCGCCCATGCTCGCGTGATACTCCGCGCGTTGACGGACGAGATCACCGTACCCAAGATTGAGAATCTTCTGCTTGTTCGCGCGATAGACCTTCAGTGCCTTGTCGGTGAATCGCAGCGCCGCGTTGGGATCCGGTTGCTTCGTGCACGTGAGCACCGCGCGCGTGGGCGTGTCGCCCTTGGGTTTCTCGAAGCGGTAGAACGGCTCGGCCAGCGCCCGCATGATGGTTCGCGCCAGCTCCGCGCCCATCACCGTGTTGGCGTGCCGTTCGCACAGCTCCTGTAAGAAATCGAGTCCTTGCTTCAGGTGCGGCGACTGCGATCCGCGCAGGTAGAGGTTCATACCGACCTGATAGACGAAGAAATCCTGCGCGCGTCGATCGATCTCGGGTGAGGCGGGCTGACCCACGCGCAACCGCATCGTGTTCGACGGAATCAGCAGGTCACCGGCCCCCTGATACAGCGCGCGAATGAGGTACTGGCCGGGTTCGTCGAAGTAGAAGCCGTATCGGCCGTACGTCACGTCGAGCTGCTCGCTGTAGCGATCCGCGCCCTGGGCCCCCGCTTTCAACGTTCGCAGCGCGGACTCGGAGAGCTTGCAGGCCACCGGCGAGTACTCCACGATGCGCCCGTCCGGACGGCGAATGAAGACGATGAGACCACCGAACTCGGTCTGCAGCTGTCCATCCACGTCGATATCGACGTCGGCGAGCGCGTTCCGCAGGCGGACCTCGATCTTCACCGGCTCCATGAACTCGTAGTAGCCCTTGCACCGCAGCAACAGCTCGATCGGAACGTCGCCCACCGCGTGCGCGATGGCTGCGGGCGCCGCGCGTAAATGCTCCGCGCCGGGCGGAGCTTCCATGTGCCCACCCGAGGCCCACGGATCGCCGCCCATGATCACCGACGCGCGGTTGCCGTGCCGGAGATGGAGCAGTTCATCGTCATCGAATCGGAATTCGAAGGCCTTCCAGAACGCGTCCGGTCCATTGCGCGTGTCGTAGCGCCAGTCGTAGTTCATCCACGACAGGGCATCAGGTCGGTTCTTGTCCCACGAGTGCAGGAAATTGAACGCGTGGCCGGCCTCGTGCACCCAGGTGTACAGATATTTCCGCAGCGCTTCCGCTTCGGCGTCGTTGGTCGGAGCGCCGGCGGGAAGCGCGTTGAACCATCGGTGGTTTCGAAACACCGCGAACCCCTGGCGCTCCGGCGGCCGCCCCACGCCGCCAAAGTCGGCCGCGGCATCGAACATGATGCCGCCGACCTTCGGATCTTCATAAGTCCCCGCCAGCAGACCCCACATCGCCCATCGAGGCCATTCCAGTGGCGCATCGGTGAAGTGCGTCTCCATGGCGTCATGCAGTTCCGCGTCCGACCACGTCTGGAATTGCGGATCGCTGTCGTCGATCACCGTGTGATCGCCGCGAATCGTGACCCCGACACCGGCCTCGTCGTACGCCGCCTCCATGGTGAGGCGCCGCTTCGGCAGCCCTGCCGGTGCGATCGGGTGGCTCGCGGTCTCGTACGCGGGCAACAGCGGCGGGCGATTGACGGATTGGCAGACATCGACTTCGAGCTCCAGATCGCGGAACGACTGACCCACCCGTGCACACGTGTACTCCCAGACGGTCCCACCTTGAAACGTCAAGGCCACATGCGCGGGTCCGATGGCAGCAGCCGTCAACGGGATCTGGATCGCAATCGTTGCTGCCGGGTGCGTACTCTCCCAGAACTTCACGATTCCAGTGATCTGCACCGCGCCGGCCGTGTGAGCGATCGCCGGAGCGTCGACGATCCACGACTCGCGATACACCTTCCAGGAGCGAGGCGGTGCGCCAGGCATGTTCATGCTGTTCACCGCAAAGAAATCGCCGCTCAGACGAGTGGTTGTCACTGACGTGGGAGAACGGCGATCGACATCGACGCGCAGCTCGAGGACCTCGCTGCCGGCCTTCGGCGCGGTCATCGAGCCCTCGAAGCGGCCGCTCACCGCTTGGACGGCCGCAGCCGGAGATGGTGCTGCCGCAGCTCCTGGTACGACGTCGGTGTATGGAGGAGTACTTGTTACCGTTGCCATTGGCATGCTCCATGTGGCCACGGCAGGTGCCGCTCAGGTGAGCGAACTATCCGTAGCCGAACTCGTTGTCCGAGGGAATGAACTGGACGTCCTTTCCTGCGATCGAAACCCCGAGGAACTTATGATGGATTTCGGTCTTGCCCGCGATCCCTTTCGTGGGCACTTCGACTTCGAGCGTTACCTGACCATCGGGGATTTCGATCTCGAGACTCTTTGCCTTCCCAAGGGTTCGCTTCGTGCGCACTCCCGGTTCGGTACGCGCCTGCTCTCCGTTCACACGGAAGACGACGTCGTCGCCGAAGAACCCATCCTGGAGATCGATGGCAAGCACGGGCATGGTGGCTCGTTTGCCATTATCTCTCGCGATGATGCGCGCCCATCATTCATAAACGACAGCGACAGGACGAGCGAACGCAGGCTCTACAGTCGAATCTCGATCTTCTTGAGCTTCGTTCGATCCGTTTGCGGACGGCGTTTATACACGCGGGGCGCTCTCAAGGCCTCGTGAAAGGCATTGAGCTATGCGTCGAGAATCAGGGTGCAGCGGGATGAGAGGTCGAGCGTTGAGAGCCTCGGTTGCGATCCCGGGGCTGCTGCTATTGGGCTGCTCTTACACAATACGAGTGCCCGGCTACTCGCTTCACCAACCGGGCTCGACGCCGCATTTCATCGTCGGAGCCGGCAAGGCGGAGATCACTCCGCCGCCCGGCATTCCATTGGGCGGACATGGACCCGGCGGTCGCGTGGCCCGGGGCAATTGGACCCGGCTTTATGCCAGGGCCTTCTACTTCCAAGATCGCAACAACCATGTCCTGACCTTGGTGTCATGCGATCTATTCATGCTCCCGGCGGGCCTGCGCGCGAAGGTGCTCGAGATCGTCAATCACACTCATCGACTCGAAGACGCCAGTCTGATCATCAGTGCCACTCACACCCATCACAGCCCCGCGAACTTTGCCTCCGCGCCGATCTACAACGCGTTTGCCGGCCCTCTCCCCAACTTCGAGCCCCGCCTATTCAAGTTCCTCGCGAATCAGATCGCAGAGGCGATCAACCACGCGATGGACGACGCCCGAGAGGCGGCGGCGGCGCACCACGCGCTCGAAGTCTACACAGGCGCGGCCGTTCACATTCAACGCAACCGCGCGATTGCGCCGTACTTTCGCAATTCGCCAGCGATGCGTGAGTCGATCGAGCATGACGCGAAACACATGGGCGCAACCTGCCCCGACGGCACGGTCAACCACTGCGCCCGCTACCTCGCTGTCGACCCCACGCTCATTGTTGTCAAGATCCTCAGAGACGGAGTCTCACACGGACTGCTAACGTTCTATGCCGTTCATCCGACGGCGATGACCCACGACGCGGAACTGTATTCGGGCGACCTAGCGGGCATTGCCATGCTGGCTCTCGAGGACGGCGGTCACGGAGTGTCGGGGTTTTTCAATGGCGCGGAAGGCGACGTGTCACCTGACTGGCTCCTTCAGGACCGCGACGAGGTCGTTGACTTCGGCCAACGGCTGGCCACGGCCGTAGACACGCTTCTCGCAACATTGCCACGGAGTCACACAGACAGTCCGATGCTCGACACACGATGGTCGAGAGTTCCCTATAACGCCTCGTGCGGTTCGGTGACCTTCGCAAAGAAGCCGCTGGCGGGGGCCGCGGAGCTCGGTGGCGCGGAGGACGGCCGGACTGTGTTCTACAACTACGGTTGGCGACCGGAGGCCCGAAAGGGGCCAGACAGCGGCGACGATGTCAAGGAGCCCGGTCTCGACCGGCCCCTGGCGGATGCACTCACGTCGCTAGACAGCGAAGCGCTCGCCGGCGTCGTGCGCCTTCTGAGACCGACCGGAATCGTAGCCGCGAAGGATTTTCCGCAGGAGATCCCGGTTGCAGTTGCGCACATCGGCGACGTGCTCGATCTCGCGGCTGTGCCGACCGAAGTTACGACGACAGCCGGCAGAGTGATGAAGGCCGCCATTGCCCGCGCTAGCGGCCCGCCTGTAGCCATTGTCGGACTCGCCAACGAATACGTCGGCTACACCACGACGCGCGAGGAGTATCAGCTTCAACAGTACGAGGGGGCATCAACGCTGCTGGGGCCTCACGAAGCGGAAATGCTGGCGTGCCTGCTTCAAGATGCCCACCCCGTCGTGGCCGTGGAGAACGTTCCAGAGAGAACGTTTCGCGCGGGGCCGAAGCGCAAGCACACGTTTGGTCCCGATACGCTGCTCGTGCGACGGCCGCGCAACATGCTGGACGAAGATCTCGAGTCGCTGATCCCACGTCGCTTGCGTAGGCTCGAGGCACGCATCCCGCGCTTCGAATGGTCGGAAGAACACAGCGAGGATTGGGGTGTACCAAGCAGGTCGGTGAGCATATTGGCGCGGCAGGCCGGACCGACGGAATGGCGGGAGATCGACAACGATCGAGGCGTGAACTTCCTGACAGTTCTCGCCGATGGTGGTCCGCCAGGCCGAGAAGGCAAACAGTTTCGCAGGTACGCGGCGCTCTGGCTTCCACCTCAGAACGCGCCAGGCTCCAACCATTACATGTTCAGGGTCAAGACGCCCAGCGGCGGCATCATCTGCTCGCAAGGTTTTCGTCTGGATGATGCGAATCCGGCGAGTGCGCCGGTGACGCCGATTTCGCCGGCGCTCTGCGAGGCCCGGTGAGGCGACTGATCACCGCTTGTCTTCTCGTGGCCGCCGGCGTCGCGACGACGGGCGGCAATGCAGCCGCGCGGCAAACCAGCTCGATTCACTGGGATCACGACAGGCTGCCCGGATTCTGGGCACACACGATCGACCTGGGCCACGACTACGACGGTCCGATCACCGCCACACTCGTCAGACGGCCCTTGGTTCGCAAACGTGACTGCGCCGTGCTCTACCTTCACGGCTACGTGGATTACTTCTTTCAAACTCACCTGGCGGACTACTACGAGAAAGCGCCGGCACCGGTAACGACTCGGACCGGTTGTGACTTCTTCGCATTAGATCTCCGGAAGTACGGCCGTTCCCTGCCGGCGGGGTACAAGTACCCGAATTTCGCGAAGAGCATGGATGAATACTTTCAAGAGATCTCCGAGGCCCTCAATCTGATCAAATCCGAGGGTTATTCGTTCGTTCTCCTCAACGGCCATTCGACAGGCGCGTTGATCGCGGTGCGATATCTTCAAGATGGACGGCATCGCCGGGTCGTCAACGCCGTATTCCTCAATAGCCCGTTCCTCGATTTCAACGATCGCGACTTGTCAGGGTTTAAGCTGCATGTCGTGAAGATCGTCGGGTGGATGGCCCCTCACGCGAACTTCACATCGTCGGTCCCTCTCTGGTACGCCCGTTCCTTGTTGCGTCAATCCACCACCTGTCCTGACTGTCACGGCCGATGGGAGTTCGACCCGTGCCTCAAACCGATCGAGGGCTTTCCGGTCTTCTTTGGATGGGTGCGCGCGATCGCGACGGCGCAAGACCGGGCGCGTAAGGGCGGCATCGACCAGCCGATTCTCATCTTGCATTCCGCCAGATCAAACGACGGCACCGACTCCATCTGGCACGAGGAATACCGGAGGGCTGATCTTGTGCTCGACGTGGAGGACATGAACCGCGAGGGCCCAAAGCTTGGCATGCGCGTGACGATCAAGCCTATCGAAGGCGGCGTTCACGATCTGACGCTCTCCGACGCTGACGCCCAGGAGGCGGTCTTCGGTGCAGTAACGGCGTGGCTGCAAACCCTGCGGTGACGCAGGGTGGACATGACGAGGCTCACGCTTGGTCGACATTGATGTCGAGTCGCGCTGGACGCGATCCGGCCAATGCGAACCACGTGACGTTCTCGGCAACGCAGTCGATCTCAATCGTGTAGCGTCCCGGGCCGAGCGCCGGCAAGGTCATACGCCGCGCGACCGACTCGCCGGGCGCGATCTCGCGCGGGTCGTCGGCCAGCGACTCACGGGCATAGTCGAAGTTGAGCAGCGCGCCGTTTGCGTCGTAAAGGTGCGCGCCAAGACTGACGCCGCCGGGACGAGCCGTTGACGGCAGCCAGAACGCCGAGCCGGTATTCGACACGGCCACGTCGATGACGATGGCCCGCCCGCTCGTCGCCGCGGGTAGCGGCGCCCGGATGTCACATGCGAGGCCCTTCGACGTCCGGCTGTCCGCGCGGTCGTCTCCGGACTTGATCAGTACGAAGTTGCGAACGTTGTGGAGGAATTTGCGAGTGGACACCAGCCACTCTTCCTGCGACGGTCCGCCCGCGAGGAGGTCTTCGAACTCGTCGAGCGACACGAGATGTTCGGGCTCGTGGAAGACGCTCATCTTCAGGTCCGCAAATCCACAGGTCCGCGCAACGCGCCACATCGCGTGCACGTCGACGTCGTTTTCGACCACGCCGTAGGTCTGCGCTTCGAATTGCGAGCGCGGCGCGTCGGCATGCCGCGGACCGGGCTCGGCGAACACCGCGCGTCCGCCGGGCTTGAGCACGCGCGCGAACTCGCGAATCATCGCGGCCGGATCCGGCGCGTGGTGGAACGCATCAAAGCAAACAACGCGATCGACGCTCGCGTCCTCGAGGGGCAGACGACGGCCGTCGTAGGTCAGGAATGACGGCGCCGGCTGATCGCCGCTCGGCGGCTGGCGGCGGAAGAGGTCGCGCGCGATGTCGAGCGCGGTCGCCGAGACGTCGACCAGAATCGTTCGGCAACCGAGTTGCGTCAGCGCGCGTGACAGCCAACCCGTGCCAGCACCGAAGTCGACGACGGTGAGACCCCGCGACAGTCGCAGCATGTGCAGCACCGTCACCAAGTTCGCCAGCAGCGCGGGCGTCTCGTCGGGCAGACTGAACGGCTTCGCGAGATGGTGATCCCACGTCGTCAGCGCGGCGAAGTAGGTCTCGGCCGTGCGGTTGTAGAGCGACATCTCTTCGTCGGTCACCGCGCGGCCGACGGGTGCCTCGCCGATGCGCACCGGTTCGGACGCCGACGGTCGATGCGTCGCCGGCCTGGAGCCGCGCGACGATCGCGCGTGCCGTTGCGCGAACACCGTCGCGTACCCGAGCTCGCCATCGTCTTCGAGCACGACGTGTGTGGCGCGAAACCCAGACGCGTCGAAGATCGGCAGCACGCGCGGAAGGGCGTAGCGGTAGGTCGGGATGAACGGATCGCGCGCGGCCTTGCCGCGAAGCCGATTGGCGACGGCATTGACGCCCGGGACGCGGTCGCGGGTCCATCGCGCCGCCGCCACCAGCTTCGAGCCTTGCGATCGATACGGCCACTGAAAGACGGCCACGCCGCTCGGCGCGACGCGCTGCAAGAGTGTGCGCACGACCTCGAGTCCGTCGGCGGGGCGCATCCGCTGCAGGACGTGATAGCAGACGACGAGGTCGAACTTTCGCGAGGTCGTGACGAACGACGATGTCGTCTCGAACGAGATGTGATCGAGGCCGCGTTTCTCGGCCTCGCGCCGCGCGTGGGCAAGCATGGCGGGCGATCGATCGACCGCCGTGACCGATCCCGGACGACGGGCGAGCGGAATCGCCAGCCGGCCGATGCCGCAGCCGTATTCGAGCGTCGATGCGGGCGCAAAACCCGGCGTGAGGCCGGCGTCGATGACCTGGAACATCCACGTGAGCAGCGTCTCGCCGGTCGCGAAGAACTCGCGCTCGTCGCCCGGCGTCCGTCCGGCCGTAAGAAATCGTGGCGCCGTCAGCACCGCGAAATAGGGTTCGCGCTCGGCGAACGCCTCGAACCGTGTGTCGGGTTCCAAAATCATCCGAGAGATTACCCCTTCTGCCAAAAACTCCGCCGGATTCCGTTTTAGCAAGTAGGGGGTCGCCATGATGAAGAGACTCCGGCTACTTGTCCTCGTAACGTTGTGCGTTTGCGCGTTTCGGGTGGTGACGCAGACACAGAGCGTCGTCGTCGTGCCCACTGACGCTTCAGCCGACTTCGCCATCTCCCATGTGATCGGCACCTACGGGCCGACATCGAGCCCGACCGTCAACGCAACGACCAACTACTCGCGGTTCGAGCTGGGATCGTTTCAGGCGGGAACCAGCATACGGATCGGCACCTGCGGGATCGCTGAGGCGGCCTTCGAACGAAACACCTTCCTGCGTCTCTTCGTCGCGAACACGACGACGGAGGTGGCGTCGAACGACGACAACTGCTTCGGTCGCGGATCACAAATCAACTACGTCGTCCCCTACGACATGAGCCTCGAGGTGCACGCCGGGTGCTATGCCAACGCGATCGGTTGCGGTGGAACGATCGCGATGACGACGGCGTTGGACGCGACGCCTCGTCCCTTCGACGTGAAGGCGGCGTTCAGTCGCATCAACGACCAGGGCGTGCTCGAGATCTCGCCCGACCCCTCGCGACTCATACGAGGCATCAACTATCAGGGAGATGGATGGGGTGAGAAGTACCACCATCAAGGCATCGCCCGGACCTACAACCGTGCGCGCTATGACCTCGTGTGGACCACCTCCGTGCGCGGCGACGGCGGTCCGGAATTCAACAACGTGTTCTTCTCGAAGCTCGGCACGAGGGCCAGTACGCGCTCGCAGCGATTCGGCGGAAACGTCATCAACGTTTCCATCGACCCCTGGCCGCAGGTCTTCCACGACGGCTCGCCGCTCGATACGGTGATCGCCGCCAGCAACGCGGGCGTCTACGATGCGTTCGAGCCCGGAAATCCGGATGATTGGGACGGCGTGCCGCCCGATCGCAAGTTCGATCATGCCGGCGGCATTCAGTCGATCGGCAACTACATCGTGACGAGCTCTGAGTTCGTCGCGTTGCCGTGCACACGATCGCAATGGGATCCGAGCTGTCCCGATCACGGCGACCGCAACATTCCTGCGTCAGGGCAATCGAGTCAGCTGGTCATTTACAACATCGCGGAGCCGTCTCCGCATCCGCGTCTGCTGATCGCGAGGAGGGGTGAGGGATCGGGCTGGGCTGCTGTCGCCAAGCTGCGCGAGGCATGGACCCCGGCGGCATTGCGGAACGGATACCTCGTGATGGTGCCGGACGGTGATCGCCTCAGCCTCTATGCCATCCCGCCGGATCCATGCACCGGCTATGTGTCGCTGGCGCAGGTCAAGCCGTTCCGCCGCTTGGCGAATGGACAGGTGCCGGTGCTGGATCCATTCGCGCCGCCCGCATGCCCTGGCGAGCGGACGCCCGAGCAGCAAGCTGCGGCAGACGTGCGACGAGTGCTTTATGCAGGATGCGTCAAGCGAGTCGACCAACTCCTCGATGAGGCCTTCGATCCGGAGAGCGATCCGACGTGCCCGAATCTCGTGTCGATGTACGAAGATGGGAAGCGCCACGACTTTCCCCATCAGGACGATGTTCAGAGCGTGAATTTCGTGACACAGGCGGACGGACAGCTGTATCTGCTGGCCTTCGAAGGGCAGCAGGTCGAGTGGGGGCCAAACAGCGAGGTGCAGTTGTGGCGTGTCGTGTTTGGCGCGGCATCCGGCGCTGGCAGGACGCGTTGGCTACCGGACGGAACCGAGTGCGCGGCATTCGTGTGCCTGGTTCGTGCCGGCACGGAGGACGCACACGACAGCTACAAGAACATGCACGTCGATGACATCAATGGGGCGATGTTTCGCTTCGGCGGCAGCGGCTACATTGCACCGAATCGCGATCCGAAGCGGGAGACGTTCTTCATTTACGGCACCGAACACTATTTGCAGAAGCTGCCGCGCGCCGCGCTGTTCAACGAATTCTGACGACCTTCAAGGGAGCCTAGCTGCGAGAGTCGAGCGCGTCCCACCGGGTGTATGCGGCGAGGAGCAGGGTCTCGAGCTCCTCGAGTCTGGCCAGCGCCTCATGGATCTCAGTGGCCGGCCGCTTGTAGAAATCTGCCGACGCAACCGAGGCCTGGAGCTCCTTCTGCTCCGCCTCGAGGGCCTCGATACGTGCCGGCAGCTGCTCGAGCTCCATCTGCTCTTTGTAAGACGGCTTCCGCTTCGCCCGAGACAGTTCGTTCGTCGCGATCGTTGCCACGTTCGCGCCGGAAGCGGCGCGGCGTACAGGTGCAGGAGCTGAGTCCGCTTCGGCGTTTCGCCGCTGCCGGAGCCAATCCTCATATCCACCGACGTACTCCTGCACCCGCCCTTCGCCTTCGAAGACGAGCGTGCTCGTGACGACGTGATCGATAAAGGCGCGATCGTGGCTGACGAGCAGCAGCGTTCCCGGCCACGTGGCGAGCCGCTCCTCGAGTAGCTCCAACGTTTCGATGTCGAGATCGTTCGTCGGCTCGTCCATCACCAGCACGTTGAACGGACGGGCAAAGAGCCGGGCGAGCACGAGACGATTGCGCTCACCGCCGGACAGCGCCTTCACCGGCGACAGCGCCCGCTCGGGCGGAAAAAGGAAGTCTCGCAGGTAACCATGGACATGCTGGGTGCGGTCGTTGACCGTGACGGTCTCGTGACCGTCGGCGACTGTCTCCCAGACGGTGCGCTCGGGATCGAGCTGCTCGCGCTGCTGATCGTAGTACGCGATCTGCACGTTGGCGCCGCGCCGCACCTCTCCGTCGTCGGGCGGCAGTTCGCCGAGCAGCACCTTGAGCAGTGTCGTCTTCCCCGATCCGTTCGGTCCAATGAGACCGACACGGTCGCCTCGCATCACCCTCACCATGAAGTCGCTGATGATCGGCCGTCCTTCAAATGACTTCGTGACGCGATCGGCCTCGAACACCATCTGCCCGCTCCGCTCCGCGATCTCGGTCTGCATGCGGACCGAGCCGATCTGCGAGCGCCGCGCCGAGCGGGCTTCACGCATGGCGAGCAGCGCGCGGACACGCCCTTCATTTCGCGTGCGCCGTGCCTTGATGCCCTGGCGAAGCCACGCTTCCTCCTCGGCGAGCTTCTTGTCGAACTTCGCATCGTGGGCCGCTTCGATCGCCAGCGACTCTTCCTTGCGCCTGAGAAACGTCGCGTAGTCGCCGGGCCATGACGTCAGGCGGCCGCGATCCAGTTCGACGATCCGCGTCGCCAGCGACTGCAGGAAGATGCGATCGTGCGTCACGAACAGAACGGTGCCGGCATAGTCCGCCAGAAATCCTTCGAGCCATCGCATCGTGTCGATATCGAGGTGATTGGTCGGCTCATCGAGCAGAAGCAGATCCGGCTCCGCGACCAGTGCGCGCGCCAGCAGGACACGGCGTCGCCATCCCCCTGACAGTGTGGCCATGGTGGCGTCGGCGGGGATTTGAAGTCTCGACAGAGCCATGGCGACGTGCTGCTCGGCGCGCCATGTGTCGCCGGTCGTGTCGGCAATGCCCTCGGCCACGACGTCGACGGTCCGCCGGTCGTCAGCCACGAGCGCATCTTGCGCCAGCCGGCCGATGCGCAGTCCCGGCTCGTGCCAGACGCTACCGCTCTGCGGTGTCAGCAAGCCGCTGACGATCTGAAGCAGTGTGGACTTTCCGGTGCCGTTGCGTCCGATCACGCAGACGCGCTCGCGCGGTTCGATGCGAAGGCTGGCGTCGTGGAGAAGTGGGAGATGGCCATAGGCCATCGTGACCTTGTCGAGCGTGACGAGCGGCATTCACCGCGATCGTACCATCCCGAAGCCGGCTAGCTATCGCCAGCGTCGGCTGCACGGCTCACTACTCCACTCTCAGGGCCTCCACTGGATCCACGGATGCCGCGCGCCGCGCGGGCACATAGCTGGCCAGCACAGTCGCGCTCAGCAGAACCAACGGCACTGCAACGTAGGTGACGGGGTCGAGCGACGAGACACCGTACAACACGGTCGACATCAGTCGCGTCAGTCCAGCTGCCGCGCCCAGGCCGATCGCGACGCCCACGCCCGCCAGTGCCAGTCCATGGCGCACGAACATTCGTTTCAACTCGCGCTGCTGCGCGCCGAGCGCCGCGCGAATGCCGATCTCGCGCCGTCTCTGCGAGACGACGTAGGAGATCACGCCGTAGATGCCGACGACGCCCAAGAGCAGGGCCATCGACGCGGCGATCGCCAGCATCACCAGCGTGAAGGACGTCCGCGCGAGAGACTGATCGTAGACGTCGCGCATGGTCCGTTGCGACACGGGCAGACTCGAGTTCACCGACCACACGGCTTGCCGGACTTGGTTCAGAAAACCTTCCGTGCCAGCGCGCTGGCTGCGGACAATGAAAGTCACCCCCCGGATGGCACTCGGCTGCCCTCCGGCGGCGATCAGATGCTCGGACATCGAAGGCCAGTACACGATTGCGGGTGCCTGTTGGTTGAGACCGTTTTCACGGACGTCCTGCACAACACCGATCACTTCGTGCCACGGCATGTCGGGACGCTGGCGAAGGTGTTTGCCAACGGCGGCTGTTGGTGTGCCCCAGAGTTCACGGGCGAGATTCTCGGAAATCAGGACGACGGGTCTCAAACCGTAGACTTCTGTCCATGTGATCTCGCGGCCCGCGACTACGCGGGTGCCCGCAGTGTGAAAGAAGCCGGGCGAGGCGTACTTGAATAAGCGCACTGGCGAGGTGTTCGACTCTGGATCGGTCCGGTCATCCGTGCGGATGGCGCCGGAGTTCATGACACCCAGGTTCGGGCCGAACCCTTCCATGGGCATCGCGCTCCCGAACGCCGCCGAGGTCACACCCGGAATCGACGACAGCTTGTCCTGCACGTCGTTCTGCATCCGCGTCACTCGTTCCGGGTCGGCAACGGCCGACGCAGAGAAAAAGAGTCGCATGATCAGGAGATGCTCGGGGTCGGTGAATCCCGGTTCGACGCTGCGCAAGGACTCGAATGTGCGAATCATCAATCCCGCGCTTACGAGGAGCACGAGCGCGATCGCCACTTGCACCACAACCAGCGCACTGCGGACGCGGTGGCGCGCCCGGCTCAGGCTCGCCGTACGGCCGATGCTGCTCAGCGCGGCCGAAATCCGCGGCCCCGTGTATTTCAACGCCGGGATCAATCCGAACAACACACTCGACAACAGCGAGATAGCAGCAGTGAATCCCAACGTTCGCGCATCCAATGCGATTTCGCTCAGTCGTGGAAGGTTCGCCGGACCAATGGCCAGCAACAGGCGCAAGCCGGCGTACGCGAGTCCTACTCCCAGCGCGCCGCCGACAACACTCAGCAGCACGCTTTCGATCAGAAGACCCTGCACGATCCGTCCGCGGCTCGCGCCGAGTGCCGCACGCACGGACAGCTCCCTCTGCCGCACATCCGCCCGAACCAGAAGCAGATTGGCGACGTTGGCGCAGGCAATGAGCATCACCAGGCCGATGGTCGCCATCACCACCCACAGCACGTCGGTGACGCTGCCGACCACCTCCTCTTTGAGAGGTCGCAGCGCGGGGGCGATTTTCCATTGTTCGTAGACTCGTGAGTCCGCGCCCGATGCAGCCGGCCAGGCATTCATCCAGATCGGAATCATTCGCGCGATGTCGGCGTTGGCCTGGGCGATCGTCACTCCCGGCCGAAGCCGGGCGACGCCCTGGTACGTGAAACCGCCTCCTCCAGCGCCCGCGAGCGTGATTCGTTCCCGATCGAACGCCAGCGGAAAGATCATGTCCGCGTCGGCATTGCCGATCCGAAATCCCCGCGGCAGGACGCCGACGATTTCCTTCGGGCGTGTGTCCACGATGACCGTGCGCCCGACCACAGATCGGTCTCCGCCGAAACGGCGCTGCCAGTACCCGTAGCTGAGCATCACTCTGGTGTAAGCCCGGTACACGCTGGGGAGCGGGCGGATGGCTCCGGTCTGGTCCTCGGCGAGCAGCCAGCGGCCTGCCTCGGGCGGAACGCCGAGTGCCTCGAGGACGCCGCCGCTGATGCCAATGGCCGTGATTTGTTCGGGTTCGGCGACACCCATCGCCGTCCCAGTCGTGCTGACCCACACCCCCAGTGATTGAAAGACGCGGTTGTTCTCGGCGTAGGTGAGATACATCGACGGGGAGAGATTCAGTCCATCCGAAGCACTCGCCGATCCCGTCGCGCCCGGCGCGATCTGCCGGAGCGTCACCAATTCCTCTGGCTGCGGATACGACAACGGCTTGAGCAGAACGCTATTGACCACACTGAACACCGCAGTATTCGCGCCAATACTGACGGCGAGCGTCATCACGACGACCACTGTGAACGTGAGGTTGTGGTGCAAGGCGCGACCGGCGTAGCGCAGATCGCGTCTGAGCGAATCGAGGAATCTGGTCGCATCCATGGCGATGCCGATTGTAGGGCGCGAGATATTACGCGTGTGTTACCTGATCTATCGAGTAGATTATTCGGCGATGGCGACACTAATCTTTGACGCGGGCAACATGAACGCGAAGGGCATCTGCTACGCGATCGCGTGTGATTGGATTGTGAAGGGCAGAGCCGGCGTGAAGGTGACGAGCCGGTACGAGTTCGACAGTGCCTGGTCCAACGAAAACAAGTGGAACACCGGCGACAAGCTCGAGCCCGGAGGCAACGGCATCGATCGCGTCTACGGTCTCAGCCCCTCCAGCATCATCAACAACACGAAACCACCTGTCCCGCCGAACTGGATCAGCACCGAGTTGACCAAGGGCACCGGCTACTTTCTGTTCTCGGTGTGGGGACGGACGCTCAATGTGAAGAAGGGCACCTACGACGGATCGGGCCACGCCATGGCCACGCGGAAGGGCCTGGGGCCCCTGCAATTCCTCGATCCGAATCTGGGCATCATGGAGTTCGACAACACGTTGGAGTTCTATCAGTGGCTGCCGACCTACCTGAAGAGCACGTATATCGATCTGCTCACCCAGCAGGCGCAGGTCAAGAAGTTCTGATCCGAGTCGCGTTGCGTGGCCGTCGACGGCTTCTCGCCGGCGTCATCGCTTGTCTGCTACTCCCCGCAGTGGCCATCGCCGGAGAGCACTGGACGATTGGCCTCTCGACGAGTGGGACGCCGATCGAGGCGATAGTCGTCGCCGGCCGTTCTGTCGCCTCGCCCACGGTGCTTCTCGTCGGTGGCCTGCATGGCGGCGATCAGTCCAGCGACGCGATCGCGCGTGAAGCCGCCGCCTTCGAACAGATTCCCCAGAACCGGCGAGCGTTCCGACTGATCGCGATCGCGCGCGCGAATCCAGAGGCGCAGCCGCTGCAGTTCCCCCCAACGGGTGTTGCCTACCGCGACCAGATCGAATCGCACGTGCTCTGGCGATGGATCGGTACGCACGCACCTGACCTCGTCCTGGTGGCCGGACAAGATGCGGGACTCGTCGACGCGTTGTCGCAGAACGTCGTCATCGACATCGGTCGCGTCCCGGCAAGGAAAATTGACGCCTCGACACGATTCCTTCAGTCAGTAACGACAGACATCGCTGTCTCGAACGCGCACCAGGAAATCGAGCGGCGGCTCACGCGATCGCCGCGTGCGCTCGCCGAAGAACTGGCCCACGTCTACGGACAGGAGTTCAAACAGCCGACTTACATCGGCGCCATGGCGCTCGTCAGCCGGCTGCGGCTCGGCGAACGCGACGAGGTGGCGCGCGTGCTGGCGCCGTACCTGGATGGCGCGCAGGACAGCTTCGCGAAGCCGTCGCAGTCGTCGCTCGCCTCGCATCTGCTGTTCTTCGAGTACGCGCGCCACAGTCGCGACGATCGCGCGAAGGCGCTGGTGGTGCGCGCCGCCGCCAGCGGCTTCACCGAGAACGGTGAGCTTCGTGAGTTCATGCCGCTCCACGGCGGTTGGAGCGATTCGCTGTTCATGGACATCCCGATCCTGGCCATGGCCGGCGCGCTCACCGGCGAGCGCCGCTACTTCGACATGGCCGCCCGCCATCACGCGTTCATGCAGCAGATCGTGCGCAGGCCGGACGGTCTCTATCGACATCAGATGTCCGCGGAGGCGGCATGGGGCCGCGGCAATGCGTTTCCGGCGCTCGGACTCGCGCTGACGCTGTCGGAGTTCCCGACGGACCATCCGGACTATCCCCGTCTGCTGGCGTCGTATCGCACGCACATGGCGGCGCTCGCCCGATTCCAGGACGAGAACGGGATGTGGCGCAACGTGATCGATCGGCCTGGCGCCTATCCCGAGTACTCGGCCACCGCGATGATTGCGACCGCTATGCTGCGCGGGATCCGCAAAGGGTGGATCGATCGCGCGACGTACGAACCGCTGATCGACAAGGCGTGGAAGGCTATCCTCGCGCGAACCAGCGCGAACGGCCTGCTCGTGGACGTGTGCGAAAGCACCGGCACGCGTGGCTTCACTGACCTCGACTACCTCCGCCGCACCGCTATCCTCGGCCGCGACGATCGCGGCGGCGGCATGGCGATGTTCCTCGCAACGGAGCTCGCCGGCTTATGAGCCGCGGCGCAGCCCCTCGGGATCCTGGCCCGGCTCGTTCGGATAGTTGAAGAACAGCTGGTTGCCGTCGGGATCCTCGACGACCAGCACTCGATAGCCCCAATGGCCATCCTTGACCGGGACGCCGCGGGCTTCGAACTCGGCGCGCAGCGCATCGAGCGACGCGACCTCGGCTTCGTGCGTCTCCGGCTCGACGTTCAGCGAGATGAACATCAGACTCTTGCCGGCCTTCTCCGGCCAGTGCTCCGCCAGGATAAGCGCGCAGCCCTGGCGGTCGACCTGGGCAACGTCGATGTGGCCGTTCTGATCCTCGACCCGCCACGGGACGTTGAAGCCGAGCCGTTCCACATAGAAAGGCAGCGAGGAATTGACGCTCGACACGTGAAGTACTGGACGCGCGAACCATTCGGTCATGTCGTTGATGGCTCATCTAAAACTTGCCGGCGGCACTCTGCGCGAGCGTTTTCGCAACCGGCTTCGCCTTGTCGATATCGAATCCGTAGACGCGAATCTCGAATGCGGAGGCGCCCTTTCTAACGGTCAGGCCCAATCCAGCTCGAGTCGTGTTGCTGAAGGACACATAGAACGCCTCATCCCCGACGCCAGTGACGGGTTCTTTCGTGACGCCCGGCAGTGTCGACGCCTTCCCGGCGTTGAAACGATCAACCGCGCTTTTGCCCGCGAGCGGTTGGGTGATGGTGAGCGTCGCGAATTTGCCTTTCCCGAACCATTGACACGACGCCGGTCCAGAGATCGGTTTTCCCGCATCGACCGGTGTACCAAGCGCGTCACTGACTTGCATCTGCGTAAGAAGAGCGCAGGCGTCTGCGGCAGCCATGATCGAGCCCGCACACGGCCCGAGCAGCAGCATCGCTGCGAGAAGAGAGCGAGTGGTGGAATTTCCCATACGGCGATTATCGCCAGAACGCGAGTCGCCAGGATTAACCGATGGGAGGGGGCGACTCCTCGACAGAGGAGTCGCCCTTCGTGCTCTTCGTGCTCTTCGTGTTCTTCGTGTTCTTCGTGTTCTTCGTGGCTAGAAGTTTACGGTCACATTGAACCGCGCAAACCGCGGATTCAGCACCGTCGTCGGCGCCAGCCACGTCAAGCCGTTGGTCGCCGGATCGTACGTCTGGTTGTACGCCGTGCCCGTGTTGCTGTTGAACAGGTTGTAGAGATCGATCGCCACGTTCGTCCGGGTCCGTCCGAAGCTCAGATTCTTGCCGAAGCGAACGTCGAGTGAGTTGAGCGTGTCGGGAAACGTGTGCCCCTGCAGCAGGAGATTGACGGTCTGTTGCGCCAGGCCGGGCGTGAGTGGCCGGCCAGTCTGCGCCAGCAGAATCGCGCTCGAGACGTTGTAGTTCGCCGCCAGCGAGTTGCCGTTGCTGGCCACTGTGTTCCCGGCCGGCGCCACCCCTGGCGTCGAGCGGAATGAGCCGCTCACCAGGACGTCGACCTTCGGCACGGTGTAGGACGCCAAGCCGCGGACGCTGGTTAACCAGTCTTCGCTGATAGCACACGATCCCACTTGCTGGTTGGCGAGGATTGATCCGGCGGTCGTGTACAGCTCGGGAAGCTTCTGCGCGACGGCGCAGAAGTCGCGCACGCCGCGGCCGCCGCTCGAACCGAGCTGCACGAACAGCCGATTCGACAGCCGCGCGCTCACCTGCGCGTCGACGCCATGCCAATAGCTCGTCACGTCGCCGTAATCGCTCGCGGAGGTGAAGTAGTTGTCGGTTGCGCCGAGCGCCGTTCGCGCGTTGCGCGTAACGAACGTGACGGGTTGACCGCCGCCGTTCGGCAGTTTCGCATTCTGCGGCGCGGCGATCGTCACCTGATCGAAATCCTGCGGCCCCAGCGCGAGGTTGTCGGTGAAGAAGAAATTGCCCCACCACCGGCGGTTGTAGCTGACGTCGAGCGCCACGCGCGGCACGATCTGCTGCTGCACGGCGATCCCGAACTGCCAGTCGTAATTCCGCACGCCCCATCCGTGCTGCACGTCGGGGTTGACGCGCGTGGTCCCGAACGGGATGCCGAAGTTGGAGTTGGTCCAGACGCCGCAGTTGTCGCCACCCGTTGCGCGATTGTCCTGCCCGGCCGGATTCATCAGATCACAGTCCGGAATGAAATTCCCGTTGTCGTTCCAGGTGCGCGTCGTGGTCTGCTGGAACGTCACCGCCGGATTGTTCTGCGTGTAGAGACCGCCGTTCTGCGCGGTCTCCAGGTACTTGCTCATATTCACCTTGAGCGACGTCTTGCCGTTCCCGAACACGTCGTAGGCCGCGCCCATGCGCGGTGTGATGTCGTGGAAACCGGTGACACCCACTTGCTCCGGAAAGATGAACCGCTTTCCAAACCGGTTGTCGGCCGTGATGCCGTTCTCACCCTCGGGGAACCAGCTCCATGCATGCTCGTATCGCACCGCTCCTTGCAGCGTGAGGCGGTTATGCGTCCATTGATCCTGCGCGTAGATGCCGTCGTATCGCGTGCGATTGCTCTGGATGTGCGGGCCGATGCGCATCGTGAATTGAATGGGGTTCAGTGGGTTGATGGCTGTAGCGCTGAACGTGTAGGCCAGCTGGTTATCCACGTTCTGGATCTGCCGGTACACCTCGTGGGCCGCTTGATACCCCACCTTGAAGCTGTGGGCACCGGTCACATAGGACATCGACGCGCGCCAGATGTTGTGCACTTGATTGTTCGACGGCGCCGACGCCCAGCCGTGATACGTGAAGTTGGGAACGGGCACGCCGCCGAGGGTGCTCTGTTCGGTGATCGCGACGAGACCCGACTGCGATCCTGGCGGAACGTATCCGCCCCACTTGCTGCTGAACGATGAGAAACCGGCCTCGAACAGAATGCGGTTCGTCGCTGGCGACGTCCATGTCGCCTGCGTGATCTTTTCCCGCTCGGGCCACATGTTGGCCGACTCGGGCGAAGTGGTCGGCGTGCCGAGCGCGATCCAGTTGTCGCCGCGTGCGCGGCACTGATTGCCGCCGTTGACGAGCGCAGATCCGGTGCAGTTGGCCTGGTACTCCCAATAGAAACCGACCTTGTTCTTCGGCGTGGCCTGTGTGGTCAAGCGGATCGCTTCGATCTTCTTGGCCCCGGCCGACCGCGCCTTGACGTTGGAATCCTTCACGTAATTCCACTTCGTCGGATCGAGCGCGTTGGCGTTGGCGTAGAGACCGGGAATGTCCTGGTAGGTCCCGTAGCTGCGTACGTTGTTGAAGAACCACAGGCGATCGCGCTTGATCGGACCGCCGATCGAGAGGTTGGTGTCCCAGTTCTTGATCAGTCCCGGCGGCTCCGTGATGTTCGCGCGGCGCAACTCATCGTCGAGGTTGCTGCCCTGCGACCACTTGCCAGCGGTGCTGCCGAATGCGGTGCCACTGTAAGTGTTGCCGCCGGTCTTCGGAATGATATTGAACGCCGGTCCGCCGCGATCGCTCTCGCCCATCCCGCCGGCGACGGTGACCTGGACCTCGGACGCGTTGACGAAATCGTAGGCAAAGCTCGACACGCCGCCGCCACCGAATGCGGAGCCAACGTTCATGCCGTCGACTTGAACGGTGCCTTCGTTGCCACGCCCGCCCCGCGACGTGAAGAAGAAGTTCGTGGCGGTGCCGGTCATCGACTGAGTGGAGTTCACGTCGAGCGTCAACGACTGAACGCCAGGCACCATCGCCAGGATGTTGCCGTAGGTCCGTGTAGCCGGGATCGTCGCGAGCACGTCGTTGGAGAGCACGACCTGACGCCTCGTGCTGGTCTGCACATCGACGACAGGCGTCGCTCCCGAGACGGTGATGGTTTCGGCAACCTGCCCGACTCGCAGGTCGGCATTGATCGTCGTGACGCCGGAACCCGTCAGCTCGACGCCCTCGCGTCTCACCGTTGCGAACCCGGACAGCGTGAACGTGAAGCTGTAGGTGCCGGGCTTCAGATCGACGATGCGGTATTGCCCGGTTCCGTCGGTGACGACCGTGCGCGACTTTTCGATGAGCGCCGGACTCGTCGCTTCGACGCTCACGCCGGGCAGGATGGCGCCGGACGAATCCTTGACGATGCCGGCGACGGCTGACTGTGAGAATGCCGGTGTGGAGAGAAGGAATAGTGCCGCAATGACAAGGGTTCCCGTTGCGAGTGCACGCATCGAAGGCCTCCTCTATCTGCGTGATCGTCGGAAGAGTGCGGTCGTGTCCCGCCTTCCCCGAAGGAAACGGCGAGGCAGGCGCGTAGCCTACGGCAAGCGGACGAGGCGATCAAGCAGCTTCGGCCGATGTCAGACGGACTTGAGCGCCGCAAGAACTCGCTGCGGGGTCAACGGGTATCGCCGCATTCTCACGCCAGTCGCGTCGAAGAATGCATTGCCGATCGCGGCAACGACTGCCGGCAGCACTTCCTCGCCCGCCCCACTGCTCGGCTCGTGGATTTGCTGCACGACAATCGGCGTGACTCCCGGGTGTTCGCCGAAGCGGAGCGTCTGATAGCTATTCCAATCGAGGCTCGTGACGTTCGTCTGGTTGAACTGCACTTCTTCGCGCAACGCCAGGCTGGCTCCATGCACCGACATGCCGACGATCTGACTCTCGACGATAGCGGGATTGATCACGAGGCCGGCATCCATCGCGCCGTAGACGTGCTTCGCCACGACAACGCCGTTGTCTTTGTTCACCTCGATATCAACGACGGCTGCCGCATAGGTGACGCGGTTGCCCTGATTCTGCGGCAGGTGGTGCGTGCCCATGCCAATGCCGCGCCCGGTGACGATTCGAGCGCTGGATAGTTTCGAGGCCGCGACTCGCGGCGTCCACTTCGCCGCATCGGTCGCTGCCTTGAGCACGCTAAGCCATCGCTGATGAGAGATGTTTCGCTTGCGGAATTCGTACGGATCAATCTTCGCCGCGTGCGCGAGCTCGTCCATCATCCCTTCGAGCGCGAAGAACGTGGACGGATCCATCGGCGCGCGCAGCGCACCGGTGCGCAGGTACCCGGGGCCCGCGACGCGCTTGTTGACGATCCGTCTGTTCGGAACGTCGTACATGTCCATCTGCGACAAGTGAATCGAGAACAGACCGGCGCCACCAGGACCAGCGCTTCCGCCGACGACATTGCTCGTCGGGGGCGGCCCAAACACGAGCTGCGACGTCGTATCGAGCCCGCCTCCAGTGTGGGTCCATCCGAGATACTCGAAGGCGACGAGTTTGCCGTCTGCATCTACTGCGCCGCGAAGATCAGACAGCAGCGCCGGCCCGTAGTTGTCCCAACCGAATTCATCCTCGCGACTGAATTGCAGTCGGACTGGCTTGCCGACTTCCTGCGACATGATCGCGGCCGCCTGCGCGACATCGCGATAGCAGCTGCTTCCGTAGGTGTTCGACCCGGCGTAGTACTGGACCCGGATCTTGTCGACCGGAAGGCCGAGTAATCTCGCCACGCCATTTCGCGTTTGATAGATCCCCTGATCGGCGCACATCACCAGCGCACCGTCCTTGGTGACATCCGCCACCGCGCAGTTCGGCGCCATCGTCCCGTGCGACTGGAACGGCCCGCTGTAGCTCGCGGAGAGAACATGCGTGCCCCGCGGAAGCGCGGCATCGACGTCGCCTGTGTTCGTGTCGACGAGGTCGCTGGTCTTCGCCAATCTGAAGCTGTCGAACACGCGCTCATGATCGGGCAGGGTTGAAGCGAACGGGCCCCATGTGACTTTCAGCTGCCTGGCTGCGCGGACGGCGTCCCACTCGCGTTGTGCAACCACACCGACGAAGTCGCCACGTCGAACGATCTGAACGCCAGGGATGTCTCCAATCGATGTCTCATCGACGCGGAGCGCGGTTGGATGGCTGATGCCAGACGCGCCCTGTCCACGAGGCCACACCACGCGACCGTGAAGCATCCCAGGAACGCGGACGTGCTGCACGTACTGAAACGTCCCGCGGACTTTGTCAGCGATGTCAGGTCTCGGCACTCGCGTGCCGACGATGCGGTAGTCTTCGCGCCGCTTGGGGATCGCATTGTCGGCGCTCTTGCGCGGAAGCTCGATGCCGCCGTTGTAGGCGACCTGCTCGAACTTCCGGTTGAATGACTTCCCGCTCACCAGATCGGCAAACGTCACCGAGCGTTGTGGATTGTTGCGCACCGACACCACGCCTCTGGTGATTGTGAGATCGCGAACCGGAGTCTTCAGCCGCTCGGAGGCCATCTCGAGCAGCGCGCGCCGCGCCTCGGCCGCCGCAGCTCTCGTCTCGGTGCCGCCGAT
>Ga0075423_10000926_pt1 | contig 24823 bp, 29 predicted proteins | sample SoiMethybrSBSTD2_FD_80114 | JGI IMG/M metagenome (GOLD analysis project Ga0075423, IMG submission 80114) | Bulk soil microbial communities from a Populus tree surrounding site in Tennessee, USA - Soil MetaG P. TD hybrid SBSTD2 | ecosystem: Environmental > Terrestrial > Soil > Tree plantation... | reverse complement strand
CGACGCCGATCCGCGCGCGCCCCGTCGAGGCGGAGCTGGTCGACGTGGACACGCAACTCGAGCACTTGACGGAGACGATCGCGCTCGCGGGGAACGTGCCCCGTGTCGTCGACCGACTGCGCCGCCTCGAGGGCCGCCGCCAGGCGCTCGTCCAGGCGCTCGAGACCATGCCCGCGACGGTCCCGCGCCCACCGGTGGATTGGCGTGTCCTCGAGCGCGAGGCGCGCGCGATGTTACGGCAGTGGCGCGAGCTCCTCGGCGAGGATGTGGGCGACGCGCGCCGCGTGCTGGGCGAGCTGCTCGAGGCGCCGCTCCGGTTTACCCCAATCATGGACGAGGCGCGGCGCGGCTATCGCTTCGAGGGGGCCCTCACCGTCGGCGGCATGCTGGCGGGATCGGCGAGGTCCAGGCTGTGGCGTCCCCGGGCAGAATTGAACTGCCGGCCTAGCGCTTAGGAGGCGCTCGCTCTATCCAACTGAGCTACGGGGACAGCGTTTCGCTAACTTTCTAGTTTACCAAGGCTTGCACTGAATTCCCTGTCTGCTCGTTGCGAAGGGGCGCCCGCTCTGTTTCGCCTTCGCTTGCAACGGGCCTGCAACGGGAGCGATCAAGTCGACGCATGGCGTCCTGCAATCCTACCCGAGTGGCGTTGAGGTACGTGCTGGTCTGCGCGATGTTCGCGTGGCCAAGCATGTGCGACACGTTGTCGAGCGGCCAACCTGCCTCGAGAAGACGGCTGCGGGCTTCGTGACGAAGGAAGATCGTGGAAGGTCAGATCAATTGCCCTGAACGCTTCACGGGACTCTGGTGTCAGCAAATTGTTCTGCGTCCATTTTGGCGCGTGCCTGTGCGCTTTCAGCAGGCACGCCTCCCAGGCCTTCTTGACGTCGGTCACTTCCCTACCCACGGAGTACCCGAATACGAAGTCTTCCGGCTTGAAGTCCTCGCCCGTCGGATCGGTCTTCGCGAGCTCCAGAATGCCCGCCAGACGCGCCGAGATGGGGATCACGCGCCCTGTCTCAGTCTTCGTCCGCTCTGCCAGGATGGTCATCTCTCATCGAGGTTCACATCCCGCCACGTCAAGGACAACAACTCGCCCTTGCGGCAGCAGCTCTCGAGGGCGCCGATGATCAGGCGCTGAAGGTGCGGCCCCGCGTGCTCCAGCAGCTTCGCTTCTTCGTCTGGCTCCAGCCTTCGATTCCGCTGCGCGTGCTTCCTGCGTTTCAGCACGTCCGAGTCAGCCGATGGGTCGTTCGAGATAACCCTTCTTCTTGACCCATCGGAACGTCGCCTTGACCATCTGAACGTACTTGTTCTTGGTCGACTGTGCGACGTCACGCTCCGTGAGGTGTGCGAAGAACACCTCGATGTCATCCTCGGTAATGGCCGATAGCGGCCGCGCGCCGTACGCCATCTCAGTACCGCGTGCGATGGACGCAGCAAATTGGTTGAAGCACGTCTGGTGATTCCGACTCACTGGTCGTCCCAGCCGTGTCGCGTACGTCTCTCCGAACTTGGCCAGCGTGACGACGTCGGACGCCGGTGCAGTCGCTGCCGACTCCGTCTCGTGACTGCGTCTGAACGTGCCCCCGCGAATCGCAGATCGCCAGTTGTCTGCAAGGGCCTCGGCATCGCCCTTGGCCTCGATATGCTTTCCTGCCTCACTGTCGACGGAGAACCGGAACGCCTGCCCTCCTTTCGGTTTGAAATTAAAGTGCCAGGAGGCACTTCGCCCACGTCCGCCGCGGACAGCCGCAGATTTCGCGGAGACCTCGATTCTGATTGCGTTTACATATTTGACCCATTCGGCCTCCTCAACTGATTTTTCGAACCACTCCCATTGGTCCGACTGCACGTGTTTCGTTTTGAACAGTTATGAATCTATCCCTACACTATCGTCAGGGCTCCTCTCTGGAGCACTGACATGGATTCTCAATCAAACTCTCAACTCATGCCGCCATGTCCCTTCTGTGGCGAGGGCTACGGCAGAGTTAACGAGGTGACGCTGCAGCACTATGAGCGCAGCGTTACGTTTGTGTGTCGCGCCTGCGATCAGACATGGACTTCGACAGACAACCTCCAGTCATTGAGCGGACCGGAAGAGGGGCCATCACTTAAGATGATCTAGCCCGCTTCCTCGCCGCCTTCCGCTTCACGGCCTTCCGCTCTTCACAGATCCAACCGCGGTTACAGTGACACTTGCGTGGCTCAGGCATCCCCTCGCTCGCGGTCGCACGTCAGTGCTCTCTCATCAGCGGCCTGCAACCGACTCTTGTCTGTCATCTTGCCGGCACACTGCTCCCTTGCGAGAGAGCGTACGTTCAATCGCCTTGCCCACCGCGTCGGGGCCATAGGCTTCCTCGACCCGCGAGATCAGAGCATGCACTTCCGGATCGTCGAGGAGCCGATTAAGAGCCATCGCTTGCTCCGCGCCCCAGCGAAAAGGCGTCGATCCACGTCGGCCTCGCGACAACGCGCGTCGCCATGCCTGTACAAAACCGCACAGCCGCGAACCCGCAGACCCGACATGATCATGTCAACCCCGCGAAAAGACTGACCCACAGCCTTCTGTGGCATGAGGTGACGGCATGAGCTGCAGAATGCTTTTGGGCACTCCACTTTTGATGCTCCTCGTTGGACTCTTCGGCTGCGGAGGAGACGATCCTTTGCCTACACCGACACCGCCCCCGGTGACGCCGGAGGCAATTGTTCCCACGCCCCCGGCTGGCACAGCCAACTGGTTGGACGGCTATACCTTGACGGGCGTGAGTCTCTCTGGGACCGTGTACGAATCGACAGCGACGGGGCCGATGCCGATTGCCGGCGCCCTCGTCTACTGTGAACTGTGCGGGAAAGAAACCCACACATGGGCGACTGCCGACGGAAACGGAATCTATAACTTTTCGGGCGACCTCGCCAACGGCGGGGGCATCTGGCTGGTGGCAGGACGACGGATCGCCATATGGGTTCAGGCCGAGGGCTACCGCGATCCGATCGGCTCGCTTAACTCGAGATACGTGTTGATCGATGGCGATACACGATCAGATTTCGAACTCGTTCCACGCTGACCTCGGGCGGGCCATATCCGTCGTGAGGGGGCCCGTCAGACGACGTCGTCGGGTATCGTGTCGATCAGTGGGCCACGACATGCCCGCCTAGTTTCACCAGCTCTTGCGTCGTCTGTCACGTGCTGCTTGCCAATAGCCCGCTGCTCTCTGCTCCGCTCGGCCGCAACTTGGTTTTCAACTTGCGAGTTGGCGTTGGGAATTGGACGTTCGGTCAGTACTGAAGAACGGAAAACACCTTCTCGCCGGTCAGCTTCGACTGCCCTTTCAGAAACACGAGCTCGATCAGGAACGCCAGGCCGTACAGCTCCCCTCCCAGGTGTCGCACGAGGCGCGCGGCCGCGGCCGCCGTACCGCCAGTTGCGAGTACATCGTCCACGATCAGAACGCGCTGGCCGCGCTGGACTGCGTCGGAGTGGATCTCGAGCGCGTCAGTGCCGTATTCGAGGTCATAGGTCTCCTTGACGCACTGGCTCGGAAGCTTCCCGGGCTTGCGAATCGGAACGAACCCGGCGCCGAGGCGTTTCGCGACAGCACTTCCCAGGATGAACCCACGGCTCTCGATGCCGACGACGAGCTCGATGGAGTCGTTTGCGTATGGCTCGGCGAGCCGATCGATGGTCACACCGAGCCCCTCGGGATTTCTGAGCAGTGTCGTGATGTCGTAGAAGAGGATGCCCGCTTTCGGGAAGTCGGGAACGTGTCTGATGTGTTGTTTGAGGTCCATTCAGTCTCTGAGCGGTTCCATACGTGTTAGGAGGTCACCGAGAACGTGTCATAGGCGCCGCTCACGTCCTCGCTATCCACGGTCACTGTCTCGACTCGCGCGCCGCGCGGGCCCATCCGCAACGCCCGCTCGATGCGCGTCAGCGCCTCGGCTTCTCCCTCGACGTGGGCCTCGACGCGGCCGTCGGGCAGGTTGCGCACCCAGCCGGTGGCGCCTTCGCGTAATGCCCAGTCCTGCGCGAAGTAGCGAAAGCCCACGCCTTGCACGCGACCGCTCACGACGAAACGCCGGGCCACCAACATGGAAGAAACACCGGAATTATATCTGGCTCTCGTCCTGACGCCTTGCGCCTGCGATCTTCGCGGCGCGTTTCATTGTGAGAGCGATCTGAATAGCTCGCGGCCACCCGGCATCCCGGGCCACGGAATCGAGAGCAGCAATGCCACCATCGACAGGCCGACAAAGAGGAGGACCGTCCGGTGGCGGGCGACGGCATCAACCGCTTTCCGTGCCCGCGCCCGCCCCACGTGTGCAAACGCGATTGCGATGAGCATGCCCGTGAGGTGCTCCACGACGAAGAAGCGCAGGACCGGATCGCGCATCGTCAACTGCATGTTCTCGAAGCCCGATCGCGTCACTGGGCTGAGGAAGGCATACAAAATCAGCCCGAGTAATAGCTGCAGATCCAGGCTGTGCGTGAAGAACGCCAGTCGCAGGTTGTCGCCGGGCAGCCACGCCCGCCGCGTCGAGACACCGGCAACCGCCCCGCCAAGAGCCGCCACGCCAGCGAAGATTACGAGCCATCGAATCCAGGAATGGAGGAACAGGAGCGCGGTGTACATACGCCGCATTCTAGCTGTTCGACGATGCAGCGTGAAAAGACGCGCGACGCAGGTCGCGCCAGGAGGGTGGCGCGTGAACGAGCTGGTCTAGACGGTTCCGGCGAGCAGGCCCACCCAGGGGACCACGGCAAAGACCACGTACACCACCGTGAGGATCGCGACCCACCGATACCGATCCGTCAGATAGAGCACTGCGCCACAGGTGATGGCAAACAACTTCGCCACCGTGAATCCAATCGCCGGACCGAACGCGCCGAGATACCACGCGACGAGTGGATTGCCTTCGATGTCCGGTCCGTGCAGTGTCACGCCCACGTAGGACATCGTGCCGTCGAGTACTTGCACGAGAACGAAGGCCAACCAGACAAATTGAGCGAACGACGGCTGCCAACCCTTGAACAGTGCGGGGCGACCAAGACCGGTGAGGACGAAGGGCGCGGATGCCATGGCTACCAGATCTCGAGGCAAAGAAAACGCCAGCAAAATGGCGTGGGATCAAGGAGGGTCTGGAGCCAAAAGGTCGCCAGCTCGGCGATATATGTCTTCGCGGCCCGGGCCCAACCAACCTCGCTACGATACCCGATTGTGCACGCAAGTGCACTGCGGAGGCTGGTGTGCCGAGCTGGAAGAACGCAACGAAGCTCGCGCGGGCTGAAGCCCGCGCTCTACGATCAGATGGCGTCGCGCGGGGCTTCCGCCCCCCGGCGACAGGTCAGATCTGGATCCGCGAAAATGCCCACGCGCCCAAGACCAGGAACCCGGACGCGACCACCGCCAGCACCGAGAGGTTTGTGACGACACCGAACTGCGTCAAACCGATCAGCGCCCCGCGCAAGCCATCGATGCCGTAGGACAGAGGATCGACGCGCGTCGCGAGCGTCAACGCGGTCGGAAGATTGTTCAGCGGGAAGAGCGCCCCGGACAGAAAGAAGATCGGCATCACCAGGAAGTTCATGATCAGCTGAAAGCCCTGCATGTCTTTCAGCGTCGATCCGATCGCCGTCCCCAGGCCCGCAAAGACGAGGCCGACGAGCAGCATGAACATCAGTGCCACCGGAATCGCGGCGATGCTGTGCGGCCGAAATCCGGCAATCATGCAGACGATCAGGATCAGCGTTCCCTGGATCGAGGCGATCGTCGCGCCGCCGAGCGTGCGTCCCAACATGATCTGCAGTCGCGGCACCGGAGCGACCAGGGTCTCCTTGAGGAATCCGAACTGGCGATCCCACAGAAGGCCGATACCGGAGAAGATCGACGTGAACAGGATCGCCATTCCCACCACGCCCGGGGCGATGAACTGCAGGTAACTCCCCTGCCCTGATTGCGCGAACACCGGACCCAGACCGAAACCGAGCACGAGCAGGTACAGCAGCGGCTGCGCGATCGATCCGATGATCTGCGGACGCGACCGCAGATAGCGTTTCACTTCACGCAACCACAGGTAATAGACGACGGTCACGGCTCATCTCCTCCACATCCGCGCCATCTGGCGCATCTGGTCCGCGGCGTCGGCGCGCTCGTCGCGGATGGTCGATCCCGTGAGCTTGAGGAACGCTCCCTCCAGTGAATCCGCGCCGGTCTGCTGCTTGAGCGATTGCGCCGTTCCCTGCGCGACGATGTGACCGTGATCGATGATGGCGATTCGATGCGCCGTGCGCTCGGCTTCATCCATGTAGTGCGTTGTCAGAAAGACGGTCACACCTTCTGTTTCATTCAGATGTTTGACGTGAGTCCAGAGCTGGTTGCGGCTCTGCGGATCGAGGCCAAGCGTGGGCTCGTCGAGGAAGAGAATCTTCGGCGTGTGGAGTAACCCGCGAGCGATCTCGAGCCGGCGCTTCATGCCGCCGGAGAACGTCTTCACGAACGAGCCGCGGCGATCCCAGAGCTCGAACAGCGTCAACAGCGTCTGGATGCGATCGACGCGAACCTTGCGGGGCACGTGGTACAGCGCGCCGTGCAGATCCATGTTTTCGTACGCCGTCAACTCGACGTCGAGACTCGGATCCTGAAACACGATCCCGAATCGGCTGCGCGCCTGCAGTGGTTGGGCAACCGGATCGAGGCCGTCCAGTTTCATCGAGCCGCTGGTTGGGCGCTGGAGCGTCGTCAGCATCTGGATGGTCGTGGTCTTGCCGGCGCCGTTGGGACCCAGGAAGGCGAAGATTTCACCCGGAGAGATGTCGAACGAGATGCCATCGACGGCCTTGACCTCTCCGAAGGTCTTGACCAGGTTCTCTACGTGGATCATGGAAGGCTGGCTCTCCTTGGAGCCGAGGAAGGTCGGACCCCGGATTTTACACTCAGCTTTGCACGCCCTTGCTGACCTCATCGAGCGACTCCCGTCATGAGACGAGGACGCTCAAGCGCGCTTCGCTCAGCCGGATGAATGGCGCAACTCCTTGCCATCAAATACGTTAGCTTGTGTGGCGAAGCTGTGGCAGGGGCCTTGCCTGATCCTCGACCAGAAGGCTCCCCGGTCTTCACAATGGAGGTGGGGCGTGAGATCGCTGTTGTCGGTGATGATGAGCGGTGCGCTTCTCAGCGGAACGGTGTTTGCGGGTCATGCGGAGGCTGGGGACAAGCGAGAACACGGCCGCGCGGAAGTTCGCTACGAACGACATGACCGCGGGTACTACCAGGACGACCGCGACTATCGTGATTACCGCCACTACGGTCACGATCGGTACCACCGCGATCACGACGTGGTCGTGATTCGTGACTACTACAGGCCGTACTACCGGCCGCTGCCTCCGGGGTTGCAGAAGAAATACTACCGCGGTGGATATCTGCCGCCAGGATGGGCAAAGCGCGTCTACCCGGTGCCGGTTTATCTCGAGCCGCAACTGGTCGTTGTGCCGCAGGGATATCGTCGCGGCATCATCGACGGCCAGGCGGTCGTCTACAACGATCGTGGGTTTGTCCTCGACGTCGCGGTGTTGTTCTGAGCATTCGGCGGAAAGCGGGTCTCAAGGCCCGCCTCTACTTCAGAGGTAGCGGCGGCCTTCAGACCCGCCGAAATAGTACGTAACGGCGGATCCTTAGACCCGCCGAGGGGAGCATGGGATGACTAGATGGCTTGTTAGACGCGTGGCTCTTTTGACCCTGGTCGTCGGCGCGATGTCGTCAGCGGCGTGCGCGAGTCGAACCATCAACCAGGTGCTCGCCGATCCCGGCCGATACCGCGATAAGCAGGTGAAGCTCTCGGGCTCGGTCGTCGACAGTTACTCGCTGATTGGAAATGGCGCCTATCAGATCGAGGACAAGACCGGGAAACTCTGGGTCGTGTCGAACAGTGGCGTGCCGCGCAAGGGCGCGCATGTGAGCGTCACCGGCACGGTACGGGAAGGCTTCAGCCTCGGATCCGTCGGTGACAAAATGAAGCTGCCCCCAGCGGTGAGCTCCGGCATCCTCCTGATGGAGGCGTCGCACAAGGCGAAGTAGCGGGTCTGCACCAGGCGGGTCTGACCACCTTCGCTCTTTGAGCTATGGTGGTGGTCCGCCGTAGCCTTGGCGAAGGCGGAAGACCCGCCTCTACTTATCGCAATCCGATCCGGATCGAGCCACTGCGGCTGTTGGCCCGCACGAGCGGGCCGCCGCCGCCGACCGTGCCGGACGCGGCGCCTTTCGACGTCGAACCTTGCAGCGCCGAGCCTTCGACCGACACTGAGCCTGAACCACTCCGCGCGTCGAGTGTCAGCTTTGCGTTCGAGTCGAAGTCCAACTCGAAGCTGCCAGACCCGCCCGTCACCTGCCATGGTGCGGTCGGAAGACCACTCACGCGGATACGGCCGCTGTTGGAGGTGGCGACCAGCCCTCCATTCACGCCCATGAGATCGATGGCACTCGATGCCGTCCCGACGTCAACGGTTCCGTTTCCGCGAAAGGTGCCCTCGATGGCGCCACTCTGTGTACGAACGTGCAGCCCGGCGGCCACGTCTCGCACGCTGACACGACTGCTTTGCGTCGCCACCCTCAAGTTGCCCGTGATCCCGTCGACCTGGACTGCTCCCGATCCTGTTGTCAGTTCTGCGTCGCCACCGAGCTCCCTGATCGTAATTGCGGCCGATTCCGTCCGAACCGACACATGCCCCATGACGCCGCTGATCGTCGTGGCGCCGGAGTCGCTGCTTGCCTTCACAATCGTTCCGCGCGGCACGCTCACGTCGTAGGCGACGGTCATCGCGCGCTGCTCGTCCGCTCCCGTCGGCGGGCGCAGCCGAAGCGTGGCGCCTTCCTGTTGAATCGGTGGATTTGCGGCCACGCGCTTGACCAGCTCGTAAGCCGACGCCGGTACGCTCAAGCCGTACCGGACAGTGGCCGAGCCCTTCACGACGATGCGCTCGGTGTCTCCCACGGACACATCGATCTGTCCGCGAATGGTCGAGACGTCGAGCGTTGGCGCGGCACTGACCATGTACGTGCGTTCAAACATTACCCGCTGAGCAGAAGCAGGAACGGCGGAGAGTGACAATCCCGCCGTGAAAATGCATACCGCGGCCGGAATACGCATACCGCAGTCTACGCCTCCGGTAAGGGCGGTGCACGCTTACATCAAGTTCGAAGGCGGAGGCGTCAGGAGGTACTGCTGGTCACGCAGTTCCCGGCTGAGCCGCGCGTGACGCTGCCGCCAGGGCTCGAAGTGTCTGGCGATCATTGCCAGCAGCCGCGCCTTCTTGGTCGATCCTTCATAACCGGCGGCCCGGTTGAAGAAGCCCGCGCCGAGTTCCGCATACCACCGGATGTCGTGCCGCACACGCATCCGATCCTCGAAGAAGCCGGTCAGGAAGAGACACTGTGCGCCTGCGACTTCGAGCAAGTGCCCGTCGGGAGGGATTGACGCGTTCAGCACGAAGTTATCGAAGATGGCGGTGAGATTCGCCGGCGCCGGCATCTCCAACCCGGCGCACGTGGACACTTGCGCGTAGTGCGCAAGCACGCTCGCGTTGTAGAACAGCTCCTGTCGATCGACACCCGGATCGGAGACGTCTTGAAGACCCGCGACGAAGAACTCGAGCGCGCGACGATGATCGACGGCGAGCAGTTCCTGCAGCGGCTCCATGCCACCTCCTGGTGGACTCCACGTGCGGTCCATGGCGGGTATATACAAGCCCATCGGCTACTTCCCGTGAGGACTTTACCCGTCATCAACAGTGGCAAGAATCCCGCCAGATCCGTGTCGCTGGATTGGGCATGTTGCGACAGAACACCTGCTTTTGCCTAGAGAAATGTCCTGCTCCGGCTCACACACTGTCTCGTTTCAGCCTGACTTCTCCACGTCGTCGACAAGCGCGACGAATTCGGCGAGCACCATAGCCGTTGCTCCCCAGACGCGCGCATCGAGCACATCGAAATAGGGAACGTTCATGACGCCTTGCGGCGGAAGGATCCGTGTCCGCTCTTCCCACAGCACGCGCTGCGGCTCACGCAAGAGAGCGAGCGGAACTTCGATCAGTTTCTCGACCTCGTGCGAGGCGAGTGTGAACGCCGGTCGCCGCTGTGAGTAGCCAACGACGGGATGCAGCAGATGGCCGCTCACGTACACCGGGAGCGATGTGAGGCGTCCTAGTATTTCGACGTCCCTGGGAAGCACGCCAACTTCCTCGTGCGCCTCTCGGAGTGCCGCCTCTTCCACCGTCTCGCCAACGTCGAGGCGTCCGCCCGGCAGGGAGACCTGTCCGGTGTGGTGACGCAACGACGAACCGCGCACTGTCAGCGGCACGTGCCAGACGTCATCAACCGTGTACATCAAGATGAGGGCTGCCGCCGGGCGCAGCGAATTGACGTCGACGCCGGAATCCGCTCCAAGGCGGGGGCGTGGTGACATCCGCTGCTGCGCCTCGACTCCGGGCAATGGCGCGGCGAGCCGCCGGCGCAGAGCCTGTGGCAGGGAACGATCGTTCACCCCTCTATCTTCTCCGATGCTTCGTGCCGCTGCGCCAGGACGGGAACCGCCAGCCTCCGTCCAGACGTCATAACAGTCATGAGCACATTGACCACACGCGCCTCTTACCCGCAGACTGTGTGCACGGGTCATTGGCGTTGAAGGGCCGCTTTCCCAACCGCCGCACATTCATGGCTACCGGTGCTGTCGCAGGCGTTGGGGGTGCGGCATGGCTTGGCGTGTCGACGTCGTGGGGCGCCCGGTTTCTGCGGCAGCGCTTCGAGGAAATCGGTCGGGACATTCCATCGGCGCCGCACAAACCCGAACCAGGGACCTGGTCCGACAACGCCGTAACGCTCGCCTGGCTCGGACACGCGACCGTCTTGATCAACTTCTACGGCGTTCACATCCTGACCGACCCCGCGCTATATCCGCGCATTGGCGTGGACCTCGGGCTGGGCACGCTGGGGCCGATGCGGCTCGTACACTGCGCGCTCACTCCCGACGAACTGCCTGACATCGACATCGTGCTCGTGTCACACGCGCACTTCGATCATCTGGATACGCCGTCGCTCGGATCGATCCGCGGCCGGCCGGCCGCTGTTATGGCCTCGTCTATTTCCGACCTGTTGCCGCAGCGACGTTATTCATCGGTCCGCGAGCTGCGCTGGAATGAAGCCGCAACCGTCGCTACTCCTCACGGCGACGTGCTGATCCGTGCCCTCGAGGTCAAGCACTGGGGTGCGCGCATCGGTCGCGACACGTGGCGGGGATACACGGGTTGGGTCGTCGAGCGCGAAGGTCGCCGCTTGCTGATTGGCGGTGATACGGCCGTTACGACCACGTTCAAGCGCCATCGCCAGCACGGCCCATTCGACGCGGCAGTGATGCCCATCGGCGCTTACGACCCGTGGATCTACAACCATTGCACTCCGGAACAGGCGGTCGCGATGGCCGACGCCGCGGGAGCGCGTCTCATCGTCCCGGTACATCATCAGTCGTTCCGTTTGAGCAACGAGCCTTTCATGGAACCGATCGAACGTATTCAGGAGGCGCTTGCCAACGAGCACGATCGCCTCGGCGTACGCGTGATCGGCGAGACGGTCGTCATCCCGAGTTAGAGCGTTTTCGACGACGAAAACGCACTAAGCTTCCAGCTCATGAACCTGACAGGCATAACGGCCTGAGCCGCCGCGCGGTGCTGCTTAAACGATGTCATTCGCGCTCGTTCACTACCTCTCTAAACGGCAGCGTCGTACCGCCCAGATGCTGGCGGCCGAAATCGAGCATCGCTCGACGATGAGCGATCTGACGAGCGTTGAGAAACACATTGGCCAGTCGATGCGGAAACGGGCTCGCCGCTTCAGCTGTCACATTGGCCAGATCCCGGGCACGCTGGCGATCCCGTTCGGAACGATAGCTTTCGAAGCAGACGATGGCGGCTGGCATTCCGGTCCTCCCTGTCGACCATCGTCCGCCGGCAGTGTGACAGACCAGGTCACACCGGGTAGCTGGGTTGCTGGGTTGCTAGGTAGACCCAGCCACCCAGCCACCCAGCTACCTAACTACCCAATAACCTTAAGGTTTCGGAATCCGGATGGTGCTGATCATGGCGCTGCCGCTCGCCACGTACAGCAGCGACAACGGATGAAGCGTCGCCGAGGCGATTCGCGCCGACCCGAACCAGAGTGCTTCGCCAATGCGTTCGAGCATGAAGGCGAGCGCCAGCAGCCCGACGATGACGATGGTGGTGGGGATAGGAGTCCCTTCGAAATACTTCACTTTGCCCGTGCGCTCGTCCGCGAGCTCGGCGGCCGTGGCGTTGAAGCGGGCGAGACGACTCACGCCGCAGACCACGAAGTAGGTCAGGCAGACCATGTCCCAGACGCCGCGCAGCCCCAGGGTGAAGCCGAGCACCGCCGGCGCGACTCCGAATGAGATCACGTCGGCCAGCGAATCCAGATCCCCGCCAAGCGTCGACTGGCGGCTTTTCTGCGTCCGCGCAACGTAACCGTCGAGGACGTCGAATACGAGCGCCAGCGGAATGAGCACGAAGGCGACCCACAGGTACCGCGCACTGGCGGTCGCCACGTAGTCGAGGCACAGGAAGATGGCGATCGTGCCGCAGCTCGCGTTGCCAATCGTGAGAGCGTCGGCTGCGGTGTAGGACCGCAACATCGACAAAGGTTTGTGAGGCGGGGCCATAATGCAGTCTAATCTCAGGCGCACATGCTGAAACAGCTGACACATGCGGCGCGGATTCTCATCCTCGCAATGATGGCGGCAATCGTGATTGTGGCGTTAATCGAAGCAATGGGGTTGAACCTGGTGCGCCTGGCGGAATGAGCGGAGGAACAATGAAACGGTCTGCCCTGCTGGTCGTCATTGGTGCGATGTTCGTGGTGGCCATCGCGGCGCAGTCGAGGCAGCCTGCCGGCACGGCCCACAACGGCAAGGCCTTCAAGTTCAACAAGGTCAGAGAGGGCATCTACCATGCGGTCGGCACAGGCTCGCTCGCCGTCGTCGGCAACTCGTCGTTCATCGTCAACGACAACGACGTGATTGTCGTCGACGACCACGTGTCGCCCGCGGCTGCGTGGGTGCTGCTCGAAGAGATCAAAGAGGTCACGAACAAGCCTGTGACCACGGTGATCAACACGCACTTCCACTTCGACCATGCGCACGGCAATCAGATCTTCGCGCCGAACGTGCAGATCATCGGGCACGAGTTCACGAGGCGCATGCTCCTGAGCAATTCGATTGGAATGCCGCTCTACCAGAATTACGTGACGGGGTTGCCGGGACAGATCGACGGGTTGAAGAAGCGCATTGCTTCCGAGGCCGACGCGGCGGCGAAGGCCAAGTTGCAGACGCAACTTCAGGTGGCCGAGAACAACCTGGCCTCGCAGAAAGAGCTCAAGCCGACACCTCCGAACGTGACGCTCGCAACCCAGATGACGCTCTATCGAGGGAGCCGCGAGATCCAGATTCGCTTCCTCGGCCGCGGGCACACGGCAGGCGATGTCGTTGTCTTCCTTCCCAACGAGAAGGTCGTGATGACCGGAGACTTCCTGACGTCGGGGCTGTCGAACATGAGCGACTCATACCCTGAGGAATGGGTCACCTCGCTCGACGCGCTCAAGAAACTCGATTTCGACACGGTGCTTCCGGGCCATGGCGACGCATTTACGGACAAGACGAAGATCGATTACTTCCAGGCGTATCTTCGCGATGTCTGGAGCGAGGTGAGTCGACTGAAGAAGGAAGGCGTGTCAGCGGAAGAAGCCGCTAAGCGCGCCGACCTCACGAAGCACAAGGATCACTTCCCTATCCAGGGTCCTGGCGTGCCACCGATCGCCGCGACTCGGATTTACGACCTGATCGATGGCAAGGTGAAGTAAGCGCAAACTGTGAAGGGGTCTGACCCCGTCTATCTTGCGTGCTCCAGGCCCTCCGCGCAGGCAAACTCCCGGAGTTGATCGTTCGGGTAGGTCGCCTTCCGGTAGGTCTTCACCGTTTCCCACGGTTTTACGAGCGCGATGGGATCGGTCACCGTAATTCGATCTTCGAGCAGACCTGACGGGAGCAGCCGGATTCGTTCCCGCACTGTCATCTTCTCGCTGTGCGGCGTGAATCCCTCGATGTAGGTGTTGTCGCGCAGCGCAACCGTCTCGATCACCAGTGTGTCGCCTTCCCAATGCCCGATGGAATAGCCGGCGTAGGTCGGATCGTCGAGGGTCGCTGGTGTCGGCTTTCGACCGTCGAGGTAGACGCGCCGCAGCGCGTCGTTCAGCTCACTGAAGAACGTGATCTTGTCCTTCGTCTGCATGATCTCCATGCCGTACGCCATGTTCATCATGGCCGGCATCCCCGGCGGCAGACATTTCGCGGTGTTGTCCGAGTCCGACGAGCCGGCTATGCGCGAGTCACGCATCGCCTCCCACTTCTTCATGTACTCCGGAGTAAGCACCGGTGCATCCGGCGAGCGCCCACGCGAACCGTCTGACAACGGTGCCGTGCGCGCTGGTGCTGGCAGTGGCTTCGGTGGAGCCTGCGGAGCAGGCGGTGCGCCTCCGGCCCGCGCCCCGCCACCTGCGGCATTGACCGGGTAGTACACGCCCGAGAGGTCCGGGAGTGTCTGCGCTCCCGAGGGAGTCTGGGCTCGCGAGATGGGAGCCGCGACTGCGGACGCAATCGCAGCCACCGTCAACAGCGCGATTCGTTTCGTCATATACAGCTCCAGGCTAGTTCGCTGGCGGGGCGTTGGGCAGCACGCGACCATCGGCCATCGTCACCCGCGCGATCATGCCGACCTTGCTGCCATCCTTCGAGGGGCTGTAATGCACCGTCACCTTGTCGCCCGGCTTCAGGACCGTGCGAGTCCAGCCGGCTCTCAAGAGGACTCCGGGAGCGCGTCCTTCCATCGCCCACTCAACACTGCCTCCCTTGCCATCATCGACGTCCACGATCAGCCACGTGTGCGGATTCATCCACTTCCACTCCTTGACGACGCCCGTGGCAGTGTTGACCGTCTCGACGGCAAAGCCGACGTTGCTGTGATGAGCGAGTAGTGACGCGTGAAAGCTGCCGGCGGCCGCCAGCATGGTGAGGACAACGAACGTGCAAGCCTTCATGGCTGCCTCCTCAGTGTTCGGAAACTATATCCTTTCCGCAACCGAGCAGCGTTCGCGAATCGAGCGTGACCGACACACTCTGCGGGAATACTTCCCCGCTCATGGCATCGGTGCACGACGCATTCTCGATCTGGACGATCAGGCGATGTGATTCGACCATGGCATCGTAGACCGTGGACGCTCCCTTCACGGTCGGCGCGGGCACGGGCGCGGTGACCTGGTGCTCGGCGTAGTCGTAGACAAAACGGATCTGCTTGTCTTTGTCGATCTCCAGGAACCAGCCTGGCTCCTGGCCAACCGCGCGGAAATCGACGCCGCGATCGGCAGCTTCCTGCCACGGCTCCTGTCGTTCTCGACACGTCTGAGTGTGACCGCTCAGTTCGAGCGTCGCCTCGCGCCCTTCATTCCAGAAGGTGTCGGAACCGTTGCTGTATCGAACGCCCGACCCAGACACGACCCGGGGCAGCGTCCGCGCGCGCTGTTCCGGTATTTCTATCAACACCTGATCGTCGTGAAATGTCGCCGTCAGCCCCAGCGTGTCGCAGTCGAAGCGAGCGACGATTGGCGGTTTCGCCGGCGGAGTCTGTTTCACAGCAATGGCATCCGCCGGCGGCGACGACGAGCCGCACGCCGCGAACACGATCGCTATCAGCAGCACGCAACCAACCGACCTGTGACTTGGCACCTGTACCTGCACCTTCACCTAGTACCTTGTACCCTGCACTTTGAACTTAGTACCTTTGACGTGACTTTTGACTTTTGACCTTTGACCTTTCGAACTAATTACGACACTCAAAGCTCTCCGCTTTCTCCGGATCCCCCTGTCCCTTGTAGTGCGCGTGCTGCGGATATGCGCACAGCGGGCGGCTGCGACCGGGGAACGCCCGGCCAGTGGCCGTGACCGAAGGCGCTGTGCCTTTCTCGACCCAGTCCACAAGTGCCGTCAGGAGATCGAAACTATCCAATGCGGCTTCTCCGCCGTTGCAGTGACCCATTCCCGGCGCGAGATACAGCCGGCTCCAGTTGTTCACCGCGGCCGGGCCGCCATTCGCCTTCGTCATCCGCTCGTAGTAGTCGATCGTGTCGAGCGCGGAGAACCACGGATCGCTCACTCCATGAAAGAAGATCAGCTTTCCGCCGTGATTCGAAAACGTGTTGAGGTTCGTCCAGCTCGACGTGGCCGCCAGTGCTCCCCCTGAATCCGCGGCGGCCGCAGCCGCTCTCGCATCCACGTCCATCGTCGTCGCCGAGAACCCCGGCCCGACCGGGTTCCTGCCGCCGTGGAGAAGCCCCGGAATGCCCTGCGTCGCGGCGATACCTGTGTCGAAGAAAAAGCCTGGATAGACCTGGCGGCCTTTGGAGTCCTTGGGCCCCGCAAATCCTTTCTCGAGTGCGGCCGCCTGCTCAACTGAGAGACATCCGTTAGCTTTCGATCCTTTGCAGACGAGCGTCTTGGGATCGAACTTGCACGCATTGGTATCGAAGACCATCCCGTCTTTGAGACCATCGCCGGCGTCGCAGGCGTTCAGGAACCCGTCGATGACGGTCTTCTTGTCGGCGTCAGAAAGTGCCTGACTGGTTATGGGCTGTCCCTTCTCGTTTTTCGGCGCCAGCGTGTTGAGCTGAGTGGCGACCCATTCGTCGCCGATGCCCGAAAAGTTCGTCCGCATCGCAGGCGCACCGGAAATGACGCCGTCGAAGTAGCCTGGATGTCGTTGCGCCATCAGCATCGCTTCGCGGCCACCAGTCGAACAGCCGGCAAAGTACGAACGGTCCGGTGACTTCGAGTAGTGCTGCGCGATAATCTGCTTCGCCACGACAGCCACCCGCCCCACTGCCTGGTAGGCGAAGTCCAGTGCCGCCTGCTGCTCGCCCATGAAGCTGGCGTCGAAGCCGTTCTGTCCTGTGTGCCCTGTATCCGTGGACACGACGGCGAAGCCTCGCGCGAGCGCCGGTGTTCCGCCGCTGGCGGTTGCACCGAGCGGCGGTTGAACGCTGCCGTTGAGCCCACCGCCACCTTGGAAGAGAAAGCGCCCATTCCACTCTCCGGGAAGAGCCAGCGCGAAGCCGATGCCATAGGGCTTGCCATCCGCACCTGTGCGTCGATCGAGTACACCGTCAAGACGGCAGTACGCCGGCAACGTGATCGGGTTCGCCGGGGCTCCCGGGCCGCCACGCGGCGGCGGTGAGCCTGCCGCAAACCACTCGGCCTTCGTGATGGAGAGCTCGAGCCCGGGAATCTTCAATGACGTGAGCGCCGCGCAGGCGGTCGCATCTCGTGTTGTCTGCGCCGACGCCGCAGAGGCGAAAGGCGCCGAACAGAACGCCAGCAGCACGATTGTCGCTCGGGTCCGCACCCGCATCAGAACCTCCTGGTCAGCAATGCCGCCGGGCCGATTTTAGCCGCGCTCAGAAGAACAGGCGAATACCGCCATTGATGACACGACCGTCGAGCGGTGCCCACGCACCGACAGTCCAGCGGCCGTCTGGATGGCGTTCCGGGCGCACGAGTGGATCGTAGTAGGTTTGCCGGACATTACCGAGATTCTCCGAGTTGACGAAGACGCGTAAACGCTCGAAACGCTTCTCGATGAGCGCCCCGAATATGAATTGGCCGACGCCACGTGTCCGAAACGGGTTCTCGTCCAGCGATTGCCGTCCGACGTAATACAACTCGAGTCCTGCACGGCCCCAATTCTCAGTCTCATACATGAAGTCGAGCGTCCCGTAATGGCGAGGCGTCAACGGTACCTCGCGCCGCGTGGCAGATTCTTCGTCGAACTCGCGCGACTGCACGAAGGCATACGTGGCCACCGCGAGAAAGGGTCCCGATCGGTAACGACCCAGCGCCTCGCTTCCGATCGTCTGCGTCGAGCCGCTGGCGTTGACGAAAATGAACGGACGATCTGGCTGTACACCGGGACGGCCCGAGCCGTCGATCAGCTGGACCGGATTTCGAACTGTCGAGGCAAAAAACGTCCCTGTCACTTCGAGGCCGCCCACTCGCTTCGTCACATCGACGGAACTACCCCATGCCCGTTCGGCTTTCAGCCCTTCGAGCGGCGCGACCCGCGACAACCCTGTTTCGTCGGTGTCTTCGACGAACGGCGTCGGAGCGAACGCGCCACCGCCCGCTGACACGCGAACGGTCCACTCCGTGTTCGGGCGCCACAGCAGCGACCCGCGCGGCGATGCCAGCGCGCCGTACTCGTCATGCGCGTCGAGGCGGCCACTCAGCGAGGCCCGGATCGACCCCGCGCCGAATTCGTCCTGTCCGAAGACGGCGGGGGCGTTGAACGAGTAGCCGAACATCGGCAAGTCGCGCGCGTCGTAGCCATCGTGCTGATAGGCGCCGCCCACGACCCACGTGTGCCGCGTGGATGCTCCCTGCAGCGAGATCTCTCCGAATCCGGTCGATCGCACACCGCGCTCGCGTGCCTCGCCGAACGTCCGATCCTGTGCCTCACGCGCGTACGATCCACGAACTGACACCAGGCGTGATGAAGCCAGGGCTCGCCGCATGACGCCGCCCAGATCGCCGCGCGAAGTTCCCAGTGATTCCTCGAAGGGAGCGCCGTCTGGCGCCACGCGCCCGTCGAGTGTGCCTCCTCGGCGATCTTCGAAAATCCCTCCTCCGGTCGCCATCACCGTCGTGCCTTCCCCATTGGAGTAGAAGACCCGTGGACGCACCATCCCGCGCTCGTAACCCGCCACGTCGGTCCAACCATCGTCATCGAGATCGCGCCGGTTCTGCCGGTGGTAACCGCTGATCAATGTCCACGTCCATCGATCGCGGGGCGTATCGGCGAGCCAGACGGTCGCGTCGCTTCCGCCGAGCGATGTCATATTGAGCAGTGCTTCTCGTCCTGACGCGATTGGACGACGGGATACGAGATTGATGACGCCGCCAAGCGCGGACGCTCCGTAGAGCGCTGATGCGGCACCCTTGATGATTTCGACCTGCCCCAGATCGAGCGGTGGAACCTGGAGCAGGCTGAAGGAGTCACCTTGTCCGCCGTACAGCGGCAACCCGTCGGCGAGCACCTGACTGTAGCGCCCGTTCAAGCCCTGGATCCGGACGTTTGCCGCTCCGAGTGACGGCGCCGTTGGCTGGACGCGGAGACCTGTGGTCTCGCCGATCAGCATCGCGACGCTTCCCGGCGTCATCAGCGCCTTCTCTTCGATCTCCTCGCGATCGATCACCTCGACGCGCAGCGGCTGGTCCTGAATTCGAGTGGGCGAACGAGAGGCGTTGACGACGACCTGATCTTCGAATTCGGGCAGCCGCTCGAGTTCCACGTCGATGGTTTGGCGCAGTTCGGTCACATGGACCGTCGTACTGAGAAAGCCTTCGGCTTCGACGGTCACATCCGCTGGCAGTCCCGCAACGGTGAATGGCACAAGACCGCGAACGTCGGTTTCAGCCGACTGTCCGGCGCCGCTGACGCGAGCACCTGCGAGAGGGCGGCCATCCGCCGTCACATGAATCGTCAGGGTCTGTTGCCCGGACGCTTGTGCAGGCAGGAAGAGCGTCAGGAGCAAGACAAGGCACGCGGGCATGTCGAAGGAACTACCGGTCCCAGGGAAGTACCGGATGCAGGGCGCGAGCACCCTCGATCTCGAGAAGACGCCGCTTGGTGTCGACACCACCCGGCGCGGAGAACCCTCCCGACTTGCCGCCGGCCGCGAGCACGCGATGACACGGGACGATGATGGCGAACGGATTGCGCCCGAGCGCTTGCCCCACGGCACGCGAGAGACTCACGTCGCCGAGACGGATGGCGATGTCGCCGTATGTGAGAGTCTCGCCGAAAGCAATCGTACGTGCTTCAAGGTACACACGCCGATCGAACTCGGGGACTCGACTCATGTCGAGCGCCACCGACGACAGATCGCGAGCCTCGCCCATCATTAGGCGCTGGATGCTGTCAATCACGGCTTTCACCTCGAGCGGAACGATCCTTTCTTCCGCTTCGGGGTGGTGTCTCCTCATGCGGCTGCGTATCGCGCCATCGTTGCGCTCTGGAAGCTTCAGACCGACGATTCCGTCCGGTCCCCACGCGATCGCGCATCGTCCAATCGTCGTGTCGAAGAGTGCGAAGCCTTCGGAGGTCATAACTGCTCCGGCGGTGCAGGTGGTTCACTTGGCGCTAACACGACGGCCCGATGCTCCTGAGCAAACATGTCCCAGACCGAAAGGAACAGCGCCGCAAGCACCGGACCCGCCACGAACCCGGCAGGGCCGAAGACGGATATTCCACCGAGCGTCGACAGCAGGACCATGTAGTCCGGCATCCTCGTTTCACGGCCGACGACGATGGGCCGCAGGATGTTGTCGGCAGTGCCGACGACCAGCGCGCCGCCGGCGGCCAGAATGATCCCCTTCGTGATTGAACCGGTCAGCATCAGGAAGATCGCGGCAGGACCCCAGACAACGGCAGGGCCGACGAGCGGTATCAGCGAGAGCATCGCCATGATCACGCCCCAGAACACCGGAGCGCGGAGATCCAGCGCGAGGAAGAGCAAACCGCCCAATGCGCCTTGCACCAACCCGATGAGCAGCGATCCCTTCAGCGTCGCTCTGGTCACGCTGGCGAACTGACTGAAAAGCGTCCGTTGCCGCGTGACGCCCATCGGGATCGCATCTCCGAGCACACCTACGAGACGATCACCATCGCGAAGAAAGAAAAAGAGGAGATAAAGCATCAGCCCCGTCTTGGCCACGACGCTCAACAGATTCTGACCGACTACGACTGCCCGCGTGGCGATCGTTTGGGCCGCGAGTCCGGCGGCCTGGAAAATTCGCTGTTGGATGGAACCAGGCTCGATTCCAATACGGAGACTCAGGTCCTCCAACATCGGGCTGACGCGGGTCAGATACGCCTGAACATCAAGGCTCCCGCTCTGAATACGGTTGTAGAGGTTCACTGCCTCCTGCGAGACGGCGAGGCCGAGCAGTATGAGGGGGACGAAGACGACGAGGACAATGATCAACAGACTGATGAGCGCCGCGCGCGTCTTCTTGCCCCTCATCAGGACTTCGAGCTGGCGCTGCAGCGGATTGAATATGACGGCAAGTACGGCTGCCCAGAACACTGGCTCGATGAAATCGAGCGTGAGCCAGAGAAACGCCACGGTGACGACAGCGAGGACAATGAGGAACCACGCCCGCTGGATCGCTTGCTGCTCCATGTGATCTGCAAGGATACGTCGCTAGACGTAGTACTGCTTGTACATCCCGCGACGGAACAGCCACCCGCCGAGCGGCCCCAGCCATTGCAGGACGTAGTACATGTGCCCCAGATCCATCAGCTCGATCAGGTTGCCGTCCATGTCTTTCGCAAAGAAAAACGAGTGCCCGCGCGGGGAGCGCTCAGGCTTGCTGACGCAGACCACTCCCTTGCTCGTCAGATACCGATGCCAGCGGTCCAGGCCACGGACATTGAACGAAATGTGCGTGAGGCCCACCTGATTCCAGGGAACCGGAATCGCTGCCCGCTGTGGCGTGAACTCGAAGATCTCGAGCACGCCGCCACCGGGGACGCGAATCCATCCAATCTTGCAGCTGGGCGCAGCGCTCTCCACTCCGAAGAAGGTCCGCACACGATCGGGCGGCGTATCCGCGACGCCGACGAGCGGACACCCGAAGACATCCCAATAGAAGCGAACGGCCTTGTTGAAGTCCGACACCGTAATGCCGACGTGGCTGAACGATCGCGCTCTCATATTCGGCTCTGGGCTCCCGGCTCCCGGCTCTGGGTGACCGGCTCTCGTTTCTCGGTTGTACGCGGAGGCGGCTCGTCCCTGATGTAATCGGCCACGCGCAACGCTTGCGCGGCGATCGTCAGGCCAGGATTGACGGCGGCCGACGAGGGGAAGAACGAGGCATCGACGACGAACAGGTTCGGCACGTCGTGCGCGCGACAGTAGGAGTCGAGCACCGACGTTCGCGGATCGGATCCAAAGCACAACGTGCCGCACTGGTGCGTCGTGTTGGTATTCCCGAGCGAGTGTGTCACGGGGAATCGCAAGCCGAGCCGGGCCAGGATGCGCTTCATCTCGGCGACGAGCTCGCGATGGGCCTTCACGTTGGTCTGCCGGTAATGCAGGACGATGCGCCCCGTGCTATCGAGCGTGACGCGATTGTCCTCGACCGGCAGATCTTCCGACATCGCCAGCCAGTCATACCCGCGATCGACCCACCAGTTGTAGATCGAGAGCGGAATCCACCGGCCCCACCACGGTGCGTGCAGCTTCGCCATCAAGCCGTGTGTGCGGCCTTGTGCCTGAATCTGACCGAGTGGATAGCCTCCATTCGGGCCGGTGAGGTAGAAGTCGTTGATGGCGATCGTCTTGGAAAAGGTCGTGTCGTTTCGGCGGCGCAGGTCGACCGCTTCGATCATGGTCGCCAGATGCGCCATGTAGCGCTTTCCCACCAGGCCCGACGAATTGGCGATCCCGTCCGGATGCGCCGCGTTCGCAGATCGCAGCAAGAGCGCCGCCGAATTCACCGCGCCGCAGGAGACGATGACGATCGCCGCGCTCGCATGAACGACCTGGCCTCCCCGCTCGATTTCGACCGCTTCGATCCGCTTGCCGGACGCGTCGGTCAGGAGCCGGCGGGCGAATGCTCCGGTCCACAGCGTGACCGTTGGCTTCCCCACTGCCTCTCGAACGCACAACACGTCTGCGTCACTCTTGGCCTGCACACGGCACGGAAAGGAATTGCACGTGTTGCACAGCACGCATCCTCCCGGTTCGCCAGGTTTGATGAGGCCGAGTGGCAGCGGCGATGGGTGCAGTCCCTGAGCCCGCAGCCGCGTGACGATCGCTGCCATCGCCCGCCCGTGCGGGATCGGATCGTACGGATATGGCGCGTGATGATGTGGCTCGGTTGGATCGAGGCCGTCCTCGCCGTGGACGTGATACAGGCGCTCGGCCTGTTCGTAGTACGGCTCCAGAGTGTCGTAATCGATCGGCCACGCCGGTGACGTGCCCTCGACGTGTTCGATCGCGTGAAAGTCTTCGCGACGGAGGCGATAGAGGACGCTGCCCCAGAACTTCGTGTTGCCGCCGACGCAGTAGTGCGTGTAGGGACGGAACGATCGACCGCCCTCGTCGATCCACTGCTCGGTCGTGCGATAACGCAGATCTTTCCAGACGGCGACCGGGCTCCAGTTCTCTTCTTCCTGCGGCACGAACGTGCCGCGCTCGACGATGAGGATCCGGGCACCGCTGCCCGCCAGCGCCTGGGCGATCGTGCCGCCACCGGCACCGCTGCCGATGATGATGATGTCGTAGGAGTCGTTCTGCATCGTGCCGGGATGCCTAGCGCAGCACCGCGGTTGGGCTGCTGCCTTTCAGGCTTGCATAAATGCGATCCATGAGACGCTGATCCTCCATCGCTCGCTCGAGGCTCATGGCGGGCGACCGTCCTTCATGGATGGAGCGATGGAAATCGCGATACATGGCCTGATAGCCCCTGATATCGCGGAAACCAGGAAGCAGGATTCGCGGGAACCCTGCGCCGCGAACAACGACGAACAGACCGTTGGATTCGAACGTGATGATGGCTTTGCGGCCGAGCAGCTTCGAGAGCCGCATACCCTTGAAAAGCGACGGGACCTCGCGTGAGTAGTACAGCGCGCCCACAGCCCCGTTGTCGTATTCGAAAGCGACCATCATGCTCTTGGCGCGACGGTCGCCCCCGCCCACCGCCGGTGCCGGCCGGAATCCCTCGATACGCGTGATGCGCGGACCCAGACTGGCCGCGAGGTGCAGCCAGTGGATCCCCTCTTCGAAGAACGCGTCTCCCCCGGCCATTGTTTCATCGTTGCGCCAGTCCTCGGACGGCTTGAATTTCTTCGCCAGCGTAGTGAAGTGGCCGAACACCATTTCGCCGATGGCTCCACGCGCCAGCAACTTACGAAGGCAGACAGCCAGCGGCTTGTAGTGATCGTTCTCACCCACGAGCACAACCTTGCGCGCCGCGCCCCTGGCAGCCAGCACGGCCTCATAGTCCGAGAGGCTCGGGAAGGCGGGCTTCTCGACGAGGACGTGCTTTCCAGCGCCGAGAGCCTGCAGCGTCAATTCCAGGTGAAGGCGCGGCGGCACGGCCACGACGACCGCATCGACGCTCGTATCGGCGATCGCTTCACCGTAACTGCCGTAGCTCCGCCGGCCGCGATGTCTGCGGCGGAATTGCTCGGCTTTATCCCGATCCCGGCTCGCGTAGCTGCAGACAATATCGGATCGGAGGCGGCGGAGATGGCGGCTGTGCACGCGCGTGATGAAGCCGCAGCCCAGGAAAGCGAGGTGGACTGCGCCCATCAGCGAGTGGCTTGAAGAGGAACGTCGCCCCGTGTCAGTATCCGCGCCAGTTCGCAGTGGTCGACCAGGCCCATACGCTGCTGCTCAAGTCATTGTACTGAACGGAGGGCTCATGCGCCCTGTCGTGTGTATCGCGTGCTTCCTCGTCTTGATGCTCGCGCCCGCTCTGACGCGTGCGCAGGGCGCTGTCACTTCCGGCCGCTCGTCCCCCAGAGACTGGATGCCACCGCGGACTGCCGACGGCCAGCCGGATCTACAGGGCGTCTGGCTGATTCACACCGCCACGCCGCTCGAACGTCCGAAGGTGCTCGAGGGGAGAACTCGACTGACCGATGACGAGGTTG
>Ga0075423_10000925_pt1 | contig 24838 bp, 20 predicted proteins | sample SoiMethybrSBSTD2_FD_80114 | JGI IMG/M metagenome (GOLD analysis project Ga0075423, IMG submission 80114) | Bulk soil microbial communities from a Populus tree surrounding site in Tennessee, USA - Soil MetaG P. TD hybrid SBSTD2 | ecosystem: Environmental > Terrestrial > Soil > Tree plantation... | reverse complement strand
AGATCATCGAGGACTGGACGCAGTGGGACAAGCTGTTCACTCGTCCGCACGACGTGGAGATCAGCCCGTACGATCCTGAGAAGAATGTCTGGGTCGTCGATGCCGAAGGGCATGCCGTCTACAAATTCAGCAACGACGGAAAGAAGCTGCTCTTGACGCTCGGCACGCCGCGCGTCAAGGGAGACGATGACACGCACTTCAACAGACCGACGTTCCTCGTGTTCATGGACGCGAACACCATGTACCTCGCCGATGGGTACGACGGGACGCGCGTCATCAAGTACGACATGAACGGGAAGAAGTTGATGCAATGGGGTCAGAAGGGCACGCCGCCGAACGAAAAACGTCCGGGCTACTTCAACAGCGTGCATGGCATCGCCGTCGACCCCACGACGCGACGCGTGTTCGTCAACGACCGCACCAACGGGCGCGTGCAGGTGTTCGACGAGAACGGAAAGTATCTGGACGAATGGAATTTTGGTCCACGGCCGCCGATGGACATTCACAGCTTCATCGTGACGAGCGATCGGAAGCTGTGGGCGGCCGACCAGGGCACGCACAAGATCCTCGGCTACGATCTGAATGGCCACTTCGTGTACTCGTGGGGCAGTTGGGGTGAATATCCCGGCGGCATGTGGGGAGTGCACGGAATGGCGACCGACCAGGAAGGCAACTTCTACGTGGCCGAGGTGAACAACGGCCGCATCCAGAAGTATCGGCCGCGGCCGGGCGCGAACCCGGCGTTCCTGGTCGGCAAGCCGTGGAAAGGCGTGTGGTAGCGCGCGAGCCCATCGCTCGCGTGCGTCCGTCAACGCGAATGCAGATCGTCGATGACCTTGGTCACGCCGGCGGTTTCGTGTGCCAGCGACATCGCGCGATCGTGTTCGGCCTTCGAGTCCACGGTTCCGCTGAGCGTGACCGTCGTGTCGTGCGTCGTGACGTTGATGTCGCGCGCCTTTACGAGATCGTCGAGCGCCATCTTCGCCTTGATCTTCGCGGTGAGAGCGGCCTCATCGAGCGTCTCCTCGACCTTGGACGCTGCGATCGCGGCTTTCTCGCCGAGCTCCGCCCCGCGCTCACGCGCGCGATCCACTGTATCTGACGAGCTGGCGACGGTTGGACGGCTCAGCGTATCCCCGATACGCAGGCCCCCGATGTACCCCAGCGCGAGAAAGATGCCGGCAACGACGATAAGCACGACAAGGAATAAGCGCAGGATAGACATCTCATCCTCCGCCCATAGCCCATTCAATCGGGCTGCCAGCCGACAACGCCTCAGCCGCTCAATAGCGCTCAGCCGCTCACAAGCGCGGCTGTTGTTAGCGCACGAACGCAAAGGCGGGTCTAAAGACGGGCCTCTACTAGGGTGCGAGATGCTCGGTGACCTCGATGTAGGTTCCCCACGGATCGGTGAGAAACGCGACCCTGGTTTGTGTGTTAGGAACCTGTCGCGGCGGCGCTTCAAACTTCAGCCCCTGCGCGACGAGATGCTTTTCGAACTGCTCGATGTCCTTCACGTCGAACCCGAGGTGATCGAGCTCTCGGCCTTTCGTTGCAGCGAGCTGCCCCTCACCGGCCGAAAAAGACATGTTGAAGCGATGGAAGTAATCGCAGTCAGTGAGGCCAGGTAGAGCGACGCGTTGCCGCTTTCCTGGAATGCCGCCGAAGACCTTGGCGTACCACGCCTGGATCACCGGGATATCGGCCTGCGGCGGATAGACGTGAACGTGATCCATGCTGACCGGTCCCGGTAGGGATGGATCGCCAAAGACCTCGATGCGAATCGCGCTATCGGGAGCGTAGACGTATCCCTGATTCGGATTCGTCTCGCCAACGTCGAACTTCACGCCCGCGGTCTTCCAGCGCGCCCGTGCAGCGGTCAGATCCTTGTACACGAAGCCGAAATGATTGACGATCGAGCCGGCGGAAGGACCTGTCGGCTCTCCCTGGCGAAGCATGATGAAGACGCCGGGAAACTGAATCAGCGTGAGAGGCCCGTTGGTGACCAACGTTCCACCGAGCATCGTCGTCCAGAACTCCTTCTGTGCGTCGACGTTCTTGACGACGAGATGGATATGTCCGAGCGCCACGCCGATGTCGTTGGGAGGCGCCAGTTGCGCCACGGCCGTAGTGGACGAAAGAGCCAGGCACCCGACGAGGACGAGCAATCGCATGTTCATAAATGACCTCGCGTCGAGGTTGCACGTCAGCGGTGGCGTCAAGGCTACACGAAATTGAGTTTGACGCTGACTCTGTTGGCGCGTATGGTCTGCATATGAGCGCACTCCTCAAGTCCGCCTCGATTTGGGCCCTGGTGGCAGCAGTCGCAGTGGCCGTGAGCACGACGACGGCGGGGCAAGGTCAGGAGCCGCCGGCCGCGGCAGGCGGTCAGGGACGAGGACGCGCCGCCGGTCCGCCGCCGCCACCGCCTGAGCCTCAAGCCGGTCACCCGTCAGGAAAACTGGTCATCTGGGGCGACGTCGCGAGCTTCGATGTGCCAGCCTCCTTGCCGACGCACTGCATTCTCATGAGCCGTTTCAAGCGCGGTCAACGCATGGGCATCCGCATGACGGCGATCGATGGTGGCAGCGGGGAAACGGAAAACACGGCGGTCCTCGTCGCGCACATCAAGTACGCGGGGCAAACGATCGACGTACCAATGCGCTGGCGCGGCCAGGGAGGATTTCCGGCGTCGGAGTACCCGCGACAGCCGTCGGAGATGTGGACAGGCGTGTGGGTTGTACCAATGGACGCGCAACCCGCGACGTTGAGCTACACCGTCACCGCTACCGATCGCTTCGGCCGGACTGCGACGTTCTCACCGTTCATCAACCTGGCCGCACAGATCACGATCGTCGAGTAGAGGCGCGTCTTTAGACGCGCCTTTGGGTTCTCACGGCGGGTCTAAAGACCCGCCGCCACACTGTTATCTGCTGACGTCGCCGCCTCGCACAGCAGCCGCGTCAAAGAATCCGGATCGAGGCCGCGTTTCCCGGTCTCGCGAAACACGCGCACCTGCAGCTCGCGCGCCGAGATGTTGGGTGAGCTCGCATGAAGCCGGGCCCTCGCCTCATCGAGCGTGCGCCTGAGAAACGACTCGTCCGTCGAGTGATCGATCACAATTGCGATTCGTTCGGACGGCACGACATTCAGCAGCTCGCCAACCTCGTAGGTGCAGCCGGCGTTCACCGGCGAGAAACCTCGAAGATCCATGAGGACGACATCGCTGGCCGCCGCCAGGCGGCCGAACACGGTACGCCAGGCGCGATCCCGGCAGATGAAATCGGTGATTCGGAAGCGGCCGTCATGGTCGGGGCGGGTATCAAGCTGCCCGAGAGCGCGATCGATGGAATCATCGCTGTCCAGGAACCGGTCGCCGAGGCGCCGGCGGAGGAAGTCGAGAAACTCGTGCGGCTCCACTGTTGACGATGCGAGATCGGGACCGGCAATGAGCTGCACGCTGCCAATGTGCCGCCAGCGTGCGGTGAACCGATCGAACAACCTTCGGCTTCTGCTACCCAGGGCGAAGACTCGCAGCACCAGCAGGCGTGGTCCGCGTTGCTCGACGGAGGCTCGACGCCTGACGAACCAGAACCCCGCGACGGCGACCGCCGAGAACGCGAGAAATGCGAACAGCCCGGCGATGACCCAGTGGGCAGCGAAGAAAGCAAATGTCGTCGACTGAATGCCAGCAAAGGTGAGCCACAAGGTGGACATCGCAATCGCCTGATCGCTGGTCCGCTTACGCCCATACCGCGCCGCCACCAGACGCAGCATCACCCATCCCGCGAGAGGTCCGGCGGCGATGAGCAGGGCAATTGCGCCGAGGAAGAGGAACGCGATTCCCCCATTGTCCAGCGCTGAGAGTCCTGGCTCGCGCGGATCTTCAAAGGACGCGGCCAGCGCGACGACAAACAGCAGCGCGGTACCGACAATTGTGAGCACGGCGCCCACCAGCGGCGCGATCGCGTGGACGCGACGGGCACGCACCACGAGGCCGACGAATGTGGCGGCGAGGTTTGCGATGAAGATGCCGAACAGGAACCATCGCGTGGGGGGTAGGGCTGTGCCCAACAGAAACACGGCGAAGTAGGCCACGACGATGAGAACCTGCGAACGGCGACGCGGCGGATGGATCAGGAAAGCCGTCAAAACGGCCGGCCAGGCAAAGCCGACGGCGTAGGCCAACCACGACGCGGGCGAGAGCGTGCGCGATTGTACGCCCATCGCGATGGCCATCAGCGCCGCGTAGACCAGACCTGCCGCGACATAGACGACGGCCGTCGTCTTGATCCCACGACGAAAGCGATCGTAGAGCGCATCGCCGGCCGGCGAGACACCGCCGGTGACGCCGGAGGCGTCGTCGTCCGCGGACCGGATGACGAGCGTGACGCGGCCCGGTGTTGTCGCCGATGGCGTGGCTGGTGAATTCGACGGCGGTCGCGTCGACGTCTGCTCGCGCATCGCACGCACAACGGACCAGCGATACAGCGCCAGCAGGATTTCGGAAATCGCGAGCGTCAGCCAGGGGATCAGCAGGACTCCGACCATCATCAGGCCGGTAATCCCCGAGGCCTCTTGCTCGATCATGGTGGCTTCAGACCGACTGACGTGAGTCTCTTACCAGCCCGCCTTGCTTCCCTTGTTCTGTTCGTCAAGCCAGGCCTGGAGCGGCGCGAAGTAGTCCGTGATCGCCTTGGCATCGAGCTGGCGATCCCCCGTGAGCGCTTCCAGCGCTTCCGGCCACGGTTTCGATACTCCCATGGCCAGCACTGTCTTCAGGCGCTTGCCGGCTTCGCTGCTGCCGTAGATCGAGCAGCGATGCAGCGGTGTGGTGCAACCAGCCACCTTTGCCAACGCGCGATGAAACTGGAACTGCAGCACGTATGACAGGAAGTAGCGCGCGTACGGAACATTGGCGGGCACGTGGTACTTGGCGCCGGGATCGAAGAACTCCTCGCCACGGGCTGACGGCGGCGCCACGCCTTGATATCGCTCGCGCAGTTCCCACCAGGCGGCGTTGTAACGCTCGGGCGGCACTTGCCCGCTGAAGACCTCCCATCGCCATCGATCGATCACGAGACTGAACGGCAGGAACGCGATCTTGTCCAGCGCCTGACGCAACAGCAACGGAACATCCCCGGAGGCGTCGGGCGCCTTGTCGAGCAAGCCGACCTTGACGAGATATTCCGGCGTCACCGAGAGGCCAATCGTGTCACCGACGGCTTCATGGAACCCGTCGTTCGCGCTGTCGCGGAAGATCATCGGCTGCACGCGGTTGTACTCGCGCGCGTAGAAGTCATGACCGAGCTCGTGATGAATGGTGGTGAAGTCCTCCGCCGTCTGGTCGATGCACATCTTGATGCGCAGGTCTTCCATGTTGTCGACGTACCACGCGCTCGCGTGACAGACCACTTCGCGATCCCTCGGCTTCACGAACAGCGATCGCTCCCAGAATGTCATCGGCAGCGGATCGAATCCGATCGACGTGAAGAAGCGCTCGCCGGTGCGGACCATCTCCACCGGTGTCACTTTTCGCGCCTTCAGGATGTTGTCGAGCGAATAACTGCGCCCCTGGCCTGGAGGTGACACGATGTCGAACACGTTGGTCCAGTCCTGCGCCCAGATGTTGCCGAGCAGGTGCGCCGGAATCGGCCCATCGACACGCACGGCGTCGCCGTACTTCTGATGCAGTTTCGTCCGCACGTACGTGTGCAGCGACAGATACAGCGGTCGCAGTTGCTCCCACAACCGATCGAGCTCCCTGGCGAACTCGTCCGGCGGCATGTCGTAGCGCGAGCGCCACATCGCTCCGGTATCGGCGAAGCCGAGCTCTTTCGCGCCCTTGTTCGAGAGCTCGACGAACCTGACGTAGTCCTTCTTGAACGGCGGCGAGATCGTGTGCCAGCCCTCCCACACGTCACGGATATGAGCGGGGTTGCGATCCTTGGCCAGGATCTCCGTGATCGCTTCGATATCCAGGCACGTCTCTGAACTGCCCTCGCCTGCAGGACAGTACTTGCCACGACCGTAGGCCCCGTTCATCGACGTCACCAGCTTCGCCAGCTCTTCCGACTCTTTTGCCTCGGAGGGTGACGCCATCGTGATCGAGTTCTTGAGCACGGTCAGCTGCCGCTGCTGTTCCGGCGTCGCGCTCTGTGCGTTGAACGTGGCGGCACGCTTGGCGAAACCGGTTACGGCATTCATCAGCGCTTCGCTCGCGCGAGCCGCGATGGCTTCTGTATCGGGCGTGATGTAGGTCTCCTGCACCCATCCCGCCTGGTTCGCCTCGTTGCTCAAACGAAGGAGCGTCGCGTCGACCTCGTCAAGGAACGCTTTGAGATCCGTCGCGGGGGCACCTCCCGTCGGTGCAGCCGCGCGACAGCCGCCAAGCACCAGTAACAGGAGCATTGCGATCGCAAGACGTGAACAGATCAGCATGAGGGCAATGATATGGCGACCGTCGCTGCCGGTATGGCTGACTTGCATGAATCGCGGCGTGCGCGATACTCGTCGGGTGACAGCTCCCCGGCTAACCCGATTCCAACAGGCTACTACCATGATCTCGAACATTGCGAAGCTGATGCGTGGCAATTCCCACATGACGGCGGGCGCGGCGGCCATTGCCCTGACCCTGGGCGCAGGGCTGGCGACGGTGCTTGGCCAGGAGGAGGAAGAGCGCAACCTTCCCATTGAACAGACTCACAGCGTCAACGACGCACCAGCACCGGTACCGAATGCCATCTTCGGCAGCGGTCCGGCGCTCCGGCCCGGCGATCGTATCTGCACGACCGCGACGCAGTTTACGGCCAACGTCGATACCGACTGCGAGAAGAGCGGCCCCTCCAACGAAACCTCGATCGCCGTCAATCCCACCGACGAGAACAACATGATCGGCGGCGCCAACGATTACCAACTGGCCATCAACCCTGGCGGTCAGGTCAGTCAAGCCATCCACTCGCGCGCGCACGTCACGTTTGACGGTGGCAAGACGTGGTCGGAATATCCAATCGCGTTCGGCGGAACCTATCAGGCCACCGGCGATCCGGCTGTCGCGTTCGATGCAGCCGGGCGCGCGTACTACGCCACGCTCGGCTTCAGGTTCGTTGGACCCGCCAACGCGTTGAACCCGGACGTCGTCGTCGCACACTCAACGGACGGAGGCCAAACCTGGCAGTCCGTTCGCGTCGCGGCGGGAAGCGGAAATTTCGGCAGCGTTGGTGATCTGCTTGACAAGGAATACATCGCCGCATGGGGCGACGGTAATGCCATCGTCACGTACGGCAAGTTCCGGCTCGCGCAACATGGCGCGTTCAGTAGTGCGAGAATCTACAGCTCGGTGACCCACGACGGAGGCGCCACGTGGTCGAGACCGCAAGTGATTTCAGGCGAGCTCGATCAGGCGTTCGTCTCCATTCCAACCGTGGCGGCAGACGGGCGGGTCTATGTGGCCTTCCTCAACACCACGAACCTGCAGAACGGGCGCGACGACTACGAGGTCGTCGAGGTGAGCCCGGCGACCGGCGCTCGCGTGTTCGGCCCGGTGAAGGTCGCCACGGTGATCGACGGCTTCACCGACTATCCCCTCGCGTTCGGTCGCCAGACGTATCACGACAGCCTGTTCCGCTCGTGGGCGGCGGGCAACATCACTGCGGATCCGACGAACGCAGCGCATCTGGCAGTCGTCTGGTCCGACATGCGCAACAGCACGCTCCCTGCCCCGGCAAATCCGTACGCGGCAACCACCAACTCGGATGTCATCGTGAGCCAGTCGTTCGACCGAGGGCGCACATGGTCCGCTCCCACGGCACTGATCCGCACAGGTGATCAATTCCAGCCGTGGGGTGCGTATGACAGGACGGGGTTCCTTCGCATCGGTCTCTTCGATCGCTTCTACGACCCGCTGAACCACCAGTACGGCTACAGTCTCGCCACTGAAACGGGCATGGGTGCGCTCACGTTCACGACCACACAGTTGACCACCGCGCTGTCGGAACCGACGAAAGACAACCGGTGGTTTGCGACCACGCTGAATCCCACGTTTCCGTTTGCGACGACGTTCATCGGCGATTTCTCGAACATCGCGGCCAGGCCCTCGGGCGGGATCGTGGCGTACTGGACCGACCTGCGTTTGCAGGCCTGCTTTGGCACGCGCTGCGGACACGGACAGGACGCGTTCTTTGCGGCGGCGCCCTGATCGAAGGCCACGAAGACCACGGATCTTCGTGGCTCTACGTCGTCGTGATCATCGTGGCTAAGTCCTGGCAAGCGAGCAGACAAGAAACGGAACACAAGTTGCTCTTGGACAGAGCATGGGTATTCGAAAACAGTTGAGCCGATATGCCAGTCGCCGAATCACGCGGCGGCTCTACCGTACGATGCCGTGGATAGGCAGCGTGCTCGCGATCGTCACGCTCGGCAAGGCCGTTCGTCGCAAGGGACTGGTCGGAGGCACGGTTGATACGGCGCTCGATTTCATCCCGTTTGTCGGTGGCGTGAAGAACCTGGCCGAGATGGGCCGCGGCCGGGACCTCATCCCGGATAAGCCAATTCGTCGGTCGTGAGCCTCGACTTCGACCTGAAAGTGGACACGACTCTGACACCGCCGTCGTGTGCAAACGTCCACACCAGACATCGGCTCTTGGACTAGAGTTGTGCGATGCGTGATTCTACTCGGGGAGGGCGCGACGAATCCGAAGCCCGGAACCACTATCACGCGATCACGCTGACGCTCGCACAAAAACGGGTTGCCGAGGGCCGCCCCCTTCGGGATGTCCTCAAGACGATCACCGAGACCGTCGCTGAAGCGTTGCAGGTCCAGCGCGTCAGCGTGTGGTTCTTCCTCGACGAGCGCCGCTCCATTCGCTGCGACTATCTGTACCAACCCGATCGAAGGGATATCTACGAGGGCGCCGTTCTCCACGCTCGTGATTTCCCCGAGTACTTCAAGGTGCTGACAAGCCGTCGCGTCGTGCGATTCGTCGACCGCGCGGGCGATCCAATGTCGGAGGAGCTGCGCCACTCGTACCTCGGCCCGCTTGGCATCACGGCCATGCTCGACGCGCCCATCTATCACGGGGGCGAGGTTATCGGCATCCTGTGCCACGAATATCTCATCCGTCCTCGTGAATGGACCGATCCGGAGTGTGAGTTTGCGGCGTCCGTCGGCGATATCGTGGCGCGCCTCTACGTCGAGGCCTCACAGCTGCGCGCCGAAAGCCAGCTCAGAATTCAAGAGTCGCGTCTGAGCGAACTGCACCAGCTGGCGGAGCTGGGCCGCTTTGCATCGGGAGTCGCCCACGACGTCAACAACGTCCTCGGTGCCGTCTTCTCCTATGTGGAACTCCTCACCAGTGCGGCGGCTGAAGATTCGGAGGTGAGCAAACTCGGAACGCAGCTGGTGGCCATCGTCGAGCGCGGGCGAGACCTCACACAAACCCTGCTGACACTCGGGCGGGCGAACGCCAATCGCCCAAGTGTCATCAGCCCGGCGGATGTCCTCAGCGCGTCGCTGGCATTGCTTCAGGGGGCGGCGGGACCGCAGGTGCGCGTGCAGACATCGGTTTCCGCCAACGTCAGTCGCGTCCTGATCGATCCGCTTCAACTCGAGCGCGCGGTTCTCAACCTGGTGGTCAACGCGCGCGATGCCATGCCGGTCGGTGGCGTAATTACGGTGGAACTTCGCGAAGAGACGATCGGTGTGAGTCGCGAACACGAGAGCACGTTCGTCGTGCTCGAGGTGATCGATACCGGTACTGGAATGGACAAGAGGACCCGCGATCACATGTTCGAGACGTACTTCACAACGAAGGGGTCCAAAGGCAAAGGACTGGGGCTCGCCATCGTCAACCAGGTCGTCACCCTGGCTGGTGGTTTCATCCAGGTGGACAGCTCGCCAGGAGAAGGCACGCGAGTGCGTTTGTATCTCCCGAGGATCGCGGCCGACGAATTCGCAGCAACGTGAGCACCGTCACGCACATCACGGACACTACGTCATCGCCTCACGCGATCGACATATCTCCAACAGCCGGCACCCAGTGACCTGCGGCACGCTTCTGTTGATAGCGTCGCACGAGCTCACCAGCGAGTGCCGCGCCGATCTCACCGCGCTCGAAGTAGGACGTGTAATGGTCCTCTGGTAACGCGCCGCGCGCCTCCTGGCTGGCGCGGTACGCGAGTTGACGCGCTGCGGTGAACCGCGTCGCCGGAAGCGACGGCGGTGCACCGTCAGATGTCTCCACCCAGTTGCCGGGATTGGCCCCGAGCTCCGACGCCAGCAGCGCCGTGAGCCTGGCCTCACTCGAATCGAAGTTCGTCTGTGGGAACGTTACTTTTCCCACCGTCACTGCGTGGCCGCTCTCCCAGGCCTTCGTGAGGTCGACGAGCGACGTGTCGTTCTCGTTGAGGAACCGAATCCATTTGAGATCGAACTCCAGAGGACCCGCACCCTGGCGCGCACGCCAGTCATCGGTCAGATGCGTCGCTCCGCGCGTGGCGCCGGGGCGCGGCCGCACATCGCCGGTCGGCACGAACGTGAATTTGCCGAGGACGTCGCGGGCGCGCACGATGCCGGTCCAGTACTGTTGATACGCGCTCGTCGAGCGCACCGTACGAAACGTCTGCGCGGTCACATGCAGGGCGATGGCGGGAGCTCTTCGCCCCGCGTGCCTGAGCAGTCCCGCCACCAGCTTGGTCTGAGAGGCGAGCTGATCATCGGCGCTCGACGCGTCGGCCGTTGCCTTCAGCAGCGCGAGAAACTCCTCCGGCGTATCCGTGGGCGAGGTGGGATCGTTGATCGTGACGAAATCCACTCTCCGCCCGGCCGCCGTGCGGAACGCGACCATGAGCCCGAGGAAGTCGGCATTGGTTTCCGCGTGTGGGCATCCAAGGCCGGTCGACATCCGTCCAATGCCGATCCTCGGCGCCGACGATCGTTGGAAGATGCCAAGGCCGTCCAGCTCCGCTGGCAACGAATCGGCTGTCGTCAGCAGAACTTTCGAGCCCGCCAGTTGCTGCTGGTGCGCTCCGCGGTCGGGCATCGTGAGTTGCGGATGGTTGCGAACCAGGCCGCGCTGCACATCGGGAATCTGGCGCGCAATCGCCTCGAGCGCGTGTCTCTCCTCGGGTGTGGGATCAAAGAAGGTCGGCATGAGGATCGTCCTTTCCACGTCGATGCGCTGTGCTGTGCCGTGTCATGGCTCTCCGCCAATCACCAGCGAGATCGCAGTACCTGGACGTCGCCGTGTGCCCGGCGCCGGATCTTGCGTAAGCACGAGATCGGTCTCTGACCTGCTGGCCGATTTCACGCTGACACTCCCGACGACGAAGCCACGCCGGACGATTCGATCGCGGGCCACATCGCTCGCGAGCCCGGTCAGCGCGGGCACCTCTGGATCCTGCGCGGCCTTCGTTTCACTCTTGGGTTTCTGCGGCTGGCGCACGATTTCGCCCTTGGTGACTGCGGCCGCGGCAATCACCACATCGATGGGCGTTCCCGGACCCACGCGCTCGCCGGCGGCAGGATGCTGTACCGTAATCGTCCCAACCGCGCCACCTCCGGGCGTCTCCTTGACAGCGCCGATGACCAATCCGATTCGTTCGAGTTGATCCTGTGCTTCAACAAGGCTTTCACCAACGACCATTGGCACATCACGACCCGAATCGTTTTGCGGCGCGGGGACGTTCGATTCCTGAGCTGAGGTTACGGGAGCTGTTTCGAGTTGTTTGGGATCGGTGCGGGGAACGCTCGCGAGCGACGCCGGCATGATCCACCAGGCCAGTACTCCCGTGATCGCGACCCCGACGATCGCGAGCGCCATCCACAACGCGATGCGAGGGCTCTGCGGCATCGCGGGCGCCGGCAAAAACGGCTCACTCTCGAAGGAATCTGAACTCGGCTCGACCGCTTGTGGCATCGCGACGGCCGCGGGGCTGGGTCCGCGCTCCGGGGCGGGCTCGGGACTGGGCCCTGGCTCCGGGACGGGCTCGGGGCTGGGCCGTCGCGGCGTCGCTTGCATGAGCACCGCGACTGACTGGAGGAATTGCTCGAACTGCGGCTCGCTGACCTCGCCATTCCACGACGTCAGATTCGCGGCCTGGATGCGTCCGAAGTCGGCGGAAACTTTGACATCCTCGAGGAACGCGGGAAGGAGGATGCCGCGGCGCATGCCTTCGGCAGCCTCCGCGCGCACCCAATGAGATGCGATCGCCGCCTTTGACCACAACACGACGACGCATGAAGCATGCTCGAGTGCGTCCTCGATGACAAAAGTTTTGCCTGGGGGAATCGTGCGGTCCCACCACACCGTCCAGCCCTGTCCAGAAAGTGCTTGGGCGATGAGCTCCGCTTTTGCAGTGTCCTCGCGAGCGTAGCTGAGGAAGACGTTAGCCATCGAGATGTGGGTGTATCTCGCTTGGTAACATGGCAAACAGATTTTCAGCAAGCTGAACTGACCTGCTCACAGGCCGTGACGATCGTGTCGACCACCTCCTCAGTTGACAGCGTACCCGAGCATTACGATCGTTCGGTCCGTGTCGACGTGCAGCCACGTACCCGCTCAGGGTCCGCCGACGACGAGCGACACCGGAGTACCTGGAGGTGGCCGTGTGCCCGCCGCGGGATCCTGCGCGATCACAAGATCGATCTCGGATCTGCTCGCCGGTTTCACGCTGACGCGGCCGACGCTCAGACCGCGACGCGTAATCCGATCGCGTGCCACGTCGACTGCGAGTCCCGTCAGTGCAGGCACTTCCGAATTTTGCGGCACACGTGTCTCGACCTTCGGTTTTGCGGGCGGGCGAACAGGCTCCGGCTTCGCCACAGATGGAGGAGCGGCTGCCTCATTCAAGTCGACCGGTGTGGCTGGGGTCACGCGTTCTGCGGCGGAAGGATGCGCATCGGCTGGCGCCACGCGCGAGCTCGATTCGGCGGTCGGAGCCGCCGGCACCTCTTCGTTTCGTTTCTGCGTGCTGTCAACGACATCGGCGCGAGGTGACGATGTCATCCGCCATGCCGCCAGGCCCACTATTGCCGCCGCAACGATCGCGATCGCGATTGCCCACGTCGCGAGATGGCGGCGCGGCGATTCGGCTGGCGGCGCCTGGAACAGAGGAGGCGTGCGCTCGAACGTATCGAAACTCGGCTCCGGAGTCTCTTGCCGGATCTTCGTGCCGACGGGACCGATCGTCGTCGGTTGCATCAGCATCGAGACCGACTGAAGGAACTGCTCGAACTTCGAATCGTCGCTGCTCCCGCTCCATGATGTGAGGTTCGCGGCCTGGATGCGCCTGAACTCGAGCGGAAGCTTCACATCCTCGAGGTACGCGGGAACGAGAATGCCGCGGCGCATGCCTTCGGCGGCCTCCGCACGCACCCAATGCGAAGCGATTGCTGCCTTGGACCACAAGACGACAACGCACCCGGCATCGTCGAGCGCGTCTTCGATGACGTCGTCAAACGTTCTGCCAGGAGGAATTGTCCGGTCCCACCAGACCTTCCATCCTTGTTCAGTGAGGGCGTGTGCGATGCGCGCCGCTTTCGCACCGTCCTCGCGGGCGTAACTCAGGAAAACGTTGGCCATTGCGGCGCCCTAAGTATCTCGCTTGGATCGCCCGGCAATCCAGATTTCGCACCAAGCTCAACCATACGCGTCAACGGCGCCCCGCGCGCGTGTGACGAGTCGAGGCGAGCACCCTCCTTTATTGGTTAACGCGCTCCATCGTGGGGGTGAACGCTGAGCCGCCGGCGTTAACGCGCTCGGTTGCGGTACTCGGGGCTGTTCCGAAGTTCGCGCTCCAACTCCTCGCGCGACATCCTCTTGCGATAAACGGCGTCGACGAACCCCTGGCTCCCTGAGTCGGGTTCCCTCTTGAGGACCGTCATGTATGCCTGGCGCACGATCTCCTCCGCCTTCGCGCGCGTCATCGTCGTGCGCTCGCGATACTCCTGGCTCCTTCTCAAGTCTTCCCGCACTTCCTGTTCAGTCCAGCCATCGTCGATGACGTGGCTGCGGTATATACGCATGCCCGCCGGATCGGGATCACGTTCGAGGATGTCCTGATACGCGCGCCGAACGATCAACTCGGGGTTCTGCGATCCGGATCGGCCGCCGAACGACCCGCCACCGGACGATCGCCCGTCGATGCGGATCGACGAGATCGCGTCGTCGAAGTTCTCGTCTCGAAGATCGCGGACGCTCGTGTTCACCCGCAAAGACTCTCCACGAAAACGCGTGTCGCGAAAGACACGGACATCTGCCCTGCCGAAGATGCGAATCGAGGACACGCGATCGTTGGCGCCCGAGGGCATGGAATCGAGACTGTCGCCGGAGTCAACGCAGAAGTACCGGCCGCGGTATTGAGTGTCTTCGTAGAAGCACGCGCCATCTCGCGGTAAAGGCCCATTGCCCTGCGCAGTAGCAACCGACGACACTGCGAGGACTGCGAAACTCACTGAGGCAATCGTCATTCTGCCGGACATGTCATCGCTCCTCTTCGCCATCACACATAGCGCTGTCAGGGCACAGTGCAAGTGACAGGCCATCGCTCATCGCACGACAGTCGACGGCGATGCACACCCAGGCACAGAGTTACCGTCACCGCCAGAGGAACGGCGGGCTTGCCATCCGAAGCTCGCGGCTTCGCGGATCGGCCCACCTTCGCGCCCTGCGCTACGGTGGGCATCCTTCGCCTCCGATCAACGAGCGAAGGATGGATTTGACGCTACGTCAAATGCAGCTGACGTAGAATTCGAGTACATTTCCAGTCCAGAGAGGCGGTTATGGGCAGTCTGCGCCGGTCACTGGTCATCGCCATCGTCCTCCTCGTCCGAGCCGGATTGTCCGCGCAAGAGGCGGCGCCGGCCGCGCCGCCCGCACTTACGGCAGAGGAGATGGAAGCCTTCCTGCTGAAGGCGAGCGTCACCCACAGTCGCAATGCCGGCAAAGGCGTCACTGGGTCAACCCGCGTGACGCTCTCCGACGGCCGCATCACACACGATGCGCAGGTACAGGCGGTCGACATCTACAAAAGCGTCTTCCAGGCCGGCAAGGCTTCGGAGGTGAACTTCAAGGACACCTACCGCTTCAACATTGCCGGTTATCGCCTGGCACACCTGATCGGTCTCAATACCGTGCCGATGTCAGTCGAACGAGATATCAACGGGATGAAAGCCGCTGTGACCTGGTGGGTCGACGACGTGATGATGGACGAGGACGGCCGGGTCAAGAAGAAGACTGTCGGACCGGACCCGCAACGGTTCGCCAAGCAGATCCAGGTGATGAAGATCTGGGACGAGCTCATTCAGAACAAAGATCGGAACTCCGGCAACCTGCTGTGGACCAAAGACTGGACGCTGTGGCTCATCGATCACACGCGAGCGTTCAGGCTCGAGAAGAAGCTGCAGAGCCCGAACGACCTGACGCGCTGCGAGCAGGGATTGCTCGAGGGTCTTCGGCGGATGACGGCGGAATCGCTTGCGAAGGCCGTGGGCAATTCCCTGACGGAGTCAGAACAAGAGGCGGTCCTGGCACGACGCGACCTGCTCGTGAAGCATTTCGACGACCGCGTCGCGAAGCTGGGCGAAGCCGTTCTTTTCACGTACTAGCAGCGGCGGGTCTGAAGACACGCCGCTGCCTTCAGGCGTTACGTCGTCATCGACATGAGCTTGCCCCGCAGCGCGCGCGCGAAGCGTCGGCGTCCGCGCCAGTCGGTCGTGTAGGCGAGGATCTCTTCGAGCTCCAGCAGGCGCGCGACGTATGCATCGAATGGCCTCGGCGGTGAAGGAGACGTGATCTCTTCGGCTCGCTCGCGCTGGCAGATAAACACGCACTTCTTTCGCGACCTTAGCGTCAGTTCCTCGATTTCCCAGACCAGGTTCTCGGTCGGCTCTGACACGTCGAAGAGCACGACTGAAGACACCGATGCAAAGCGGCCGACCGTCTGTCGCCACACGCCCGAGGCCACACGTAGTACCACGAGCTGTGGACCAAACACTCTGCGGCTCCTCTCGGTGACCGCGGCGGTCGCGCTGCCGATGTCGGTCTCGTTGCGGATCTCGCGGGTCTTTCCCTGTTCGGCCTCGAGCACAGCATCGGCCGGGAACTGGAAGAAGAAGAGGAATACCGCGCCCACCGCCCAGGCCACTGGTGCCGCCGTGAGCGCCGTTCCCAGGGCGATGACAATCGCTGCGAGCACGACAGCCAGCAGGGCAAAGAGCCCGGGCAGGTGTAGACCGATCGAATCAATCGGCAGTTTCCCTTGAAAAGTCGTCGAGATGATGTGGAAGTACGGATTGAGAACAGCCATCCACGCACGCTCGCTCTGCGCGTGTTCCCAGATCCGCGACCGCACTAGATCCGCCCCCACCACGATCCACAGTCCTAGCTGCGCGGCAGGAAAGATGCGCAGCAGGAGGTTCGCGAGCCCCTTGATCGTCGCGGTCGCCAATTGCACGGCGCGGAACAGCCACCTCGTACCAGTCGGCACGCCTACGGCAGCAATCTCTGCATCGTCCAGCGTGACCACTCGCCACGATCGTCCGATCGTGTTGGTCACCGCGTACGTCACCGCGCTCTGCGCATCATCGTAGCCAAAGCGCCGGAGGAACAGGACCAACGTACGGCCCTTCCGTACGAGACTCAGTCCGCGGGAGACGCCGAAGAACGCGAGCGGTGTGACGATGGCCCACACCAGCAGGACCTGATCGGCCGTGATCCTTCGTCCGGGCGCGATGTCGGTACTGATGTTCTCCCCCAGCAGCCATCCGGCGGCCAGGACATTCGCGGGGACTGCGATCACCGACGCGGCGATGCCGAGGACCAACAGTACAGCGCCGGCAACCATGGCCACCGCGAGCCACAGGCGACGAAAGAGGTACCGTCGCGGATGATCGAGAACGACCCTGACTGGCATTGGTGTCAGGCAGTGAATCGTGAACGCCGATTCACGAATCCGGTGTCAGGCACCGAATCGTGAACGGAACCCGCCGTCGACGACCGACGACGCGCGCCCGCGCCCTACTCTTTCGCCGGTGCACGCGGCGGCAGCGGCTTCCCGTTCTCGTCGACCTGCACCGTCTTCACCGGACCCATCCCGGTCAGCAGAATCACGGCTGGCTCCTTCTCGCCCGAGCGCGCCCCATCCCAGTGAACGGTGTTGGCCACGTCGGTCGAAAACGTCCCGGCATGGAACGGATACGTCGTCTTTTCGTCGTACACGTTGCTCGAACTGACCCACCACGTTCCCGAGACGACGTAGATCCATCGCGTCTGGTCGTGAAAATGCGGCCGCGAAAACGCACCCGGATGCCACTTGATGAGCACCCCGTACGGGCCTTCTTTGCTCTGATCACCGAAAAGGACGGCGGTTTCCTGACGCTTGGGATCGCCCGTCCATTTGATGTCTTTCGGAAGGACGAACGGAATATGGGCCGAATCCGGCGGCCGTCCCTCGGGATCGGACAGCGTTGCGTGGGTTGCGGGATCGGGTGGCGTTTGTTGCGCGTGCCCAGGGTGGCTTAGAGCGAGAACCAGACCGCCGCCCAGAAAGATTTTCAGTAATGTCTGCATACCTGCCCTCCGAACAGGCTCATTACCATGTTTCCTTGACGATTCCTAGCGTAAGGGAGCACACTCGGGTTCTTGTCGAGGGGGCAGCTCATATGATGAAGGGCTTCAGCAGGCGAACCACGGCCGTGGCGTTCGCCACCATCCTTCTCTCGTCGCTCGCCATAGCGATCTCGGGCCAGGGCGGCGGAAAGCCAGTGGCCATCGATAACGACGACATCGGCGGCGTCGTGACCGGGGCGCGTGGCCCCGAGGCCGGGGTCTGGGTGATCGCCGAGACGCGCACGCTTCCCACGCGCTTTATCAGGAGCGTCGTCACCGACGACCAGGGACGTTTCGTCGTACCCGATCTTCCCAAGGCGGACTATGACGTGTGGGTCCGCGGCTACGGGCTCGTCGACTCCTCCAAGGTCAAGGCCACACCGGGCCAGACGGTCAATCTGAAGGCCGTGGCCGCGCCCGACAAGAAGGCTGCCGCCTTCTACTACCCGGCGCAGTATTGGTACGCGCTGATGCAGATGCCGCCCAAGAGCGATTTTCCGGGCACCGGTGAAAACGGAAACGGCATCGCCGCGACGGTCAAGAGCCAGGGCGAGTGGATCCGTAACGTCGTCAACACCGACGGCTGCACGGGATGCCATCAGATGGGCGGCCCGGCGACTCGAGCGATCCCCGACAGCTTCCGCGGTGGATCGGAAGATTCGCGAGCGGCGTGGGATCAGAGAATCAAGTCAGGTCAGGCCGGCGGTGGCATGAACGCGCGATTCACCCAAGTCGGGCGGGCGCGTGCGCTCGGCATGTACGCGGACTGGACCGATCGCGTCGCCGCGGGCGAGCTTCCGTCAGCCGAACCGTCACGTCCACAGGGGAAAGAACGCAACGTCGTGATCACGATGTGGGACTGGGCCGACCCGAAAGTGTACCTGCATGACGAGATCGCAAGCGACAAGCGCAACCCGACGGTGAATGCGAACGGACCCGTGTACGGTGCGCTCGAAGAGAGCGCGGACTATCTGTCCGTTGTCGATCCCAAGACGCACACGTCATCCATGATCAAACTGACGGTGCGCGAACCGGATACGCCGAGCTCCGTGAGCACGCCGCCCGCAGGACCGTCACCGTATTGGGGTGACGAAGCGATCTGGAACAGCCAAACGACGGTTCACAGCTTCGCGATGGACAAGCAGGCGCGCGTGTGGGCGGCGGCGCGGGTGCGCAAGCCTGCGACGCCGGACTGGTGCCGAGCGGGATCGGATCATCCGTCCGCAAAACTTCTCCCGATCAATCAGGGACAGCGCGGCCTCGAGATGTACGACCCGAAGACCAAACAGCTGACCACGATCGATACGTGCTTCACCTGGGGCCATGTGAACTTCGACGACAACGACGTGTTGTGGTCGTCGTTCGGACCAGCCGGTGTCGAAGGTTGGTTCGACACGAGAATCTGGGACAAGACACACGACGAGAAGCAGGCGCAGGGATGGAGCGCGTTCATCCTCGACTACAACGGCAACGGAAAGCGCGACGCCTACACCGAGCCGAACGATCCGGCTGATCCAGCGAAGGACAAGCGCCTCAACATTCAGTTCTATGGCGACTCGCCGGCGAACGATGGCTCCGTGTGGGGATCGGTCCAGGGGATGCCGGGCGCGATTGTTCGATTCGTGCCAGGCGCGCATCCGCCGGAAACGGCGCTGACCGAGTACTACGAGGTGCCATGGAACAACCCGAACGCCAAGGTGCAGGGGTTTGCGCCTCGCGGCATGGACATCGACAGCAAGAACGTCGTCTGGACCGTTCTGTCGAGCGGACATCTGGCCAGCTTTGATCGCAGCAAGTGCAAAGGACCGTTGAATGGGCCAATGGCCGCGACGGGACAGCACTGCCCCGAGGGCTGGACGCTGCACGCACTCCCCGGCCCGAACTACAAGGGGGCCGTTGAAAACGGCAGCGCCGACTCGGCGTACTACGACTTCGTCGACCGCTTCGACATGCTCGGTGTGGGCAAGGACGTGCCGCTCGCAACGGGAAACCTGTCCGAAGGATTGCTCGCCCTCGTCGACGGCAAGTTCCTGATGCTGCGCGTCCCATATCCGATGGGCTTCTTCTCGAAGGGGATGGACGGCCGCATCGACGATCCAAAGGCCGGCTGGAAAGGAAAGGGCATCTACACGACGATTGCGACCCGCGCACCATTCCACATGGAAGGCGGCAAGGGCACGACGAGCAAGCTCATTCGCTTCCAGATGCGACCCGATCCTCTCTCTAAGTGATCTCGTCAACTCCCGACCTCCAATTCCCAACTTCCAAAACTTTGGGAGTTGGGAGTTGGTCTTTGAGAGTTATCACCCGCCTATCTCCGGTATTTAGGAGCACCTCCGAGCCCGTGGAGTCTCACGGGCTCCAGGCCTGCGTTCCTTCCGGTAACCGGCCGAAATCCTCATGGTTGTGCTTGGGCAACGTGCCTTGCTTCGCTGGCGCGGCCAGATCCGCCGTCTCGGAGCGACAGACAACACGAAACAGGAGACAACGATGTCGAGCGCGCCACACGATCGCGACCAATCCCAACTGGTGAGCCTCGGCGACGAAGAAGCGGTCAAGGAGATTCTCAGCACCACGATCCAGAACCTCTGGGACGTCGTCAACAATCTCGCGAGACTCCGGCCTTCCCGCCGCGACCGCTACCGTGTCGCCATCTTCGGGTCGGCGCGAGCGCAGCCCGGCACTTTCGTGTACGACGAAGTCAAACGCGTCGCCGCTGCCTTGGCTCAAGTCGGCTGCGATATCGTCACGGGCGGGGGCCCGGGACTGATGCAGGCCGCCAACGAAGGAGCAGCAACGGCAGGTGCCCGCGTGGAGTCGATCGGTATTCGCGTCGAGCTGCCCTTCGAGCAGGATGTCAATCCCTTCGTCGATCAAGCATTCGAGCACAAGACGTTCTTCACGAGGCTGCAGCACTTCGTGATCGCGTCCGACGCCTTCGTCGTCGTCCCCGGGGGCATCGGGACCGTGCTCGAGATGCTCATGATCTGGCAGCTGCTCCAGGTGCGACACGTCGACAGCGTTCCGCTGATTCTGGTGGGGAAAATGTGGAAGGGTCTGGTCGACTGGGCCTCTTCATCGATGCTGGACCCGACACTGCATCTCGCCAACCCGGAGGACTTTCGGATTCCGCGATGTGTCGAGACAGCCGACGAGGCGATCGCCCTTGTCCGCGATCTGCAGGAAAAGTGGTTGTTACGTCAGCGGGCGTCGAGCGTGTAGAGACGATGGAGCACCCGGACGTTCTCGTCGGCGCCTGAGGATTCGAGCCTGACGATGACCAGCAGTTCGTGCTGAGCGGGGTTCACCGAGTAGATCTCAGTGGCGTGTCCCGCCGTGCCGCTGATCTCGCTCACCAGCTTCCCGTTCTCCCAGCGTGTCTTGCGTTCGACGTTCGTCGACTCGTCCTTGATCTTCTTGCCGTCTGGAGCCAGTCGCGTGGTCCGGCCGTCGCGCGCGGTGACGACGATCATCGATTCGGTCTGCACGATCGTCATGTGATCGGGTGCTTCAACGAGGTCTCGCCACGCTTCCTGCTTGCGGGTCGCTTCCTCTGGATCGGCGCCGTGCCCACCGCCATATCCACCGCCGCCTCCCGGAAACCCGCCGCCTCGTCCATGCCCGCCGAATCCGCCGCCACCACCGTGAGAGCCACCGCCACCGCCGCGAGAGTGCTGCCCACCACCGCCCCGCGGCCGATTGTCAGCGACGTCGCTCAACTTCTTGTCCAGCGTCCATGCGCCGACGATTGGACTCGTCGTCTCGACGTCCTTCTGCGCAAGCAGCCGCACGGTGGTGAGGGGCCACGCGAGAACTACCGCCGCCACAAAACTCAGCCCGACTCTGCAGAAGTAGTTCACGTTCGTGATCTCATGTCGATTATTCCGAGGGAGCTAAGGCACCGGCGTGAAGAAACTGTGGCAGAACGTGACACACCGAGGCACAGAGAAATTCTTATGGCCGTCCCCGGTGTCCTCTGTGGCTCGGTGTGTCGTGATTCGTCAATTCGAGTATGCGGCTCATCGAGTACCAGGCTCAATCTTGAGCATGGCGCCGTCGTTTTCCGCGGTCAGCAAATACAGGTAACCGTCAGGCCCCTGGCGGACATCGCGAATGCGCTGCTGCAGATCCCGCAACAGGCCTTCGCGATGCAACTCTTCCCACTTCTCGTTGAAGTCGAATCGCTCGAGATGTCCGGACCGCGGCACTTCGCCCTGCCGCATGCCGCCGACGAACAGATTGTTCTTCCACTGCGGAAACTTGTCACCGGTGTAGAACGCCAGGCCTGACGGCGCAATCGCCGGCACCCAGAACGCGACCGGCGGATCCATGTCCTCTCGATACGAATTGATGCTCACGCGCGGGCCGAGATAGAAGCGTCCGGCGCCGATGATTGGCCAGCCGTAGTTGTGGCCGGGCAGCAGCTCGTTCACTTCATCTCCACCGTTGGGTCCGTTCTCGACCGACCAGATCGCGCCGCTCTCCGGATTCATCGCGAGGCCAAGGATGTTGCGATGACCCATCGTGAAGATCTCGGGTCGATACCCGGCCTTGCCGAAGAAGGGATTGTCCTTCGGCACCGTGCCGTCTTCGTTGAGGCGAAGCGTCTTGCCGGCAAGGCTCATCGGGTCCTGCGGCGGCATCTTCTGCGGCTCGGGGTTGCCCTGGTTGGCTTGCGGAGGATCGCCGTAGCCAATCGACATGATGATGTGCGCGTCGCGCGTGAACAGGATGCGCGAGGCATTGCCGCTCGGTGACGCCGAGAAGATGTCTTTGACGTCCACGAGCTTCGTGCCATCCCAACGCCCCCGCGCGAGCGTGATCACTCCCGGAGGCAGCGCTGGCCCGCGTCCACCGCCTGGCGGCGGCGGGGGCGGCGGCGTCACACCAGCCTGGCGCTTGTGGTACGTGATGTACACCAACTTGTTGTCCGCGAACTTCGGATGGAGTTGGACGTCCATCAGGCCGGCGAGGCCCGCCGACTGGATGTCCGCGGGTAGCCCTGCCACCGGCGTGGAGTCGAGGACACCGTTACGAACGATGCGAAGCTTTCCGCCGCGCTCGGTAACGAGAATCGCGTAGCTGGTGCCCTCGGGCACGAACGCCATGCTCCACGGCTGATTCAGTCCTTTGGTGATCGTGATTTTGATCGGGCGCACCAGACCGGTGTCGATGGAGAGGGGCCCATCGGGCAGGGGCGGAGACGGCCAGCTGACTGGCGGTGGCGCCGTCGCCTGTCCGCGACCCCCGGCCGCGGGCGCCGGCGTTTGCGCCTGCTGCGCCGACATCGCGGATGCCAGGAGCACTATTCCACACAGACCGAGGATCACCTTAGCCATGAGCACCTCTCCGGGCGCAGTTAAACATCACCGGGTTGCAGCCGCCCTCGCCCCCGCGCATAGCCATCACGTGGTTAGCTTGTCGAGTAGTCGGCTTGAGAGTGTCTCATATGACTTGCCTGCAACAGCAATGTAACTTTCAGGTGATGATCACGACCACCGCATACGGTTGCGCGGCTGGCGTAGGGAACTTACCTTACCTGATTCCGGCGAAGCCCCGATTGCTGCAAGACACGGCAGCTGGTTGAATTTGATCCTCTGTGATCGCCAGCGCACGCGCTCTTCCTCCCCGTGCGGCGACTGCAACGGACCGATTGATTACCGCGAAGAGGGCAACACGCGATGAGTCCACGCGACGAGCTCGGCTGCCACGCGGTCACCAGCCTTGCCGTCCCACAACGGAATCGGTTGGCCTTCGCTCCATCGATTCTCGAGCACGTCGGTGAACGCGGATCTGATGCGCGTGGGGTCGTTGCCGACCAATCGGCTCGTTCCGAGCGTCACCGTGACCGGCCGTTCCGTGTTCTCGCGCAGTGTGAGACACGGAACGCCCAGCACCGAACTTTCTTCCTGAAGGCCGCCGGAATCCGTGAGGACGACGGCCGCGCCCGATACCAGCGACACGGTGTCGATGTACGACTGAGGACCGACGCAGATCAGATCGCGCTGCCCCGATCCGATGAAGTATTCGAGTCCCATTCGACTCACGGCGCTGCGCGTGCGCGGATGCACGGCGAAGACCAGCGGCAGCTGCTCCGCGAGCTCATGCAGCAAGCGCAACAACTCACCAAGCATTGCGGGATCGTCGACATTCGACGGGCGGTGCAGCGTCACGAACCCATATCGCCGACCGTCGAGACCGAGCGCCGCGGCCGCGCCGCGCGAACGCGCGACAGGCAGCTGCGAGAAGAGACTGTCGATCATCACGTTGCCGACCAGGCGGATCTTCGAGTCGTCTACTCCTTCGCGTTGCAGGTTCGTTACACCGCTTGGCTCGGATACCAGAAGCAAGTCCGCTATGGCGTCGGTGAGCAACCGGTTGATCTCCTCTGGCATCGTGCGGTCGAAGCTGCGAAGTCCTGCCTCGACGTGCGCCACAGGAATGCCGAGCTTGACGGCAGCCAGCGCGCAGGCAACCGTGCTGTTGACATCTCCGAACACCACAGTCCCGTGCGGCCGCCGCTCCATCAGGTGCGTCTCGTATCGCTCGATGATGCGCGCCGTCTGGGCGCCATGCGTACCGGATCCGACGTCGAGATGAACGTCGGGCGCCGGAATTCCAAGATCGCGGAAGAAAATATCCGTCATGGCTGGGTCGTAGTGCTGACCGGTGTGAACGATGCGGACCGTGAGGTGAGGATGTGCGCGCAGCCCGCGGACGACGGGAGCAAGCTTCATGAAGTTCGGACGCGCGCCAGCAACGAGATCGAGGACGGGTTTCATGATCGAGGCAGACGTTAGCACGCTGGAGGCCGCTTCAGCCGCAGCACCGCCCGATGCCAAGTCGGACTCGTTGCTCACAACGCGCGAGGTGAGCGGAGCCATCGAGTCAGGCCGGGAACACAGTCGCATCCTGCTCGCCGCATATCACTTCCCACCAAGTGCCGCCGTCGGCGGGCTTCGTGTGACACGGTTTGCGCGCTTTCTTCCTGAGTTCGGGTGGCGTCCATTCGTGCTGACGGTTGAAGACGCTGACCGAGGTGGGGACGAAGGGACTGATGTCTCGCGCCTCGCGGGCCTCGAGGCGCTTCAGATTACGCGGGCGCGAAGGCGATCGGGGCTATCCAATCTGTACAGGAGGATCCGGCGCTCGGTCTCACGTCACGAGATCAGGCGAACAACCCGCGATGACTCAACGGCCGCCCGGGCCGAGAACGCCGGACGCGAAACATT
>Ga0075423_10000924_pt1 | contig 24865 bp, 55 predicted proteins | sample SoiMethybrSBSTD2_FD_80114 | JGI IMG/M metagenome (GOLD analysis project Ga0075423, IMG submission 80114) | Bulk soil microbial communities from a Populus tree surrounding site in Tennessee, USA - Soil MetaG P. TD hybrid SBSTD2 | ecosystem: Environmental > Terrestrial > Soil > Tree plantation... | reverse complement strand
CGAGGACGCGGGGCGGGAGGGGGAGGGGGAGGGGGAGCAGGAGCGGGAGCTGGAGCGGGAGCGGGAGCGGGAGCGGGAGCTGGAGCGGGAGCTGGAGCGGGAGCAGGAGCTGGAGCGGGAGCAGGAGCAGGAGCTGGAGCGGGAGCAGGAGCAGGAGCTGGAGCGGGAGCAGGAGCTGGAGCGGGAGCGGGAGCTGGAGCTGGAGCAGGAGCGGGAGCAGGAGCGGGAGCAGGAGCGGGAGCTGAAAAACAAAGGTGGCGCGCCACGGCCTCACGGCCGGGCGCGCTCGATTGAACAAGTGGAGGTCCGGACGTGCACATCTTGAAGCGGATCATCACCATCATCGCCCTCATCAACCTGATCGCCGGCTGCAAACATCCGACGGGCGCCGGGCCCGACTCGGGCGGCGGTCTAGGCCCGCGCATCGTCTCGTGCGCCAGCCAGGAGGTGCAGCAGAGCTGGCCGAAGATCCTGCCGTCCGTCAACGGCTGCCTGGTCTTGCTGGTCGCCGCCCAGGTCACGCCCTGCCTCCTCGGCCTCGTCAAGCCGGCCATCGGCATCACCGAGGATGTGATCGCGTGCGTGGTGCGGGGCTCGGGGGATCGCTACGCCGACGCTGCCACCGCCAATCGCGACGACCAGGTCAGCGCTCGAGCCGCGGCCAATGCCTTCTAGTTCATCAGGCAGCGGGGGTATCAGTTCTCGGACGGCGGAGGTGCGCGGTGACGTTCGGCATAGCGCTCGAGTTCCTGAAGGCAGGCGGCCGCGTCGCACGCGGCGGCTGGAACGGCAAGGACATGTGGCTCGGCCTGCAGCGCCCCGAAGAGCACAGCAAGATGACCCTGCCGTACATCTTCATGTCGACGGTGCAGGGCGATCTCGTGCCGTGGCTCGCCTCGCAGACCGACATGCTCGCCGAGGACTGGGTCGAGGTCGCGGCATCGTGAGCTACACGCCGCCGCGGCACTTCGCCGTCGTCAACCGCAGCACGCTCGTCACCGATCGCGACGTCGCCTTCTGGGCGGAGGCCTGCGCGCGCCAGCTCGCCGAGGATGTGTGCCCGGCGTGGGGGATCGACGAGCCGCCGGGCGTCGCGTTCTACGAGCCCGACGTGCGGTTTCCGGGGGAGACGGCGATCGTGGCGGCCTTCGTCGACGACCTGCACGATCCTGGCGTCTCCGGCGAGCACGGCATCGCGGGCAAGCTGCCCTTCGTGCTGGTGGACGCCCACGCCTCGGAGAACCCGCCCGAGACGCTCGGGCACGAGCTCGGCGAGGGCACCGTCAACCTGCGCCTCGATCGCTGGACCACGCCGATCCTGCGCGGCGGGCACAGCTACCGGTACCCGATCGAGATCGACGACCCGACCGAGGGCCAGCCCTACACGAAGTCCGTCACGATCTTCGGCGAGACCCGCCTCGTAGACGTCCCGAACTTCGTCTACCCGGCGTGGTTCGACCCGAGCAACGCGACGGGGCCGTGGGACCACCTGCGGCAGCTCTCGGGGCCGCTCCAGATCGGACCAGCGGGCTACGCCGCGCCCGAGAAGGACGGGCGGATCGTGTTCATCGGGCCCGGCGAGGAGCTGGTGCTCAAGGCGCGGAAGTTCTCGGCCTGGTCGAGGACCTCGAGACTGGTGCGGGGGAGGGCGATCGGGCGATGACCCGAGACGAAGCCGACAAACGCCGCCAACGGGCCCACCGCCTCGTCCAGGCGGCGATGGCGGAGGTGAAAGAGGCGGAGCGGCTGCTCGCGGACCTGGTCGATCCCGTGGCTTGCAAGGCCGAGGGTCTGGTGTACGCCGCGAGCCTTGCCCTGCGCGACGCGGAGGATCTGCTCTCATGAGCTTCGAGGACATCAGCGCGTTTCCGCTGTCGTGGCCGATCGACCGGCCACGCTCGAAGTACCGGACGACAGCCAAGTTCGGCGTGCGCTGGAAAGACGCCAACGGCTACTGGAGCCACGGTCGGGTCACCATGCCCGCGGCGCTCGATCGCCTGACCGCGGAGCTCCGCCGCTTCCACGCAAGGAGCTTCGTCGTCTCCACGAACCTGCCCGCCGGCCGCGGCGGCATGCCGCTCGCCAATCGGGAGACGCCGGCGGACGGAGATCCGGGCGTCGCGGTGTATTTCGTCCTCGAGGGCGATCCGATCTGCCTGTCGTGCGACAAGTGGAACCGCGTCGCCGACAACATCAACGCGATCGCGCTGCACATCGACGCCATCCGCGGGCAGCTCCGGTGGGGCGTCGCCGACGTCCGGCGCGCGTTCGCGGGCTTCAAGGCGTTGCCGGCGATACCGCCCTGGTGGAAGCGCCTTGAGCTGCAGGCGCCCGTCAACGACGCCGGCGCGATCCGCGCGCGCGTGCGCGAGCTCGCCCTGGCCCACCACCCTGACCGCGGAGGCAGCTCCGCGCGCATGGCGGAGATCACCGCCGCCGCCCAGGAGGGCATGGCCGAGCTCGAACGCAGAGGCGCCGGCTGATGGCTGCTCGAGCGCTTGCCGGCGTTCGGCCGAATCCCACCGTTGCAGCGGTCCGGCACAAGCTCGCGGCCATCCTCGAGGCCCTGCCCGCCGGTCACTACCGGGCGCTTCTGAACATCACCCGCGTGAGGTTCAGCCGTAAGACCGGCAAGGAGACAAGCGCTGCCATGGTGAGGGTGCTGGTGGCTGACTTCGCGGTGCCGCGGCGGCGACTGCGCGGGGGACGCGCCTGATGGGCGATCCCGCGTTGCGCGAGGCGCTTGCCGTCCACGAAGCGTTCCGGCGACTGGGGTTCACCGCCGACGAGATCTTCCTGAAGCTCGGGCCGATGCACGGCTCGCCGTCCGTGCACACGCACCTGCAGGTGGTGCTCCGGGCACAGGACAAGGCGTTCACCGTCGACATCGACGCCGCGGCCGCGGGGGTCGTCGACGACGTGCGCGCCTCCTGGCAGGCGCTCGTGTCGTGGTGGAACTCGCCTGATACGCCCGAGCTGGAGCGCAAGGAGCTCTGGACGTCGTCGCAAGTGCTCAAGGATGGAGCAGCTTTCTGCCTGGCGCTCCTCGAGCGGGGGTTCAATTGATGGACGTTCCCGCATCCAGGCTGCGCAACTCAGGCAACCTGGCGCCAGACGCCGCCCGGCTCCGGTACATGCAGCTCGTCGGTCCAGATCCGAAGAGCCTCGGCTGCCAGGTATGCGGCGGCAACAAGGATCAGCCGCTCGTCATCCTCGAGCCGATCGTCGACCACACAACCGGCCAGCGCATCACGATCGCGGTCTGTCGCCCGTGCATCCTGCGGGCCGAGGAGGTCTCGCTGCACACGGTGGCGCCGACGAAGGGGCGAGGGCGGCGCTGATGGCTGCGCCTGCAGGTTCCGAGGTGGGGATCTACGTCGACCTGGTCGACCAGGTCGACGCCGGCGACGCGATCGTCACGCAATCGGGCCGAACGTACCTAGTCGTGCGCGTGCGCCGCCAGGAGCGGGGCAAGCACATCGGCCGTCAGCACCTGCGTTGTGTGGTTGCTGAGGGGAGCGCGCCTGAGGGCGCGCGCATTCACCGCATACGCTGGTACCCGCGTGGCTGAGCCCATCCCCGGCTACATCTTCGGCCGCTGCTGCCAGTGTGGCGCCGAGGGCGAGATGCGCGGCCGCCGTGGCGCTGACGGTGCCGAGCACGTCCTCCCGCCTGAGGGCTGGCTCGAGGTCTTCCTCAACCCGTACGCCTTCCCGCGCGACGAACAGATTCATGCCCGGATGCTTCGCGTCTGTCCTCGCTGCAATGTACCCAACCGGCCCGGACGCACGGACTTGATGCCGCGAGCTCGAGGCCGCGATTGAACTTCGTTCTCATCGACGACGAGGCAGGCTGGCACATCTACAGGGCGCCGGCGCCGGCGCGCACGCTTTGCGACCGTCCCGTCCGCGCCGCCGAGCGCGGGTGGTCCGCCTCGGGGCGCCCCGCGGACGATCCGGCGTTCCCGCTGCGCCTGTGCCCTGACTGCAAGGCCGCACCCGAGCGCAAGGTGATCGAGGCTGAAGACGCCGCCGCCAATGCCGCCGACCATCGGACGCTCGCCGAGAAGCTGCGCGACGCCGCCCGCCGGATGGGGTTCGACGACTGATGGTCGACACGCTCGTGAAGCTCGAGACCAGCGACGGTCAACACGTCGGATGGACGCGGGTGCGCCAGCGCTTCCAGCTCTGGCCCGACGTCCTGGTATGGGGCGACCGATTGTTTCGGTTCGCCTCGAGTTCCGACGACAGCTATCGGCTCTACCTCGAGGCGACAGTCTTCGCCGTGGTAACTCCGGTCACCGCCGAGCCGCCCCCGCCGCCGGGAGACGCCGCCTGATGCCCGACCCGCGCGACGACGTCACTCCCTCGACGTGCCCCGGGTGCGGTGCGAGGCTCGACGCGGCGAGCGGCGTCGGCCACGACGAGCGGCCGAAGCCGGGCGACTGGTCGATCTGCTTTCGCTGCGCTCGCCCGCTGGTGTTCATCGAGGGCGGGGCGTTGCGCGAGGCGACCGCGGCCGAGCTCGCCGGCGTAGACGCTGAGACGGCCGACGCGCTCCGGGAGGCGCAGGCGGCGATCCGGTCGTACCACCTGCCCGGGCGCGGCCCGATTTCGCGGAATAGCTGATGGGCGCCATCCCAGAGACCTGCTCCCACTGCCACGCGCTGGCCGACAGCTCGCACGCCTTGTGGTGCCCGAACAACGACCAGGTCGAACGGCGCACGTCGCCCCCGAGAGCGAAGGCGGTGACCTATCATCGCGTCTCGACGGTCGACCAGGACCCGACTCTCGCACGCGACGAGCTCCGGCGCGCGGCCGCCGCTCGAGGGCTCGACCTGGTCGACGAGATCGAGGAGACGGGCAGCGGAGCCCGCAACGATCGCCCAGGGCTGCAGCGCGTGCTCGAGCTCGCGCGCCATCACCAGGTCAGCCAGGTCCTCGTCTGGAAGCTGGATCGCTTCGGCCGCTCGAGCGTCGACGTGCTGACGAACGTGCAGCAGCTCGAGCGCGCCGGCGTGACCTTCATTGCGACCAGCCAGGGCCTCGAGGTCGGGCCCGGCGCCGGCGCCATGGGCCGCCTGGTGCTGCAGGTGATGGCGGCGATGGCCGAGTTCGAGCGCGAGATCATCCGCGAGCGCACGCGCCTCGGTCTCGAGGCTGCAGCTCGGCGCGGCCGGTTCCCCGGGCGACCCAAGGGCTCCCGCGATCGGAAACCACGAAAGAGAAGGAGATTGGCATGACACCAGCACAGGCGATGCAGGAGCTGCTCGAGGGCCACGGCAACGCGTTCGCGGTCGCTTCCAACGGCGTCAGCATGAACCGCTTCGAGATCCTGAACCGCTCCTACGTGACGGCGCCGATGGACAAGTCGGCCGCAGCCAACCTCGCCGCCTGGCTCATCATCGTCGCCGGGCTCGAGCGCCAGGACCTGGCGCCGGTGTTCGGGGCGGCGGGAGTGCCGATGCCATGAAGGTCCCTCGCCCAAGCCTCGGTCGCATCGTTCTCTGCAAGCTGTTCAGCACGGGCCCGGTAGTGGCCGCGGTTATCGTAGAGCTCTCGGAGCCGGGGAGCGATCGCGTGCGCCTGCAGGTGTTCGGCCCGGGCTCTCACCCGGCCGCGTCCTTCCCGTGGCTCAGCTACGGCGAGGACAAGGTCGGCGGCTGGTGGTGGCCGACGCGGGTCGACGGAACGATCGAGGTACCGGAGTGAAGGTCGGCGGGAGCGCCGATGCCACGAGCGCCGGCCTGGGACTCGGCAAGCTGATCGAGCCCGACGCCGTCCACGAGCGGGACGCCGTGCACATCGCCGTCATTCCCGTCGTCGCGGGACAGCCGCTGGCTCCTGGCGCTCAGGTCTACTTGAAAGAGGGGCGGGCATTTGAGGAGCCCCACCATCCGGACAACACGATCGTCGGCGTCGTTGATCCCTTTCTTGGACCCACGGGGCCTGGGGAGGGCCAGCGCTTCTGGCTATTCCTGTTCCCCGGCACGATCACCAGCCTCCGCCACGAGTGGTCGCATCCGGCGTTCCCTTCCCCGGCGGCGCAGGCATCCCGGGAATGGCTCGAGCACTTCATCGGTGGTCATCGGGTTCGCAGCACCAGAGACGACAGCGCATGGGGCGAATTGGCCACCGTCGACGAGATCGTGCGGTCGGTGGCGGAGGACTGCAGCGTCAACACGTACGGCGAGGACAACGCCGATGAAGCGCGGCAGCGCAGCAACGAGCTCGTGTGGCACGTCGAGACGGTGCTCGGCCGGCGGTTGCCGCCCGGCCACGCCGAGGGCGTGTATTTCTCCTGTAGCTGCTGATGAGGTGCTCGGTCTGCGGCCGCGAGTTCGACCCCGACTTCCTCGGGGTCACCATCACCATCCAGAGCTGGGACGTCGGCCCCTTGGGCATCGCAACGGTAGAGCACGAACGCGGAACACTGCGCGCCTGCCATCTGACCCGCAGCGGAGCATGTGGCCAGCGACTGTGGGACGAGCTCGCGGCGCTCGAGAGGCGTCTGAAAAAGGGACTCCCGCCAGACGGCGCCGAAGTGCCCGGAACCAAGTAGTGTCTACCTGGTCCCTTATAAAGGAACCTTTTTAGCCCGCGGCCGGCTCCGACGGCGCCGCCGCCACCTTGTCCTCGGGCACGTCGCGAACGACGTCCAGCACCCCATCGGTGTCGAACACGAGCAGCCGGCAGAGCTTGTTCTTGTGCTCGATCACCACGGCGAGGCAGCCCGCCCACTCGAGATGCTTTCCGCGCAGAGGCTTCATGTGGGGATGAGCAGCACACCAGGCTCCGTTTGTCCACTCAGGGACTGCACATTGACCACTGAACAGGTGTATCCTGACCCACAGGCGCATGGGCAACCAACCAGTGCAGATCGGATCCTTCAGGTCGGCGACGCTGTACCCGCCGGGAGAGGCTCCCCACAAGATCCCGGGCGATCGCGTTGCCGCCGCCGGCCTGCAGCCGAGCGGCCACATGGTGATCGTCGAGCAGCTCGACAACGGCGAGCACGTCCAGTGGTGGGACGTGCCCTGCAAGATCCATCGGGGCGCCGCCACGGGTCTCGTTGCCCCGTCGAGCCCGATCATCCCCGCGACCTGACCATGGGCCTCGAGTTCGACGACGAGGCCGCTCCCGCACCAGCGTCGCCGCCGGCGCCGCCGCCCCCGAGGGCCCTCGCGGTGGTGCCTGCTCCCGCCGCCGGCGACGATGAGCTCGAGCCGGGGCAGCTCGCCTACGAGTCGCTCGCCGACGTCGTCGCGGAGCTCGAGCCGCGCGTGCTGATGGCGGTCGTCGCCGCCGTCCAGCGCAATGACGACTGGCAGGCCTTGCCCCCTGCGGTACGCGCCATCTTCCAGCAGCTCGAGGGGGAGATGTTCGACGTCGACGAGGGCGAGGCCGCTTGACCGGCATCGCCGGCATGCCGGTCAACTGCGAGTGCTGCCCGGCGAAGATCCACCAGGCGGCGCCAATCCTCTTCGGTCCGCCCGACGTGTTCGGCCGCTCGAGGCGCATGTGGCTCTGCCGCACGTGCTACCGGCGCCTGGTCAAGGAGATCTTCCCGCAACTGCGCGCGCGCGCCGTTCGCGACCGCCAGCGGGCCCGCGAAGCGGCCTGACCTCAGGCGCGCCGGAAGATCACGAAGCTGTCCGGGTATCCGGGCACGTTGAACGGCTGCAGCGGCGCCCAGGCGGCGACGACCTGGTCGTAGGACGCGGCGCCCTCCTGGCCCGAGTCCACGTCGTAGAACTTCGTCGCGCCCTGCGACGGATCGACGCCGGCGGCGTGCTCCGCCAGGACCTGCTCGGCGAGCTCGAGGTCGCCCTCGTAGGGATCGTGGGCCGTCGAGTAGCGCCGGCTCGAGCTGACGCCGTCGGGGGCGCGCAGCGCGGGCGTGTGCTGCTCGCCGTAGTAGCCATTCGCCTTCGGATTGGTCGAGTAGGTCAGGGCGAAGTGAAGCGACCACCCGTGCGCCGTGGCATCGTTGAGCGCCACGTGCGCGCGCACGCGTCCCTCGGCCGCGCCCTCTGAGCGGATCATCCTCGCCAGGTCGTAGGCGTCCTGCGAGACGCCCCGACCGATCGCCGCTGACGCGGACGCGACCAGGTCTCGGGGCCGAGCTGGGACGACGCCGTTCGCTCCGGCCGGCGCGTGGGTGAGCAGCTTTCCTCGCGTCGTCACGTCCACGATGAGCCTCCTCTTCCAGAAGGCGACGGCGCCGAGGGTGGCGACCCCGCCCCACAGCAGCCAGTCGTCACGGCGCATCGCCCACGTGCCGGCCGCGCTCGTGCTCGCCGCTGCAGCGCTGCGCGCTCAGCTCGTGCTGGCGGCCGCTGACCTCGAGGTCGCGGATCGTGTGCCTGTGCTGGTCCGGACCGGCCGCAGTCGTGTAGCCGCTTCCGTCCGATCGGATGGTGGCGCAGTGCCGGTGCCCGTCGGGCCCGGGCGAGGTCATCACATACGAGAACTGCTGCTCCCTCACTCGCCGGCGCGGCTCTGCCACTGCCACCCGCACGCTTGCCGCTCAGCTCCTCGAGCGTTTCCACCAGACGACGCCGGCGGCGAGCACCAGGCCGCCCGCAGCCACCCAGAGCAGGGTCGCCGGCTTCATGCCGAGGAGCTTGGGCGCCGAGACCATGGAGGCCGTCGCCGGACCACCTGGGCCGACCAGGGCCGGCACCTGGATCGACGACGGATTCGCGGCGAGCCTGCTGAACGCCGCGAGCGTCGACGCCAGGAGGGGGCTCGTGGTCGTGCGCGGCGGCACGATGTACGTCATCTGCGCCGGGGCGTCGCCGAGGATGTCGCGCACCTTGTCGGCCGCGGTCTGCTCGAGCGCTCCGAAGGTCATGCCGTTCCTCCCGCCGCGGCCGGCTTCTTCTTTCGGCCGACCAGGAGCACGATGAGCAGCACGCCGCCGGCCACGAGCAACGCCGTCGTCGGCTTGATGCCCCCTCCGAGCATGCCGGCTTGCGCGGACCCTGGGCCTGCAGCCGGAGCGGGAGCCGACCGGGGCGCCGTGGTGACCCTGGCGATCTGCGCCTCCAGGTCGGACAGCCTGTCACGCGCGGCCGTCAGGACCATGGACGCGCTCTTGTACGCGGTGGGGCGCGGCGTGCCGGTTGGGCTGGCGAGGTCGACGTTCTCGTTCGAGCCGGCGGCGAGGACCATGCCCGTCGAGCCAGACAGCGCCACGCCGCCGCTGCTGCCCGACCCGAGGATGTTCGTGCCGGGGCCGCCGAAGATCGCGACCATCTCGGGACTGAGCGCGCCGATCATGCGACCGCTTTCTCGGCCGCCGCCTTGCCGGGCCCGGCGAGGAAGTACCACGCGGCCGCCGCGACCAGGCCGCCCACGATGAGCTGCGTCTTGGTGAGCCCGAGGAGCACAGGCGACTCGGCCGCGGCCGCGGGCGCGCCTCCGTCCTCCGGCGCCACGGCCGCATCGGGAGCTGCTCCGCCACCGCCGCCACCACCACCGCCGCCGGCCGTCGCATTCGGATCGGGGCCGTACTGCTGCTGCTGCCAGGGGAACAGGGGATACACGTTGTCGGGCCAGGCGCCGGAACCGGTTCCGCCCGACGTCGAGCTGCCGCCGCTCGAGGAGCCAGGAGCCGGCGCCGACGTCGACGCGGCCCCCGCCGAGGGCGCCGGGGCTGCGACGGAGCTCGTGGCGGGCGCCTGCGTGGGCGCCGTGAACTTGAGCAGCGAGCTCCCGGAGGCCGCCACGGGCGACGTCGGCGCAGTTGTCCGAACGCTCAGCGTTCCGGTGCCGGGGGCGAGCATGTTGCTGCTCGTCGGCCGCGGCCTGGGCGCCGCCGTCGTCGTGGGGGCCTTGTTCTCGAGCTGGTTGGCTCGAGCCACGAGGGCGTCGGCCGCGGAGGCGGCCTGCGCGCTCGTCAGGATGCTCGCCGTCTTGGTCGGCGTGAAGCCGACGGGCGCGAAAGCGCTCCCGGCCGCGGTCGCCATCAGGGGCGTTCCGGCCACGGGCATCGCGGTGCCGCCGCCTCCGACGGTCGACTGCGCGACGCCACCGCTCTGCCCCGTGCCGAGGACGTTCGTGCCCGTCCGGCCGAAGATCGTCCTGACCGCGTCGCTGTACGAAGGAGCCGCCGCCGGCCTCAAGGCGGCGGGCAGCGCCGCATTGACCACGCCCTGTATGACGCTCGACACGTCGGGCGGCGGAGCCGGGGGCGGCGCGCCTCCGCTGTCTGCAGGAGCGGGCTCCTGGGCGGGCGGGGCCGAGCTGCTCGTCGTGCCCTTGAGGCGGCTGCCGCCGAACGAGTCGAGCACGTCGCCCATCGTGGGCGCGTATCCCCGTCCTCGAGGTCGGAGGTAGACCAGCATCAGCGCGTCCTCCGTCGCAGCAGCATGCCGAGTGCCGCCATCCCCGCCAGGAGGCTCGCTGCGATCGACAGCTTGAGCGCGAACTCGAGGCGATCGAGCTGGTCGGTCAGCTTCCGGTACTCGCCGCCCGTGAGCTGGTTGAGCACGTCGCTCGGGCCGTCCATCCCGAGCATCTGCCCGGGACCTCGGCGGCGGGTGGTGACGACGACGGCTTCGACCATGGTGTCAGCGCAGGTAGTAACCGGGTTGCCCGTTCGGGTAGTAGAAGTCCGGCCGCATGGGCAGTGCGGCACCGGGATACGGCGGCGCCATCGCCGACGCGCGCGCCTGGGCGGCGGCGTTGAGCTGCGCCTTGATCTCGGGCACGCTGCTGCCGAACTTGCTGAGCGCCATCTCGTAGGGCACGCCGAGCTGGTGTGCCTGGTACAGGCGCCAGCCGGCCCATCCGGCCGCCCCGAGCACGATCAGCTTGGTGAGGGACATGAGCGCTGCTCAGACGTGGTTCGCGACGTCCCAGCCGCGCGGCAGGGCGGTGCTGTCGGCCGCCTGGCTGTCGAAGCGCGTGGGCTGGATGAGCGGCTGGCCCGCCGGTTGCGTCTGAGCCGTCGCCGGCTTCGGCCGCGTGACGTACTTGTAGATCGCGACGCCGCCGAGGCCGAGCCCCGCCATCTTCATCAGCTTCCCGCTGCCGAAGGCGTAGAGGGCGCTGCCGGCCAGGCCCATCAGGACAATTGGATCGGTGAGGTTCATGTGATTGCTCCGCTTGCACGTGCCGATGCGATCATGGATGCGGCCATCCGATTCCCGACGAACCAGGCCAGGGCGCCGCCTCCGAACCCGGCCACCATCCAGCCCCGGCGCCTGGTCGCGAGACCGTAGACGCCAGCGCCGATGAGGCCGAGGGACGCGAGCCCGAGATAGGCCGCCCACTGGATCTGCGTGCGCGCGACGGCGCCGGCGGGCGAGCTCGCCCAGGCCTGCAGCTTGGCCTGGTCGACCTTCGCAGAGTACGAGAGCTGCGTCGGATCTAGCGTCGTGTCCATCAGACCCGTCCCTTCGTCTCGCGATAGATGGTCGACGCCACCCACAGCGCCGCGAGGATCCCCGCGGTCCACATCACATACTTGGCCGTGTCGGCGATCGGCTGCGTCGCCGGCGGCCTGCCCGTCGAGCCCTGCGTCTGGATGGACGGCGCCGACGGCTGGCCGCCCTCGAGCGCGAACTTCTGCCGCCACTGCTCGAGCTGCTGGCGGTACTCGCCCGCCTTGTCGTAGCCGCCGGCGGTCATGAAGCGATCGAGCCAGCCGGTCACGCCGCCCTGGCTCGCGTAGAACTTGCTCCACTCCGCCTTCCAGAGCGCCCAGGCCTGCCGGAACGACGCGCTCGCCATGCTCGAGGCGATGTCGGCGTCGAGGGCTCGCACGGCGGCGTTGACGTTGTCCTCCTCGGCGCGCGCCTCGCCGGGCGTGATCCAGAAGCCGTCGATCCCGGCGATGAGCGGCACGGTCACCGGCCCCTCCGGAAGAAGAGCAGGTAGCCGAAGAGGGCCGCGGCGCCGATCCCCGCGACCATGAACATGTTGTCCCCGCCGCCGGCGGCCGAGGCCGTGGCGACGCCGGAGCTCGAGTCGCTGGCCGCCCTGCGCACACGCCGCGGCGGAGCCGCCGGCGCCGGCGGCGAGCTCGTCACATCGCCGACCTGGTCGAGGAAGCTCTCCGCCGCGGCCGCGCGGGCCGCGTCCTCGGCGCCCTGCCCGAGGACCTGGCGCCGGAAGGTCTCGCGCGCCTGCAGGCGCACGGCCGCGTCCTCGGCGGGCGTGAGATCGCCCATGGTCCGGATGAGCATCAGCGTCGCCTCCGCCGGCGATGGAACAGCGCCGCCGTCAGCGCGACCACGCCGCCAGCCAGGGCGAGCCAGGGCCAGGGCAGGCCCGAGGGAACGATCGACGCCCAGTTCGTGCGGGGCAGCGGCCGCGCCGGATCCGTCCGGATGGTGGCAGTGGCCGCGTAGATGCCATCGATCGCCGCCTGGTAGGGCTGCCACACCTTGGGCATGTCCGGCCCGATAGTGGGGCCGCCGCTCGAGAACCACGGGATCATCTCGCGGAGCTGGTCGCGCGCGTCCTCGGCTCTGCCGACTGCGGCGAAGATCGCGTGTCCGGGGGGCGCGCTCTGGGCGGCGAGCTTGCCGTAGTCGATGGCGTCCTGCAGGCGGTCGGCGGCCTGGCCGAGCGTCAGCCGCTCGGGCGGGTCGGCCGCTGCTCCGAGGTACGCCAGCGCCACGCCGATTTACCCGACCTCGAGCTCGACCTCGTCACCGATCTTCTTGCCCTCGAGCTTCTCGACGACGACGGCGATCTCGCCCGATGCGCAGACGAGCGATCCGTCGAGCTTCTTGTACACCTCGGGGTCCGAGGGGCGGAAGAACACCCGGGGCGACATCTGCCGGTGAGCCGGCTCGGGCTCGACGAGACGCGTGATTGTGCCTTTGACGGTCATGCCCCCTACCGGGGCACACCATCGGCCGCCTGTCCACTTACGACCTTGGCCGAGGCTCAGTGGACGGGGGTGGGCTCGGGGGCGTCCCAGTCTTGCGGCCGGCCGCCACGAAGCCCGCCGCCGCCCCTGCCAGGGTCAGCGCCAGCTCCTTGTTGCCCCACCTCGACGCGAGGATCGCGCCGGCCACGAAGCCCAGCGCGATGACGATCTCGCGAAAGGCCTCGATGAAGGCTGCGAACTGCATAACGCATCAGCCAGGCGCTCAGGAACCCGACGGCGACGAATGCGAGCTCGCGCATGCCCCCTCCATCTTGGCGCCGCCCGCGATGGAAGCAAGGATCATGGTCACTGCGGGCCTCCCGGCGGCGCCGAGGGGCCGGCGATCTGGACCATCTCGACGCGAGCGCCCCACCGTGCGGCCAGGACCTCGAGCAGCGCCACGCCGAACTCACGATCGGTGCGCGCCTGGCGCGCGAGCTGGGCCGCCCGCCAGTAGCCGCCGGAGAACCAGCCCAGCGCCACGGCCGCGACCGCGATCACCACGTAGAGCATGCGGCGCCTTCCTCGAGATCGTAGCCCATGGCCCGGATCTCCTCCTCGGTGTAGCCGAGCGCGTGATGGAGCTCGTGCAGCACCACGGTGCGCACGCGCTCGGCGGTCAGCGGTCGGATGTTCTGAAGGAAGATCCTGATCTCGCCCTCGACCGGCTCGACGTCCGGCAGGACCGTGGCGCCCCGAGGATCGGGCTCCCGCGGCACCCCGTAGAAGTAGCCGAGATGCCCAGGCGTGCAGCCACGACCGAAGTCGAGCCCGTCGGGGCGGCCGAAGGGGAGCACGGGCACGTTGGCGACGACGACCTGGTCGAGTGGGCCCAGGGACGCGCGGCAATCGGCAATCACCTCGGCGACGGTCACGCGCTCGCCTGCTGCTCCGTCGCGCCGCGCTTCTTCGGCTCGGGCCTGGGCAGAGCCCCGAGCACAGACCGGAGCTGCTCGGTGCTGAGCTCGTGGACGCGATCGGCGATCTCGTCGACCAGGTCCTGGTGCTCCTCCGGCGCCGGCGTCCAGTCCTCGGCCTTCGCGTCGAACGCGGCCACGTCCTCGGGCGGGTGATACCTGTCCTTCGTCTTCTCGAGCTCGTCGAAGAGATCGCCCAGGACCATCTCCGACGAGGCGTGCCGATCGACCTCGCGGTCGAGCTTGAGCGCATAGTCGCGGTTCTCGTCGGTGATGTCGAAGAGTGCCGGCGTCTCGTCGTTGAACAGATCGTCGTTGACCCGGCCGTGCTTGATGAGGGCCTCACGGATCGCGGTCAGGCCAAAGGCCCTCATGAACCTGCGCAGCACACGCCCCTCCTGGCCCTTCACCTCGTTCGCCTTGGCGTGCGACAGGTTGAACAGGGCCCAGCGCTGTGCGGGCGTGACTGGCACCTTCTTCGTCTGCTCGCTCATGCCCGACCCTGAGCGATGCACACCGCCTCGCGCGCCGTCAAGGCTCAGGCATCCAGGTCCCGCAGGTCCTCCGTCGCGTCGTCACGGTGGAAGGTCGCTCCCTCGACGGTCGAGACGCGCCCCACGTGCTGCACCAGAGGGACGACGTCGCAGGGCGCTCCCGCCCCGGCGATGAGCTGAAAGAGCCGTCGATCGGACCGTGGCTCCTCGGCGGCGTCGAGGCCGTGCCAGCGTCTCTCGATGTAGTCGACCAGGCCGGAGGACAGCACCACGCCCTGGCGGCCTATGCCGCCCGGCCCCCGATAGAGGCGCAGCGCGAACGGCTCGGCCCGCTGCCGCTCGACTGCCTCGGCGAGCCGATCGGCGAAGGCCGGCGCGAACCTGATGTCGTCCTCGAGGAACAGGACGGGCCCGCCCCCGCCGCTGTCGACGGCGCATCTGAGCGCGCGGCCGAAGTTCGCGGCGATCTGCGCGACGGCGAGCGCTGGATGAGGCGTGCGGGCGCTGCTGTCGACGACGACCAGCGCCGGCGGGCCGGCGGGCGGCCAGGCTGCATGGAAGGCGGCGAGCGTGGCCCCGAGCTCGAGCTCGCGGCCGCGGCAGCTCGTGAAGACGACCGACGGCAACGTCATCACGCTCACGCGTGACGGAGGTTGCGGCCGAGATCCTCGAGCTGCTCGAGCGTGAGCCCGTCGATCCCGAGCTCGCGCATGGCATCCGCGACGAGCTGGGTTCTTTCCATGACCTCGATGCAGACGCGCCCCGTGTGCGTTGCGCGCAGCTTGTCCCCGAGCTCTTCGACGGGCGTTGGCGCCTTCTTCTCCTCGGGCGGCTCGAGCTCGTCGGTCATCGATCACCTCCTGGTGCGAATTGACAGCAGCATCAGGCCGCCCCGAGCGTCGTCACGGTGCCGCTCGAGCCCCGGTACTTGAGCGCGCCGGCGGAGCAGTAGAGGATCCCGCCGCCCGTCGGGTTGGTGGTCGGATCCGTGTTGGCGTTCTTGATCGAGATGACGCTCTTGCCGCCCCCGAAGCCAACGCCGCCGGAGTCGAAGATCGCGAGGTTCGCGGCGTTGGACGTCGCGGTCGACATTCCTGTGAGCACGGTGCCGTTGGCGGCGTAGATCAGGACCTGGCCGGTGCCGGCGGCGCCGTTGCTGCCGAGCTCGACCAGGCCCGTGCTCGAGCACTGCACGTATCCCTTCTGCGCGCCCTGCCACGAGAAGCTGAGCTTGCCGAAGGTCGCGTATTCGGTGTCCGCCCGGATCTCGACCAGGCCGTCGGCGCCGCCCTGGGCGGGCAAGACACGAAAGACGTTGTTTCCGCCCTTCGTGAGGCGCAGGAGGTGATGCGTTCCCACGGCCGCGGTTTGCGTCGCCTCGATCAAAAGGCCGTCCACGGCGCCGTTCGCGCCGCCGGTCTGGTTGACGGTATAGACGATGTTCTCGGCGATGAAGACCGCCGTGCCGCTCGTCGGCGCGAAGGTGGCGGACAGGTACGTCCCCCGCTGCGTGGCGCTCGTGGAGGTGACGGTGCCCTTGGCGATCTCCAGGCGGGCGTTGTTGGCAGGAGTCAGCCCGATCCCGACGTTCTGCGAGGCATCCACCGTGGCGGCGATCGCACCGCCGGCGGCGAGCCCGAGCGTGCAGCTCGTGTGCCCACCGACCACGATCTGCGTCCCACCGACGCAGTACACGTAAGCGCGGTTCGCCTTGTTGACCCCGGCGAGGGTCCCGGTGGCGCTCGAGTTGAACATCGACAGCTCGGCCGTGGTGCCACCCGCGTTGCTCTGGGCGTAGATGCGTGCGGCCGCGTCCTGCGCGGCGGTCGTCTGGTCGACAAGGAGCTGCGCCGTGGTCGTGCTCGTCTGGACGTGGACCGCGTAGCCGCCTGTCGGCGTGCCGCCCACGCCGAGCTGCGCGCCCGAGGTGAGCACGGTGGTGCCCGTGGCCGAGGTGACCTTGAAGTTGGCCGTATTGCCGTCGCCCACCTGTACGAAGGTCGTCGTGACCCGGAACCGCTCGTTGGTCTCGCCGGACAGGCTCAGCGATCCAGTGCCAAGAGAGATCCGGAAAAATGCCGCTGCGGCGTCGGCCATGATCTGGGCGCCGGCCGTCGCCGAGTAGGCGTTGATGGAGAGGCGGTTGGCAAACGAGGCATTGCTGTGCCCGGTCCCGTAGAGCGCGAAATCCGCCTGATTTCCCGCATCGTTCGTCATACGGACCCTGACGCTGGCCTGGTTCCCGGCGGAAGAGTTCGTTGCGCCGATGGAAACCACGTCGTTGACCGTCGCGGCCAGGATTGCGCTCTGGGCGGTGCCGACGTTGGTCAGCGTCCAGGTCGCCACTCCCGCCGACGTATTTGCCTTGAGGACGAGCGACTGGGCCGTGGCCGTGCCGCCCGAGACGGTCTGGCCGCCCGAGACGCCGCCGGGCGCGACGTAGTCGGTCCCCGCCACCACCACACGCGCCGCTGGCACCGAGGGATCGGCGGCGTCGACCCAGAATTGCGCCGTCGAGCTGACGAGGTTGTTGTTGCCCCTCCGGAAGCCCGCGCGCACGAAACCGGCGTTTCGCTGCCCCACGGGCTACTGCTCCCAGACGTGGAAGTCGATCGATCCTGCGACCGACACGGTGGCCGCGGCGATCTGGAAGTAGAGGCAGGAGGCGTCGAGGTCGAACGTCACATAGGCCTGGCTGTAGGCGAGCCCCGTGATGGCCTGCATCGCGAACCACGCGAAGGTCACCGGGTTGGCCACCCAGACGGTGAGCGTGAAGCCGGCGGCCACGGCCGTCGCGGCGGTGACGTCGGTCGGCGCCTTGAGCCCGAGGAAGACGCCCGTCGACAGCATCTGCGTCGGCGTGCGCGGCGACATGATGAGGTGCGTGGCGTCCACGCCGTCCGTCGGCGCCGCCGCGACATTGGCCGTCGCCAGGCGAACCGGACGGCCGCGGCCGAGCTCTGCCTGCGAGCTCATCGCCAGAGCCTCGCCGAGACCGCGAAGACGAGCGTCTGCGCGACGGCCGCGCCGCTGGCGGCGCCGTCGACGTTCTGCCGGGCCTCGAAGCCGATCGCGCTATAGCTCTCGGGCAGGTCCCAGGAGTGGCGGTAGGTGTTGAGGTTCGAGTCCATGGCCGTCCGCGCGAGCACGATGGGCGTGGAGCCGATGTAACCGAGGATGTTGAGCTCGATGCAGAGGTACTGCTGCGCGAAGCCGGCGATCGCGATGACGTTGGAGGTGACGAGCAGCGTGCCCCGGCGGTAGACGACGCGCGCGCCGGTGCCGTCGACGAGGTCGAGGGGTAGCTTGCCGAGCTCGGTGAAGGCGGCGACCTGGGCGACGTTGTACGTGGGCTGCGGCGAGTTCCAGGTGTCGCAGGTGTCCCGGTCGTCGTGCTCGACGATGATTACCCGCCCCGTGGGGTCGGTCAGAGTGCGAGTCGCCCACCCCACGAGGGACGTCTCTTACGCGAGCGCGCGCGTCGGGATGAGCACGTGGTGGGCGAAGGTGATGAGCAGCGTGCTGGTGGTCTGGTTGGTGACGGTGTAGAGCAGGGCCGCGTTGAGCCCCATGACCATCTCCTTGGCCGGGAACTGGTCGCCGTAGGGCCCGAACACCGACGATCCGATGCCGGCCGTCGACCCGACGAGGTTGCGGGCCGGGGTCTGCATGTCGATCGCGACCGAGAACGAGTCGAGGCCCGGCTTGTACTGCTGCGTGGCGGCCGCGCCCGTGACGATCGCGGACGCCATGATCCCGAGGATGATCGCCCCGGCCGGGAAGGTCTGCGCGGTCTGCGGCGACACGGCTCCCGTCGTCAGAGTGAACGACAGCACGTTCACCTGGTTGACGAAGTCCAGGGGCCCCATGCCCTGAAACTGCTGGTAGCGGGACGCGCGCGGCCAAACGTCTTGAAAATCGAGCATCGGAACCCCCTCGGGGACTGCCACCACCTCCGGGAAAGATCCCGGAGCTGCCGGCGGGTGGTGGGAGCCGGCAGCCCCGGGCAGGGGTTGGGGGACGCCGACTAGTTCGGGATCTTGTCGAGCACCCAGCCGAACAGCCACACCGTGATCTCGACGAAGGCCGAGAGCGCGACGGTGGTGTTGCTGTTGGGCGTGGCGGCCGCGGCGTTGATGACGTACTGGAACTGCTCGTTCGCCGAGAGCGTCCGCGGGTTGCGGAAGCGGCGCACGTTCGTCATCGCGGGCACGCCATTGGCCGCGCCCTGCAGCGTGGTGGTGGTCGCCGTGGTCGTGGCGAAGCCGTAGAGCCCGGTGCCGCCCGGCCAGAACTTGAGCTGGCCGTGCTGGATGATGAGGCTCTGGTTCTGCTTCTCGAACCGGAGGTTCATCACGTCCAGGCACTGCGCGATGTCGGCCGGGATCGCCGCGGCGTTGAAGCTGACGCCCAGATCGTACATGGCGAAGCCGCGGCCGGTGGGGATCTTCCCGCCGGAGGCCATGTTGGTCTGCTGGAACGTCAGGTTCGCGATGGAGAAGTACCCCGCCGCGGAGCCCTGATCGCCGACGCCGTTGATGAAGTAGAGGTAGTCCTGCGCGGCGACGGCGCCGGACCCGATGGTGTTGTTCGCCGTGTTGAGCGGGAACCGCCTCGTGTAGTAGAGGTAGTTCTCCTCGAGGCGGCCCTGGACGCCGCCCCCCTGGGCCATGCTGTACAGCTTCGGCTTGCGCCCGCGCATGAGCTGCTCGACCAGGTCCTCGGTCTCGTTCTCGAGGACCCGCACGCGCCCGGCCCCGGGCCCGAGGCGGCGCAGGAACGAGTCCAGCGCGCCCGAGCGCTTCAGTTTCTCCATGTGCATCGTCGTTCTCCTTGATCCGGTTTCTCGGGGGCCCCCGCAGCGGGCCCCCATCTTGTGCATCGGATTTCCCGGGCCTGCTGCGGCTACCCGAGGCTGAGCTGGGAAAAGTCGGTGTCGGCCGGCAGCTCCGTGCCCGACAGCGACGGCAGGGTCTGGATGCCCTGCGAGGTCACGAGCGCGCTCATCGCCGCCGGATCCTCACGGATCAGCATCGCGAGCTGGCGCATGCCCTGCGGCTTCGACGCCGCGACCACGCCTCCGAGGAAGCGCGTGCCCCACTCGTAGCCGATGGTCCCGAGCATCGCGCCCATGGTCAGGTACGCGGCGGCCGGGCGCTTGCGCAGGACGCGTCCCGCGACGGCGGCGACGCCGAGCTTGCCGATCGTCCTCACGAGCGGCGAGAACGTCGACAGCAGCTTGTTGTCGATCACCGCCATCACGCCGCCGCCGATCACGGCGGGGACGGTGTTGGAGATCGTTCGCTTGACCATCGCGCCGATGCCGCCACCCATGCCCGGGTTGCGACGCCGGCGGTGGTGCCGGCGACGGTAGCCGTGCGGCCTGCGGTGACGACGGTGACGGTGCATGTGCCGCCCGGGGTTCCTCCGGCGGCGGCGGCGGCGCTTCATGGTGGTGGCTCCTTTCCTTTTCCTTCGCTTGCGGACGGGCGTGAGGGCGGCGGCAGCGGCGTGCCGGCGTCGGGCGCGCGCGCGTCGGGCGCGGCGGCGCTTGGGTCGGCTCGAGCCGCGCCGGGACTTGCCGGCCTTGTAGCGCTTGAGACCGGCCAGCATCCGGCGGAACGCCGCGCGCTGCGCGCGGCTGCGCCTGGCCTTGGTCCTGCGGTGCTTCTTCGCTCGTCGTGCCATTGGTCGTTCTCCCTTTCAGTCGACGATCCCGCGGTCCTCGACGTCGTAGTCGCCGCCGACGATGTGCAGGCGCCTGGTCTCGGCGTCCATCGCGAGGACGGGCTTCTTTCCGCCCTCCTCGCCGAAATCGTGCTCCCAGTCGGCGATCTCGCCGTCCTTTGCGGTCCGGTAGGTCAGCGCCTCGAGGCGGCCGAGCTTAACGAGCGCCCGCGGCCGCGGCGACAGACGCGCGCGCAGCGTCTTGCGCGAGGGCTCGCGGTGGAACCCCGAGAACATGTCCCGCCCGAACGACAGGAGATCTGTCGACGACGACGGGTTCATTCGTCTAAAGGGCGGCGGCCGCCCTCCTCCCGCGTGAGGTACCAGAGCACGGCCAGGGCGCCGGCGGCGATGATGAGCGGCCACCAGTTGGTGGGCGGCGCCGATCCCTCGATCGTCATCTCGGGCCCGATGATCTGCCGCCCCACCGGCTCGACGGTGATCGTGCGGTCGTAGGCCCCCATCGCCTCCATGGTCAAGCCGGCCTCGCCTTCTTCTTGCCGCCGAGAGCGAGCACGACGATCAGCAACGCCGCGCCCGCCCCGAGAACGAGCGGCAGCTTCGAGCTCGGGCTCGAGGCGAGCGCCGCGAGGTCGAGGCTCGGCGACGGCGGCGGCGCCGGCGGATGGAAGGCCGCGAGCACGTTGCCGCCGGCCTGGCCGGTCGCTCCGATCACGCCCGCGGCGGCGCCGCCGGCGGCCTTGACCAGGGCGACGCCGGATCCGTACTCGAGCGCCGTCTTGCCGACGGAGCCGACATCGGACCAGAAGCTGCCCATGGACACCACCATCAACGCCTCAGCACGAGCGCCCCGAGCACCACGGCGCCGAGGACGCCGGCGGCGAGCATCAGCATCTTCTGCTGGTCGGCCTTCTCCCTGGCCTGGCGCGCGGCCTCGAGCGCCGCGGGATCCATCGGCCTTGCTCCACCGAAGGCGGCGCTGACCTTGCCGGCCACGGCGCCGAGGAGATCCTGCCCGGCGTTGAGCGCGAGCCGCTTGCCGATGTCCTCCCACGACGGGCTGGTGCTCGGCGTGAACACCTGGTCGTTCGAGAGCGCTCCGAGCATGTGCCCCCTACCGGGGCACACCATCCACCGGCTGTCTACTTAACGCCGGCGCAGCATGACGACGCCCAGGAGGGCGGCCCCGATCAGGCTAACGCCGAGGATCAGGTTTCGATCGCGCTCGGCCTTGGCCATGGCGGCCGCGGCCGCGAGCTCGGCCTGCGAGGGCCCCGCGGCCCTGGCTGGCGAGAACAGGCTCGACAGCAGGGTCTGGCCGACCTGGGCCGCCAGCCCCGCCGTCACCGGATCGAGCCCCATGGTGGGCGGGAAGCGGTCAGGCGCGCCTAGCACGGCGTGGACCTCGTAGACGTGCCTTCCGCAGCCCGGGCAGCGATGTGCATCTTCGTTCTCCTTGTGCGAGGGCGCCAGATCCGGCATGTGCGAGAAGTGCGTCCCGCAGGCGGCGCAGGCGTGGACGTGCTCCTCGGTCGAATGGAGGGAGCATCTAGGCGATGTACACGCGGAGGTTGTACCGGCGGCGGAGCGCGATCTGGACTGGATCCGTCTGCAGCCTCACCGGGTAGGGCAGGGTGGCGTCGAGCGGCACGCGGTAGACGATGCCGCCGCGCTTGATGAGGGCGCGCGGGAAGATGTGTCGGAACGCCCCGCCCCACTCGAGGGCGACGAGCTCGGTCTCGATGCCGATCGACTCGCAGAGCGCGCAGATGAGCGTGGTGAAGTCGTCGCAGTCGCCGTAGCCCGTGGCCACCGTGTGGGTCGGCGTCTGGAACACCTCGGGCGTCTCGTTGACGTAGGTGATGTTCTGCTGCACCCACTCGCCGATCGCCAGCGCGTGGGCGAGCGGATCCTTCGGGATCGACATGTACTGCCGGAAGACGATGTCGCGCGCGCGCGCGCGGATCGCCGCGACGGTCCGGTACTCGTCGACCATCTTGCGCAGGAACTGGACCTGCTCGGCCTGGTTCCCGAACTGGACCGTCCGCGATGAGACCTCGTCTCCCGCCAGCGTCTCTTCGATCCGCGTCGGTCCGAAGTTGACGATCACGCTCTAGCGGTAGCAGACCTTTTTGCCGGCGTCTCCTTACCCCCGCCGTCCTGCGGCGGCGGCGCCGGCGGAGGATCGGTAGGCTCAGTGGGCGTCGTGGCAGCGGACGCCGGCGCCGGCGGCGAGGCCTCCACGGGCTTCTTCACGGCGAGCGCCTGCTCGCAGACCCACTCGAGCCAGGCCGTCGGATCGACCCCCAGCACCTTGAGGTGCTTGGCCGCCGCGATCAGCTTTCCGGCGGTCTGCCCGGTCAGACGCACCGAGGGACCTGCAGGCGCCGCCGGCGGCGATGCTGGCGCCGGGCCCGCGGGCGACGGCGCCGCCGCGGGTTGCTGCTGCTGCTGCATCATCGCTTGCTGGACGATCGGGCCTGCGGCCGAGGCGAGCGCCGTCAGCGGATCCTGGGGACCGTCGCCGCCGCCGAGACGCGTGGCGATCTCGATCCCCTGCATCATGGCCTTGACCATCGCCGACGGGTCCTGCGATTTGTCGCTCTTCATGAGCTGCAGCATCAGCGCCTGGTGCTCACGATCCCGGGCGCGCGCGTCCTCCGCTTCCTGCTTCGATCGGCGCTCGCGCTCGTCGGCCTCGAGGCGCGCGCGGCGATCTCGGTCATCGGCTTCCCGCTCGCGCGCCGCCGCCTGCAGGCGCATCATCTCGATCTGGTTCGAGTGCGTCTGCGTGATGATCGCGACCACCTCGGCCAGGCCGAAGCCCGATCCCACGGCCGGCGCCGGCGCGTGCTTCGACGGCTGCGGATCGTCGTCGAGGCCCATCTTTGTTCGGTATTTCCTGCGCGCGTCGGCGCTCTCGAACTTCGGATCACCGGACAGGGTGATCGTGCGCTGGCCGCGGAACACGCCGTCCGAGCTCTTGGCGAAGATCCGGTAGCTGCCGCCGCCCCATTTGCGCCGGATGGTCTCCTCGTCGCACTCGGGCGGCAGCTCGCCGACCTTGCCCTCGTCGATCGGCTCGATCCGGTGCACGTGGATGATCGAGATGTGGTCGGCGTCGCCTCCGTTGGCGAACAGCGGAACGACCGGCTGTTTCGTCTTCGGGTTGCCGTCGTCATCGACCAGCACCACCTCTCGCAGCTTGGCTCTCTTCGCTCCCATCGCCCATCTGCCGCACACTTTCCCGTGGGATGCCAGGGGCCAGTTGGCGGCGCTCGGCCGGCCCCGAGCTGGCCTTGCGCTGGGCCGATCGGCGTAAGTAGCCCTGCGGCTCGAGGTGTGCATCGATCTGCGGCATGGGAATGTTCAGGGTCGAGGTCGAGGCCACCGGCGCCCATGGATGCGACCGCGAGATGCCCGACGGCTCCAAGGTCTTCGGATGCGGGCGCATGGGCTGCCCCGACTGCATCGCCCGGGAGTTCGTGGCGGAGCTGCAGCGCAGGGGCGTCTCCGTCTCGACCGCCCGCATCGTGCACTGGCCCGGCCAGCTCGGCCAGGTCGTCGACAACCTCCTGACGCGCGAGCGCACCGGCGCCTTCCCTCCCACGCGCTAGCGGCCCCCGCCCTCTTTCCGGTTCCTGGCGGCCGCCCGCGCGACCTGTGGTGAGCAGGATGGCCGCGCGGGCGGCCCGAGGGTTTCTTCGGAGATGCCCGTCTCGCTGCCCAGCTTGAGCCTGGCGGCGTTTTCCGTCCAGCAGTGGGCTCAGAGACCCGGCAGCCGCATCTGAGGCCGCTCAACCACGAAGTGCCCGGCCATCCACCTGACCGTCCCGTGGTCCTTGACCAGCTTCTCGATCACCCGGTCGGCTGCCCATGTCCTACCTGTGAGCACGACGATCGTCTCGCGCTCCGGGTGGCGCTGAGCCCGCAGGCCGGACTTCACCTCGCCGGGTAGCCGGCGCAGCTCCTCGAGCACGGCGTCCGATCGGGGCACGAGAGCAATCATCGCGTCTCGCTTCTCAGCTTGCCCCTGGAGCCGCGTTTCGTCTACCAGGGAGCCGACGCCCACCCCGCCTCGAGGCTCTGCCTGGGCAAGGGCGGTGGCCATCATGTCGCTGGGCGCTGCGAAGCTCGCGCCGGGAGGCGCGCACGATGGCCGGCCGGTGCGTGCTGACGCCCTGGTGATCTCTTCCGGAGCGATCACGAGGTTCCGCAGATCGGGGGCGGCGCCGGCGGCTGTCGTTCCGCAGATCTTTTTTGCTCCACAGGTTTTCCACCGTTCGTTCCGCAGATCTTTTCGCCTCCAACGGCGTGCGCGGAGCGTCGATCTCCTCGGGGCGGCCGGCCGGGGGCCTCGGGGCGTGGGCCTGGCTCGTGGATCGCGGAGCGCGCACGGACGTCCGCCCTGGCGGGCTCCGTCCGCTTCCTCTTTTCGCCGTGGCTCGGAGGCTTCAGGGGCGGGCGCGCTGGCGCCGGCGCCGCCCCGTCGTCAGGTCGGCGGCGGCCGCTCGATGTGCCGGCGGAACTCCTCGAGCTTGCGGGCGGCCTCGAGCTCTTCGTTGCTGAACGCGTGACCGCGTCCTACATCGCGCAGGTAATCGCGGACATCCGCGTCGGTCGCATCCGGCGTCGGAGCCTGGGCCTTGCGTGCCTGCTTGCGTCCCCACGCCTTGCACATCTCTACCAGCCGCTGCCCCCCGATCGCGCGCCAGAATGCCTTTCTGATGCGCAGGAGCGCGACGCGGCCACGCCACGCGCCGCGATGATCGTCGAGCTCACGGCCCTGATGGCGGTGGATGAAGCCGGCCGCGACAAAGTCGGCGATCACGCGATCGAGCTGCCAGAGCGACGTGCAGCCGGTGCGCCTCGCGAGCT
>Ga0075423_10000920_pt1 | contig 24892 bp, 22 predicted proteins | sample SoiMethybrSBSTD2_FD_80114 | JGI IMG/M metagenome (GOLD analysis project Ga0075423, IMG submission 80114) | Bulk soil microbial communities from a Populus tree surrounding site in Tennessee, USA - Soil MetaG P. TD hybrid SBSTD2 | ecosystem: Environmental > Terrestrial > Soil > Tree plantation... | reverse complement strand
CTGTGAGCCCTCCAACTTGTCGCCATGGCACAAGCCGCATTGATCGGCATAGAGGCCCTGACCGCGCCTGGCCTGCGCGTCGCTGAACACGCCATCCTGCACGGTCCGTGCGGCCTGGGCATGGACCAGGGACGAGACCAACGCGACGACAAATCCAACGCACACTGCCCCACTCATCATCCGAAGCGCTGTCCGGAACTTCCCGACCTGTGGCCGCGCCGCCATGATCCCTCCCGTTTGCAAAAGCCGTCACGCAGGATACACCGGCTTGTATCCTTGATCTGTGCTGAACGACTCCGCGACCATCACCTCCCCTGGCCGCCGCATCCACCTCGTTGACGGGACATACGAGTTGTTCCGCTCCTACTTCGGCGCGCCCAAGGCGCTCGCGCACTCTGGCGCAGAGGTCGGGGCCACTCGTGGCATCCTGCGATCGCTCTTCGCATTGCTGAGCGAACCGGGAGTGACGCACGTGGGCTGCGCGTTCGATCATGTCATCGAGTCGTTCCGCAACGACCTCTTCGATGGCTACAAGACCAGCCAGGGCGTGCCCGACGACCTCATGTCCCAGTTTTCGCTCGCCGAACGCGCGACACACGCGCTCGGCATCGTCGTCTGGCCGATGGTGGAGTTCGAAGCCGACGATGCCATCGCGGCAGCGGCCGATCGATGGCGCGACGCCCCAGGCATCGAGCAGGTCGTGCTCTGCACGCCGGACAAGGATATGGCGCAATGCGTGCGCGGATCTCGGGTCGTCTGCCTCGATCGTCTCCGTCGTCGCGTGATTGATGAAGCGGGGGTCATCGAGAAATTCGGGGTGCCGCCCGCGTCGATTCCAGACTGGCTGGCGCTCGTCGGCGACTCGGCCGACGGCTATCCGGGAGTGCCACGGTGGGGCAGCAAGTCTGCGGCGGCCGTCCTTGCGGTTTACGGTCACCTCGAAGCGATTCCGGATCGCGAATCGGGATGGCGCGTCACGGTTCGCGGTGCGGCGGCACTGGCTGCGAGCCTCCGCGAGCATCGCGAGCAGGCATACCTCTATCGCCGCCTGGCGACGTTACGACTCGACGTTCCGCTCGATGAGCAGCTCGACGACCTGCGCTGGCAGGGTGCCAGGCAGCAGGAATTGATGCAGGTCTGTCGTGAGATCGACGACGAGGGGTTCCTCGAGCGCGTTACGCTCTGGCGGCCTGAATCAGACGTGATCGCCGCTCAGGGATGATGGCCGCGCTTCCTCAATAGTTCTTCCTGAGGTCCAGCGACGAGTACAAGCTCGCGACTTCCTCGCCATACCCGTTGAACAGCAGCGTCTTGGTGTTCTTGAAGAGCGACGGCAGTCGCGCCTCGGTGGCCTGGCTCCAGTCAGGATGATCGACAGTGGGATTCACATTCGCATAGAAGCCGTATGCCGCCGCCCACTGGCGCTGCCAGGAGGACACCGGCTGCTTTTCCATGAAACGAATCTTGACGATCGACTTGATGCCCTTGAATCCGTACTTCCATGGCACGACCAACCGCAGCGGCGCGCCATTCTGATTCGGCAGCACCTCTCCATAAAGGCCGATGGCCAGGATAGTCAGCGGGTGCAGCGCTTCGTCCATGCGAAGCCCCTCGACATACGGCCACTCGAGCACGTCACTGCGCTGCCCGGGCATCTGGCCGACGTCGTGCAGCGTCGTGAACTCGACGAACGCCGCCTTCGACGTCGGCGCGCAGCGCTTGATCAGGTTCGCCAGTGGAAAGCCGACCCACGGGATCACCATCGACCATCCTTCGACGCATCGATGTCGGTACACGCGATCCTCGAGCGTCTCGCCCTTCATGACGTCTTCGAGCGTGATCTCGCCTCGCTTCGAACATTCCCCCTCGATGGCAACGGTCCACGGCTGGCGCGGCCTGAACTTCGGCGCGTTCCTCGCCGGGTCGGACTTCCGCGTCCCGAACTCGTAGAAATTGTTGTAGGTGGTCAGATGCTCCCAGGGGTTCGGCGGTTCTTTTCCGCTGAGCGGGCCGCGCACGGTCATGAGCTTGCGTCCGTGGGCAGCGGGCTCTTGTGCGTGCGCACGTCCGCCCGTCACGACGGCGCCGCCCGCTGCGGCAAGCGCAGATGCCATGAACGCGCGCCGATTCAGATAGAACCGGCGATCGGTGATCTCAGAGCTTGGAATCCTATCCATGAAAGCGCACCTCGGCGTTCATCCGGATTTTCACCGGCACACCGTTTCGCAGCGCCGGGCTGAATCGCCACTGCCCGAAGTGACGCATGGCGCGTTCGTCCGCCTCTGGCGACAGCGATCGCAGGATGCGGAGAATCTTGGGAGAGCCGTCTTCGAGCAACACGACATCGAGTAGCACCGACCCGCGCGCGCCGTTTATTCGCGCTGGCGCGTCGGCCGCTCGCGCGACGCGAGGCGGCGTGACGCCGGGGCCGACCAGCGTGACCATGTCGTTGGCAATGAGCTCGTTGATGGCTTCCGTTCCGAGATTGAAGTCGACGTCGACTTCGACGTCCATCGCCACGGGCGTGCCCTGACGTGTTCCAGGATTGAAGCGCCACTGCCGAACAGCCACGAGCGCGTTCTGATCGAGGCCGTCCCCGAGCCCTTTCACGACGCGCGTATTGCCGACGCGGCCACGCTCATCGACCCGCAGTGCAACCGTCACGACACCCTCAGTACGGCGTTGACGCGCCTGGTCGCTGTACAGCGCGGGCGTCGTGTACTCCGCGATCGCTGGCGCCACGATAGACCCGTCTGATGCCGCGTTTCCGGCATTCGCCACGTACCGGACCGCAGGCTGCATGGGATCGACCGCCGGCACTTCAGCAGAGGGCGTCGCCTGCGGCAGGTTGAGCATCCGCACGACGACATCCATGTCCAGCGCGGCGGGCTGGATCGTCATCGCCGCAAGCGGCGGCATCGCGGCAAGTGCAAGCGCTGCCGCAACCGCCACGCCCCGCATCGAGCGGACACGCCGCCGGGCCGACGCGTTCAGCAGCGCGGCGATCCGTCGCTCGAGATGTGATGTACGGGCCATCGCGACGGCAGTTGTGCCTGACGGGACCGGAGGCCTGGCGCCACGAACGATGGCGAGCAGGTGTGTCGCGTAGGCACTTCCATCGAAACCGATTCCGAGCACCTCGTCGTCCGCTGCGTGTTCACTCTCTCGACCGAGCGCGCGCTCCGCAGTCCAGAACAACGGATTAAACCAGTAGGCTGCGCACAGGATCTGAGCCGAGATATGCACAAACCAGTCACCGCGGCGTATGTGGGCGAGCTCGTGCGCGAGCACCGCACGAAGGCGGTCCTCTTCCCACCTAGCCGAATCGTGCGGCAGAAGGATGCACGGACGACGGACGCCCCATGTCAATGGCATCGAGGCACGCGCGCTGTGGAGCAGGGCGGGAACGCGCGTCACGCCAAGCGCTGACGCAGTCTCGCGCAGCACACGGCGCGAGCGTGGATCTGTGACTCCATTCGACGAGGCCATCAGCCGCCGCAACTTCACGACTTCGGCTGCCAGCCGTAGCAGCACCACCACCGATCCCAGAATCCAGACTGCGACAATCCAGTCGACCGGCGCCGATGCACCCGATTCGATCTGCGTCGCGCGAACGATGACGTCCGGCTGGCGCGGCAGGACCCATGCTGACAGTGTCGCCAGCGACACGGGGAGCGCTTCCATCAGACGTGTCGCCGCGATCGGGTGCCATGCTGGAACGAACGGAGCCAGTGCCGGCAATATCGCGGCCATCGCGATTGCCATCGTCCAGAACACATGCCGGCCGGCCGCGCTCGACCGTCGAAGCCGCGGAATGACTGCATGCGCCACCAGCAGGACGAACGTTGCGCGAATCATTTACGCTTGCCTTCACGTCTCGCGCGCTCGACCAGTTCGGCAATCCGATCCAACGCTTCGTCCGAAACGCCGGGACCATCTCTACCCACCAGTGCCTCGACGACTTTTTCCGGAGAGCCGTCGAAGAAGGTGTCGAGCAGGTGCTTCACCGCCGATCGGCGAACTTTCTGCGGCGACACCGCGGGCAGATAGACGTAACGAAGGTGTTCGGCTTCGTGGCGCAGGTGGCCCTTGTCTTCGAGCACCCGCAGCTGCGCGCGCACCGTCGAATAGGCCGGCTCCCCCGACAACTCGCTCATCACGTCGTTGGCGGAGGCGCGGCCGCGGCGATGGATGATGTCCATGATCTCGCGCTCGCGGCGGCTCAGCGGCGCTGGTTCGTGGGTCCGAGGCATTGCCTAATTTTATAGCACACTGCTAGAAAGATAGTCAAGGCGGGTCTGAAGACCCGCCGTTTATACGTTCAGGAACATCTCGAGGATGATCTCGTCGTCGTCGCGTGCGTCGATGACCACCTGACGCCGGAGGCGTCCGCATTCGACGAAGCCCAGTCGGCAGTAGAACGACAGCGCCGACGCGTTCGATGCCCTCACCTGGATCACGAGCTTGCGATACCCAACTGACAGCGCAAACTGGCGGGTGGTCTGAAAGAGCGTCGCTCCCACTCCCCTCCCGCGCCACGACGGAACGATGAAGGTACCGACCTGCGCGACGTGCGCCATGGAATGCAGCACCGAGGAGTACGCATCGAGCGTCTGACAGCCAATCACGAGAGCCGAGCCGTCCACTGCCACATGCACGGCCTCGCGGCCGGACAACGACTTCAAGTACGACCGCTGCTCCTCGGCCGTCCACGCGCGATCGATCGCCGAGTGCACGCGCTCGGACACCACTTCGTGAAGGACGCGCGCGACCCCCTCGGCATCCCGCTCGGTCGCTCTTCGAATCTCGTACGCCTCTGGCACTCTACTAATGAAGGACTTCTTCGCCGGTCGTCTCGTCGAAGTACTCGATGTGAGGAATCTCCAGGGAGCGGACCGCCTGGATGGCCGCCGTCAACGCGGTATCGGCAGGGCTGCCGCGCCCGCGTCTCGGCAAATTGCGCCTCGCTTCTCTCAGCGCTCGCAGGACTTGGGCACGATCGAATCGCTGGCCGGCGCAGTGCTCACAGAACCCCATCGTCTTCAACCTCAATCGCCAATATTACCGGGGCTTGGGGCTGCAAGCTACCCGCCCCCGCCCGTGTCACACTTCTTCTTCCCGCGTGTCCTTTACGTAACTGACGGCAATGGAGTCCATCAACCATCTCGTCGTGGCAGCTCAGGCGGGTGACGTCCAAGCCTACGGCCAACTCGTGCAGGCCACACAAACGATGGCCTACGGAATCGCGGTGGGGGTCCTGCGCGATAGAACGGTCGCCCAGGACGCCGTGCAGCACGCGTATCTGCGCGCCTTCCGTCGGCTCGCCGATCTGCAGGAGCCCGCAGCGTTTCCGGGTTGGCTTCGTCGCATCGTGATTACGGTGGCTCTCAACATGCGCCGCGCCAGGCGTCAGACGCTGTTGCGCCTGGACGACATCCCCGAGGTGCCGGTGCTGGACGAGGCCGAAACGCGCTGGTCCGACCTGCAGCGTTATCGCCTCGCGTCCGCGCTTCTCTCACTGACCGCCGACGAGCGCCGGCTGTGCGACCGCCGCTATCACGGCCAGTGGAGCATCACTCGACTGGCACAACATGCCGGAGTCGATGACGCCGCGATGCGCAAGCGCCTGCAGCGGGTCAGAGACAAGCTACGCAAGGAGATTGAAATGGCGGAACAGCGCGTCGTGCGACCTGAGGACATCAACGCGGATCTACCGGCGAAGGTCGTCGAGTTGCTGGCCCGTCCGCAGCTCACCGACCCTCCGGAAAATCCGGTCGGCCGGATTGTCGAGGGGTTGCGGTCCGTCTTTGCGGACTGCGTCGATCAGCCGCTTCCCGAGGTCGTCGATCTGTCCGACGCGCGCACGTCGATCGCCAACGACGCGATGTACGTGGAGCCGACCGAGTTGCATCGGATAGACGAGGGACGCATCCTGCGATACGACCTGACGCTGCCGATTCTTCTCACGGTTCGCTATACGGGTCAGCCGCTTCGTATCTGGGCATCGGGGAAGGCGTATCGCCTGTGCCAGGTCGACGCGACGCATCTCGAAGCGTTCCACCAGGCTGAAGTCCTCTGCCTCGACGATCGTGAACGTCTCAACCCCTGGCAGATGACGGCACGTGTTCTTCAATCGGTCGATCGCGTCCTCCCTGGTCGCACGGTGAAAATCGTGCCCACCGAGTACGCCATGTGCGCCCAGGCCTGGGAGCTCGAAGTCGAAACCGATGGCCACTGGTCGGAGGTTCTCGCATGGGGTGTGTTCACCGGTCGAATCGTCGGCCATCTGGGCGGCGATCCGAAACGCCACACCGCAATCGGAATTGGATACGGCCTCGAACGCCTCGCGATGCTGCGATATGGAATCGACGACATCAGGAAGCTTGATGTCGCCTCGGTCGCGTGAGGCGAGTCCCAAGACTCGCCTCTACGTCGTCAGGGTACTGCTGGCGAACTGGAACGCTTGAAGCGGATCACATAGCTCGAACGACCGCTCATGAAAAAGCGCGCTTCTTCGCCGGCGAGCTTGTCCGTGCCGGCACCGTCCTCGATTCCGATCACCTGCGGATACCACTGGCCGCCATCCATGATCTTCGCGGGAGCAGACCATGTCGACGGAGTGTCGAGACCAGCGCTCATCGAGACGTAGATGCCTTCCTGATCGAAGCTCTCGTCGGCAGCCCGATTCAACAGCATGACGTATCGCTGCAGATACTCGTTCCAGTGGACCGTCGGTCCCCAATACGCATCCACATCCTCGTCGGCATCGTGCCAGAGACGGCTCTGAAGAAATATCGGCGACGCTTCAGTGAGCTCCGATCCACTCAGCGGCAGCCATACGCCATCGCTCCAGACGTCAAGCTTACCCACCGGCTTGTCTCGATTCGCCCACACCATGCGTGCCACCCCCACCCCCTGCTCCTTCGCGGTACGGCCGTATTGCGAGAAAAATACATAGAGGTACTGACCGTCGCGATCGAGTGCGACCGACAGGTCGCCAACGCCGCCGACGAAGTATTTGTTGTTCGTGTTGCACACGAAGGTGGACTCGGGAGCTTCGAGCACGATTCCGAGATCGAACCAGTTGGCGCCACGATCCTTCGATCGGGCGGCGCCAATGCGCGGCACGACCTTGGTCGTCTCGCCGCACTGCGTGGCAACAACCTCGTTGTGGTAGTAGCCGTACCATGTCCCATCAGGCGCGGCGACAACCGATTCCATCCAGACGCCGCCCCCAGGCCACGGGCGTAGCCTCACCGGTACTGCGGGAGCCAACTCATCCAGGTCGTTTCCAATCGCGCGACTCGTACGGCCCGCAAACGACGTCAGCACGACCATTTTTCGTTGACCCGCGACGAGATCCCAAATCGCCGGACTGTTGCTATCGACCGCTCCGGTGAGTTCTATTGGTTCTGCCGGGACGAGCCCCACGAGTAGTGAGTTCAGGTTCGGCGCACCACCGCGTTGAACCACGTTTGGCGCGGAACGCGACTGTGCCCAGACGATGTGCGTCGTGACGACGACGAAGAAGAGAATGGCGACAGATTTCATGTGAGATTAGACGAAGGAGGCGTGGCACTTCAGTGACAATACGACGAGCTTGGCGTGACCGTTACAGCAGCACTTCTCATGGATGAGTCGAACACGGCCACCACGTTCGCGATCGCGCCACCGGTCGAGCCGATGCTCGCGAAACTCGCTGAGACGCTGCCGGAGGGCGGATTTCTGTACGAGCCGAAGTGGGACGGTTTTCGCGCGATCGTGTTCCGCCATGGGTCCGACCTTTTTATTCAGAGCCGCGACCTGAGGCCGCTCGACCGCTACTTTCCCGAGCTTCGCGAGGCACTGCTCGCCAACCTTCCGATCGACTGCGTGGTCGACGGAGAAATCGTCATTCCGACGGCGCAGGGACTCGACTTCGATGCGTTACAACTCAGGCTTCATCCAGCCGCATCTCGCGTCGCGAAATTAGCAAAGGACATACCTTCGTCATTCGTCGCATTCGACGTCCTGGCGATCGACGGGCGCGACGTGCGGACACTTTCTCAAAACGATCGCAGGGCACTGCTCGAACACGCACTCGCACATGTCTCCTCACCCATTCACGTGACGCCGATGACGCGCGATCGCGATCAGGCGTCGGACTGGCTTTCGCGATTCGAGGGAGCTGGACTCGATGGGGTGATGGCGAAACCGGAGCACGGAACGTACGAACCCGGTAAACGCGCGATGTTCAAAGTGAAGCACGCGCGCACCGCGGATTGCGTCGTCGGCGGGTTCCGCTGGCACAAGAACGGGCCGGGCTCACTCGTCGGTTCGTTGCTGCTCGGCCTTTACGATGATGGCGGCAACCTTCATCATGTCGGCGTCACCTCAGCCTTCAGCATGGCGACGCGACGGGAATTGGCGCATGAGCTCGAACCGCTACGCGATCGCGCACTCGATCACCATCCCTGGCGCCATTGGGCCGAGGCGATGGCAGATGGCACCACGCGACTGCCAGGCGGGCAGAGCCGATGGAGCGCTGGAAAAGATCTGTCGTGGGAGGCCCTTCGCATCGAGCGCGTCTGCGAAGTGAAGTACGACCACATGCAGGGCGATCGGTTCCGCCACGCGGCGATCTTCTTGCGGTGGCGGCCGGATAAGCCGCCCCAGGACTGCCGGTACAATCAACTCGAAGTCACCACGCCGTACGAGCTCGACAACGTCTTTCGTTCCTGACCTCGCTTTTCGGTCGTAACCTCGGGCGTTCTCTCGTTGTGGTGTAAGTTTTGCGAGACCCCTTCCCTGGTCTAGCCGACTCGAGCACGAACCTCTGGAGGGAAGTTATGTCGCAAGATTTGACCGGGTTGAAGGTAGCCGCACTTGTCGAGCATGGTTTCGAACAGTCGGAGCTGCTCGAACCTCGCAAGGCACTCGAAGAGGCCGGCGCACGCGTCGAAGTTGTCTCGCCTGTCGAGGGCGCCGTGAAAGGATGGCGTCACGGGGCATGGACGGACGAAGTGAAGGTCGACCAGCCGCTCGCTGACGCACATCCCGACGATTACGATGCCCTCCTGCTGCCCGGTGGCGTATTCAATCCCGATCGACTCCGGATGAACGAACGGGCGGTGCAGTTCGTGAAGTCGTTCGCGGCGAGCAACCGACCGATCGCGGCAATTTGTCACGGGCCATGGACGTTGATCGAGGCCGATGCCGTGCGCGACCGGCGAGTGACCTCGTGGCCATCGCTCAAAACCGACTTGAGGAACGCCGGCGCGATCTGGGTCGACGGAGAAGTGATCGAGGATCGCGGTCTCGTCACTTCACGAAATCCAGACGACATCCCCGCGTTCAACCGGAAGATGATCGAAATCTTCGCCGACGCATTGAAGATGCGAGCCGCACGACACACGTCGTCGACGACGGCCTAATCCAGTCCGGTTTTCGCCTTGCGGGCCGTGATCTCAGTCAGCATCACAGGCTGGGTGTCGAAGTTCTCGAGCTCCACCACGTTGTCGCGCGCGATGATCTTTGTTGCGTACGACAGCGTGCCCTTGCCTTTGCCGTCAGTCCCCATCTGCATCTGGATGACGGTGAACGGATATTGGATGGTCCGCGGCTGATGAACCTGTTCCCAGAAGCCGATCGGCCGATCGGTTGCGAGTACGATCTGCCTGCCTCCGTCCTCCCCGGGTCTCTGATGAGCGTATCGGAGATCGTAGGCAAGGGAGTCCGGCGTCCGGATCGTGCCCACCGGGCGCATGCCTTGCAGCTGGTCCAGCAGCTCTTCAGGTCCCTTCTTCTGCAGCGCCTCGATCAGTTGCGTCCGCTCCGTATCGGTCGACCAGCGCGTGACGCGAATCAGCACGGTTCCGGCTCCGCTGCCGCGCTCGTTGTTGACGATCGCCGTCGCCGTGAACTCTTCGGGCTCGCCGAGCGTTTGCCCCCATGCTCGAGGAATCAGCATGCTGATAAGGGCAGCGCAGGCACACCCGATAACAGCCACGTAATGCGGGGATCGAATTCGCATGACAACCTCCGATCCCATTGATTCAGGAGATGTGCCACGCGACAAACGCTGAGGAGCGGACACGCACGAAGCGCGTCCGGATTGAAAGCGAGCGTCAGCTCGTCCGACCAACGTATCCGCTGAAGACCGGCACTCTGCGGCCGGCTGCCGCAGCGGCAACGTCAGCAGCAATGGCTGGGTCGACCTCGGCGAACGTTCGCAGCATGTCGCCTTCCAGCGCAGCGACAGGTATGCCGTTGCGATAGACGATGCGGTTTCCGGTAGCGGTGCGAAGCCGCTCGCTACCAGTGATGATTCCAGTCAGGTTCAATGGATCCGCGGCACTGATCGTGATCAGCGCGTCGTCGGGACCGGAGCGTCGCAACTCGCGCACTCGATCGACGGCGTCGGGAAGCGCGAACTGCTCTCCCGACATCCCGGATACGAAGCGGCCGCCACGAATCTCGCCGCGCGCCTCGAGCGTTCGATACACCCGCGCCAGATCGCGCCACGGCACGCCGGTCGTCTCGCGGGCGAGCACACGGCGGAATACAACTCCGTAGCGATTGAGCAACGTCCACGCGAGGGCGCGAGTGGCGTCCTCGCGTGACGGGCTGGAGGCGCTCCGCAACACCGACCATCGCCCCGAGGTGTCGGCACCGCGGCGTGCGGACGACTGATTGACGATCGCGCGTACACCGGCAAAACCATCTGACGCGACCAGGCCCGCCGCGACGAGTTCCGCCAGCGCGTCGCGGCAACTGTCGAACGTGAGATCACAGGCAAGCTTCAAGTCTTGTACAAACGAGGCGCCGCGTGTTTGCAGATGATCCAGGACGCGACGGGCGGATTCAGAAATGACTCCGGGGGTGATTTCCGCGGGCAGCGAGAGGAGATCACTCCCGGGGTCGTTACGGCGAAGAATCCACCAGTCATCAGCGTGCTCACGAAGGAACAACGCAATCGGCGTCGCGCCGACGACCTGCGTCGGCCCGCTCGACAAGCGTGCCCAACCGACCTCGCCACTCAGGCACAGCATGTCGAGCAGCGACGGCTCGTATCGCTCGAGCCTGGCTGGCAGCACATCGCGTTCCCATGCGCGTGCCGGAAGCTCCACGCCGTCGAGTTGCGCGAGCAGCGCCCGCAGACCCTCCGGGCCTGAGAGGCGGCTCGACACTTCCACGTGCTGCCATGCAAAGAGAAACCGCATGAACTCGGCCGGACTCACCGGAGCGATTTCTGCGCGCAGGCGGTTCAGCGTGTAGCGATGGATTCGCGCCAGCAGGCGCCGGTCGCACCACTCGAGCACACGCGAACCGGGCGTAAAGGTCCCGCGCAAGATGGCGCCCTCGGATTCGAGCGCCAGGAGCGCACCCTCCACATCGGTGTCCACAACGCCGACGCTCGCAGCGATCGCCGCCGTCGTCGTTGGACCAACGATGGCCATCCGCCCGCGAACGAGCTCGACGAGGGCGTCCTCTCGAATCCACGAGCGCGCAGCACGAGATGCCGGTGGAACGACGTGCGGTTCGAGCGCGGCGGTCGGATGCACGGCACGCAACTCCGGCACGCGCTCGGTGGCGACCCAGGCGTGAGCATGCTCGTCGCGCCCAGGCGTATCGACTCGCGCGCGCGTGACGCGACCGAGGTCAGCGAGTGCCTGACACATCGCGCGATCGACTTCCGCATCGAGCAGGAACCCGGCCGTAAGCAGCACGTCGTGGAGCTCGTCGGGATCGCGCGGATCAGGACGGACCTCATCGCGAACGCGATCGATGGCCGACTGGTCCAGGGCTCCGACGTCATGCGCGGTCGCGCCTGCGCGGCGGGTCTGAACGGCTCGCGTGCGGCGCTCCTCGAGCGGCGCGTCATCAAGGTACGCGTACGGGCGCGCGTTGATGATGTCGTTGCAGAAGACCGATGGCTCGGGGGTGTCGCGTGAGACGCAGGTGACCTCTCCACGATGAATCCGTGCCAGCACCTCCTGAAGCCCTGTCAGGTCCATTGCCTCTTCGAGACAGTCGCGGACCGTCTGGTTCACCAGCGGGTGATCCGGGAGCTCACGGTCGCCGGGAATGTTCTCGAGGCACGCCGCAGCGTCGGGAAAGACTGCCGCCATCAGATCGTCTGCCTGCATGCGTTGCAGTTGCGGCGCGACTTTGCGGCCGCCGCGATTCCGCGGCACGGCCAGAGAGATCGTGGCATTCCAACGCCATCGCGTCTGGAAGACCGGCGCATCGAGAAACGCCTGCACGAGGATGTCGCGGACGCTCTCGGGGTGCAGATACCGGAACACGTCCGCGAGCGGAAACGAATGCTGCGGGCCCAGTGAGAGCAGCAGCGCGTCTTCGGTGGCGGCGGCTTGCAGCTCGAAATTGAACTGGCGGCAGAACCGCTTGCGCAGCGCCAGTGCCCACGCCTTGTTGACGCGGCTGCCAAACGGCGCGTGCAGCACCAGTTGCATGCCTCCCGATTCGTCGAAGAACCGCTCGAGGACGAGCGTCTCCTGAGTGGGAATCACGCCAAGCACCTGGCGTCCTGCCGCGAGGTACGCAATCAGCTGCTCCGCTCCACCGGCGCCGAGGCCGGTTTCTGAAACCAGCCACTCGAGGGCAGCCTGCCTGGTAGTCGAAGGCGCGGACGCATCCGCGCCCAGCTGCGCATCGGCACCGCGTCGAAGCTGTGACACAGCGAGCGAGAGCTCGTCGCTTCGGGCGGGCGCTTCGCCTAGCCAGAACGGGATCGTCGGTGGAGCCCCATGCGCGTCGCGCACGCGAACAGTCCCGGATACGACCTGCGTGATCTGCCACGACGCGTTGCCCAGCTGAAAAATGTCACCAGCGAGACTTTCAATGGCGAAGTCCTCGTTCAACGTGCCGATGAAGGTGTCTTCCGGCTCCAGCAGGACGCGGTAATCGGCCACTTCCGGGATCGCGCCGCCGGACGTGAGCGACAACAGCCGCGAGCCGCGCCTTCCGCGCAGGACACGGTTCACTTCATCCCGATGGACGAGCGCGGCACGACGGCCGCGTGGCGTGGCAAATCCGTCCGCGACCATCGAGACGACCGCATCGAAGTCGCTCCGAGCGAGTTCGCGATAGGGCCATGCCCGCGTGATCAGTTCGTGGAGATCGTCCTCGGCACAGGCGCGGCACGACGTCTCCGCCGTGATCTGCTGAGCCAGGACGTCGAGCGGCGCGTCGTGCGTCACGATGGCGTCGAGGTCGCCGCGGCGGGATGCCCGCAGCAACGCCGCGCATTCCACGAGGTCGTCCAGCGAGACCGGTAGCATTCGCCCTTTTGGAGTACCGCTGATTGTGTGACCCGATCGGCCGACACGCTGCAGCAGCGTCGCGATGCGGTGCGGCGATCCGATCTGACAGACGAGATCGACGTGCCCGATGTCGATACCGAGCTCCAGTGAGGCCGTCGCGATAAGGGCTTTCAGCTTTCCGGTTTTGAGACGATGTTCGGCGTCGAGCCGGCGCTCCTTGGAGAGGCTGCCATGGTGGGCAGTCACCAGCTCCTCACCGATTCGATCGCTGAGATGGCGCGCAACCCGTTCCGCCAGGCGGCGGGTGTTGACAAAAACGAGCGTCGTTCGATGCTCGCCAGTCAACGCGGCCAGGCGATCGTAGTACTCCTCCCACACCTCGTGCGCCATCACGGCATCGAGCGGCGATTGCGGAATCTCGATCGCCAGATCGGTGGCGCGCCGATGCCCTTCGTCGATGATGGCGCACCCGCCGCGGCCATTCCCCGCGCCGACGAGGAAATGCGCGACCTCCTCGATCGGTTTCTGTGTCGCTGACAAACCGATCCGCTGAAGCGGCCGGCCCTGTCCTGCGGCATCTTCTCGGCACAGCGCCTCGAGGCGCTCCAACGTCACGGCCAGGTGCGCCCCCCGCCGGGTGCCGATGACGGCGTGAATCTCGTCGACGATGACGGTCCGCGCCGTCCGCAGCATCTGACGGCTGCGCTCGGCGGTGAGCAGCAGATAGAGCGATTCGGGCGTCGTCACCAGGATATGTGGCGGCGTTCGCAGCATCGCCGCCCGCTCGGTCGAGGTCGTGTCGCCGGTCCTCACAGCAGCCGTGATGCGCGGAATCTGCAGACCCGAGGCTTCCGCCAGATGCCGCAACGCGCGCCGCGGTTCAGCGAGGTTCTTATGGATATCCGCGCTCAATGCTTTGAGCGGAGATACGTAGACGACGCGTACGGCATCCGGCAACGGCGACTCCGTGCCCTCGCGGACGAGGTCGTCAATCGTCGTCAGAAAAGCGGCGAGCGTCTTGCCTGAGCCAGTGGGCGCTGCAATGAGCGTGTGCCGGCCCGAGCGAATGGCCTCCCATCCGCGGCGCTGCGCCGTCGTCGGTTCGCCGATCGCCTCGAGAAACCAGCGTGAAACGAGAGGATGAAACCCGGTCATCGGAGGGAGCCCTGAGGGGAAATCGATCCGATCATAGCGGATCGTCCACTCCCAATCTCCACCGGCGGGTCCACAAACCAGGACCCGCCCTATGCGAACCGAGGGCCGGGTTCTTGTTCTTCAGAGCAGGACCCGCCCTACGCGACTGTAGGCCGGGTCTTGTTCTTCAGACCCGGCGAACGCGTCAACGCGTCGTTGGCAGCGCGACAAGCTCGTCCTCGCGAGTACGATTTCCGTCCCGCGGGAACCACTCGGAGCGGCAACTCAGATCGGTGATGCGCCGATCCAGTTGCACGTACTGCCGGTACATTGCCAGCGTCCCTGATCGAACGGCATTCAAGAGATCGTCGTGTGACTGAATGCGCTCGGACGAGACGAGGCCCGTGTCGAGCACCCCGGTCAGCACCGCGCGATCCCAGGTTCGCACCAGCAACGTGAGACCGTTCACCGAGTTCATGTACTTCGCGTAATCAGCGATGAGCGTCTCGGCGCCGTCGCGTGGCTGCAGCACGCTGCCGCGCGCGACGAGCATCAGCGTCTTCACGCTCTCATTGAGCTCCTGCGTCTCGCGCAAGACCGCCACGGCCTTGGCGAACACATTCGCTCGCAGCTGCTCCTGGTCAGCCCCCGTGCCGAGCGCGAGCCATCCGGCAAGGTTCACCAGTCCAATGGCGACGACCGCCACGACGACGTCGATGATGTGCCACGATCGTTTCCGCCAGACATAGAAGATGGCGGCCCCGGTGACGAGCGCCAGTGCCCCGAGCGCAATGGCCAATCCTTTGATCGTCCTCGCATCGCTCGAAGGTTGGGACTGAGGATTGTCGATGTCGTAGCCGTTGAACGGTTCGCCGATGGCGGCCGCGAGCGTGCGCTCCGTCTGCAATCGATCCTGGAGACGTACGCTGACGTCGGCGAGCGCTGGCCACGTCGACGTCGATGGACATTCAAGCGCTTCCGCTCGCTTTTCCCATCGCGCGTGGTGCACGCGCACCTCGTTGAGATCCCACGTCATTTTGTAGAGCAGACCATGCTCGTCCCAGGGACCGCCGCGGTAGTACTGCCACTCGGCCTCGAGAAGGCTTACGATCGACGCCTCGTGCGCGTCGTACTTCGACTGCAGCGCGGTCAGCTCCGGAGATGGTACGGCGAGCGCCCGCACGTCCTCGAGCGCGGCGCGCGAATAGATACTGCCGGACACCAGACGCGTGAGTGCGTCATGCACCTTGAGCAACTGGGTACCCTGGTTCAGACTGATCGCGTGCGTGACGGCCCAACTCGCCCCGGCCGCGAGTACGAGCGCACCGATGAGAAGCCCTGCCACGAAGGCGGTTGTTACCTGCTTGAGGCCGTAAAGACCGATCGCCCACAGGGCGAGCAGACCTGCGACGAGGATCCCCAACAGGCCGCCATACCACAGCACGATCGGCAGAACGTTGGTCATAAGACACCGGGTGTAATTTCCATATGTATCACGAGGAAATTACACCCGGTGTCCTACCCCGCAAACGATGGCAGCCGCATATCTCTCATCGTCCGCAGGCCGGGAGTGGCCGACAGGATCGCCGGAATCGAGTTCACGGCAATCGACGCGGTCGCGACATCGCCGTGGATGCCGCCATCGATTTTCGAGTAGATGCGAGGTAAGCCATCGATGAGGACCGAGTCATACGATTCGGTCGCACCCAGGTACGCCTCGAGCCGCAGCGTAATCCGGGGATCTCCCTTCACGAATCCGACTCCGTCCTGAATGATTCCACATACCTGACCCGCCTCTACCGACAGCCACTCGCTCGCCACCGCCTTGTCGGCAATTTTTGACGAGACCTCGTCGGTGATCTCGTCGAGCTTCCATCCCATCGCGTCACCAATCATCTGAATCGACTCGGTGAAGCCGACGTGACGCACGCTCCCGCTTTCCACTTTGCGCTGAAACTCCTCGGGCGTGAGACCGGCGCCGATCTTCTGCTGGAAGGGCAGTCGCCGGATGCGTGCGTCCTGGACCCGGCGCACTTCGACCCGGTCGACACGCTCGCAGACTGAGCTCAGCGCGATCGGCAATGCATCCATCGTGAAACCGGGATTGACGCCAGTTCCAAGTACGCCAACCCTGGCCTTCTTCGCCGCCTCGTCGATGCGTTTGGCGACAGCCCGATTCGCTCTCTGAGGATAAGCCGCCTCCTCGGTCGTCGTGACGATCGGCACGCGATGCTTCAGCACCTCCAGCAGCTCAGGCAGCACTCCCTTGAGAGACGAGCTCGTGCACAGCACCGCGACATCCGGTTGCGAGGCTTTGATGGTCTTGCCGATATCGACACCGACCTTCACGCGCAGCTTGCGCCCTGCATCGATAACGGCGCCGACATCCTGGCCGACTTTTCGAGCGTCGATGTCAACTGCACCCACGATCCGAAAGCCCTTGCGCGCGACGATCTGCCTGGCCACCGCGGCACCGATTGGTCCGAGACCGACGTGGAGGACACGGATCATCAGCAGATTATAGGTATCAATGCTTCGACGGTGCGAGGGTGCGACGGTGCGAGGGTGCGAGGGTGCGAGGTGCGACAGTGCGAAGGACAGGGGTCCGAAGGTTCGAGTGTGCGGCGTGCGAAGATACTACTCGGATAGCAATGCACACTCTGCGGCCCTTCGCAGCCGCCTTCATCTTGTGTGGCGCGATCGTCGTCGCAGCGTCCGCGAGGCAGGAACCGGCCAAAGAGCCTCTCGCGGCCGTGCCGTCCCCGTCCAGTGCACCCGACGCGCGATCGCCGCGCAATGCCAACTACGAGATCGACGCCCGGCTCGATGACGATGCGAAATCAATCCGGGGGCGCGAGACGATCCGGTGGCGCAACATCACCGATCAGGGAACGTCAGAGCTGCAGTTTCACCTCTACTGGAACGCGTGGCGCGATCAGGAGTCCACCTGGTTGCGTGAGCGGCGAATGGCCGGCCTCTTCAAACCGCCGCCGGCCGACGCGTGGAGTTCCATGGACGTGACCGCGCTGCGGCTGCGCGATTCCTCGGGCGAGATGCGCGACGTCACCAAGGCCATGCGGTTCATCGCTCCTGACGACGGGAACACGCAGGATCGAACGGTGATGTCGATGCCGCTCGGTCGAACCGTCGGGCCAAACCAGGAGGTCGAGATCGAGCTGGAATGGACGGCGAAAATTCCGCGTCCCTTCGCGCGAACCGGTTGGGTCGGCGACTACTACTTCATCGCACAGTGGTTTCCCAAGCTCGGTGTTCTCGAATCACAGGGGTGGAACACTCACCAGTTTCATGCGGCGACCGAGTTCTTCTCGGACTTCGGCGTCTACGACGTCCGCCTCACGCTGCCCCGCGGCTTCGTCGTCGGCGCCTCCGGCCGGCAAACGGCACGCACCGACAACCCTGACCGGACGACGACGCATCGGTATCAGGGGGAGGACATCCACGACTTCGCGTGGACCGCGAGCCCTTCTTTCATTGATCGGTCGCAGCGATTCGAGCATCCGACGCTGCCGCCGGTCGTCGTTCGGCTTCTGCTGCAACCCGAGCGCCGTGGCCAGGCCGATCGCTATTTTGCGATCATCAACGCCACGTTGAAGCGATACGGCGAGTGGTTTGGCGCATATCCGTATCCGAATCTGACCGTCGTCGATCCCGCGTTTCAAAGCGACAGCGACGGCATGGAGTACCCGACGCTGGTGACCGGGCGATCGCGCTGGCTCACGCCCGGGAGCAGCCAGACGCCCGAGGGCACGACTGCGCATGAAGTCGGACACCAATGGTGGTACGCCATGGTCGCCACCAACGAATTCGAGCATGCGTGGATGGATGAAGGCTTCAATACCTATGCAACCGCTCGAGTCCTCGCCGAGGCGGTGAATCCCAATCGCGTCGAGTCGCGCTACTTCGGCACGTTCATCCCCTGGTCGTTTCGCGATATCCCGTTCACGCGCGTCGACAACGATCGCCTCCCGGGCTACCGGTTGAACGCCGAAGCCGACGCGCCGTGGACGCCAACGTTCCGGTACTGGCCGTCGACGGCGGCCATCATCACCTACAACAAGACCGCGCTGTGGCTGCACACGCTCGAACAGCGGCTCGGATGGCCGACGATGCAGAAGATTTTCAGCACCTACTTCGAGCGCTGGAAGTTCAAGCACCCGAAGCCGGCGGACTTCTTCGACGTGGTGCGCGAGGTGACCGGTCGTGCTCACTACTGGTTTTTCGACGAGGTGTATCGCAGCTCCAACACTTTCGACTACGGCGTACAGGAGTTCCGCACTGAGCAACGCGACGACAAGACGTTTACCACGACGGTCGTCGTGCGGCGGTATGGAGAGGCGACCTTCCCCGTGGATGTCGTAACAACGTTCGAAGATGGACAGCGGGCGAAAGAGACCTGGAATGGTCAGGAGCGGCGCGCGGTCTACGTGTACGAGCGACCGGCGCGAGCGGTGACCGTGCAGGTAGATCCGGATCACGTGCTGTTGCTCGACATCGCCTATACGAACAACAGCCGCTCGCTCAAGCCACGTGGCGGCGAAGCCAGCCTGAAGTGGAGCCTGAAATGGATGGTATGGCTCCAGGACCTGATGTTGACGTATGGGTTCTTTGTCTAGTCAGACACCGGTCTCCGGCCTCGAGTCCGCACGCCGCGCCTGGCGGGATGGGTGGCAGCGCGTGCTCGATGCGCCCGCCGTTGCGGCTGGTGTATTTGCCATGACACTGCTGCTGGCGCTGCCGCTCGCGATCCTGCTGCAAGACGCGCTTGCGTCACATCTTGGTAGCAGCCTCGCAGCCGAGACCGCAGCGACCGGCGTCAACTACGACTGGTGGCAGGAGTTCACGGCGCAGGCAACGGGCCTGGGGACAACGTTCTCGCCAAGCGTCATTGGCTTTGCGGCCGTGCTCGAGAACGTGAGTGGCGTGCTCGATGGCCGGACGCCCATCGCTCCGATTGCCACCGCGCTCGCGCTTTACATGACGGGCTGGGCGTTCCTGTCTGGTGGCATCATCGATCGATACGCGCGGCAACGGCCGATTCGCACGCACGGATTCTTTGCCGCATCAGGTGTGTACTTCTTCCGCTTCCTTCGGCTTGCGGCGTTTGCCGGCCTCGTCTACTGGTGGCTCTTTGCGTACGTCCACCCGTGGCTATTCGATGAGCAGTTCGCGAATCTGACACGCAACCTGAGCGTGGAGCGTACTGCAGTGCTGATTCGCCTCATCTTCTACGCCGTGTTCGGGGCTCTGCTCGTCGCCACGAATCTGGTAGCCGACTACGCCAAGGTTCGAATCGTCGTCGAGGACAGGCGCAGCGCTTTCAGCGCGCTGAGCGCATCCGTTCGATTCATCCGCCACCACGGCAGACATGTGGTTGCGCTGTACGTCCTGAACACGTTGACGTTCCTGGTTGCGCTTGCGGTATGGGGTCTCATCGCGCCCGGCGCCGGCGACACGGGTTTATCGATGTGGGCCGGCTTCCTGCTCGCTCAACTCTTCATCGTCGGGCGGCTGGCGCTGAAGCTGCAGTTCATTGCCTCGCAAACCGCGCTCTTCCAGGCGAACCTGGCGCACGCCGGCTATGCAGCGGCCCCGGTAACCGCCTGGCCCGAATCACCCGCCGCCGAAGCGATCCGCTAAAACGTAGAGGCGCGTCTTCAGACCCGCCTTGATCCGTCACCGCCCACGTCACTCAACGGTAAACAGCCTCCGCCCTGGCGAGTATTCGGTGGTAGGTTAGTCAGAGGCCAAGGCATGGGGATTCGAATGTCGTCCTGGTTATCACGACCGCTGAGCCTGCGGGCGCTCATCGGTCAGGCTCGGCTCGCGATCAGACTCTTCCGCGAGCCGCGTGTGCCGACGTCGCTGAAAGCTGTGCCCGTGATCGCTCTTCTCTACGTTTTATCGCCGATAGATCTCGTTCCTGATTTCATTCCAGGACTTGGACAGCTCGACGATCTGGGTGTCATCCTGGCCGCGCTCGAGCTCTTCGTGCTCATCTTTCCATCGGCTGCGCAAGCGTTTCATCGAGAGGCCGTTGCTCAACGCCGTCTTTACGCGCCGATAGCATCCACCGACGACGTCATCGAAGCGGAATTTCGTCACGGATGACGACGTCTCGAAGCAGAGTAGCGTCACGGATAAATAAGGAGGTAGCCATGCATGTGCGATTCATTCCCGCGCTCATTCTCGCCGCGCTGGCGGTTGCAGTGGTTCCGATTGCCGCGCATCACGGGTGGGCCGGCAATGCTGAAGAAGAGTTCGAGCTGACCGGCACCGTTGAAAAATCCGTGAGCCTGGCGGGCCCGCACGCGACGATGAAGGTCAAGGCCGACGGACAGGTGTGGGATCTCACGTTGGCCCCCGGCTCGCGCACGGCGGACGCCGGCCTCAAGGAAGGCGTGATCCCGGTCGGCGCGCAGGTCACCGTCCACGGTCATCGCAACAAGGACCCCAAGAAGTTCGAGATCAAGACCGAGCGCGTGACGTGGAACGGCAAGACCTTCAACGTCTACCCCGATCGCAAGTAGCAGCCTGACGCGACGTGGCCGATTTGCTGGTGTGGCTCGAGGGTTCCGCCCTGGGCCACGCCATGCGTAATGCCGGTGTCTGGACCTACGGCATCGTCAACCTGACGCACATCCTCGGCGTATCATCACTTTTCGGCTCAGTGCTCGTCCTCGATCTTCGGCTCATCGGGTTGTGGCGACGCGTCCCGCTTGGCGCGATCGCCCGACCAACCGTGCCGATTGCGACCGCAGGTTTCATCGTTGCTGCAACAAGCGGCGTCTGCCTGATAACGACGAACGGAAGCGAGTACGTCGGCAACCCGTTCCTGCTGATCAAATTCCCGGCGATCTTCCTCGGCGTCGTCAACGTGGCCATCCTGAGCCGGCTGCCCGCCTGGAAGGCACGCGAAACCAGAGAAGTCACAGAATCCGAGGAGCGCGTCCTGTCAGTCTTCGGGGCAATCTCTCTCCTGTCCTGGCTGACGGCAATTGGTGCTGGCCGTCTCATCGGGTACTGGTAGTCTTCACACTCGCGCACAACGTCTCATTCCGGCCGCACAACGGCTCCTGGAGGCCCACCATGAAGAAGGTGATGTTCGGTGTCCTGATGCTCGGCTGGGTTCCAACGCTGGCCTTGGTCGCAGGGGTCAAATGGAGCGACGCGTTGTTCGCACAAGGGCCCACGCCGATCAAGTTCACGCGGATCTACACAGGGCCTGACGGCAAGACGAAGGTGGAGGAATCCACGATCCCGGTGAAGCCGCGCGATGGCGGAAGCGAAATATCCGCGACGATTCCAGTGACGAGCCTGCAGTTCAGGCACACGACGCCAGCGTACGATCTCGACTGGCATCCGGCGCCGCGGCGGCAACTCGTGGTGACGTTGAGCGGTGAGAGCGAGATCGAGCTCGAAGGCGGACGCAAGATGCGATTCGGTCCCGGTCACATCCTGCTGGCCGAGGACACGACAGGACAGGGACACAAGTCACGCGCTGTGCCGGGAACCGACCGGGTCGCGATCGACATCGCGCTCGGTGAGGGAGCCCTGACGAAGTAACGGCTCTCGAACCTCCGCCGCTGCACGAAGGCCCAAGGACTCGCGCTACATCAATTTGAAAGCGCGCTAGTCCCAGTACCAGACGAAGATGGCGCCTTTGGCGCCGATACCGAACGTGTCCGATCCTCCGGCTGCTGACACCGAAATGTTGATCAGGCGCTCCCGTCCAATCGATGTCGCGAACGTCGTGGCCTCTTCGACGAGGGTGTCCCACGACTTGGTCGTGCTTTCAAATCTCCGGCACTGAACTCTCATCAATCCTCCCGCGCGCGCAGAGCGATGCTCGGGCGCGATGGCGTGAGTCTACCTCCCCTGTTAACCGTTCACGTTCCTGGCCGTTATTGGTGGCATGGAAGGCAACTGTTAGGTCCGGCTAAAGAGGGAGACTACGACCAGCGCTATGAGCCTCTTCGACGATATTCGATTCGCCGCGCGGGTACTCGTGAAACGCCGCTGGATGACGACTGCGGCCGTGGTCGCACTCGCCCTCGGAATCGCCGCTAACAGCGCCGTGTTCACATTCGTGAACGCCATCATCGTTCGGGGCGTCCCATTTCCGGACTCGGATCGCGTCGTGACGCTGGGCACGCGAGATACGCGCAATCTGCAGATGGGCGTGTCCTATTACGACTTCCTCGATTGGCGGGAGGCCGCCAAGAGCTTCTCGGACATGTCGCTCATGGCGCAGCCGTCATTCAATGTCAGCGAGCCAGGAACGGCGCCGGAGCGATATAGCGGCGCGTACATCTCGACCAACGCGTTTCACGTGATCGGCACGAAGGCGCTGCTGGGCCGTGGCTTCATCGCGGAAGACGATCTCGACGGCGCACGACCGGTCGTGGTCCTCGGCTACAGCATCTGGCAATCGCGCTACGCCGGCGATCCCAACGTGCTGGGGAAAACCATCAAAGTCAACGACCTGCTGGCGACTGTCGTCGGGGTCATGCCGCCGGGTATGCAGTTCCCGCCGAACACCGACCTCTGGCTGCCATTCGGGCAAGCCACGATCAATCGCGGGCAAAGTCGCCAGGTGCGCAACTACGAGGTCATCGCGCGACTGGCTGATGGTGTCACGATCCCGCAGGCACGAAGCGAGCTGGCCACGATCACGGCGAGGCTCGCGCGCGACTTCCCGCAGACGAATCAGGGTATCGAGACGACGATCGTTAATTACAACGAGCGCGCGACCCCGAACCAGATCAGGCTGATGTTCTTTTCACTGATGGGCGCCGTCGGCTTCGTCCTGCTGATCGCCTGCAGCAATGTGGCCAACCTTCTGTTGGCGCGGTCGGCCGAACGTGCCAAGGAAGTGGGCGTTCGCCTGTCGCTCGGCGCGAGCCGCGCGCGTGTGATCGGTCAACTGCTCGTCGAAAGCGTGATGCTCTCCCTGCTCGGTGGAATCGCGGGCATCCCGCTCGCCTACGCCGGCATCCGCATCTTCGACTCGCTCACGCAGAACGTCGGCAAACCGTACTGGATGGAGTTCTCGATCGACCCCATTGTTCTCGTGTTCTTTTTCACGATCTGCTTCGTTACCGGTGTGGTCTTCGGACTCGCACCGGCGCTGCACGTATCGAAGACCAGCCTGAACGAAGTGCTGAAAGAAGGCGGGCGTTCCGGGTCGAGCGGGATGAGGGCGCATCGCTGGACCAGTGGGCTGCTGGTCGTGCAGGTCGCGCTGACGCTGGTACTGCTCGCGGGCGCCGGGTTCATGATGCGGAGCTTCTTCGTGCTCTATCGTCTCGATCTCGGTTTCGCGACTCCGCGTCTGCTCACGATGCAGATTAACCTCAACGACCGGAAGTACCCGACGGCGGTGGAACGAAATGCCTTCGCTCGCCGGCTTCAAGAACGGCTGGCCGGGATTGGCGCGCTCGACGCCGTGACAACGGCGAGTAACTTCCCGCTGACCGGAGGATGGGGTCTCGAGCTGTCGATTGACGGACGCACGGATCCGAATGCCAGGCGCCCGATCGTCACGCTCGTGAGCGTCGGAGCGAGTTACTTCGACACACTCGGGATTCGCCTGCTGCGCGGTCGCGGCTTCACAGCATCAGACGAGACTTCCGGCCGCGGCGGAGTGATCGTGAATCAGCGCTTCGCCGACATGTATTTCAAGGGCGAGGACCCCCTCGGCCGCCAGATCAGCGTGACGGAACAGGCACCGAACGGCATCGATCTTCGATCGCAGACCATCATCGGTGTCTCCACGATCGTGCGTCAGCGTGACGTCCAGAACATCGAGCCCGATCCGGTCGTCTATGTCCCGTACTTCTCCGGGGCAAACCAGGGGCGCAATGTCGCTGTCATCGTCCGCACCCCGGGCGGCATGACAGCCGCCGTTCCGCTGATTCGGCAGGCCGTGCTCGAACTCGACGCCGACATCCCGGTATTCAACGTGCGGACGATGGACGAACTGCTGGCGCAACGACGGTGGCAGTACCGCATCTTCGGTGGCATGTTCGCGGTGTTTGCGGCAATCGCGCTCCTGCTTGCCGCAGTCGGGCTGTACGCCGTGATGGCCTACTCGGTGACGCAACGCACACAGGAAATCGGCGTGCGCATGGTGCTCGGCGCGCCTCCACGCGAGGTCGTCTGGCTGTTCCTGCGTCGCGCGTTCGTCCTGGTGGCCATCGGTTTGACGATCGGTATGAGCGGGGCATTCGGTGTCGGGCGTTTGCTGCAAAGCCTCCTGGTGCAGTCCACGGGCCGCGATGTGCCGGTGCTCCTCTCTATCTCGTTGCTCATGATCGTCGTGGCGGTGACGGCGTGCGTGTGGCCCGCCCGGCGCGCCACCCGACTCAATCCAGTCGCTGCGCTGCGCTACGAATAACCCGGAACGGCAGGGTCGTGATGTGACTCGGTTTGCTCCTGGGGCGCCACTTGGAGCAGCATCCCGTCGGCACCAT
>Ga0075423_10000919_pt1 | contig 24909 bp, 21 predicted proteins | sample SoiMethybrSBSTD2_FD_80114 | JGI IMG/M metagenome (GOLD analysis project Ga0075423, IMG submission 80114) | Bulk soil microbial communities from a Populus tree surrounding site in Tennessee, USA - Soil MetaG P. TD hybrid SBSTD2 | ecosystem: Environmental > Terrestrial > Soil > Tree plantation... | reverse complement strand
CGAGACCGATGTTCACGATCCCCGAGCGCTCGCTGAAGAGGCCGCCGATCCCCGTGAGGTAGATGATCGTGAAGTACGTGAACGCGATGCTGACGGCGAACCCGAGCTTGCTCACGCCGTGACCTCCTGGATCGTCGGTGGCGGCTCGGGCTCCTGGATCGCCGCTTCCTCCGCGATCACGCGCCCGGTCTGGCGTCGGTCGAGGCGACGCCGCGCGAGCGTGTACGTGATCACGACCGACATGATCAGGATGCCCTGCAGGATGATCACGAACTCACGCGGCATCTCGGTCTCGATCGGGAGGATCGACTCGCCGCGCGACAGCGCCGCCCAGAAGATCGCCGCGAACACGATCCCGATCGGGTTGTTCTGCCCGAGGAACGCGACGGCGATGCCGGTGAATCCGAGGGTCGCCTCGTAGTTCTGCGGCAGGTACCCGCCGCCGGTCGACGACGCGTTGTTCGACAGGATCTGCTGCATCCCCACGAGCCCCGCGAGCGCCCCGGAGATCAGGAAGAGCTTCACCTGGACCGACCCGATGCTGATCCCGCCGGCCTGCGCCGAGCCGGCCGACGCACCGACCGCACGCGCCTCGTAGCCCAACCGCATCCGTTTCACGATGAACCACACGATCAGCGCGGCGACGACCGCGAGCGGGAACAGCCACGACAGGTGCGGGGCCGGCCCGAAGCCGAGGAGATGCCCCAGCTCGGGGACCTTCGCGTTCGACGGGAAGATGTCGGTGCGCAGATCGACGTTCTGACCGGCCGGCGCGTTCGTGTACTTCAGCGGACCGTTCAGCGCCCACGCGACGAGGCTGATCGCGATCCCGTTCATCATGATCGTCGTCACGACCTCGTGCGCACCCGTCTTCACCTTCAGGACACCCGGCACGGCCGCGTACGCCATGCCCCCGAGCATCCCGAAGACGAGCACGCCCCACATCAGCAGCGGCCCGGGGAGGATCCCGTCGAGGTGGAGCGCGGCCCACGCCGCGGTCACCATCGCGACGAGGTACTGACCCTCGACGCCGATGTTGAACAGCCCCCCCTTGAAGCAGATCGACACCGCGAGCGCCGAGAAGATCAACGGCGTCGCGGCGGCGAGCACCCACGCCGGGCCGTCCTTCGCGGTCGTGGCGGCCTCGAAGATCGAGCGGTAGACGTCGATCGGGCTCTCTCCGTAGAGCACGATGATCACCGAGCCGAGCGCGAGCGCGATCACGATCGCGAGGAGCAGCGCGAGCGCCTGTCCGACCGCGCGCTCCAGCCACTCGGGGCGCGCCCTGGCCACGCCCTCCGCCGCCGGCGGCGCGGTGACCGTCGCGGCCATCAGCCCGCCCCCTGCATCGCGGCCGCGCCGAGCATGCCGCGGCCGACGTCTTCGGGCGGCGCGTCGGGCGGGAACTCGCCGGTGATCTTGCCCTCGTAGAGGGTGAGGATCCGGTCGGAGAGCGCGTAGATCTCGTCGAGCTCCGCAGAGATCAGCAGGACCCCGCGCCCGGCCGCCTTCTGGTCCAGGATCTGCCGCCAGACGAACTCGATCGCGCCGACGTCGAGACCGCGCGTCGGCTGCGCAGCGAGCAGGAGCTTCGGGTCCGTCTCGAGCTCCCTCGCGAGGATCAGCTTCTGCTGGTTGCCCCCGGACAGGGCTCCCGCCGTGACGTCGATGCTCCGCGCGCGCACGTCGAAGAGCTTCACGAGCTTCCGCGCGAGGTCCTTGATCCTTCGGAGCGACAGGACGCCGCGCTTCACGAACGGCGCGTCGTCCTGCCGGCCGAGGACCGAGTTCTCCCACAGGGTCATCCCCAGGACGAGGCCCTGGTCGTGCCGGTCCTCCGGGATGAACCCCACGCCCGCGTTCCGGATCTCGGCGGTCGTCAGCGTGGCGAGATCACGTCCCTCGAGCACCACCTGTCCGCCCTGGAGCGACTGGAGCCCCATGATCGCGTCCGCGAGGTCTCGTTGCCCGTTGCCCTCGACGCCCGCGACGCCGACGATCTCGCCGGCTCGGACCTCGAGCGAGAGCCCGTGGAGGCGGCCGCCCGTGAGGTCGTCGAGCTGCAGCACCGGCTCGCCGATCTCGACCTGCGGCTTCTCGAGGCGGAACAGGACGGGCCGGCCGACCATCATCTCGGCGAGCTGCGCCTTCGAGGTCTGCGCGGGCGTCGTGTCCCCGACGACGACGCCGCGGCGCAGCACCGTGATCCGATCGGCGATCTCCAGCACCTCGTCGAGCTTGTGACTGATGAACACGATCGACTTCCCGTCGGCGCGGAGGCGACGGAGGTTCTCGAACAGGTCGTTCGTCTCGGCGGGCGTCAGCACCGCGGTCGGCTCGTCGAGGATCAGGATGTCCACGCCCCGGTAGAGGGCCTTGATGATCTCGACGCGCTGCTCCTCCCCCACCGAGAGATCCTCGACCGTCGCGTGCGGATCGATCTGGAATCCGTACGCGTCGGCGAGCTCCCGTACCTTGCGTTCGGCGCCGTCCTCATCGAGGACGGCGCCGCCCTCGTCGCCGAGGATCACGTTCTCGGCGACGGTGAACGGGTCCACCAGCACGAAGTGCTGGTGGACCATGCCGATCCCCCGCGCGATCGCATCGCGCGGGGAATGGATCTTCACCTCCTCGCCGCGGATCAGGAACCGGCCCGCGTCGGCGGGATACATCCCGTAGAGGATCCGCATCAGGGTCGACTTGCCGGCGCCGTTCTCGCCGATCAGCGCGTGGACCTCGCCGGCACGGAGCTCGAGCGAGACGTCGTCGTTCGCCACGACGCCCGGGAAATGCTTCGTGATCCCCTCGAGCACGACGAGGGGCGGGGAGCTTTCGCTCCCCGCCCCGTCGATGTCCGTCATCGTCGTTCGGTTCGTCCGATCGAGGCGCCTTACGGCTTCTCCGGCACCTTGATCGTCCCGTCGATGATCTGCTGCTTGTACTGATCGATCTGGTCGATCATGTCCTGCGTCATCAGCTGCGTGTTCGACTTCGAGTAGTCCAGGCCGTCATGGGCCAGGTCGAAGACGGTGCTGCCGCCCTTGAAGTCGCCCTGGTTGACCTGCTGGATCGCGTTGTACACGGCCGTGTCCACCCGCTTGATCATCGAGGTGAGGATGAGCGGCTGCTGGTCGGCGCTCGCGGTCAGGTACTGGTCGGAGTCGACGCCGATCGCCAGCTTGTCGGCCTTCACCGCCGCGTTGAACAGCCCCGCACCGGATGCGCCGGCGGCGTGGTAGATGATGCACGCACCGTCGTTGTACATGCCGGTCGACAGCGCCTCGCCCTTCGTCGCGTCGTTGAACGCGGTCACGTCGTCGCCGATGTACTGGACGAGGACCTTGATGTCCGGATTCACCTGGTGCACGCCCGCGGTGTACCCGGCCTCGAACTTCCCGATCAGCGGACCGGTCTGGCCGCCGAGGAAGCCCACCGTCGTGCAGTTGAGCTTCTTGGCCTCGAGCGCCGCGGCGGCGCCCACCAAGAACGAGCCCTGCTGCTCGGTGAACGTGAGGTCGGCGACGTTCGGGATCGCGTCCGCGTCGTTCGTGAGGCCGCATGCCGTGCCGCACGTCGCGTACCCATCGATCACCGCGAAGCTCTGGTCCGGGTAATCCTTCGCGATCTCGTTGATGTCGGGCGAGAACGCGAACCCGACGCCGACGATGAGGTCGTACCCGGCCTCGGCCAGGTTCGTGACGTTCTCACCGCGGTTCGAGCCGGTCGCGTTCGCCTCGAGGTTCTTCGTGTTCTCCGCGCAGACGAGCCCGTCGCTGATCGCCTTCTGCAGGCCGTTGTACGCGGCGTCGTTGAACGACTTGTCGCCCAGGCCGCCGACGTCCAGCGCCAGGCCGACCTTGATGTCGGAGTTGCATTGCGCGGCCGAGCCGCCGCCGCCCGGCGACGAGCTGCTGTTGTTCGAGCACGCAGCCGTGACGAGCGCCACGACCACCAGGGCGGGCGCGAGCGTGCGGGAAACCCTGTGCATCGACTCTCCCTCCATCCTCACGGACGTGCCGCGCCCCGGATTCGGCGACCCGGATTCTGGGGCCGGCCCGAGCCATCGTCAAACGCGGCTCCATGGGAGACTTACGCGCTTCGCGCATCGGGGGATGGCCGGCGGATGGGAACCGACGACGCGATCGAGGAGGACCTGCGACGTCGGATCGCGGCGTCGCCGTTCCACTCCGGATTCGGCGTCGAGGTCGAGCGGGCGTCGTCCGGCGAGGTCCGGCTGAGCTGGCATGCCCGGGACGAGCACCGCAACCTGCAGGGGCTCGTCCACGGCGGCGTGCTGGCCACCCTCGTCGACATGGCGATGGGGCTCGCGGTCCGGACCGTCGTCGGCGAGACGCGCCGTCACGTGACGATCGAGATGACGGTGCACTACCTGCGCCCGGCCGCCCCGGGGAAGCTCCATGCGGTCGGGACGACGCAACGCGTCGGCAGCCAGATCGCGTTCGCCGACGGGACGGTGTTCGATGCGCACGATCGCGTCCTCGTGCGGGCGACCGGGGCCTACAGCGTCACCGCGGACCCCGGCACGGCACCGAGCTAGTACTCGACGTCCAGGCGCGACATCGCGTCGGCGAGCTTCCCCAGTGCGCCCGCGAGGCCCATGAGCATGCCCATGTTCCCCTCGACCTTGATCTTGCCCATCATGAAGCCCGTGACCGGGGAGAGCTCTCGCTTCGCGAGCGCGGCGGCCGTGTCGTAGCTCTGCCGGATCGTCGCGTCCGGCGCGTCGAGATCTCCCATCCCCATCGCGATGTTCCCGTCCTCGATCGTGGTCCAGTAGCGCTGTTCGCCGGCGTCGCTCGAGATCACCTGTTGGATCCGAGCGCGCTGACCGCCGGCGGCGGCGGCGAAGGCCGGATCGCCGTTCACCTCGGCGGTCAGGGCATCCGCCCACTCGGGCGAGAGGAACCTCAAGCTCACGTCGGTCGCTCCTTCATCGGTCTCGTTCCGGGGACCGACACCTTATCGGCCGTGCCGAGCCGTCAGTCCGGGAACAGTTCCGGCTCCGTCACGTGCGCGTCGTCCGCGAGGAACCACAGGGCCCGCTGGTCGCCCGACACCTTCACCGTATTGATGCTCGTGTTCGGCGGGAGGAAGAACATGTCCTGTCCCTCCAGTCCGAGGAACCAGGACAGGTACGCGTTGATGATCCCGCCGTGGCAGACGATCCAGACGTCGCCGTCCGGGTGTGCGCCCAACGCGCCCTCGATCGCGTCGACCGCGCGCCGCTGGAAGTCCTCGAACGCTTCGCCACCCGGGGCGAGGTGGAACAGCGGATCCTGAAGCAGGATCCGCTGCGGGATCTCTGGGTGCTCCGCGAGGAGCTCCTCGAACTCCTTGAACTCCCAGTCGCCTCCGTACCACTCGACGAACGACTCGTCGTAGACGACCGAGACGCCGCTCGCCTCGACGAACGGGTCGATCGTCTGGCGCGCCCGCCTCAGGGTGGAGCAGTAGATCCCCGAAGGCGCCGGCATCTTCGCGAGCCTGCGCGCCAGGGCGGCGGCCTGCTCGCGACCCGTCGCGTCGAGGGGCGGGTCGGCGACGACGCCGCGGGCCGTCGTCGTCTCCCCCGTCGAACGCCGGTCCGCCTTCGCATGCCGGATCAGGTAGAGCCGGCGCTCGGCCTGGCTCACCGGGCGGCCTTCGCGTTGGGATGCCGCGCTCGCCACTCCTGCGCGTACGCTTCCACGTCCTCGCGCAGCCACACACGCCCGGAGGCGAGCCACGTGATCGGCTCGGGGAACTGCCCTCGGTCGATGTAGGTGATCACGCGGCGCTTGTCCCACCCCATGATCTCGGCCGCCTCCGCGACGCCGGCGAGCGGCGGGACGACCTCGACGGTCAGGACGACGTCGTCGCCGACGGCGGTGCGGAGCTCGTTCAGGCACGACCGGTCGGACGTCCCGGTGACCTCGACGTAGACGGGAGCGCCGAGGACGACGGCGAACCAGCGTCCGCCGGTGGTCCACATCCGCGCCCGGACCGGCTCGTCCACGCGCGAAGTGTATGACGCCGTCGCTCGGCCCGTTCTCGACCCGATCGTCGAGGCTCACGGCGGATCACCAGCCGCAGCACGGGAGGATGTAGCCGCACGACGGGCACCGATAGTGCGCGTGCTCCGGCTCCATCGGCGTCCCGCACGCGTCGCACGGGAGTCGCTTCGACTCGCTCGGCGTGATGCACTCGCGCGTCTCGACGGTCGCCATCGCGGCATCGTGACACCGCGCGGCGAACGTCTCAATCACCGCCGCCGCGACGAAGGATCCCGCGGCGCCGAAGCTCCTTGCGCCAGCACTCTTCGTGCCAATGCCGGCGGTCGTCGGGCGCGCCGTCGGGGATCACGACGAAATGCCACGACCCCCGACGAACGATGTGGTCGCAGCCGGGGCAGCGATACTCCTTCTCCCCGACGAGGTGGCGGACCTCGAAGCCTTCGGTGACCGCCCACGGCGGCGGATCCGAGCGCTGGCGAGGGCGAGGCGACGGCTGCGACTCCAGCGCGGCCCGCCGGTTCTTCCTCGGCATCAGACCCGCTCACGGACGAAGCCGGCGACGATCGGCGCGAGGGACGCGCCGATCTCGCCGGCATCGTCCTTCCGCGACCGCTCGAACGAATGGCCGGCGCCCTCGACGTCCACGAGCGTCGCACGGTCGCCGAGCTTCTCGACGACCGCGGCGAGCAGCGCGGGCTCGGCGAACGGGTCCTTCGTCCCGTGGAGGAACAGCATCGGGATCTCCAGCGCGTAGAGGTGCTCGTCGCGGACCCGGTCGGGCTTCCCGGGCGGATGGAGCGGGTAGCCGAGGAAGACGAGCGCCGCCGCCGGCATGCCGTCCGCGGCCGCCATCGACGCGATCCGTCCGCCATAGCTCTTGCCGCCGGCCAGCACCGGCGGGCCGCCGGCACGCTCGGTCGCGGCGTCGAACGCCGCACCGAACGCGGCGATCGCGTTCGCCGCCTGGTCGGGCGTCCGGCGGCCGGATTCCATGTACGGGAAGTTGAACCGGAGCGCGGCGATCCCTTCGCCCGGGAGCGCCTCGCAGAAGCCGACGATGAACGGGTGATCCATCCCCGCCCCGGCGCCGTGCCCGACGACGAGCGCGGGACCCTCCGCGGCGTGCCACGCGGCGCTCACGTCGCCGCGCGGCGTCGCGATCGTGAAGCGGTCTTCCGTCACCCCTCGCGACGCTCCCACAGCTGACGCGTGAGCTGGGCGTGTGCCGAGTGCTCACTCAGGTGCTCGGCCGCGTGCAGCAGCGCCCACGCACCCGTGACGACCTCCGCGTCGCCCGAGCTCGACCGCGTGTGCGACGTCCGCATCGTCCCCGGTTCGAACACGGCGTCTTCGAACAGCGACCGGCAATCCTCCGCGACGCCGTCGACGTGCGTCAGCAGTTCGGTCGCGTCACCGGCGACGGTTCGGAACTCTGCCGGGCGGTCGCGTTCCGGCAAGGGGGCGCCGAACGCCACGGCGAGCCACGACCGGGTACTGCCCATCGCGTGCGCCGCGAGCACGGCGATCGGGTTCGTGTCTTCGCCCGCCGGTCGCCAGTTCAGTCCCTCGGCGGGAAGCCCCTCGATCGCGCGGCGGAGGCCACCGAAAGAGTCCTCGAAGAGGTCGCGCGCTGCACTCACCGTCGGGTCGGCCATCAGCGGCAGTCTACGGACCGGTCGTCGTCCAACGCCCTCGATGCCATCATGGCGACGATGGAGGGACGGTTCTACCTGGGAACGTCGGGCTTCGCCTACGACGAGTGGCGCCACGGCGTGTTCTACCCCGAGGGCCTGAAGAAGGACGACATGCTCGACTACTACTCGTCGCAGCTGTCGTCGGTCGAGGTGAACTACACGTTCCGCCGCTTCCCGTCCGAGAAGACGATCGAGCGCTGGCGGGACCGCGCGCGTCCGGGCTTCGTCTTCACGCTGAAGGCGAACCAGCGGATCACGCACTGGAAGCGTCTGGATGACGTCGGCGACGACGTGCGCGACTTCGTGACGACCGGTCGGCTCCTCGCCGACCGCTTCGGGTGCGTCCTGTTCCAGTGCCCGCCGAGCCTCCACTACGACGCCGACCTCCTGGCGCGGTTCCTCGACACGCTCCCTCCGAGCGGTCCGTCGTACGCGATGGAGTTCCGGCACCCGTCGTGGATAGAGGCGCGCGACGCCCTCCGCGAGCGGAGCGTCGCGTGGTGCGTGGCGGAGACCGACGACAAGGATCCGAATCCGGAGGATCTGTCGTGGGAGCCCGTCGGATACCTGCGCCTGCGCAAGACCGAGTACACCGACGACGAGCTCGCGATATGGGCGGGTCGGATCGGTCCGGCGCTCGACTCGGGCGGCACGGTGTTCACGTACTTCAAACACGAAGACGAGGGCGCGAGCCCGAAGATGGCGAAGCGTCTGGAGGCGATGCTCAGCACCCGCGCGAACGAAGGCGCCCAGGCAGCGAGCTAGTTCGGTGCTGCACCGTCAATCTGGCGCCCGGCGAGACGTGAACGACCTCGGCGCCGTCGAACAGCGGCATCCAGGAGGTACGGAACCTCGAACGCGAGAGATGTCCCGTCCCCCTCTCGAGGGACATGCGATGTCCCCCGACCACATGTCATGGCATCACCTCCGGTCGCGGCGCCTTTTCGGCCGTCGGCGCGATAACGCCGACCGTCTGCGGGCCCCAGAGTTGGTCTCGTCGTAGGGCCCATGCCCCCCGGGCCCGCGTCGAGGGAGGACTCCCATCGCCGGTCCGAGTATCAGCCGGAAGCTTCGCCCCGGTGTCATCGTCGCGGCCTGCTCGTTGGTCGCCGCGGCGGTCGCCGGCTCGCTCGCCGCGATCCCTCCGCGCGGCGCCGACGTCTCCGTGATCGTCCGCGAGGCGGCCCCTTCGACGAGCACCGCCGAGGGGCTCGTCGCCGCCCTGGGCGGGCACGTGATGCGAGAGCTCCCCCTCGTCGGCGGCTTCGCGGCCGACGTCCCGGGCGATGGCCTCGCCCGGCTCACACAGGACCCGAGCGTCGCGGGCCTCTGGGCCGACGCCCACCTCCGGATGGCCTCCGCCGGGACGAACCAGTACGACACGTGGGAACCGAACCTCGCCTGGCGGAGGGCGATACGCCTGAACCAGGTGAGCGTCGACGGTTTCGGTGTCACCGTCGCCCTGCTCGACACCGGGGTCTCCCAGGTCGACGACCTCGGCCGGCGGGTGGACGCCCGGATCGACTTCACGCCGGGCGGCGCCGGCGAGGACCAGTACGGACACGGCACGCACCTGGCAGGCGTGATCGCGGGCAACGGTTCGGATTCCGGCGGCAAGTGGCGTGGCGTCGCGCCCGCCGCGCACCTCATCTCCATCAAGGTCGCCGGCGCCGACGGTTCGACCGACGTCTCCGTCGTCATCGCGGCCCTGCAATGGGTCGTGACCCACCGGGATCAGTACAACATCCGGGTCCTGAACGTCGCCTTCGGTACGGACGGTGACCAGCCCTACGCGCTCGATCCGCTCGATGCCGCCGTCGAACGCGCGTGGGCGGCCGGGATCACCGTGGTCGTCTCCGCCGGCAACCGCGGATCGGACGCCGGCACGATCAACAAGCCGGGCGACGATCCGTACGTGATCACGGTCGGGGCGGCCGACCTCAACGGCACCTCCGACCGCAGCGACGATCGCGTGGCGCCCTTCTCCAGCCGGGGGCCGACGCAGGACGGGTTCGAGAAGCCCGACCTCGTCGCGCCGGGTATCTCGATCGTGTCGACTCGGTCGGTCGGGAGCACGATCGATCAGGGACACCCCGACGCCGTGGTCGACGCGAACTACTTCAAGGGAACCGGGACGTCGCAGGCCGCGGCGGTCGTGTCCGGCGTCGCCGCGCTGATGTACGACGTGAACCCGTCGCTGAAGCCGAACCAGGTCAAGGGGATGCTCCTGTCGACCGCGTACAAGACCGCCGCCTACCGGGTGGGCGGGGGCGCCGGCCTCGTGGACGCGGAGGGAGCGGTGCTCGCCGCCGATGGGGGGACCACGAACCCGAACATGGGCCTCGTCCGCGGCCTCGGCATCGGGTCGTTGGAGTCGAGTCGCGGCAACGTGCACGTGATGGCCGACCTCGACGGCGACGGGACCCCCGAGCTGGTGCAGGGAGAGGTCGACGTCCTCGGCCAGCCGTGGGACTCCACGTCGTGGTCCTCGAACAGCTGGTCGTCCGACAGCTGGTCCTCGAACAGCTGGTCATCGCTGATCGCGGAGAACGACGGCTGGAGCAGCAACTCGTGGAGCTCGAACTCCTGGAGCGGGATGTGTTGGACGTCGAACTCCTGGACCTCGAACTCGTGGAGCTCGATCGCGTGGAGCTGAGGTGAGACGGGCATGATGCTTCCCCGCCGTGTGAAGATCCTCATCTCGGGGGCGAGCGTGCTCGCGATCGTCTGCGTCGCGCTGCGGGTGCCGGAGATCCGGGCGTGGAACGCCCAGGATCTCCTGGCCGCCGCGGCGATCGTCATCCTGACGATCGCCGCGGAGCGCTGCTCGATCCCTCTGCGCCGCGGGTCGGAAACGGTGAACTTCGCGCTGACGGACGGCGTGTGGGCGGGAGCGCTGCTCCTGGTGCGGCCGAGCGTCCTCACGATCGGCGTGCTCTTCGGCGTGGGGATCGGGCAAGCCTTGAACCGGTGGTCGCCCTACAAGATCGCCTACAACGTCTCGCAGTTCCTGATCAGCATCACGCTCGCCGAGGTCGCCTTCGCTGCGATGGCGACGAACCCGTCAGCGACCGAGCCCCGCACCTGGCTCGCCGTCCTCGGCGCGATGTACATCGCGTTCGCGTGTAACGCGTGCGCGATCACGCTCGTCGTCTCGATGGTCGAGGGCAGCCGGTTCCTCGAGGTGTTCCGCCTGCCGCTCGCGCTGAACGCGTTCCACTGGCTCGGCAACATGGCCCTCGGGATCCTGGGCGCCCTGCTGGTCGTCGAGGAGCCGATCGCGCTGGTGCTCCTCACGGTCCCGATCGGGCTCGCCTACATCACGTACCGGCGCTGGGCCGAGAGCATCGCCGAGCGCGACCAGATGCGGAACCTGTACGAAGCGGGGAGGGCACTGTCGGGGCCGCTCGCCGGATCGGAGGGGTTCGGAGACTTCCTCGGCTTGCTCGAGCGGCTCCTCCCCGCCGATCGGGTCGAGCTCGTCGTCGTCGACGGCGACCATGTGACGGTGCACGCGACGACCGGCGTCCACTCCTTCACGATGGACGAGAAGGGTCCGCACGCGCCCGAGGCGTTGGTGACCGTCCGGTCGGGCGTCGCCCCGCAGATCGCGATCGTGGGCGACGAGGAAGACGTTCGAGGTGTGGTCGCGGTCTACCGGTCGGAACCTCTGGGCACGAAGGAGCGGATGTTGCTCGACGGGCTCGCGAGCCAGGTCGCGATCCGGCTCCATGACCACCGTGTGTTCGGCGAGACGCTCGAGCGAGCGCGCCTTTCGGAGATCGTGATGCACACGTCCGACGGCGTCTTCGGGGTCGATCGGTTCGGCCGGATCACCGCGTGGAACCCCGCGATGCGTTCGATCGTGGGGTGGGACGAGGGCGAGGCGATCGGCGCGCGATGCGCGGATCTCCTGGGGTTCGACGACCTGGACGCGATCGCCGGCTCGGAGATCCCAAGGAGCGAGCCGCACGACGCGCTCGTCCGGACGAAGCGCGGCACGACCGTGAGCGTCCGCCTCCGCACGAGCGCGATCCGCGATCACGAGGGCGCACGCCGCTCGCACATCGTCGTGCTCCGGGAGGCGTCCGAGGAGACCCGGGCCGAGCAGCTGAAGCGGGACTTCGTCTCGATGGTCTCCCATGAGCTGCGGACACCGCTCACGCCGCTGACCGGCTTCCTTAAGAGCCTGCTCGAAGGGTCGGTCGAGGATTCGCCGGAAGCGAGACGCGAGTACTACGCGATCATGCTGCGACAGGCGCAGCGCCTGGAGCGGCTCGTCGGCGACATGCTCGACGCGTCCCAGATCGACGCGGGTGGACTCGTGATCGACCTCGAGCCGGTGTCCCTGACGCCGCTCATCCACCGTCTCGTCGCGGACTTCCGCGAGGAGCACGCCGACCGCGTCGTCAACCTCCGAGGCCTGGACGCGCGCGTCGACACCCTCGCCGACGCGTTCCGCGTCGAGCAGGTCGTGCTGAACCTGCTCACGAACGCCGACAAGTACACACCGGTCGACCTGCCGATCGACGTCTCGATCACCCGGCAGGAGCGAGCGGCCGTGATCTCCGTGCGTGACCGGGGCGAAGGCATCCCGCTCGAGCACCAGGCCAGGATCTTCGACCGATTCTTCCGGGTGAACGACGACGCGGGACACCGCCCGGGAACCGGGCTCGGTCTCTACATCGCTCGGTCGCTCGTGGAAGCGATGTCGGGGCGGATCTGGGTCGAGTCGGAGACGGGCGTCGGGTCGACGTTCTCGTTCACCCTGCCGATCGTGAACGTGCGGCTCCCCGACCGGGGCGACGCCGCGCACGCGCGGGCGGCCACGCATCGCCTCATGGCGGTCTGAGCCGCCGCGCTCGTTTCACGACTCCAGACGAGCGCGCAACGACGCATCGATCTCGGCCAAGAGGTCGGTGTCCACGATCTTCCGTCCCAGACCGTCGCGGACGTAGAAGGAGTCGACGACGCGTCCGTCGAACGTCGCCACCTTCGCCAGATGCACGTCGAGGTGCAGGTCCGCGAAGGTGCGGGTGATGTCGAAGAGCAGACCGATCCGGTCCGGCGCGCCGACCTCGATCACGGTCGAGAACTCCGAGACGTCGTTGTGGTCGCGGATCGTGACCGGCGCCGGGAGCCTCGGCGCGGCGTAGTACCGGCGCTTGTCGTCGACGCGACGCTCCAGCGAGATCGAGCCTTCGATCGTTCGCCGCAACGTCGCCCGGAACGCTCGCCAGCGGCGCTCGGTGATCTCCGGTTCGAACGCTCCCTCGACCTCGAAGACGTCGAGCGCGACGCCGTCGTCGGTGGTGAAGGCCTGCGCGGACAGGATCGATACCCCCTCCAACGCGAGCGCCCCGGCGATCCACGACAGCAGACCGGGCCGGTCGGCGGCCACGACGACGACCTCGTAGGTCTCGGTCCGCGATCCCGCCACCGCCGCCGTCCGCACCTCGTTCGCTCCGACCGGGGCGGCGATCAGGCGCGCATGGTCGGCGGCGCGGGCCGGATCGGTCGCGAGGAAGTAGCCGCGCGGCATCCGCAGTACGAACCGATCGACGTCGCGCTCGGGTTGGTCCCGGAGCAGCTCGCGCACGCGTTCGGTGCGGTCGGCGAGCTGCGCGGCGAGCTCCTCACCCATCTTGCCACGGTCGAAGATGCGCTGCACCTTCGCCACGAGCTCGCGGATCAGCGTGGCGCGCCAGGGGGTCCAGGCGGCCGGACCGGTCGCGTCCGCGTCGGCCTTCGCGAGCAGGTAGAGCGCCCCGAGCCGCGCGGGCGTGCCGACGCGCGCGGCGACGTCCAGGAGGAGATCCTCGTCCGAGAGGTCCCGCCGGGTCGCGGTGTCGGGCAGCAGCAGATGCTCGGCTACCATGAACACCACGAGGTCCGCGTCCGGCGCGCCGACGCCCATCGCCTCGACGGTCTCGCGCGCGATCGCGGCGCCGAGCTCCACGTGACCGCCGACGCCGACCTTACCGATGTCGTGGAGCAACGCCCCCAGGAGCAGCGCGTCCGAGCGGTCGACGTCCGCGATCGCGGCGGCCTCCACCGGATCGTCGGGGTCGCCCTGCGCGAGCATCTCGGCCAGCCGCCTCGCGGTCGTGACGAGGTGCGCGTCGACGGTCGACCGATGATAGGGATCGCGTTGGGGGCGGCACCGGACCGCCGACCAGGCTGGCAGGTACCGGCCCAGCAGACCGATCCGGTCCAACACGTCGAGCATCGCCGCGCCAGCGTCGCCCGCGCGGAGCAGTCGCAGGAAGGCGACGCGCGTCGCCCCGTCCCACCGAACGGGCTCCGGGACGTCGGCAGCCTCGACCGCGTCCAGCAGGGAGGGCGACGGGACCCGGCCCGCCTCGGCGGCCTCCGCGAGCGACGCCAGCACCGACGCTGCATCACGCGGCGGATAGGACGGCGGGGTGGCGTCACCGACGATCCGCTCCACCGCCAGCCAGGCGACGTGCTCGACGTCGCGCGCGTACAAGAAGATCGCTCGCATCAACGCGTCGGGCGCCGGGAGGTCGGGTTCGTCCACGAACCCGACCTCCCGCGCGACGTCCGGCTGGAGCTCCGCGATCAGCCGGGCGTCGCGCTTCCCCGTGAGTAGCTGGACGCCGCTCCGCACCCGGATCAGGAAGTCCTCGGCAGCGTCGGCCGCCTCGCGTTCGCGGGCACGGAGGACGCCTCCCATCGCGAGGTCCGCGCCGATCGCGGCCGACAACCACCCGAGCGACGCGACGTCCCGGAGCCCGCCGCTCCCCTCCTTCAGATCCGGCTCGAGCAGGTGTGCGCACGAGCCGTACCGGTCGCGCCGGACCTTCGCGGCCTCGCGGATCCGACGCGCGAACCCCGGAGCGTCGGACCGCGCGGCCGCTCGGACCGCTGCGAGCGCGCGATCGGCGAGCGATGCGTCGCCCGCCACCGGCCGCCCGTCGAGCATCGCCGTCCACGCATCGAGATGCTCCGCGGCGGCGGCCCTGCATGCCTCCGGCGTCCGGACGGCGTGGCCGACGACGAAGGCGGCGTCCCAGAGGGGGTACAGGAGCGCATCGGCCACCGAGGCCGCCGCCCGCTCGTCGTCGTGCACGATGAGGAGATCGACGTCCGACGCGGGCAGCTGCGCCCGTCGTCCGTACCCACCCGTCGCGACGAGGGCCACGCCTTCCGGAGCGCCGGCGTCCGAGAAGAGCGCGCGGATGCAGGCGTCGACGAGATCCGCGCGACGTTCGGCCACGGATCCTCCGTGATGGCCGAGCGCGTACGCGCGCTCGAGCGCCGAGAGCTCGTCGCGAAGGGTCTCCGCCGGGCCGGCCACCGTCACCCCGACAGGGCGTCGGGACCCATCTCTCCGGTTCGGATCCGCATCACGCGGTCGACGTCGCTCACCCAGAGCTTGCCGTCGCCGATCTTCCCGGTCCGTGCGGCCTTCGCGATCGCGTCGACGATGCCGTCGACGTCGTCGTCCTCCACCACGATCTCGACCTTCACCTTCGGCACGAAGTCGACCTGGTACTCGGCACCGCGATAGACCTCCGTGTGGCCGCGCTGACGGCCGAAGCCTTCGACGTCCGTCGTCGTGAGGCCGCCGACGCCGATCTCGCGGAGCGCGTCCTTCACGTCGTCGATGCGGTGTGGCTTCACGATCGCGGTCACGAGCTTCACGCGGGCGAGCTTACCCCCGCCGTCCGGCCGGGCGGGGCGAGCACGACCTCAGGATCCGGGCGGTCCCGCGCCGACGCTGCGGGACCGCCCGCGACCCCGAACAACCGCTTGCGGTACACGAGCCACACCACGATGAGCAGGTTCACGACGAGCGCGCTGATCCGGAACAGGGTCACGCGGTGGACGAGCTCGAAGATCTCGAACGGCATCAACCCGGCCGTCGCGATGACCGTGAGGTACTCGGCCCATCGCCGCTCGTGCCACAGGCCGATCGCCTCGACGAGCTCGAGCACGGCGTAGGCGAGGCTCGTCGCGATGAGCACGTCGAGCGCTCCGGTGCGAAGGTCGACGAGCCGCTGGAGCTCACGCACGAGGAAACCATGCGAGCCGCCCTGCGTGGAGTTGGCGGCGGCCTGGTTCAGCGCGTCGAGGAAGCGCTGCGCCGTATCGCGGAGCGGGCCGATGTTCAGCCGGAGCTCGAGCGCGACCGCGAAGACGGCCCCGAACAGCACGACGTGGACCAGCCGGTCGATCGCGATGATCCGGAGCACGATCGCCTCGCGCAGCTCCTCGCCGCGGCGCGGCAGCGGGATCCGTGCGAGCGGCGGCAGCGCGTGGGCCTTGGGCTCGATCGGCCGCGGCACGACGATCCACGAATCGCACCGGAGGCACCTCGCGAGCCGGCGACCGTCCGGGAGGTCGATCCCCACGCCCGCGTCCTCAGGCCGCAGCACCTCCACGGCGGCAGCCGGGAGGATGTGACCTCGTCTGGAGCACACGAGGAGCTCCGCGTGCCACCGCGGGTGCAGGATGTGATCCCACGTGCGACGGAGCCACGAGCTCACGCGCGAAGCCTAGACCGGGCGCGACCCCTCGATCGTCCCCCCGTCGGCGCTACTCGCCAACAGCCTTCTTGCGCGACGTCGTCTTCTTGGCGGCCGGCTTCTTCGCGGCCGGCTTCTTGGCCGCGGACTTCTTCGCGGACGTCTTCTTCGGCGCGGGCTCCTGCTTCTTGGCGGCGGCGACCGATGCCTTCAGCGCCTCCATGAGGTCGACGACCTTCGCGGTCGGCTCGGGCGCCACGACCTCGATCTCCTGCCCGTGGAGCTTGGCTTCCACGATCTCCAGGAGCCCCTCGCGGTACTCGTCCGAGAACTGCTCGGGCTCCCACTCGCCCGCGAGCGACTCGATCAGCTGCCGGGCCATGGCCATCTCCTGGTCGGTCACCTTGCCGCCGACGTCCACGCCGCCGAAATCGGCCTCGCGGAGCTCGTCCGGCCAGTACATCGTCTCCAGCACGAACGCGTCGTCCTTGAACCGCAGCGCGGCCAGGTGCTCCTTGTCGCGGAAGCTGACCTTGGCGATCCCGACACGGCCGTCCTCGCTCATCGCCTCGCGGAGCAGGGCGTACGCCTTGGCGCCGGTCTCCTCGGGGATCAGGTAGTAGCTCTTCTTGAACATCACCGGGTCGATGTCGTCGAGATCGACGAAGCGCTCGATGTCGATCGCACGGCTCGACTCGACGGGCACGGCGTCGAAGTCCTCGTCCGTCAGCACGACGTAGCGGTCCTTCTCGACCTCGTAGCCCTTGACGATGTGCTCGAAGGAGACCTCCTCGCCGTCCTTCTCGCACACGCGCTTGTAGCGGATCCGGCCGCCGTCTTCGTCGTGGAGCTGGTTGAACTTCAGGCCCTTCTCCTCGGTCGCCGGGTAGACGGAGACCGGGATCGTCACGAGGCCGAAGGAGATGGCCCCTTTCCACATGGCTCGTGGCATCGTCGCCTCCCTGGGATGGCCCGCACGCTGCGGGAACCGTCAGTCTAGTCGGGGACGCCGACACACCCCGGCCACTTCAGAGGCCGAGGTGGCCCAGGGTGTCGTTGATCGTGTCGCCGGCATCCTGGGCCGTCTGGTCGACGACGCCGGTCACCGGGGAGGCGACACCACCGGTCGTCTGATCCACCGTGTCCGTCACGCCGTCGACGGTTGAGGTGACGCTGTCGACGGTCGAGCTGACGCCGTCCGTGATACCGCCTCCGCCGCCGGTCGGACCCGAGGTCGGGGATACCGAGCCCGGGTCCGCGGACGGGTCCTGGCCGCTCGAACCACCCCCCGAACGTCCGCCCGTCGAGCGATAGGAGGTCGAGTCACCGTTCGATGAGCGCGATGCGGGGTCCGTCGGAGAGGTGCTCGAGGAAGTCGTTGGGCTCGGCGTCATCGACGCGCCAGGGACCACCGCGGCCGGTCCCGATGGCGGCGCGCTCATCGCGCCGGCCGTCTGGATGCCACTCGCGAGGCCGAAAGCGCCGACGATCGCCGCGCTCTTCAGCGCGATCGCGATCTGCTCTCCGGAACGCTCGAGCCATCCAAGGACGGGCACGACCGCGATCCAGGACGTAGCGCCGACCCTCCACCAGAGCCGACCGATCGAGATGTTGAGGAACATGCGGACGATGTCCGGATCGAACTGCGTTCCGGCGCATCGGGCCAGCTCACGCCTCGCCGCGGGCACCGTCATCGGCTTCTTGTACGCCCGTGCCGCTGTCATCACCTCGAATGAGTCGGCCACCGCGACGAGTCGCGCACCGAGCGAGATCTCCTCGGCGGCGAGGCCCGACGGATAGCCCGCACCGTCGAACCGCTCATGATGCTGTTCGATCGTGGTCGCCCACCGACCGAGCCATGGCAGGAGCGGCGCCGCGATCGCAGCTCCCTCGGCCGGGTGGGCGGCGAGGCGCTCCCACTCGGCGGGATCGGGTTTTCCGGGCTTGTTGAGGATCCGTCCGGGCACGTGCAGCTTGCCGATGTCGTGCAGCAGCGCCGCCCAACGGAGCCGATCGCGGTCGTCCTCGTCGAGGTGGAGTTCCGAGGCCAGCATGTCGGCATAGGCGCGGACGCGCTCGGAATGACCACGCGTCTTCCGATCGTGCGCGGAGAGCGCGGCGACGAGCTCGAGGATCTGGCGCGCCGCGGAGGCCGGATCGTCGTCCACGCCGCGGGCCTTCGCCGCGTCGATCCGTTCGTGGAGCCGGCGAACGTTGCCCGCCGTGCGCGCCATCGCGAACCGCGACGGGGCCTGGTCGGGGAAAGAGAGCGAGAGCTGCAGGAGCACCGCGAGCGGAAGGACGCGCCGGCCGAGACGTTCGAGCAGGAGCGCCACGAGCGTCCCGGCCCCGATCAGCCAGCCGATCCAGAGGATCCTGCTGGGACCGGCTGGCGCCGGTGTGGCACGGCCCAGCGCCCACACGACGGCGACCGCGGCCGTGGCCGGGACGAGCATCACGACGAGCCTGGTCGCAGCGCTCGCGATGGGGTGCGCCCGCCATCGGCCGGCAGATGAGCGCGTCGAACGGGTCGGGGGGATGCCGCTCACCTGGAAGGTATCGGCGGGATCCCTCGGCGATTGATCGCTGGCTACACGCCCGACGAACGCAGCCGCCGAAGGATCAGCCAGCCGATCGCGCCGATCAGGGCGACGTAGAAGACCGCGTAGCCGAGAGGGTGCCGCGCCGCGCCGCCCGACGCCGTCGCCGACGTTACGGCGACGCAGCAGATCGTCGAACCGCCGGGCCGGAACACGTGGAGGTTGGCGTCGGTCCCGCTCATGTAGACGGACCCGTCCGCGACGGTCACGAAGTCGTTCGCGGTGCCGTTGTCCGACGACATCGTCCACAGGGGCGGACACGCTCTGTCTTTCGACCCACACATGTCGTCGAAGGCGGCCGGCCGGTCCCCCTCCAACCCTTCGGTCCCGAGGAGGTAGACGACCCCGCCGGCGACGATCGGATCCGACTGTTGCCCTGAGAAGGTCCGCTCGGCCCGGCATCGACGCTGGCAGTCGGTCGGGAACACGACCGTCTGTCCGTGGAAGCCGGGATGGGCGGGGACGGCGAGTTGGGACTGCGCCGCGTACACGTGATCGGCGCCCACGGCGATCGACTGGAGGTACCCTCGGGTCCGACCGATCCATGACGGCGCACATGGGGACGCGTCGCACGTCGTGGGGAACGCGTAGACGGACGATCCCGAGGCCACGTAGAGGGTGGACCCGGCGACGACGAGGGGCGCGACGATCCTGGACGCGCGCGTGAAGGTGATCCACGCCTTCGGGATCCTCCCATCCGTCCGGGCGGTCCATATCGGCCGGCACCGATCCGGATGCGAGGGGCAGTCGATCGGGAAGGCCTCGACCGTTCCGTCCCGGGTGCCGACGTAGAGCCGATCGCCGGCGACCACCGGAGCGCCCCCCATGAAGCCCCCCGGGAGCGGCGCCGTCCACACGGGCCGACATGGATCGGGATAACTCGAGCAGGTCTCGTCGAAGGCGACGAGGTGCCCGTACGTCTCCGAGCCGTGGCAGCACTCGCTCGCTCCCACGAAGATGAACCCGCCTGCAAGGACCGGACTCGCGGTCGTGAGATCGCCGTCCGTCTGTCCGACCCAGTCGGGAGCGCACGGCGTCGCGTCGCACGACGTCGGATACGCGAGCATCTTCCCGTCGACGGTAGGTTGGTACACGCGGTCGCCATCGACGAGCGGAGACGCCCAGGCCGTGGGCGTGGGCGCGTCGATGCCGGCGTGTGCCGTCCAGATCGCGTCGCACCGATCGCCCGCACACGCGGTCGGGAACGCGGAGAGGGTTCCGTCGGCGGCCAGGACGTAGACGCGATCGTCCGCCACCACCGGCTGCGAGCCGGCCGAAACGGTCGCGCCCCACCACGCGAGGCCGAGTTGTCCGACGTTCCGTGACGTGATCGGCGCGGTCGGGACGTGGTCACGGCGATGGGCCACGGCCCCGACGAGCGCGGCGACGAGCGCGGCGACGAGCACGATCGCGACGCCGCCGTCGGCGAGCCGGCGGTTCCGCTCGCGCCGGAACCGTCGGCTGGTGAGTCGCTCGAACGCATCCTCTGGCGCGGGGAACGCCCGCTCCAGCACGTCCCGCTGCGGTGCCGTCACGCCTCCACCGCCTTCCGCATCCTCGATCGGCCCCGCGACGCGAGGGCGCGGACCGTCGCGGCGCCCATGCCGAGCATCTCGGCCGCCTCGTCCGAGCTGAACCCGCGCAGGTTCGTCAGGACGACGGCGGCTCGCTGCGCGGGGGTGAGCTCGCGCAGGCCCTGGATCACGGTCTCTCGAGCGTCGACGGCGTCGTACGCGTCCGTCGGCTCGAACAGCCCGACCGCCTTCCGCATCGCGACCTTCGCCCGGCGCAACCGCTTGCGGAACAGGTTCATGGCGGTCCGGTAGAGGTACCCCGCGGGGTTCTCGAGCGACGACACCCGATCCCATCGCTCCCAGACCCGCAGGAACGCCTCCTGCGTCAGCTCTTCGGCCTCTTGGCGGTTCCCGGTCGTCGCGCAGAGGGCGGAGTACAGCCGGGCGTGATGGTCGGCGAAGAACGCCTCGAAGGAGAGCGCCGGCCCGACCGTCGCCGACCCCTCGAGCACCTCCACGGGAACGTCCCGCGCCAGCTCCACGCCGCACCATGAACCCCTCACGACGCGAAGCGCAACACGACCCCCCGACTACCATCGATGCATGCCAACGCGGAAGCGCGGGACGGGCGGACGTGCCTTCACGGTCGAACTGCCGAGGCCGCTCGACGTCCGCAAGGGGGACCGCGACGCCTGGTGGGTCCCTCTGCCCGATCGCGAGCTCCGCGTCTCGAACCTCGACAAGGTGTTCTGGCCCGAGGAGGGCTACACGAAGGGCGACCTGATCGCGTACTACTTCAACGTCGCCGAGCTGATCCTCCCGCACCTCGAGCGCCGGCCGCTCACGATGAAACGGATGCCCGACGGGGTCGACGGGGAGGCCTTCTACGAGAAGACGGCGCCGACCCACACGCCCGAGTGGATCCATCGGTGCACCGTGCTCTCCGAGGACGCGAAGACGGGCCGGATCGACTACCTCACGGTCGACGACCTCCCCACCCTGCTGTTCGTCGCGAACCTCGGCGCGATCGAGATGCACCCGCTGCACTCGACGTGTGACGCCGTCGGACACCCCGACTACCTGTTCTTCGACCTCGATCCGTTCGAGCCCTACACATACGAGGACGTGTTGAACGTCGCCCGCCACGTGAACGTGCTGCTCGGTCAGCTCGGGATGACGGGGTACCCGAAGACGAGCGGGGCGACCGGCCTGCAGATCTACGTGCCGCTCGAGCACGGGATGTACACGTACGCGGAGGCCCGGGCGTTCGTCGGCGCGTGCGGGCGCCTGATCAAGGAGGCCGACCCCGACAAGGTGACGATGGCGTGGCGGGTGGCGGACCGGTCGGGGAAGATCTTCATCGACCACAACATGAACCGGCAGGGCGCGAACATCGCGTCCGCGTACTCCCTCCGCCCCGAGCCACGCGCTCCGGTGTCGACGCCGCTCACGTGGGACGAGGTCTCGGCCGGGGGCTTCGAGCCACAGGATTTCCGGATCGACAACGTCTGGCAGCGGTTCGCGGAGGTCGGCGACCTCTGGGCCAGCGTGACCGCCGGCCCGGGCGCCGACCTCCGCGCCGCGATCGCCGCGCTCGGCGTCGAGGTCGAGGAGGACGACACCACGCCCGGCCCGCTCCCCCGGACGGCGTCACCGTCGGTCGCAACCAAGACCTCGGACGAGATCGCGCTCGCATCGAAGGATCCCGCGCTGTTCGAATACGTGCGGCGACGGGAGTTCGGTCCCGGCGGGACCACGGAGCCGGCTCCGGGCGACAATGCGGGCGAGGGGAACTCCTTCGTGATCCACAAGCACCGGGCGACGCGGCTCCACTACGACGTGCGCCTCGAGCGCGACGGCGGGCTCCCGTCCTGGGCCGTCCCGAAGGGACTCCCGACGCAGAAGGGCGACAAACGGCTCGCCGTCCAGACGGAGGTGCACCCGCTCGAGTACGGGAAGTTCGAAGGGACGATCCCCGAGGGCCACTACGGTGCGGGAGAGGTTCGGATCTTCGACGACGGCTGGTTCGAGGCCGTCGAGTGGACGGACACGAAGGTGTCGTTCCGCCTCCACGGCCGGCGCTACCCGGGCCACGAGTTCCACTTCGTGAAGACCCGTACGGACTGGCTCGCGTTCCTCGCGTCGCATCAGACCGAGCCGTTGATCGCGTCGTCGCCCCGTCTGAGCCCGCTGCTGGCGGAGGCGACCGCCGAGGCGTTCGATGACCCCGGGTGGTGGATCGAACCGAAGATGGACGGCATCCGCTGCCCCGCGGAGATGTCGACCGGCGAGACCGTGCTCCGCTCGCGAACCGGGCGCGACGTGACGGCGCAGTACCCGGAGATCCACATGATCCATGAGCTCGTCGACCAGGTGAACGCGGTGGTCGACGGCGAGATCGTCGCCTTCGACGCCGACGGACGCATCTCCTTCGAGTCCCTCCAGCAGCGTATGAACCTGACGAACCCGCGACAGATCGAGCGCATGAAGACACAGATCCCCGTGACCTTCGTCGCGTTCGATCTGCTCTGGCTCGACGGTCGCGACACGACCGGCCTGGGCCTGGAGGAACGCCGCGAGCTGCTCACGTACGTCGTCGAGCAGGACGACCGGCTTCAGCTGACGGCGTACGTCGAGGGTGCGGGCCGATCGCTCGCCGACGCGGCGAGGCAGCAGGCGCTCGAGGGCGTCGTCGCGAAGCGGAAAGGTTCACCGTACGTGCCGGGCCGGCGGACCGACACGTGGAAGAAGATCAAGATCAAGGACACCCAGGACTGCGTGATCCTCGGCTACACACCGGGCCAGGGCGGCCGCGGGTCCACGTTCGGCGCCGTCCTCGTGGGGGCATACGCGGACGGCGAGCTCCGCTGGATCGGCCAGGCCGGGAGCGGGTTCACCGATCGCATGCTGGAGACGCTGATGGATCAGCTCCAGCCGCTGATCCGTTCGACGCCGGCGATCGACGACCCCGAGCTCGCTCGCGTCAAGGGGGCGGTCTTCGTCGAACCGACGGTCGTCTGCGAGATCGAGTACACGGAGATCACGAGGGGCACGAAGAAGATGCGCGCGCCGGTGTTCAAGGGCGTCCGCGACGACAAGCTGCCCGAGGACTGCGTGCTCGAGCCCGTCGCCCGAGCGACTCGGTAGGCTGCCGCGCGATGTGGGGCAGGATCGTCTTCGGGACCGACGGCTCGCCGGCGGCGACGCGCGCCGGCGAGGTGGCGGCCACGGTCGCCCGCGCGGCGTCGGCGAAGCTGATCGCGACGAGCGGGTACCGGTCGTCGTCCGCGGCCGCGGAGGAGCGCCTCGGCGAGGCGCTCGACGCGGCCGAGGCCGCCGGCGTCCGGCGGGCTCGGCTCGAGTCCGAGGCGGTCGCCGGCCGCGCCGGCGACGTCCTCGTCGCCGTCGCGGATGAGCAGGACGCCGGGCTCATCGTCGTCGCCCGGGGCGAGACGGGGCAGCTCTCGGACCTGTCTCGATGGCTCTCGCGCCACGCGCCGTGCGACCTGCTGATCGTGGCCTCCGGCGACCGCGACCCGCACGCCCCGTACGCGCGGATCGTGATCGCGAGCGACGGCTCCGCGACCGCCGACCGAGCCGCGCGCAAGGGCTTCGACCTCGCGCGAGAGATCCTCGCGAGCGTCACGCTCGTGTTCGTGGGCCACCCGAGGACCGGCGAGCTGGTGATGCAGGACACGATCGACGTGTACGGGCGCGGCATCGAGACAGAGGTCCGTCTGCTCGAGGGCGACCCCGGCCGGCAGATCCTGGCGGCGGCCGACGACGTCGACGCGGAGCTCGTCGTCATCGGGAACCGAGGCCTGCAGGGGGCGAAGGGCTTCCTGCTCGGCTCGGTGCCGGAGCAGGTGATCGACGGCACGCAGCGCGACGTGCTCCTGTGCCGCACGGTGATGCAGATCGCGTCGGAGCTCGGGCCCGGAGAGGGCGGGGTGATCGAGCGGCGCGGCGAGAAGATCGCGGTCTTCGTCGACGACGCCGGGACGCAGCACCTGCTGTCCGCGAGGTGCACCCACCTCGGGTGCACGGTGGGATGGAACGCGGCCGAGCGGACCTTCGACTGCCCGTGCCACGGATCACGGTTCTCGCCGATGGGCGAGGTCGTGAACGGTCCCGCCGCCCGCCCGCTGCCACCCGCGTAGTCCGCCCGACGGGCGCAGCGTCTAGTGCGGCTGGAAGATCATCAGGTACAGGATCGCGAGGAGCCCGATCCCGCCGATCGCGCTGAGCACGTGCGCGGTGGGCGCGTGCAGGATCTCGAGGAGCTCCTCGTCGGAGACCCGGGGGACGCCCGACGGCCGCATCTGGCACGCCTCCTTGACCCTCGCGAAGTACGGCCGGGCGATCGCCCCCATCAGCGCCGCGACGACGACGAGGATCGCGATCGCGGCCCAGATCCACCAGAGCGAGAAGGCGTGGACCTTCAGCCCGAGCAGGACGCCCGTCACCACGATCGCCGCGAGCGAGATGTACATCGGCAGGATCGTCTCGCCGGAGAGGGTCACGAGGTCGAGGACCCGCGCTCGGTCACGCTCCCGCCGGATCCGGTAGAGCACCGTGATCGAGGTGCCGTGCGT
>Ga0075423_10000918_pt1 | contig 24928 bp, 25 predicted proteins | sample SoiMethybrSBSTD2_FD_80114 | JGI IMG/M metagenome (GOLD analysis project Ga0075423, IMG submission 80114) | Bulk soil microbial communities from a Populus tree surrounding site in Tennessee, USA - Soil MetaG P. TD hybrid SBSTD2 | ecosystem: Environmental > Terrestrial > Soil > Tree plantation... | reverse complement strand
GAGCCTCGCGTCGTCGCCGAGGCCGTGCAGCCAACACCGGCTGTTCCTGAAAACGGTCCTGACCAACAGGGCGCACTCGGAAATGGCACAGGGCCCCAGACGGGGTCCGGGCCGGACACAGGGCCTGGCGGCGGGAACGACGGAGTGTTTGCCGTCGGCAACGGCGTCACGTCGCCGATCCCGATCAAGCGGGCCCAGCCTGCCTACACCGCGGATGCGATGCGCAGACGCTTACAGGGTGTTGTGGTGTTGAACTGCGTGGTTCGGACCGATGGCACCTGCTCGGACATTCGCGTCGTGCAATCACTCGACATGGTGTACGGCCTCGATCAACAAGCCGTCGCCTCGGCGCGTGAATGGCGATTCCGCCCCGGCACACGACTCGGTGAGCCGGTGCCGGTGCAGGTGACGCTGGAGATCGCGTTTTCGATCAGATAGGTCTCGGTTCGAGATTCGACGTTCGCGTGGTTCGGCGAACGTCGAACTTCGGATTTCGAACTTCGAACTATGCCTGCGGTGCGTCGCCTTCCTTGGCAACGCGCACTTTGAGCGGCACCGTGACTTCGCGGTGTAGCTTGAGCGGTACAGTGTGCTCGCCGATCGCCTTGATTGGCTCGGGCAGAATCAGCTTCCGTCGATCGATCTCGAAGCCCTTGTCCTTGAGGTAATCTGCGATGTCGACCGCCGTCACCGATCCGTACAGCTGATCGGTCTCTCCGACGCGGCGGGTGATGGTGATGTCGATCATGTTCAACCGGGCGGCGATGGCCTCAGCCTGCACCTTCTCGGCTGCCTCGCGCGCCTCGACGATCTTGCGCTCGCGCTCGACGTGTTTGCGATTGCCATCGGTCGCCGGCAGCGCCAGCTTGCGCGGCAGCAGAAAGTTGCGCGCGTAGCCGTCGGCCACCTTGACGATCTCGCCGCGCTTGCCGAGGTTGTCGACGTGTTCTCTGAGAATGACTTCCATTGCGATGTCCTCGTCGTCGCGGGGGCTGAAGCCCCCGCTCTACGAAACCTATTCCGTGGTGTACGGGATCAGCGCCAGCTGACGCGCGCGCATGATCGCGGTGCGCAGCTTCCGCTGATGCGGCGCGCATGTTCCCGAGATGCGACGCGGCAGCACCTTCGCGCGCTCGGGCACGAACGGCATCAGCAGCTTGACGTCTTTGTAGTTGATGTCGTCGATCTTGTCCGAACAGAACTTGCACACCTTGCGGCGGCGGAACATCGGACGACGCTGCTGATCCTTGCCCTGCTGCTGCGAGCCCGAGGACTTGCCCCTGCCGCCGCTCCCGCCTCCGCCGAAACTCTTGCGGCCGTTCATCGCATCTCCTCCGCGCCCATGTCGAATCGATCGTCGCGATCGTCATCGGGCTCACCGCGCTGTCCCTCGCCAGGCTGACGCTCGGCCGGAAGCCCACGCGCGAGCCTGCGGCGCCGCGAGGTTTCGGTCCGCTTCGCCTTGGTGCGCTCCACGACGCCCTGCTCTTCGTCCACTCGCACCGTGAGATGGCGGATGACCAGATCGGTCACACGCAGACGACGATCGATCTCTTTCATCAGATCGCCGTTGCCCTTGATCACCTCGAGGACGTAGGTGCCTTCCTTGTGGCGGCCGATTTCGTAGGCGAGCTTGCGACGGCCCCAGTTGTCGGTCTTCTCGATCTGGCCGCCCATGCGCTGGACGATGGCGTCGACCTGTGTGTGAAGGTCGGCCACCTGTTCGTCGGTCGCGTCCGGCGACACGACGTACACGAGTTCGTACGTTCTCTTCATTCCCTCTCCTTCCGGACAGAGTCCTTGTGGACAACGGCCACTCGCGTGGCAAGGAGTTAAGGCGGACGTTAATCCGCTTCGGACACCGCGACGTCCGGGTTGTACACGTTCATCACCGTGACGATGCCCTCCGCGGCGAACATCTCGGCGGCATCCGCCGCCCGGGTGATGAGCGATTCGACGTCGGCACGCTCGCCGGCATCGAATGTCGAGAGCACATGGTCGGCCAGATCTCTCCGGTCGTCTCCACGGCCCACTCCCAGCCGAAGCCGGGAGAATTCCTTGGTCCCAAGCCGCGCGATCACCGACTTGAGACCGTTGTGTCCGCCCGCCGATCCGTGTGCACGCGCTCGCAGCTTACCGAGCGGCAGCGCCGCCTCGTCGACGACAACGATGAGATCTCCGAGCGCGACATCGAAGTAGCGCGCGAGCGCCGCAATCACATCGCCGCTGTTGTTCATGAACGTCAGCGGCTTCGCGAGCATGACCGGCTCGACACCGAACTTCTTGGCGACCAGCGCGTCGGGCACTTGCGACGGCGCCGCCGCCCACGTCAGGCCATGCCGCCGCGCGATCTCGTCGACGACGGCGAAGCCCACGTTGTGGCGGGTCTCGCGGTACTCGCGTCCGGGGTTCCCGAGTCCAACAATGAGCTTCAAATCTGATCGCTGAATTCAGAGTGCAGATTGCTGATTGGAATGCTGAATTCCACTCTGCATCCTGCAATCCTCCTTCTTCACTTCTTGTCTTTCTTCTCTTCTTCGACCTTCTCTTCGGTCTTGCCCTTCTTGATGACCTCGGGCTCGGCCGGTGCCGCTGGGACCGCACCTGCAGCAGCCTCGGCGGTCGCAGCCACCGGCTCTTCCTCGGCCTTCGGCATGACGATGTGCACGAGCATCGTATCGGGTTCGCTGATCGCCTTCCATTTCGGATTCATTGGCAGATCGCGCACGCGGATCGCCTGATGCAGCATCAGCTCGGTGACGTCGATGTCGATCTGATCGGGAATATCGGTCGGCAGACACTCGACCTCGATCTCGCGGGTGACGAAGTCGAGCAGGCCGCCCTGCTGCTTCACGCCTACTGGCTCGCCCTTCACCTGCACAGGGACCGAGACCGTGATCGCCTTGTCCATCGCCAGCTCGTAGAAGTCGGCGTGGAGCAGATGGTGCGTCACTGGATCGAGCTGATACTCGCGCAGCATCACGCGCGTCTCGCTGCCATCGAGCTTCAGGTTGATCAGGGTGTTCGCGCCCGAGTCGGAGTGCAGGATGCGCATCACGGCCTTCGGATCGACGCTGACCGCCACGGCGTCCTTCGCCTTCCCGCTCTTGCCGGGCCCATAGAAGACGGCAGGAATCTTCCCGCTCGCGCGGAGCCGATTGGCCTCGTTTTTCCGTCGTCCTTCTCTTCGTACCGCTTCCAGTGTCGCGTCCATTCCTGCTTCCTCTTCCCTGAATCCTCGAACCTGGCCCAGCCCTGATTCCTGTTTCCCGATTCCTGATTCCTTACACGAACAGCGAAGAGACCGACGTCTCCTCGTGGATGTTGCGAATCGCTTGACCGAGCAGCCGCCCCACCGGCAGCACGACGACCTTGCGGCACTGCTGCGCCACCGGCGACAGCGGCACCGTGTTGGTGATAATCACCTGATCGATTTCCGAATCGTCGATGCGTTCGATAGCCGGCCCCGACAGCACGCCGTGCACCGCGCACGCGAGCACGCGCTGCGCGCCCGCTTCCTTCAGTCCCTGTGCCGCTTTCTGAATCGTTCCCGCGGTATCGATCATGTCGTCGAGCAGGATGCACGTACGACCCGAGACATCGCCGACCACGTTCATGACCTCCGCGGTGCCATCCTCCGATCGGCGTTTGTCGACGAGTGCGAGCTCGGCATCGAGGCGTTTCGCATACGCACGGGCGCGCTCGGCGCCGCCAACGTCCGGCGACACGATCGTGAGGTCCGGGAAGTCGAGGCGAGACAAGTATTCGATGATCACCGGCGCTGCGAACAGATGATCCACTGGAATATCGAAGAACCCCTGGATCTGCGGCTTGTGCAGATCCATGGTCAGCACCCGGTTGGTGCCCGCCGCGCTCAGCAGATTCGCGACCAGCTTCGCGGAGATCGGCACGCGAGGCTTGTCTTTGCGGTCCTGGCGTGCGTAGCCGTAGTACGGAATCACCGACGTGATCCGCGCCGCTGACGATCGACGGAACGCATCGATCATCACGCACAGCTCCATGAGGTGCTGATCGGCCGGGCTCGACGTCGGCTGCACGATGAAGACGTCCGCTCCGCGGATGTTCTCGTCGATCTGGAACGACGCTTCGCCGTCGGGGAACCGACGCAACCGCGCCTGCCCGAGAGAGATCCCCAGACTGCTGGCGATTTCTTTCGCCAGTTGCGGATGTGCGCTGCCGGTGAATACCTTCATGTCACCGAATCCCATCGACAGCAAGCCTTCCCCACTGAGTGGTCGTCTCATCGTCTCTCAGGGCAGTTCTGGTTGGGGCGGGAGGATTCGAACCTCCGAATACGGGATCCAAAGTCCCGCGCCTTACCGCTTGGCCACGCCCCAGCACGTGTTCCCGCCGCGCTGGCAGATCCGGGGGAAAACAGCCCCTCACTACCGGGACTGCCCAGTATCGCCTGCCCGGCTCCGCCGGGCTAGACATCTCCTAACGCCCCAGAAAAACCTGTCTCACTGGTTGCATCATCAGCGTTAGGAGATGTCTAGGAGCCGCTCCACCACGGTGGCGCAACTACTTAGTGTAATCGACGCTTCTCGTTTCGGGCAAGACGAAGCGGAGCCGGTTGGGACCGCTTGGCATACTCGCCCCGCCCGACCGATTCGGTCAACAGCACGCGCCATCCGGCGCCGGACAGATGCTGGACCGCCGTCATCGCCTCGCGCCGCTTTTGAAACAGCCCGAAGACGGTGGACCCGCTGCCCGACATCGACGCCGCCAGAGCTCCGGCCCGACGCAGCGCCACCTTCATCTGCTCGATTTCGGGGTAATGCTGGGCCACGGGCGCCTCGAGGTCGTTGATCATCTGCGCCGCGCGCGACGGCCACGGCCCCGGTACGTGCTGCGCTTCGCGGGCCATTCCGCCCCGCCCGCGCTCGCGTTCCGCGTCGTACCACTCGTACGCATCGGGCGATGACACGCCAAACCCCGGAACGAGCAGCACGATCCAATGCGGCGGCAAATCGGCAAGCGGGTAGACCTCGTCGCCGCGACCCAGGCCGAGCGCCGTGCCGCCGGACAGAAAGAAGGCCACGTCGGCGCCAAGTGTGGTCGCAACATCGACCAGCTGTGGAGGTCGCACCGGCACACGCCACATCCGCGCGAGACCGAGCAGCGCTGCCGCCGCGTCGGTGCTGCCTCCGCCCAGTCCACCCTGCAGCGGAATGCGCTTGTGCAGGCGCACGAGAACATCACGAACCGGACCCGATCGACGCAGCGCGCGCCACAGTGCGCTGGCCGCGCGCCACACGAGATTGGATTCGTCGAGCGGCACGCCCGCGGCGTCGCATTCGATGACAAACGGGCCGGGCCGCGGAATGCAGTCGATCGTGTCGTGCAGTGCGAGCGATTGAAAGACGGTGCGCAATTCGTGGAACCCGTCGGGGCGCATGCCGAGGACACGCAGGTCGAGATTGATCTTCGCGTGAGCCCGGACCGTGACTGGCCGTCCGGTGGCAGCGGTTGGCGACGCCGCTCGGCTCACCGACGGATCCGAATCTCGTAGAGGCGTGGCCACAGCTTTCCGGTGACGAACAGACGATTACCGCCGGCGTCGTAGGCGATGCCGTTCAACACGTCGTCGCCCTGTCGCGACGGTGAATGCAGCTTGGCCAGATCGAGCCACGCGATCACCTTCCCCGTCGACGGCGCGATGATCGCGATCCGATCGGTGAGCCACACGTTCGCGAAGACCTCGCCCTTGACGAACTCCAACTCATTCAACCGCTCGATCGCTTTGCCGCCATCTCTCACCGTCACGCGCCTGATCTCCCGCTGGGTGTTGGGTTCCAGGAAGCGCAGCGCGGACGTGCCGTCGCTCATGATCAGCTGGAGGTCATCGTGCGTGAGCCCCCAGCCTTCACCGGTGTAGGTGAACGTGCTCAGCGGCGCAAACGACGCGAGGTCGTAGACGAAACCGATGTTCGTCTCCCATGTGAGCTGGAGCAGCTTCCCTCCCCAGTCGGTGAGCCCCTCGGCGAAGTACTGCTTGTCCACGGCGCGAAGGTCGATCACCTCGCCGGTCTCGACGCGCACTTTGCGCAGCGATGACTGCCCCTTCAGTCCCGTGCTTTCGTAGAGAAACCCGTTGCGGAAGATCAGTCCCTGCGTGAACGCCTTCGGATCGTGCGCGTAGGTCTTGACGACGTCGTAGTCGAGGACGGGCGTTGTTCCGGGGGTGTCGGCCTTCTGCGCGCGCGGCGCGGCGATCACGATCGCCGCACACATGCACCACGCTGCGATTGTGGCGCGCATCATTGCCCTCTGAGCGGTCCGGCGTCCCGCAGCTGTTCGAGCGTGATCGCCCTCGCGTCCGGCGGCACATCGACCGGGAAGGCCGATGCGTCGAGATCGGTGTTCGCCTGCACCTGCGTGATGGTTGCGGTCAGATCGACGTTGACCGCCTGCGTGTTGGAGACGAGACGAACGGCGGGCGGAAACTGCTGGCCGTGCCAATCGGCATATTCGATCTGCCACCCGCTTCGGCGTGCGGCGCGAATTTCCCAGTCGCTCGTCCATCGCAGGAACAGCTCGGCACCGCCACCGATGGAAATCGACGCCCACCCCTTTTCGTGCAGGCGGCCGGACGTCGGCATCGGCGCGGAGACGACGCATCCGGTGATGATGGCCAGCACGTCAGCGGGCGCAAGCGTCACGCCGACGAGCGCCCCGAGAATCTGTTCGGGAGGTTGCCCCCGGAGGACCGCCGGCTCGCGCGGCAGCAGCAGCGTGGCTGCGCGATCGCGCGACGCGAGGATGAATGCCGGTGGACCGAAGGGCGCGACACCTTCGAGCCGCATCGCGTCGGGACGCACGAAGCCGGCGTGCACGCGTCCGCGAAGACGCTCCGCACCGGCGTGGCCAGCGAGCGAGAGCTCCGCGGTCAGCGTGCGGATACCTCGGCACGCAGCCGAGAGCTGGGCGTGAACGCTGGCGAAGTCTGGAAAGGGAGTGCCGCTATCGGTAGGAAGCGCGACGCGACGGGTCGAACAGCCAGAGAGAACCGTCATGCAAAAGGCAAAAGGCAGAATGCACAATGCAAAATGCCTGGCGCGCGATCGTGCACGCCGGCCGCCGGTCTCATTCAGGCATTTCATTTTGCATTTTGAATTTTGCCTTTTGCATTACTGATCTTTTTCTCGATCGCGGCCTTCTCGACGTCCTGACCGTCTCCGGCGAGCGCTTTGTTCCACGCCGCAATGGCCTCCGACCAGCGATTGCGTCTGGCCTGCAGGTCGCCGAGGTGATCCTGGATCTCGGAGTTGTCCGGCAGCTTCTGCGCGGCGGAGACGAGATACTTCTCGGCGTTCTCGAGATCGCCCTTGCGGAAATAGGCCCATCCGAGGCTGTCGAGATACGCGCCGTTGTCCGGTTCGGCTTCGAGCGCCTTCTGCACCAGACGCACGGCCTCGTCCAACTGATCACGCTCGCCGCGGCTCGCCAGCAGGTAGCCAAGGTAATTCATCGCGCTCGCGTTGTTCGGATCGGTACTCAGCAGCTGTCGTAGCGATTTCTCCGCATCAGCCGATCGCCCCGCATCGGCGTACGCATCCGCCAGCGTGAACAGCATGTTGATGTCTTTGGGGAACGTTTTCACGCCGGCTTCGAGTACGGAGAGCCCGGCCGAGCGGTCGCCCCCATCGAAGAGCGCGCGCCCCTGCAGGCGAGGGAATCGAGGATCGTCGGGATGCTGTTTGCGTGCGTCGCCGGCAAAACCAGCAGCCTTCGAGTAGTCCTTGCCTTCGAGCAGCACCGCGATGCGGCGCACCTTCAAGTCGCGGCTGTTCGGCTGAATCGCCAGCGCCAGGGTCAGCGTATCGGCCGCTTCTTTGAAGAGACCCGCGTCCTCCTGATACTGCGCCAGCGCCGAGGCGACCCGCGGCTCCTCTTCGAGGATCTCGTCGAGCGTATTGATCGCGCCTTTCAGATCCTTGCCGGCGGCAAACGCCTGCGCCAACGCGAGGCGGGCCTGCACCGAATTCGGGTTCTGCGCGATCACGCGAGTGAGTGCCTGCACCGCCTTATCCGCAGCGCCGCTGCGGATGTACAAGCGGCCCAATTGATACTGGAGGTTTGGATCGGCGGTCACGCCCGCACCGGTGACCGCGCGCTCGAGATACATGATCGCGTCGCGAAGCGCTTGCGCAATCTGTGCCGGAGGCGTCTTCTCGTTTGCGCCCTCGACCGCGGCCGCATTGAGGAGTCCCAGCACGCGATTGGCTTCGACGTTCGTTTCATCGAGCGCCAACGCCGCCTTCGCCGCCTTTTCCGCCTCTGCCCGCTCGTTGCGCCTCAGATGGAGCGACGCGATCTCGGCGCGAACTTCTGCGGATCGGGGATCGGCGGTCGCCGCCCGCTCGAGTGCGGCCAAGGCCCCCTTCGCGTCGCCGTCGGCTTCGAGACGCCGCGCTTGGAGGAACTCGAAATAGGAATCGGTCGATTGCGCGAGCGCCGGCTGCGCCAGCCCGACGAGCACTGCGACGACGGTCCAAGCCCAGGCACGCGTAAAGGACATTTGATGATGATCTTAGCGCAAAGCGGGGTGTTCGGGCGGTCTTGCGGCGCCCGCGTGATGCGGTGCCGGTGCTATAGTTTCTGGCCGGAGACGACATGCCCGTCGACGCCGAACTGCTCGAAATTCTCGCCTGTCCCAACTGCAAAACGCCGGTGAAGCTGGTGCACAACGGCACCGCGCTCAAATGCGACCAATGTCACCGCGTCTATCCGATCAAGGACGACATCCCGGTGATGCTGATAGACGAGGCCACGATCGAAAAGGAGTAAGTGCGCATCCTCCTGGTACGGCTGCGCCTCATCGGCGACGTCGTGTTCACTACGCCGCTGATTCGTGCCGTGCGGCGCCGCTACCCCGATGCGCAGATCACCTACGTCGTCGAACCGTCGGCGCTCCCGGTCGTTCAACACAATCCGCACATCACCGATCTCGTCGTGGCCCCGAAGAGTCGTGGTCTGCGACGGCTCCGCGACGATCTGCGATTGGGCCGAGCACTCCGGGCGCGCCGATTCGATCTCGCGATCGATCTGCACGGCGGTCCTCGCAGTGCCTGGCTCACCTGGGCGAGCGGCGCCACCACCAGAATCGGGTACTCGATCGCCGGCCGTTCCTGGATGTATACCCATGTCGTCCCGCGATCGCCCGATCTCGCCCCGCGCCACTCGGTGATGAGTCAATGGGACCTGCTGGCACCACTCGGCATCGAGGCAGCCACACCCGAATGCGATCCCGTCGAGATGGGCGAGGATCCGGCTGCCGCGGCCCGCGTCGACGACCGCCTCAGGGACGCGGGCCTGAGCTCGAATTCACCGCTTGTCGTGATGCACCTCTCAGCGGGAAACCCGTTCAGACGCTGGCCGGAAGAGGCGTTCTGTGAGGTCATCACGGCCCTGGCGGACGCCGACCCGAACCGCCGTATCATCCTCACGGCCGGACCCTCGGACGCCGATGTCGTCCGCCGCGTGATCCGGCAGGTCCACGGCCGTGTTCGGAATCCCGAGTCGGTTCCGCCGATGGAAGAGTGGAACCTGGCCGAACTCAGAGCGCTCATCGCCCGCGCCGCGGTGTACATTGGGGGCGATAGCGGACCGGTGCATGTGGCGTCAACCACGCGCACGCCGATCGTCGAGCTCCTGGGGCCGACACTCCCAGAGCGATCGCACCCGTGGCGCGATCCGCGTGTGCGGACCGCGCTGGTCGACGTCGGGGCGCTGCCGTGCCGGCCGTGCAATCAGCGGCGATGCGTGCCTGGTGATTTCCGGTGCCTCACCGGGATCACGCCCGATCGTGTGATTGCAGCGGCGGAGCAGATGATGAGATGACCACTACCGCGATGAGCATGAGCGGCGTGCACATGACGCCGTGGTTCGATCGCGTGACGCTCGGCCTGCTGCTGCTCTTTGTCGGCGCGGTGCAAGTGTCGATCGCCGCCGCCGAAGCAGTGCTCATGCTGCTGCTGTTGCTGTGGGCGACGATGCTCGTGAAGGACGGCGTGCGTCCAGCGGCGCCGCGATTCTTCTGGCCGCTGCTGGCCTATGCCGGCATGACGCTCATCTCGTCGGCGTTCTCGATGGATCCGCTCGAGAGCTTCTTCGACAGCCGTCAGCTGGTGTTGTTCCTCATCGTGCCGATGGTGTATGACCTGGCGCGCGGACCAAAAACCAAGATCGTCGCCGATGTCATCGTCACCGTCGGCGCGCTGGCCGCGGCGTGGGGCATCATCCAGTACACGCTGCTGCACTTCGACAGCCTTCGACTCCGTCCGCACGGCACCCTCGGCCACTACATGACCTACGCCGGCACGCTGATGTTGGTCATCGGGCTTGCCGCGGCTCGTCTCGTGTTCGCGACTCGCGATCGCAAGTGGCCGGCGCTGGTCATGCCGGCGCTGCTGGTCGCATTGACGGTGACGCTGACGCGCAGCGCGTGGGTCGGCGTGTCGGTTGGCGTTGGGCTGCTGTTCGTGCTGAAAGATCTCCGGCTCACAGCACTCATTCCGGTCGTGATTGCCATCGTGTTCGCGCTGGCGCCTGACAGCGTCACCAATCGCATCATGTCGCTCTCGGACCTGCGCGATCCGAGCAGCCGCGATCGGTTGGCGATGGTGCAGACCGGCGCCTCGATGATCCGCGATCACCCGCTCACCGGCGTTGGGCCCAACATGGTGCAGCGGTTGTACGCGCAGTACCGCGATCAGAACAGCGTGCAGAAGGTCAATCCCCACCTGCACAACGTGCCGCTGCAGATCGCGGCCGAGCGCGGATTACCCGCCCTTGCGGTGTGGATCGTGTTCGTCGTCATGTTGACCGCCGGCGTGTTCCGGCTGTTTCGGGCCGGTGGAGATCGCACGCTGCCGGCGGCAGCGCTGGCCGCTATCGGGGCGATGCTCGCCGCCGGCATCTTCGAGTACAACTTCGGCGACTCCGAGTTCCTGATGCTGTTCCTCGTCATCGTCACGCTTCCGTTCGCAGCCGTACGAGGCGACGAGCCCTCACATCAGCGCTAGATGCTGCTGCCGGCAGTTTCCCCCGACCGCATCCGTCGCATCTGCTCCGGCTTGAGCGGCGCGCACGTACTGGTGATCGGCGACGCGATGCTCGACACGTTCATCGTCGGGCGCGTGACACGGATCTCACCGGAAGCACCGGTACCGGTGGTCGCCTTCGATCACGAAATGCGTCGCATCGGCGGCGCTGCGAACGTGGCGCACAACATTGCGGCGCTCGGCGGCGAGGCGACACTCGTGGCGGTGACCGGAACCGACGACGCGGCGGCGTTCTTGCGCGAGGCGTGTCGAGAAGTCGGAATCACCGCGGCGCTCATCGGCGACGCCAGCCGTCGCACGACGACGAAGGTCCGCATCGTCACCGATCGCAATCAACAGGTGGCGCGCATCGACTACGAGTCGGACGCGGAGATCACCGGCGAGGTCGAACAGCGATTGATCGGCGACATCCGCAAGCACGCATCGCGCGCAAAGGCGATCATCATCTCGGATTATCTGAAAGGATCGATCACGCAGGCGGTGGCGCGGGCAGCCGTGACCGCAGCGGGATCGGACATTCCGGTGCTGGTCGACCCGAAGATCCCGCACATCGAGTACTACGCGGGCGCCGCAGTGATCACACCGAACCATCACGAGGCCGAAGTCGCGACGCACAGCCGCGTGCGCAACCACGAGGAAGCGCGTCAGGCGGCCCGCGTGTTCCGCGATCGCGCCGGGTGCCGCAGCGTCCTCATGACGCGCGGCGATCAGGGCATGTGGCTGCTGAGCGAGGACGGCGAAGGCTATCTGCCGTCAGCGGCGCGCGAGGTCGCTGATGTCACGGGTGCGGGCGATACGGTGATTGCGACGCTCGCGCTCGCGCTCGCCGCGGGTGCGTCGCTTGCCGAAGCGGCGCGCATTGCGAACGAAGCCGCGGGGATCGTTGTCGGCAAGTTCGGTGCCGCGACAGTGAGCGTGACGGAGTTACTGCGCGTCTTCGATTCGAGCGCCGTCTCGCAAGACGGTCCGTAGAGCGCAGGCTTCAGCCGGCGCGTGTCCGCGGAGGCTACAGCCTCCGCTCTACCTCAATCGCTTCAATGACGGAAGTGCCGCCGCCCCGTGAACACCATCGCGAGACCGTGGTCGTCGGCAGCGGCGATCACCTCTGCATCCTTCACCGATCCACCTGGTTGCACGACAGCGGTCGCACCCGCTGCAGCTACTGCGTCGAGACCATCGCGGAATGGGAAGAACGCATCCGACGCGGCGACCGATCCCTTCAGACGCTCGGCGCCCGCTTTCATGCGAGCGACGTTGACGGCATCGACTCGACTCATCTGACCGGCGCCGATCGCGAGCGTGCAGTCGGACGATGTGAAGAGGACCGTGTTCGATTTGACATGCGCGCAGACGCGCCATGCAAATCGAAGCGCGGTCCACTCCGCAGCCGTCGGTTGGCGCTTCGTGACGACGCGTAGATCGTCACTCGGCCAGCGATCACGCGCCTCATCGACGCGATCGGCGTCTTGCACGAGCAGCGCGCCGACGACGGAGCGCAGATCGCGCGCACTCTGTTCGTTGCTGCGGGAGCAGTCGGCCACCACGACACGCATCAGCGCCTTGCCCGCGAGGATCGCACGCGCCGCAGGTGACACAGCCGGAGCCAGCACCGCATCGAGCTTGGTCGATACCAGCGCGCGGGCAGTCTCCATGTCGATCGCGCGATTGAGCGCGACCACGGCGCCGAATGCCGACAGCGCATCGGCATCGCGGGCGCGCACGTAGGCATCGGCGGCCATCGAGCCCGTCGCCACGCCCGACGGGTTGGTGTGCTTGATCACCGCCGCAGCCGGCTCGTTGAACTCGAGGACGATGCGCGCGCCGGCGTCGAGATCGAGCAGATTGGTGTACGAGAGCTCTTTGCCCTGCAGCAATGTTGCCGCGCCCAATCCGATCGGAGGATCGGTGGCGTACCACGCGGCAGCCTGATGCGGGTTCTCGCCGTAACGCAGGTCGCCGACCTTGCGCCATGCTGTAGCGAGCGAATCGGGAAACACCAACGACGGCCCTCGTGCGAGCGTCGTCTCGTTCGCCTCGATCGTGCCGAGCGTCGCTGCGATCGCCGCATCGTACTGTCCGGTGTGGGCGAACGCCTTCCGCGCGAGCTCGAACCGAAACACGAGCGACGGCCCGCGATCGATCTCGCGCAACACCGTCGGATAGTCCGTCGGCGAGACCACGACCATCACGTGCGCAAAGTTCTTGGCTGCCGCACGCACCAGGCTGGGCCCGCCGATGTCGATCTCTTCGATGAGGCCCTCCACGGTGGTGGCTGAATTCGCCGCCGCCTTCATGAATGGATAGAGATTCACCACCACGAGATCGATGAGCGTGATGCCCTGACTCGCGGCCGCATCGAGATCGCCGGGGAGATCGCGTCTGGCGAGAATGCCGCCATGGATGAGTGGATGCAGCGTCTTGACGCGCCCGCCCATCATTTCGGGGAAGCCTGTGACCTGAGCGACCGGGATGACCGTCAGCCCAGCGCGCTCGAGCGCAGCGGCGGTTCCACCGGTCGACACGAGCTCAAACCCCCGATTGGCCAGCCCCCGGCCGAGCTCCTCGATCCCGGTTTTGTCAGAAACGCTGAGCAGCGCCCGTGGCATTTGGATCCGCGTGCATTTCGGAGCAATCCGGCCGATCCAGCCCGGCCACGGCTTGACACATCAGTAACACACGCATAGGATAAGCCTGCGTTTGAGGGGTGTTCCCCAAGCGCCGAAGTGAGGCCGCGTCAGCACTCGCGGTCTTTTTTTTGTGCCTCGAAGCTCATCAGCGGCTACCGAAGGCACGCGTTCAAGCACGGCCGCTGCACCAGCAGAGGACCCGTACAGCAAGTAGGAAGAAGAGCGATGCGCATCACAGGCAAGGTCAAGTGGTTCAACAACGCCAAGGGTTACGGATTCATCGAACGCGAGGGAGGCAGTGACGTGTTCGTGCATTACTCCGCGATCAGTGGCAATGGTTTCCGATCGCTGGAAGAGGGCCAGGCGGTAGAGTTCGAGATCGTCGACGGTCCAAAGGGTCCCCAAGCTGGCAACGTCACCAAACCCTGAACCACTCCAGACTTGCCCGGCGCCGCCCCCACGGCGCCGGGCGCTACGCCCGGTTCCCCCGCCGTTCTCTCGCGATCATCAGTCATCCGAGCCTTTCAATCCGCGCGCTGTGAATGTGACCTTGCCGTCCTTCACCGCGACGCGAAACGCGACTTCCGCTGTGCCCTTCTGCTTCATCGTCGAGACTTGCGTCTTGACCAGATCGGCAAACTTCTGAAACGGGATCGCATCCTGCCCCGCCTTGCGGCGTGCTTCGGTCAAGCTGGTATGCAGCTCCTGCAGCTTGTCCATCTCCTTGGTCGGATCCTTGAAGGTCGTGACGCTGACTACGCCGTCGTTCGCGGGTGTCTCTTTGGTCTTCTCGATCGACACGGGACGAGGCGGCGCGAACGGACCGGCGCGTCCCTCCTCGCGCGAGCGTAGGCCGCGATCCCACAAATCGACGAACGATGAGAATCGGCTCTGCAGCGTGTTGAACTTGAAGCGGTGACCGTAGTTGCTGATGTAGAGGCGATCGATCCGCTTGACCATGTTCTCGACCCGCTTGCGCGACTCCCACGGCGGACGCGGCAGGCGGCCGGCGAAGTACATGTTGTACTCGGCCTCGAGCTTCCTCAGTTCGACTTCGAGGCTTTGGAGTTCACGTTCGATATCGGCGGATTCGTCAGCCACGTCGATCTCATTGTGGCACGGACGCGGGAACGGAGGAGACGGAGGGGAACGGAGAATCGATCACACGGAGGAAACGGCGGATCTTTGTTTAATGATCTCCGTTCCCACCGTTTCCCCGTGTGATGTTTTCTCCGTTTCCTCCGTCTCCTCCGTTACCTAAAAGATCGTCGCGATCGATTTCGTCGCCAGATCCAGCACAGGCGCGGGCAGTATCCCCAGATAGAAAATCGCGATGATCGCTAACGACAATGCGGCCATGCCGACCGGCGTGATCGCCGACGGTACGTGCGCGGTGTCGCGGTCGGCCATGTACATCATCACCACCACACGCAAGTAGAAGAACACCGAGACGACGCTGGTGAGCACGCCGATGATGGCGAGCTTGTAGTAGCCGGCGCTGACGGCGGCGCTGAAGATGTACCACTTGCCGATGAACCCGGCGGTTGGCGGCAGTCCGCCGAGCGACAGCAGCGACACCGTCATCAGCGCGGCGAGCGCTGGATGCGAGTGCCAGAGTCCCGCGTAGTCGCGCAGGCTGTCGTTCGGACGATCCTTGGCGCCGAGCATCGCGATCACGCCGAACGCGGCGAGGTTGGTCACCGAGTAGACGAGCAGATAAAAGAGAATCGCCGCCTTCCCCACTTGATTGGCCGCCACGAGACCGACGAGCAGGTAGCCGCCATGCGCGATGCTCGAATACGCGAGCATCCGCTTCAGGCTGCTCTGCGCCACACCGACAACCGTACCAAGCACCATCGTCGCGATCGCGATCACGGCGACTACCGGCGCCCACTGCTCTTTGAACGGCTCGAATGTGGAGAGGAACACGCGCGCGAAAGCCGCAAACGCCGCCGCTTTGACGCCGGTCGACATGAACCCGGTGACGATCGACGGCGCGCCTTCATACGCATCGGGCGTCCACATGTGGAACGGGACCGCCGAGATCTTGAACGCGAAGCCGACGAGCAGGAGACCCAGCGCCACGAGGATCATCGGGTTCTGGCTCATCGACTGCGCCGATAGGAACGGCCCCACCGAGGCCAGCCGCGTGCTGCCGGTGATGCCGTACGTGAACGCGATGCCATAGAGGAAGAACGCGCTCGAGAAGGCACCGAGCAAGAAGTACTTGAAGGCGGCTTCGGTCCCGGCCAGGTTGTCGCGCCGGATACCCGTGAGCACGTACACCGCCAGCGACAGGATCTCGAGGGCGATGAAGATCACCAGCAGATCGGTGGCGGTGGCCATCATCATCATGCCGGCGATCGAGAACAGCACGAGCGCGTAGTACTCGCCCGCCGGCAGTCCATCGCGGTGGATCACCTGCGACGAGAACATCACGGTGAGCAGGCCGACGATGACGAGCACCAGCGAGACGAAGAGGCCGAAGTTGTCAGCAGCGATGACGTCGAAGGCGACGAGCTTGCGGTCCCACAAGAACACCGAAGAGAGTGCTGCGCCAGCCAACACGATCATGCCGAACCAGCCGATCGGCATCTGCTCGCCCTTGCGGCGGAACGCTTCGGCCGTCATCGCGGCCAATGCTCCAAGAATGACGCAGAGCATCGGGGCAATCGCGTCGATGTTAGTGCTCAGGAAACTCATCGCTCACGTTCCAGTCTGGCGGTGACCGGCTGCGTCACGTGAAGACGCTCGACGATCTTCTGCACGGACGATTCCATCGGCGAGAGGAACAGCGCCGGGAACACGCCCATGACGATCGCGATCGCGCACAGCGGCACGACACTCGCCCACTCGCGCGGCCGCAGATCTGGCAGCGTCGTGTTCTTCGGGTTCGTGACTTCGCCGAGATACACACGCTGGAACATCCACAGCATGTAGACCGCCGACAGGATCACGCCGAGACCGGCGCCGACGACGAAGCGCGGATCCCAGAGGAACGCGCCGAGCATCGTGAGGAACTCGCCGATGAATCCATTCAGCGCCGGCATGCCGATCGATGCCAGCGTGATGATGAGAAACGCTGCCGTCAGACGCGGCATCGCGTTCTTGAGACCACCGAACTCGGCGATGAGGCGCGTGTGCCGCCGATCGGAGAGCATGCCGACGAGCAGGAAGAGTCCACCCGTGCTCACACCGTGCGCCAGCATCTGATACACCGCGCCTTGCATGCCTTGCACGTTGGCGGCGCAGATGCCAAGCACCACGAAGCCAAGGTGGCTCACGGACGAATAGGCCACCAGCTTCTTCATGTCGGGCTGCACCATTGCCACCAGCGCGCCGTAGACGATGCCGATGACGGCCAGGCCGCCGATCCACGGCGCGAATGTGACCGCGGCGTTCGGGAACAACGGGAACGCGAATCGCACCAGACCGTAGGTGCCCATCTTCAGCAGCACGCCGGCCAGGATGATCGAGCCGGCCGTCGGCGCCTGCACATGCGCGTCGGGCAGCCAGGTATGGAACGGGAACAGCGGCACCTTGATCGCGAAGGCGATCGCGAACGCGAGGAACAACCACGTTTGCGTTTGCGGCGCGATCTGCAACCCGTACAGCTTCAGCAGGTCGAAGCTGTAGGTGCCGGCGCCAGGGCCGTCGCTGTACATGTAGGCGAGCGCGAGGATCGCGATCAGCATCAGCACGCTGCCGGCCATCGTGTAGAGCATGAACTTGACGGCGGCGTAGATGCGCTGGTCGTAGCCCCAGATCCCGATCAGGAAATACATCGGGATGAGCATCGCGTCCCAGAACACATAGAAGAGGAACAGATCGAGCGAGATGAACACGCCGATCATCGCCGCGTCGAGGGCGAGGATCAGGATCGAGAACTCCTTCACCTTGTGCTCGATGCCCTCCCACGACGACAGCAGCGCGATCGGCGTCAGAAACGCGGTGAGCACGACGAGCAGCAGGCTGATGCCATCGATGCCGACGTAGTAGTCGATCTCGAGCGTCGGCTGAATGTGGATCCAGTTCACGCGCTCGACGAACTGGAAGTCGCCGGAGGTGGGATCGAAGCGCGCCCACAGCATCAGCGTGACGGCGAAGCCGAGAATGGAGACGGCGAGCGCGAGCCAGCGAATGAGCCCGTTGCGGCGGCCGTCTGCGTTCGGAATCACCAGCAGCAGGACGGCGCCGGCCAGCGGCAGGACCCACGAGAGTGTCAACATGCTCGGCTCATCTCCACAGGTAGTAGCCGAGGATCACGACGACCCCGACGAACAGCGACCCCGCATACGTCCGCACCGAACCTGTCTGCAGCCGCCGCAGCGTCGACGCACTGGCGGAGACGATCGCGGCCACGCCGTTCACGGCACCGTCGACCAGCTTCACGTCGAAGCCGCGCCACAGCCCTTCGGTGGATGCGACCTTGATCGGCTGCACAACCGCGGCGTCGTAGAGCTCGTCGACGAAGTACTTGTTCAACAGCAGGCGATACAGACCGGGATACGCCTCGGCAAAGCGATCGGCAATGATGCGGCGCTTCACCCAGATGCGCCAGGCGATGAAGATGCCGAGCGCGGCGATGGCGGTCGACACGCCGATGAGCGTGAGCTCAGTGCTGGTGGCCGCCGCTTCAGCGCCCTCGGCCTCGCCCGCTGCTTCCGCGGCTTCTGCACCCGCGCGCGCCGGTGCCGCAAACGCCGGCTGCAGCCACGCATGCAACTCGTTGTGTCCGCCGAGCGCGTGCGGAACCCCGATCCACCCGGCGACTACCGATCCAATGGCCAGCACAATCAGCGCTACCGCCATCGGGGGCGGCGCGTCGTGCAAGTGCTCGTGCCCATGACCATGCCCTGGCGCCGCGTGTCCGTGAGTGTCGGCGGCCGCATGTCTCTCGCCGAAGAACGTCAAGAACACGAGCCGGAACATGTAGATCGCGGTCAGCAGCGCCGTGATCGCGCCGATCGTCCACAGGATCCAATGTCCCGCCATCCAGGTCTCGAAGAGGATCTCGTCCTTGCTGAAGAAGCCAGCCAGCGGTGGAATACCCGCGATCGCGATTGCGCCGATCAGGAACGTCCAGTAGGTGGTCGGCAGTGCTTTCCGCAGACCGCCCATGTTGCGGATGTCCTGCTCGCCGTGCAGCGCGTGAATCACCGCGCCCGATCCAAGGAACAGCAGCGCCTTGAAGAACGCGTGCGTGTAGAGATGGAAGATGCCGGCGCCAAACGCGCCCATGCCCATCGCCAGGAACATGTAACCAAGCTGCGAGACGGTCGAGTACGCCAGCACGCGCTTGATGTCGTTCTGCACCAGACCGATCGTGCCGGCCATCAACGCCGTGAGCGCGCCGATGATCGCCACCGTCAGCATCGTCGCCGGCGCGTGGCTGAAGAGCACGGCGTTGCGCCCGATCATGTACACGCCGGCCGTCACCATCGTCGCGGCGTGGATGAGAGCCGACACCGGCGTCGGACCTTCCATCGCATCGGGCAGCCACGTGTAGAGCGGAATCTGCGCCGACTTGCCGGTCGCACCGATGAAGAGCAGCAGCGTTGCCACCGACAGAATGCCGAAGCCGGTTTCTTTCGGCAGGCCCGATACCGCCGACGCGACCGCGCGGAAATCGAGGGTGTGGAACTGCGCGAAGATCGCGAACATGCCCAGCAGGAACGCGTAGTCGCCGATGCGGTTGACGATGAACGCTTTCTTGCCGGCATCATTCGCCGACTTCTTCCGATACCAGAACCCAATCAGCAGGTACGAGCAGAGACCGACGCCTTCCCACCCGACGAACAGCACTGGGAAGCTGGAGCCGAGCACCAGCACCAGCATGAACGCCGCGAACAGATTCAGATACGAGAAGTAGCGCGCGAACTCGCTGTCGACCTCGTCGTGCATGTACGCGGTCGAGTAGATGTGAATCAGCGAGCCGATGCCGGTGACGACCAGGATCATCACCGCCGAGAGCTGATCGAGCCGGAAGCCGAGATCGATCTTGAGGTCGCCCGATGCGATCCACGTGTAGATCACCTCGGGCGCCTGCGACGCGCGCGCGTCGGGCGCGAGCGCCGCGAGCTTCATCACGCTGATCACCGAGACGACGAACGACGCCAGCATCACCAGCGAGGCGAGGCCGCCCGAAATCGCTTTCGGCAGTCGACGGCCCATCGTCGCGTTGACGACGAAGCCGAGGAGCGGGAAGAGCGGGATGAGCGCTAGCACGTCACCATTTGAGAGTTGAAAAGGCGTCTGGGTTCAACGATTCCTTGTGCCGGAACAACGCGATCACCAAGGCGAGGCCAACGGCGGCTTCGGCGGCTGCCACCGTCATCACGAAGAACGTGATGATCTGTCCGTCGAGATCTCCTGCCGCGCGGCCAAAGGCGACGAACGAGAGATTCACGGCGTTGAGCATGATCTCGATCGACAGCAGGATCGTGATCAGGTTCCGGCGCATGAACACACCGGCAGTACCGATGGAGAACAGGATGGCCGAGAGCACGAGATAGTAGCTGAGGGGAATCACTGATCGCCTTCTCGCCGGGCCAACACCACGGCACCGACCATCGCCACGAGGATCAGGATCGACGTGGCCTCGAACGCGAACGTGTGGCGCGTGAACAGCGAGCGACCCAGCTCGGTCACCGAGCTCACCGTCGCCGCATCCGTCTTCGTCGCAACCGGAGCCTTGAGATCGGTCATCTTTCCGAGCGCCCACGCGAGCTGCACGATGAGGAGACCGGCGAGCAGCGTCCCCCACCGCGTGACGCCGGGCTGCCGTAGCGGGTGCGTGCGATCCCACTCAGCGGCATCCTCGCGCGGCGCGTTGAGCAGCATGACCACGAAGAGGAACAGCACCATGATGGCGCCGGCGTAGATGATGATCTGCGCGATGGCAACGAACGGCGCGTCGAGCAGGATGTAGAGGCCCGACAAGGCGCCGAACGACGCGATCAGCAGCATCACGCTGTACATCGGGTTGCGCTGCCCGATGACGAGCACGGACGCGCCGATCGCGAGTGCGGCGAACAGATAAAACGTGATCGTCTCAGGCATTGAAATACAGCACCGCCGCCGCCGTCAGAATGAGATTGATCACCGAGGCCGGGAACAACCACTTCCAGCCGAACGTCATGAGCTGGTCGTAGCGGTACCGAGGCACCGTCCACCGCATCCAGATGTAGGCGAACAGGATGAAGGCCACCTTTAGCAGGAAGCCCACCCAGCCGATTGAATCCGGGATCAACGGCGTGTGCCAGCCGCCGAGATACAGGTCGGTGGCGACCGCTGACATCGTCACCATGTTGATGTACTCGGCCTGCGGGAACATGGCGAAGCGCACCGAGCTGTATTCGGTGTTGAAGCCGGCAACGAGCTCCTGCTCCGCCTCGGGGAAATCGAACGGCGCTCGGTTGGTTTCGGCCACGCCGGCGATCACATAGATGAGGAATCCGACGGGCTGCAGAAAGAGATACCACTTGGGTACAAATCCCAGCCACGTCCCGGTCTGGCCATCCACCACTTCGCGGAGCGAGAGCGACCCCGCCAGCAGGATCACCGCCGCCAGCGACGTCGCATACGCGAGCTCGTAGCTGATCATCTGCGCCGACGCGCGCAGGCCGCCGAAGAGCGCGTACTTGCTGTTCGACGACCAACCCGCGAGCACGATGCCGTAGACGCCCATCGACGTCACGGCGAAGACGACCAGCACGCCGACGTTGACGTCGGTGATCCCGAGCTTGATCGGCTTGTCCAATAGACCGAACAACGTGGTTTCGGCGCCGAACGGGACGGTCGCAAACGCGACGAAGGCGGTGACGATCGCGAGCACGGGCGCCAGCGTGAAGAGCCACTTGTCCGCGCCCTTGGGCCGCAGCTCCTCCTTGAACAGGAGTTTGAGGATGTCTGCGAAGGGCTGCATGACGCCCCACGGTCCGACCAGGTATGGACCGTAGCGCTGCTGAATGAAGCCCATGATCTTGCGCTCGGCGAGCACGAGGATTGCCGACGCGATGATCAGCGCGTTGAACGTGACGAAGATCATCACGCCGATCGCCACCGGCCAGGCGTAGGCGGAGAGATTCATCAGTGCGCCATCGCCGGTTGTTTGGCGCGCCACTCGGCCGGCAGCGTGCACCGGCCCTCTTTCACATGCGCCTCGAACTCGTGCCTGAACAGATTCAGCGTCGTCAGCACCGGCGTCGCCGCCGCATCGCCGAACGCGCAGAGCGTCTTACCGACAATGTTGTTGGCGACGCCGAAGAGCAGGTCGATGTCCTTCATCTGCCCTTCACCAGCCTCGACGCGCATGAGCAGCTTGTACAGCCAGTCGCCGCCTTCACGGCACGGCGTGCACTTGCCGCACGACTCGTGTCGATAGAAGTGCAGCAGGTTCATCGCCAGCCACACCATGCACACCGAGTCGTCCATGACGATCAGACCGGCCGATCCGAGCAGCGAGCCGGCCTTCTGAACGTGATCGAAGCTCGCCGGTGTATCGAGATGCTGGTCGAGCAGGATCGGCACGGATGATCCACCAGGGATGATCGCTTTGAACTTGCGGCCATCGAGCATGCCCTGCGCGTACTGATCGCCGTAGATCAACTCGCGTAGCGTCGTGTGCATCGACGCCTCGTACACGCCAGGTCGCTTCACGTGGCCGCTGATGCAATAGAGCTTCGGTCCGCCGTTCTTCTCCGGACCGAGGCCCGCGAACCATTCGGGCCCGTTCAACACGATCAGCGGAACATTGCACAGCGTCTCGACGTTGTTCACCGCCGTCGGACACTGATAGAGACCGGCGACGGCGGGGAACGGCGGCTTGATGCGCGGTTGCGCGCGCTTGCCCTCGAGCGATTCGATGAGTGCGGTCTCTTCGCCTGCCTCGTATGCGCCGGCACCGCGATGCACATAGACGTCGCAGTCGAAGCCGCTGCCGTGAATGTTCTTGCCGAGATGCCCGGCCTTGTACGCCTCCTCGATCGCGCGCTCGAGGATCTCCTGCACGTGATAGAACTCGCCGCGGATGTAGATGTAAGCGACCTTGGCGCCGATGGCATAGCAGCCGATGGCGCACCCTTCGATCAGCAGATGCGGGTTGCGCTCCATCAGCACGTGATCTTTGAACGTGCCCGGCTCGCTTTCGTCGGCGTTGCAAGCGATGTACTTCGGCTTGGGCGTGTCCTTCAGCACGAACTGCCACTTGAGGCCGGTCGGAAAGCCCGCGCCGCCGCGCCCACGCAGCCCCGACGCCTTCACCTGCTCGATGATGTCGTTGGGCTTTTGTGAGAGCGCCTTGCGCAGCCCTTCGTAACCACGCGCCTTCGCCACATAGAAGTCGAGCGTGTACGACAGCCTCTCGCGAACGTGGTTGGTCAAGACGGGTTCAAAAGCCATGACGTCTACGAAGGAATCAGGAATCGGGAATCAGGAATCAGGACTGGGCTAGCGATCTGCCACAGATCAGGACTCAGACCTGAAGCCTCCAGAGGATCCAGTCCTGATACCTGGCCCAGCCCTGATTCCCGATTCCTGAATCCTGATTCCTTCATTTCTTCTCTACGTGAAGATGACATCCGGAGAAGGCTGCCCTTCCCCGCGTACGGATTTCGTCGACGAACTTCCCGCACTGCTCGGGCGCGAGGCGCTCGTGCCAGTCGTCGTTGACCATCACCACCGGCGCGCGATCGCAGGCGCCGAGGCATTCGACTTCGATCAACGTGAACATCCCGTCGGCGGTGGTCTGGCCCGGCTTGATCCCGAGCTTTGCCCCGAGCTCCTCCGTCACGCGCTCGGCGCCGAGCAGTGCGCACGAGAGCGTGCGGCAGACGTTCAACACGTACTTTCCGACCGGCTTCGTGTAGAACATCGTGTAGTACGACACGACGTCTTCCACGTCCGCCGCCGAACACCCGATCTGTTGCGCGACGTGCCGCATGCCGGCGCCGGTGATGTACCCCTGCTGCTGTTGCACCAGATACAACGCGTAGAGAATCGCCGACTTGCGCTGGTCGGCTGGATACTGCGCGGCGTTGTTGTCGAACTTCGCCTGATTCTCGGGCGTATAGGCGAACGGCTCACCGGCTTCGGCGAGTTTGCGCTCGGACCGGTGCCACCGGGCCGGCGCGTAATCCATCGGCGGATGAAAGCTCACCGGTCGCAGTCCCCCATCACGACGTCGGTGCTGCCGATCACGGCGACGACGTCCGCGATCAGGCCTTCTTTGACGATGTACGGCAGCGCCTGAATCGCCATGAACGAGGGCGCCCGCATCTTCACGCGCCACGGCCGATTCGTGCCGTCCGACACGATGTAGCACCCATGCTCGCCACGCGGCCCTTCAACCGGCACGTAGGCGTCGCCAGCCGGCACGGTGAATCCCTGCGAGTAGATCAGGAAGTGCTGAATGAGCGCTTCCATCTCCGAGTAGACCTTGTCCTTCGGCGGCGGCACCACGCGTGTGTCGCCGCACGCCCAATCGCCGGTCGGCGAAATGCGCGCCAGCGCCTGTTTGCAGATGTTGACGCTCTGCCGCATCTCGGCGATGCGCACACGATAGCGTGCGTAGACGTCGCCTTCGGTCGCCGTTGGGACGGTGAAGTCATACGTCTCGTAGCCGCAGTAGGGAAAGTACTTGCGCACGTCGTAGTCGGATCCCGATGCGCGCGCGATCGGTCCGAGCAGCCCCCAGTCGTAGGTCTCTTCGAGCGTGAGCACGCCGACATTCTGGGTGCGGCGGCGATAGACGTCGTTCTTCGTCAGCAGCCCTTCGAACTCGTCGATCTTGGTCGGGAAGCGCTCGAGAAACGCGTTCACCGTTTCGTGGAAGCCACGCGGCAGATCCTCGCGCAACCCGCCGATGCGGATGTAGCTCGGGAAGAAGCGGAACCCCGCGATGAGCTCGTTGATGTTCATCAACAGCTCGCGCTCGCGGACGCAGTAGAACAGCATCGATACCGCGCCGACTTCGAGGCCGTGCGTGCCGAGCCAGATCAGATGACTGGAAATGCGCTGCAGCTCGGCGATCAACACGCGGATGTCTTTCACACGCTGCGGCATCTCGAGACCGAGCAGCTGCTCGACGCTCAGCGAGTACGCCAGGCTGTTCGACTGCGCGCCCAGGTAATCCATGCGCTCGACGAGCGGGATCACCTGCTGCCACTTCTTCTGCTCGGCGGTCTTCTCGATGCCGGTGTGCAGGTAGCCGAT
>Ga0075423_10000912_pt1 | contig 24961 bp, 26 predicted proteins | sample SoiMethybrSBSTD2_FD_80114 | JGI IMG/M metagenome (GOLD analysis project Ga0075423, IMG submission 80114) | Bulk soil microbial communities from a Populus tree surrounding site in Tennessee, USA - Soil MetaG P. TD hybrid SBSTD2 | ecosystem: Environmental > Terrestrial > Soil > Tree plantation... | reverse complement strand
TCAGCTCCAGCGCCTTGCGCGGGTCCGTGGTGGAGATGAAGCGCCTGTAGCCCGCGCTGTCCAGATAGGCCTGGATGAGGTCGATCACCACCTCTTCGTCGTCGACCATCATCACCAGCGCCTCCCCCGCCATGGCGACCGCGAGGTTCTGGGTCTGGGAGAGGGCCATCTTCGGTTCAACGGGCTGGTTCATGTTCATTCCTTTCCTGTGCGGCGCGTCTCACGCGGCGGCCGTTTCGTCCTCCGGTGCGACCACGCGCCCGGCGAGCGAGCGCGCCTCGGCGAAAAGGCGCGCCGCCTGGTCCAGGTCGCCGCCCTTCGCCGCCTGCTCGAGCTGCAACGCAGGCGGGACAAACGCGTCGTATCCCATGCTGCCCGCCGAGCCTTTGAGCCAGTGCGCGAACGCGGCGATCGCCGCCGCGTCGCGCGAGCGAACTGCCGCCTCGCCCTCCGAGAAGCGCTCGGGCAGCCTGGCGACGAACTTGCGCAGCGTGGCCTTGAGGCGTTGCTCGCCCGCGAGACGCGACCTGACCGGGCCGCGCAACACGGCAAAAGTCGTCTGCGACACTGCCGTTTGAGCGGCAGCCGGCAGCGCCGCCTCGCCCTCGAGCCGCTCGCCGCCGAGGAGCCGCGCCATGGTGCGCACCAGCGCGTCGATGTCGAGCGGCTTGCTCATGTAGACGTCGCAGCCCGACTCCAGGACCTTCTGCTCCGAGCCCGCCATCGCGTTCGCGGTCAGCGCGATGATCGGCGTGGTCACGCCCTTCGCGCGCAGCTCGCGCGCCGCGCCGTAGCCGTCGAGCAGCGGCATCTGCATGTCCATGAGGACGACGTCGTACCCGCCCTTCAGCACCATGTCGACCGCCATGCGGCCGTTCTCGGCCTGCTCGACCCACAGGCCGTGCTCGGAGAGCACGAGGGTGACGAGCTCGCGGTTCTCGGCGCCGTCGTCCGCCACGAGGACCCGTGCCGCGGGCAGCCTCCAGCGCTCCCTCGAAGAGGGCGCCTGCGCGTGCTGCTCGAAAATCTGGTCGGGCCGCAGCGTCGGCACGCCCTCCAGGGGACCGGTCTCGAACGTCACGGTAAAGGTGCTGCCCTTGCCGGGCTCGCTCGCCACGGCGACGTCGCCGCCCAGCGCGCGCGCCAGGTTGCGGCTGATGGCGAGGCCGAGGCCGGTGCCGCCGTAGCGGCGCGCGATCGAGCTGTCGGCCTGCACGAACGCCTCGAACAGCGCGCCGATCCTCTCCGGCGCGATGCCGATGCCGCTGTCGACGATGTCGATCGCGTAGCGCGGGGGCTCGGCCGCCACGATCCGCGCGACGATCCGCACGCCGCCCTTCTCCGTGAACTTGATGGCGTTGCCGATGAGGTTGAGCAGGATCTGGCGCAGCCGCCCCGGGTCCGACTGTACGCTCTGCGGCAGCGGTCCCGCGGCGGAAAAGGCAAGCTCGATCCCCTTCTCACGCGCCTTCGCTTCAAGCTCGAGCAGCGCTTGGCTCACGATCGCGTGCGGCGCGCACGGGATGCGCTCCACCTCGAGCCGGCCGGCCTCGACCTTGGAGAGGTCGAGGATGTCGTTGATCAGGGCGAGCAGGTGCCTGCCGCTCGCGTGGATGGTGTTCAGGTATTTCGTCGACTCGCGCTCGCTCTTGCCGAAGCCGCGACGCAGGAGCTCGGTGAACCCGAGGATGGCGTTCATCGGCGTGCGGATCTCGTGGCTCATGTTGGCGAGGAACTCGCTCTTCGCCCGGTTGGCCGCCTCGGCCTCGTCGCGCGCCATCTTGAGCTCGACCTCCTTCTTCTCGAGCTCGGTGATGTCCTCGAGGCTGACCAGCACGCCGCCCGGCTTCGCTCCCGCGCCGAGCACCGGGGAGCAGTTGACGAGGAAGGTGCGCACCGCGCCGGCGGCGGAGCGCAGACGCACGAGCGCATTGCGCTGCACCCGACCTTCCTCCAACGCCGCGCGCCACGGCAGCTCCACGCCCGTGGCCGGCGTGGACTGCATGGAGAGCCAGCCGATGCTGCGCGCATCGGTCCCCGTGAGCGCCTCGGCCGGCCGGCCGAGGATCTGCGCGATCGCCTGGTTGGCGAGCACGACGTGCTGATTGCGGTCCAGCACCAGCAGGCCCTCGGTCAGCGTGTCGAGCGCCGCGCGCACCCGGCCCGGAATGGCGCGCGACGGATCGAGATGCCGCAGCACGCGCCGCAGATAGAGGTCGAACGCGACGACGCAGAGCAGGAACAGGAACATGCCCAGCACGAAGCCGGGAAACTCGAGCACCCCTCGCCAGCCATGCGCGACCATCGGCCGGAAGCGCATCTCGAGCTGCCCCCAGCGGTGCTGTCCGCTCCAGAGCGGGACCTGGATCTGGCTGTCGTTCGCCGAGCCCGCCTCGAGCGGCACCCAGTCGGAATGCTCGCCCGCCGCCGCGACCAGGTCGCCGCGCGCGTCGCGCACCGCCACCGAGAGGAGCTCGGCATTGCGCTCGACGAGAAAGCGCAGCACCGACTCGAGGCGCTTGCGCTCGTTCGCCGTGATGAGCGCCGTGCTCGTGACGGCGACGCTCTCGGCGAGCGCGACGCGCCCCTCGCGCACCGCGCCGAGCCGATCGGGCAGCAGCCCGGCGAAGACCGCGACCAGCAGAGCGGTCGTCACGATGGATGCGAGCCCGAGCGCGACGTGGGTGCGTGCGGGGAGCGAGATCATGCTTTCTCCGGTGTCACCGGGAACGGCAGGTTCGCATCCTCGAACGACACGAAGGCGTCCTGGTCCTCTTCGGCATCGTCTTCGTCATCGACGCGCGAGAGCACCGGCAGCGGGTCGATCAGGCGCCATGCGGGCAGGCTCGACAACAGGCTCGCGAGCAACGCGCCGCCGCGCAGCAGCCACAGCACGTAGCCGACGGTGAGGCCGAAGCTGCCCACGGCGATCGAGCCCGACACCCAGTGGTGGAGGTCGGCCTGCTCGCCCAGGTCGTCGCGCATGCGATCGAGGTCGCCCGCCAGCCCGGCCGCTCTGGACCCGCTGCCACCCGCGCGGTCGGAAACCGGCAAGGAACCGAACAATTGGAACTCGAACTGCTTCTCATCCGAGGCCGCTACGCTTCCCGGCGATCCGACAGCCGGCGCGGCCGCAGGGGTGAAATTGGTGAGCCGCTGCGCGGTCGCGAATACGGATCCGAGAGGCTGCGCCGAAACCGTCTGGAAGCGGAAGCCTTCGTCCGCGTCGATGCGCGTGCCGACGACGTCGTTGGACGCGAGCAGCAGCCGCGCGCTCGCCGCGGCTGGTGCGGTTTGCTCAGTCAGGGCCGGCGTATTCGCGTTCGTAGCCGCGGGGGCGACCGGCGTCGGCGGCTGCGACTGCACCTTGGCGGGCGGCGCCGGCACCGCCACCGGGCCGACCAACGGCCCGACAGAGCCCGCCGAAACCACGTTGATCGTCATCGTGCGCGCTACGGTATCGGTGTCCGTGCCGCCGTTCGCCGTCCCGCCGCTGTCCTGCACGCGGAACGTGAAGCTGGCATAAGGCATGCCGCTCGCTCCCAGGATTGGCGTGTATCGCACCATGCCCGCAGCGATGTCGCCGGCGGATACCGTCTGCCCGGCCGCAACCGGCGCACCGTTGTCGGTGATCAGGCCGCCGGGCGGCACGGTGCTGATCACGACGCCGGCGAACGCATTGCCATCGCTGTCGCTGAAGCCGAAATCGGCGGCCGAGAAAGCGTAGGTTCCGTCCTGTTGCATGACGACGGCGTTATTCGTCCCGGTGGGCGCATCGTTCACCGCCGTGACGTTCAGCGTCATCGTGCGCGCGATCGGGTCGAGGTCCGTCCCGCCGTTCGCCGTGCCGCCGTCGTCCTGCACCTGGAAAGAAAAGCTGGCGTAGCCGGCGCCGTTGACGTTAGGCTCCGGCGTGAAGCGCAGCAGGCCCGCGGCGATGTCCGCTGCCGAAATGAGCTGGCCCGCGCTCACCGCTACGCCGTTGTCGGTCAGTGCTCCGGAGGCAGGGACCGCGGCGATCCTGACCGCAGTGAAGGCATTGCCGTCCGCGTCGCTGAACCCGAAATCCGTCGCCGTAAACACGTGGGCGCCGTCCTCGATCACCGTCATCGTGTTGCTCGCTCCCGAGGGCGCGTCGTTCACCGCTGCGACGTTGACGCTCATCGTGCGCGCGATCGGGTCGAGGTCTGCCCCGCCGTTCGCCGTGCCGCCGTCGTCCTGCACCTGGAAAGAAAAGCTGGCGTAGCCGGCGCCGTTGGCGTTAGCTGTAGGCGTGAAACGCAGCAGGCCCGCGACGATGTCCGCCGCCGAGACCACCTGACCTGCGGAGACGGCCACGCCGTTGTTCGTCAGCGCGCCGGCATTAGGCAGCGCGGCGATCTTCAGCCCGGCCAGCGCATTGCCGTCCGCATCAGTGAACCCGAAATCCGCGGCCGCGAAGACATAGGCGCTGTCCTCCAGCACCGTCACGGTGTTATTCGCACCGGCAGGGGCATCGTTCACCGCCGTGACGTTGACCGTCATCGTGCGAGCGACCGGGTCGAGGTCCACACCGCCCGCCGCCGTGCCGCCGTCGTCCTGAACCTGGAAGCTGAAGCTCGCATAAGCGGCGCCGCTCGCACCGGCCGCCGGCGTGAAGCGGAGCAGGCCGGCAGCGATGTCGGCCGCAGACACGGATTGGCCTGCGGTCACAACCGCGCCGTTATTGGTGAGCGTTCCGGAAGCAGGCAGCGCTGCGATCTTGACGGCGGCGAACGCATTGTCGTCCGTATCGCTGAAGCCGAAATCGCCTGCGGCGAAGGCGTACGCCGTGTCCTCCGCGGTCGTCACGGTGTGATTGGCGGCCGCGGGCGCATCGTTTACCGAGGTGACGTTGACGGTCATGGTGCGCGCGATCGGATCGAGGGCCACGCCGCCGTTCGCCATGCCGCCGTCGTCCTGCACCTGGAAGGTAAAGCTCGCGTAGCCCGCGCCGTTGGCGTTGGATGCGGGCGTGAAGCGCAGCAGGCCCGCCGCGATGTCCGCCGCCGACACCGACTGCCCGGAAGTCACGGCGACGCCGTTGTCGGTCAACGCTCCGGAAACAGGCAGCGAAGCGATGTCGACCGACGTGAGCACACCGCCGTCTATGTCGGTGAACCCGAAGTCGGCCGCGGTAAAGACGTAGGCTGTGTCTTCGAGGGTCGTCACCGTGTTGTCCGCGCCCGCAGGCGCGTCGTTCACCGGGGTGACATCCACCGTCATCGTGCGCACCGCCGGATCGAAATCCACGCCGCCGTTCGCCGTGCCGCCGTTGTCGCGCACCTGGAACTTGAAGGCGGCGTAGCCGGCGCCGTTGGCGTCGGGCGCCGGAGTAAAGCGCAGCAAGCCCGCGGCGATATCCGCCGCCGACACCGATTGGCCCAACGAGACTGCGACGCCGTTGTCTGTCAGCACGCCGGCTGTAGGCAGCGACGCGATACGAACCGCAAGCAAAGAGTTGCCGTCGGGGTCGCTGAATCCGAAGTCGGTCGTAGCGAAAACGTAGGCGGTATCTTCGAGCGCGGTAACGCTGACGTTCTTGGCTATCGGAGCATCGTTGACCGGGGTGACGTTCACCGTCATCGTGCGCGCGACCGGATCGAGGTTCACTCCGCCCGCCGCCGTGCCGCCGTCGTCCTGCACCTGGAAGCTGAAGCTCGCATAACCGACGCCGTTGGCGTTGGGTGCCGCTATGAAGCTCAGGTGACCCGCGGCGATATCCGCCGCCGAGACGATCTGCCCCGCAGAGACCGCGACGCCGTTGTCGGTCAGCGTGCCCGCACCCGGCAGCGCCGCGATCTTGACCCCAGCGAACGCATTGCCGTCGCTATCGCTGAAACCGAAGTCCGCGGCGCCGAAGACATATGCCGTGTCCTCCAGCGTGGTTACGGTGTTGCTCGCACCGGCGGGCGCGTCGTTCACGGCCGTGACGAAGATGCTGGTGCTGGCAGTCGAGGCGCTGAACGCGGTCGTGCCGCCCGAGAGCGGCGTGGCGTACGCGACCTCGACGTTGTCGACGTGGAAGCTCCCGCCGAGCAGCGTGCCGCTCATCTGGAAGCGAACGCGTGTGTCCGATGCCAGGTACGCGCCGAGATCGGCCGCATAGGTCCCGGAACCGGTGTTGGTACCGCTGGAGAAGGTGGCGAGCGTGCTGTAGGTGGCGCCGCCGTCGTTCGAGGCCTGGAGGGAAACGCTGCCGAGCAGTCCGAGCTGGTTGTCGTAGGAGAAGGAAAGGCTCGCGCCCGACGCGCCGCTGAGGTCGACCTCGCGGTAGACCGACTCGGTGCCGATGAAGGTGGAGAGGACGAGCTCGCCGCCCGTCACGCGGATATTGCCCGCGGCGGGGTTGCCGTCCGCGTCGACCCAGCTCGTGCTCCAGCTCGCCGTGCCATCGTTGTTCGAGTACGTGGCTGCCGTGAACGTGTCGCTTACGTTCTGGCTTGCGCTCGTGGTATCGGCCGTCCCGCCGCTCACGCCGCTCGTGCGATCCCACGCGCGGAAGGTGAGACCGTTGGTCACGGTGCCGTTGAAATTTGCGTTCGGTACGAACCGGACGAAGGTGCTGGCGTCCGCTGAGAGCAGCCGCGCCGTGGCGGCCGTTGGGCTTCCGAAAGCGTTCCAGGTCGATCCGCCGTCAATGGAGTACTGCCAGACGCCATTGCTGTTGTCCACGCCAGTAACGGCGATTCCAGTCAGCGCGCCCGCGTTGGCGTCGCTCACATGGCCCGCGATGAGATCCGCGACCTGCGTGCCACCGTTCGCCGTACTGTCTTCGAGGATCGTGCCGAGGTCGTTCGCGCCGGTCAGCACCGGCGCGCTATTCGGCCCCGCCGGCCTGAGGGAAAGCGCGCCCGAAGCCCACTGCCCGGCACCGGTGCCTGTTTTCGTCCAGTCCATCGTCACGGAGGCGGCGCCGGCCTCGCTGCTGCTCGCCTGCCAGGGATCTTTCGGGGTGTTGCCGGTGAGCTCGCTCCAGAGCGGCGTCTGATTCGCGCCCGTGCTGAACGTCGAGATGGCATGGCTGACCACGCTGTCGACCACGAGCTCGCCGGGCGCGGAGGCAAGCGTGACGCTGGCCGCGCCGCCGCCGCCTTGGGCGAACGCCGTGGTGCTGTACGGCGTAGTCTGATCCACGCCGAAGAAGGTCGTGGCGCCCGCCGACATGGCCGCCGCGCCGGCGAGATTGACGACCACGTCCGCAGTCCCGGCCGCCGGCGCTTTCAGTCCCCACAGCTCGACGCTGACCTTGCCCGTGGCGTCCGTGATGTCGCCGATCCGCGTCAGCGCCGTGCCGCCGTAGGTGACCGACGCGACGCTCGTGGCCCCTTCCACGGTACCGACCGAGACCAGCAGGAATGCATCCGAACCCGACGCCGACACGGTGTGCGACCAGGTCAGGCTCGACGTGGCCATATTGGTCGCCGCCGAGCTGCTCGTGTCGGCCGTCACGTCGAGCAGGCCCTGCCAGTCGAGCGTGCTCGCCTGATTCAATACGGCTTGCGTCTCTACCGCGCCCGAGCGGAACTCGAGGTTGAAGTCCCCGCCGAGCGCGGCGCTGCCGGTCAGGTTGGTGCTGGCCGCGACGTCGGCGCCGGTCACTGCGGCAAGCTGCTCGACGAGCGCCTGTCCAGTCGCGGTCTGGGCCACGTCGCAACCGTAGATGAGCAGGTCCGCGTCCGGCGTGAGCGAGCCGCCCCAGGCGGCAAGCTCTCCGGAGCGCTCATGAAGGGACTGCAAGTCGAGCACGCTGCTGCCGAGATAGACCGCGCCGTCGGAGCCATGCGAAATGATGTGCACCGCCGAGACGTCCTGCCGGGCGGCGAGCTCGGCGCCGATGCGCGCGAGCCCGTCCTCGTCCGCCCCGATTCGCACGACATCGATCGTTCGTCCGGGCTGCGACGCGATGTCCGAAATGAGGCGGTCCGCATCCGGCGTCGCGGCATCGACGAAGACGACCTCGTGCGCCTGCGTCAACGGTTCGCTTTCCAGGAGGCGCTGCTCCGCGACCGGCGGCATGACCGCGCCGAGCAGCGACGGGCCTACATCCGCCGAGTACAGCAGGCGCGGCTCCAGCGCCTCGACGACGAAGCGCTGCAGCCTGCTGGGCGCGGGTCGCCTAGACATTGCCACCGGCCTTCACCTGCGGCACGTTGCGCGCCGGCCGCATTCCTGGCACCTGCTTTCCGATGGGTTGCATAGGTGGCACGGGTCGCTCGGCGTCCGCGCCGGCCTGGGTTTCGCCGCCGAGCTCGACCTTGCAGCGCAGGCCGGCCGGGACCTCGTAGTTCGGATTCGGCAGGTGCAGGCGGGCGCGGAAGGTGTTGCTCGGGCCGTCGATCAGCGGATCGACCAGCACCACTTTGGCGAGGCGCGGCTTCGCATTCGGCAGCTCGGGCACCACGCTCAGGAACGAGCCGGCCTGGATCGTGCCGAAAAGCTGCGCCGGTATGACGACTTCGACGCGCAACGGGTCGATCGTCGCGAGCCGCACGATCGGCTTTTCCTCGACGCGCTCGCCGGGCGAGAGATAGCGCTCGGCAATGACGCCGTTTGCCGGGCTGCGGATGGTTCGCATGCCGAGCTGCGCCTCGGCGAGCTTGAGCTCGCGATCATAGATGCTGCGCTGCTCGCGCGCCTGCGCGAGCTTCTGCTCGGCGACGTCCGAGTCGGCGCGCGCCTGCTCCAGCGCCTGGCTCGAGATGAACTTGCGCTCCACCAGATCCTTGGCGCGCTCGTACTTGCCTCGGGCGAGGTCGTAGTTCGCCTGCGCTGCCTGGACCTCGGCGGCCACCTGCGCCTTGCTCGCCGCGACGCCCACCGCCGCGCGCTCGACGTCGGAGCGCAGCATCGCGATCACCTGGCCCTTCCTCACGCGATCGCCCCGCTCGACTTCGATCGACTCGATGACGCCGATGACCGGGCTGCCGAGCTCGACGACCCGGTGCGGCTCGATGAGGCAGCCGAGCGGCTGCAGGCTTTGCGCGCCGGCGCCCCCCGAGAGCGGGAACAGCGCGGCGAAGGCACACAGCAGGCGGATGCGGTTTGTGGTCATGGCCCGTCGGCTCCGAGAATCGGTTCGCGCCCCATCGCTTGGTCCCGTCGCCAGAGTGCCGAGCGCGCAGCGCGCTCGCGGCGCAGCTGCGAGCGCAGCTCGAGGCGTACGAGCAGGCGCGCAAGCCACGCGGGCCGGAGCTCGGCGCCGCGCCGGGGCAGGCGGGCATCGAGCACGTGAAGCGTCTCGCAGCTCCCGGGTTCGCCGCGCCGCGCGCAGCGTCCGAGGAACTGCCGGTCGATTCGCGGCGACGGGTTCGCCTGGCACAGGATCACGTGCAAGCCGCCGCGCCGCGCGACTTCGGGATCGAGCGCGATGTCGGTGCCGCGGCCCGCCATGCTGGTGGCGACCGTGATGCGGCCCGGTGCGCCGGCCGCCGCGACGACGTCGGCTTCGGCCCGGTCGTGGCGGGCATTGAGCAGCACGTGCTCGAGGCCTCGTTCGCGCATCGTCTCGGAGAGCGCCTGCGAATCGGCCACCGTATCGGTGCCGATCAGGACCGCACGCCCGGCATCGCGCAGCTCGCGGGCGCGTTGCACCACGAAGGCCCATCTAGCCTGTGCGTCCGCGAACACGCGCGTGGGCAGGACCGAGCGCAGGCTCGCCGTGCGCAAAGGGACGCGCGCCACGCGCAGCCCGTACACCTGCGCAAGCTCCCTGCGTCCCTCCGTGAGGGTTCCGCTCATCCCGCAAACCCGGAGGTAGCGGGAGAAGAATCGCTGGTAGGTCAGCTCGGCCGCGGTTTCCAGCACCTGGCCGGCACGGCAGCCTTCCTTGAGCTCGATCATCTGGTGCAGCCCGCGCGACCACGCGCGTCCCGGCGCCGTGCGTCCGGTCGTCGCGTCGATCAGCTCCACGCGGCCGTCGCGCACGAGGTAATCGCAGTCCCGATGAAAGAGGTGCAGCGCGGACAGCGCGAGACTCACCGCCTCCTCGCGGTAGCGCGGCAACGCCCACAGGCGGTCGGCGCCGTGCGCGCTCGCAGCGAGCGCTTCGCGCGCGGCCGCCTCCCGTCCGGCATGGGTGAGCTCGGCGCTGCGGAGCTCCGCGTCGAGCGAAAAATCGCGGCCCTGCTCGAGGCGAGCGGCAAGCTCGAGCGCGCGCTCGAAGTGCTCGGGGCGCCTTTCCTGCGCTCCGGCCCGTGACAGGATGAACGGCACGCGCGCTTCGTCCAGCAGCACGCTGTCGGCTTCGTCGATGATCGCCATGCACAGGCCGCGCAGCACCGTGCGCGGGGTCACGAGCGCATCGATGCGCTCCTGCAGGCTTCCGGCGTCGCGGCCGCGCGCCATCGAATCGCGCAGATAGTCGAACACGAGCTCTTTCGCCGTGCAGTAGGTGATGTCGCAGGCGTAAGCCGCGCGGCGCGAGGCCGCGTCCATCGGCTGGGTGACGACGCCGGTGGTGAGCCCCAGGCGCGCATAGAACGGCCGCAGATGTTCGCCGTCGCGGCGGGCGAGATAGTCGTTTACCGTGATGAGATGCACCGGCACACGCGCCAGCGCCGCCACGGCCGCCGCGAGCGCCGCAGCGAGGGTCTTGCCCTCCCCCGTGGCCATTTCGGCTAGGCGCTCGTCGAGCATGGCGCGCGCGGCATGGAGCTGGACGGCGTGGGGCCGCGTGCCGAGCTCTCGCGCGGCGAACTCGCCGGCGATCGCGAGGGCCAGCGCCATCCCGGGCTCAGTGAGGCCTTCTTGCGCGAGGCGGCGACGCAGCTCGCCGGCACGCGCCGTCAGCGCCTTTTCGCCGATGGTGCGCAGGTCCATGCGCTGCACGCGGCGCACGAACGCCGCGTAGCGGCGCGCGCTCGGCGCGGGCGACGGCGCCGCGCGGCGGGTCTCGCGGCGTTCCGGGTAGCGCCCCCACAGGGCGCCGGGCATGGGTAGTTGAGCGGCGCTCATCAGGTGGCGGGATTGAAATGTTTGAGGAGCGCCTGGCGCACTCGGCGCTGCCATTGCATCGCGAGCGGCTCGGCGCGCAGCTCGAAGCGCACCCAGGCACGCTCGCCGAGGCGCTGCAGGGCGGACTGCTCGAGCGCGACGTCGAAGAGGAACAGCGGATCGAGGGCGCGCGTGCCCTCCTTGTCGGTGGGATCGACCGCGTGCGGCCCGCCCGCGGGCGCGCCGAGCGCCGCGCTCGGCAACACGCGGGTCGAGGCCGGAACCTCGCGCGCCAGCCGCGCCGGACGCGTCGCGCCCTCGTCGGCGAGCCGGACCTCGACTCGCCGCGTGCGTCCACTCAAGAGGGCGGCATGCTCCTGGGCAACCGCCACACGCACGAGCGGCGGCGCGTCCTCCAGCACGTAAGCGAGGGTCGCGCCTTTCTGGACGAAGCTTCCCGCAAGGTCCTCCTCGCGCGGGATCACGAGCCGGCCAGCCGCCTTGCTGCGCACCGTCCACTGCGCGATGCGCTGCTCGGCGCGCTCGAGCTCGGCGCGCGTGCGCTCGAGGTCCTCGATGACGTTGCGCGCCTGCGCCGGCTCCCTGAGGATCGCGTCGTACTGGCGTGCGCTGAGACCGAGCAGCCGCGCGCGCAGCGTGTCGCGTTCGGCGAGGAGCGCGGGCTCCACCAGCACGACGAGCGGCGTGCCCGGCACGACGCTCTCGCCGTCGCGGGCAAGGACCTCGGCCACGAAGCCATCGGACTCGGCCCGCACGCGCGCGTGATCCGCCGGCCATACGACACCCTGCACGAGCACCGTGCTCGGCACGGGCAGCGCGAGCAGCGCCGCGACGCCGAGCCCGCCCGCAAGCGCGGCCGCCCAGGCCGCGCGCCGGCGCGGCCTTCCGGCCGGAACGGCGTGCCACAGGGTGCGCCCGAAAAGCCACGCCGGACGCAGCACGACGAACAGGGCGAGCGCCGCGGCGGCGAACCATCCGAGGAGCGCGGACTTCTCCCCCACCCACAGGACGAGGCCGACGGACAGGGCGAAGCGGTAGCACCAGGAGACAGGCGCGTAGGCGATCAGCCACTTGAGCTCGCCGGCGCCGTGCGCGGGCGCCGCGGCGGCGTCGCCGCCGACGAGCCTGCGTCCGAGGTGCAGCCAATACGCGTGGCTGCGCAGCGCGAGGTTGGGCGAATCGACGAGGTCGCACAACGCGTGGTAGCCGTCGAAGCGCAGCAGCGGATTGGCGTTGAAGAGCACCGAGGAGCCAAGGCACACGGCCAGCAGCACGAAGGCGACGTCGCTCAACACGCCGCGCTCGAGCGCGAGCCACGCGAGCAGGGCCGCGGCACCGATGGCGAGCTCGACGCCGATGCCTGCGAGGCTCACGGCGGCGCGCCGCCAGCGGCTGCGGAACGCCCCCGCAGCCGAGGCGTCCATGTACGGCGCGGGCGTGAAGAAGAGGAAGGTGACGCCGAACTCGTGGACCTCGCCGCCCCAGCGCCGCACCGCCAGGGCGTGCGCCAGCTCGTGCAGGAGCTTGACCACCGGATAGCTCGCCCAGACGAGCGCCAGGTAGTAGCCGGTCGCAAGATGGGTTGCGGCGTGCGCGCGGAGCGCTTCCCAGTTCAAAGCGGCGCCGAACGCGGCGGCGACCACGAGCACCGCGCAGGCCAGCGCCACGGCCGGGTGGAAAAGGCGCAGCGCGTACGGCTCGACGCGGGCGAGCAGCGCGGAGGGATCGAAGAGCGGCATCGAGAAGGCGAGCGGGTTGACGAGCGGCCGGCGCCGGCGCGCGCGCTCGGCGCTGCGCCGGAAGAGGCCGGCGATGTCAGCGCCGGGGAGCTGCACCAGCTCCGCCTCCGCCAGCCGCTGCAGCGTGCGCACGATTTCGTCCTGGTCGGGCGCGCTTTCGCCGAAGCGCTCGAGCAGCAGGCTCCAGAGCTCGTTCACCGAGGCCCGGCCGTCGAAGCGCCCGATGAACTCGTAGGCGGCGGCGTTGATGCGGTGCTGCTTGCCGCTCGCCTCGTCGGCGAGCAGGTACCAGGTCTCGCCGCGGTATCTCTGCCGCTGGACGCGCACGCCGCCGCGCAGCCGCGGCCGCAGGTCGCTCACACGGTGCCACAGCGGGCTGAAGAGGGACGTGTGCACGTCAGGCCCCCATCGACCACGCCGCAAGGCGCAGCCAGTCGAAGAGGCGGTGCGTGGCGATCCAGGCAGGCGAGCGCCATCCCGCGCGGATCTTCGCCACGCCGCGCATTCCGGGGCGCAGCGCTTTGCCGTCGGCTTCGAGCGCGCCTTCCACTTCGAAGAAATTGCGGCCGTCGGCCGCAACTGCCACGGGCAGCAGCCGCGCGACGCTGAAATCGAACACCGACTCAGGCGCGGCCGCCAGCGCGAGCCTGCCCTGCGCCCCCGCGGCCACAAGCGCCACGTCGCGCTCGTCGACCTCGACGATCAGGCGGTAGCGGTCGTCCGGCGCGAGCGTGAGCAGGACTTCGCCGCGCTGAACCGGCGCGCCGAGCTGCTGGGGAAGATCGCCCTTGATCACGATGCCGTCGAACGGCGCGCGCAGCTGCGCGCGCTGGAGCTGGTTCTCGATCAGCGCAAGCTGGGCCTGGGCTTCGGCGGCGCGCGCCTGGTTGATGACGAGCTGCGTGCGGTCGGCGCGGGCGAGCGCCGCCTTGTAGACGTTCTCGTGCTGCGCCAGCTCGCTGCGGCGCTTCATGCGCTCGGCCTGCAAGTCCTGCGTCGCAAGCTCGGCCAGGACCTGGCCGGACTTGACGGAATCGCCCGGGCGCACGTTGACCTGCTCGAGAAAGCCGTCCACCGGCGCGACGACCACGCGCTGCACCGATCCTTCGAGGCGCGCCGGTGCGGCGACGTAATAGGGGACCGGCACCAGGGCGAGCGCCGCGGCGGCGAACCCGCATGCCGCCAGCCAGAGCCGGGCGCGCCGCCCCTCCGGCGAAGCGAGCTTCGTCCATGCGCCGCGCATCGCCTCCGCGGTCGAAGCCGTCCAGCCGCGCTCGGCGCGGCGCTTGAGCGACAGGATCGGCGCCGCGAGCGCGGCCGCGTCCTCGCAGAATGCGGCTTCGTCCGCGCTGAACCGCGCCGAGGCGCGTTCGAAGGTCAGGGCGCCGAGCGGCTTGCCGGCGTCGGCGAGCAGCACGGTGCAGACCGCCCGTGCGTCGGTGCCGGCGAGCTCCGCATGCGCGAGCGACACCTGGGGTGCGGCGCCTGGGCGCGCCGGCAGGACGACGGTGCTCGCCTGCTCGAGCGCCTCGTCCATAGCCGCGGCGATTCGCTCGGACGCCGCCTGCCGCGGGTCGAAGTCGGCGGCGTGAGAAAGCGCTACGACCGCGCTGCAGTCGCTTTCGATCCAGCCCACGGCGACGCGGTCGCAGCGCAGCCGATCGCAAAGCGCCGTGGCCAATGCGGCCGCCGCAGGCGCAAAGCCGCGCTGCCACAGCATGCCGGCTTGCAGGCGCAAAAGGTCCGCGGCGCCCGCCGCCGTTCCGCTCGCACAGGCTTCGGTTCCCATGGCCCCCACGCCGGTTTCCCTCCGCGCGCGGACATTACCAGCGGGCCGGCCAGCTATCTCGTAATTATTTGTCCCGTATAGGGAATTCTGCCAAACCAGGGGTGCTGCAAGGACATTTTTCTCGCACCCGGGGAACGCGACCGGGGTTTATCTTTTCTTCACGTTTTCTTGATGTACTCGATGCACCAGCCGTTCGGGCTGATGGGCCCTTCCACGATCTGGCATTCGCCGCTCGCACCAGGTTTTGCGCCCGGGATGAACTGAATGCAGGTGGCGCATTGCTGGCCGTCCTTCGGCTTGTCCTGGTAGTGCATGTCCTTCTTGGCCGCCTTGCCACTCTGAGCGAGCGCCGAGCCTGCCCAAGGCGCCACGGCCAGGCCGGCGGCGAGCGCGGCCTTCTTCAGCATGACCCTGCGGGAAGCTTTCATGTCTCAGGTCTTCTTGACGTACGCTGCGCACCAACCGTTCGGGCTGATCGGCCCTTCGACCACTTTACACGTTCCGTTTGCGCCCTGCTTGGCGCCCGGGATGAACTGCAAGCAGTCGGCGCATTTCTGATCGTTCTTCGGCTGCTCCTGATATTGCATCGCCTGCTTGGTCGCCTTCGCCTGCGCGGCGGCCGGCCGCGCGGCCCACGGCGCCGCCGCCAGGCCCGCGACGATGGCCGCGTTTTTCAGCATGACCCTGCGTGAAGCTTTCATCTCGATCTCCTTGGCTCGTATGGTGAGACCGATGACGGCAAGCGCGGTTCCGGAACGTCAGCGCCGGCTCGAGAGGATCGTGCGGAGCATGCTCTCGACGATGGCGAGGTCGATGGGCTTCGTGACGTGCGCATCGAAGCCCGCTTCGCGGCTTCGCTTGTGGTGGTCCTCGTCGCCGTAGCCGGTCACCGCAACAAGGCGGATTGCGTCGCCGTAGCGCTTCCTGAACGACCTCGCGAGCTCGTATCCGTCGATCTCCGGCATGCCGATGTCGAGGAATACGATCTCCGCCTCCAGCGCTTCCGCGGCGTCCATGGCCTTGGTCGCCCGGGTGACGTAGGTGGCGGCGCAGCCCATGAGTTGCAGCATGCGGGCGAGCGACTCGGAGGAATCGGGCAGATCGTCGACGACGAGTGCGCGGACAGGCGCTTGGTTTTTTCCTGGCATCCCGACCGAAGATAGGGCCGCGCGCCGGAATTGTCTGTGAGGGTCTGTTAGGCGGGAGGGTCCGCAGGGTGTCGTGAGCCCGTTGGTCCTTTCAGGCCACTTCGAGCAAAGGGTGTACCGCACGGGGCGCCCACAGACTAGCCAGTAGCGACACGCGCCGGCACCTTGCTCGTCGTCTGGAACGCATAAAAGTAGAAAACCAGTCCGACGAATGCAAGCCCGGTCAGCGCGGTGCTCGCTGCAAGCCCGAGTGAGATCGCGGCGGCGTCGCCCGCGGCGGTTCCTCCCGTTCTGATGAGGGCCACCGTTGTCCAGTAGGGAACGGGATGCGGCAGCGTACCGCGTCTGCTGAACCATGCGATCGCACCCAGGATCAGCGCGCCAAAAACGGCGGCCGTCACCGGCGGGGTCAGGCCGACGCGGAAGGATGCGAAGTCGCCCGCGACCGTGCCCAGGATTCCGGCCAGCATCATCGAGAGCCAGTACGCGGAATTGACGGGCGTGTTCGCGTCGCCCGCGCTCGCCGGCGCAGCACGCTTGTAGTAGAGCACGCTCGCTGCGAAGAGCGCCAGGACCAGCGGAACCGAGACATGGAAAGGAATACGGAAATCCTGGAACGCATCGGCCACGTTCGTCGCCGCGGTTCGCATCGTGATGATCGCCGCCCAGAAGTACAGCGCATGGTCGCGCCGCGCCCATCTCGCCGAAAGCAAGATCGCGGCGAAGAGCAACCCCATGTACGGAAGACCGGCCAGATGACCGAGGTGCAGGTACTTCGCTACGAAGTCGCCGGTGTTGGTGCCGAAGGTGCTGGCCGCCACGAGAGCCAGCCAGTAGGTCGCATTGATCCTGGGCATCCGCATCCCGGGATTCTGGTCCGGCGCGATGTATTGTCTGCGCGAGGCTGGTGGTAATGACGGCTCATTGGAGCGCACTTCGGCTGCGCGCGAGCAGGCGCGCATCGCCGATTTTCGCCGCCCACGCCTCGAAGCTATCGGCGGGGCCGCGCCAGCGCAGCGCCTCGACATCGGAGAACAGCGCCGCATCGGCTCTGAGGGTCGCCAAGCGCTTGAAGAGCAGCGCGAGCTCGCGCCGCTCCGTCGCCAGGATCTCCGGCGGGAAATCCTCGATGGCGCCGTAGCGGTTGATAAGACGCCTGGCGGTCACTTCGCCGATGCCGTCGATTCCTGGATAGCCGTCCGCCGAGTCGCCGACCAGCGCGAGAAGGTCGGGAATGCGCTGCGGCTCGACGCCGTACTTGGCGCGCACGGCGCCGGCGTCCAGCAACTTGTTGGCGCGCCGGTCCATCTGCACTACGCGCTCACCGCGCACGCACTGCGCCAGATCCTTGTCCGGCGTCCAGATGCAGACCTTCTCGATGCGCGCGTCGTCGCTTGCAAGACGCGCTGCGGACGCGAGCCCGTCGTCCGCCTCGAGCTCGACCATCGGCCACACCACCACCCCCATCGCGGCAAGCGCGTCCTCGAGCGGATGAAATTGCGCGAGCAACGCGGGCTCGATGCCTTCGCCGGTCTTGTAACCGGGCCAAAGTCCGTTACGGAACGACTCGACGACATGGTCGGTCGCCACGCCAATATGGGTGGCGCCCTTCTCGATCAGCCCCAGCACGGTATGCAGCACGCCGGCGACCGCGCCATAAGGCGGGTCCTGCTTCTTGAACCGGCGCAGCCCGTAGAAGTGGCGGAAGAGCTCGTACGTCCCGTCGATGAGGTGGGTTACCACGACTCGGACATTATCGGCAAAGGTCTCGGCGGGCACATCGAAAGACAACAATCGAATTGCCGCTAGCGAAGACAATCCAGGGAATCGCGTCGGCCGGCTGTCGCTATCATTGGCTCCCTTCCGCATTTTCGGGCTTGCCTCGTGAACCACCGAGAAGCTACGTCGCCGGCGCAGTCGGCGTTCTCGCCAACCCTTTGCGTGGCGATCGGCTCGGCTGTTGCGTTTTTCGTCTTCCTGGTCTGGCTGCTCCTGGCGGCCTTCGGCTAAGAGCCCAGTACACAGCGGCACCGCGCGCCTTCCGCCGGAGCACCCGCAAAAACGTGACCCGACCCTGACCCTGAGCAATTGCAGCGGGGTGGGGCAGACCGTGTCGTGCCCGGTCCACGAGCTGCAGAACGGCGGCCCGAATGGTCAGGCGACGGTCACGCTCACCGTTACGGCAGCCACCGTTGTGTTTGTGAAACCCGAACGCCGGTCCCCTGCGGCAAAAGTACTATCGCGCTGCGGCGAACCGCCGCATGCTGCGGCAATCCAATGGTCTTGTCCGAAGGAACAACACCATGGCCTGGGAAGGCGGTCCGCGTGGCTCGCACGTGGGCTGTGCCGCTCCTGCTGTGCGGGCTCGCGTGGACCGGCTCCGCCTGCGCGATTCAGCTCGACGAGACTCGCACCGACCTAAGGCTGACACTTTCCCAGGATTACCTGCACGCGCGCGGCGCGACCTTGCTCGCGGGGCGGTACGGCGGCGCCTGGGGCGTGCGCTTGGGCGCCTGGGTCCGTACCGACGACATGGAGCCCAAGCCGCGCTGGGTTGCCGCCTTCGATCACGTCTGGACCGTAGGGAAATGGCGCGCCGGACTGGGCGCGGCGTGGATCGACGAGAAGACCAACGTCAACGGCACCCGCTGGGTCTTCGACGTGTCGCTTGCCTACGACCTGACCCGGCAGCTGTTCATTGAATACCGCCACCACTCGCACGGGTCGAAGCTGGGCATCGAGCCCGACGTGCAGAACGGAGGCTGGAACCTGATCGGCGTCGGCGTCAGCTTCGACTAAGCACGACGCCGCGGCCTCTGCGTCAGCGCTTGCGCCTAGTCAGTTGATTTTTCACGCGCAGGTCCTTCGCGCGCTGCCGGCGGCGCTCCATCTCTCGTTTGCGATCCGGCGTCATCGGTGGTCCTTGGGGGTTTTCTCTGGCCATGCCGGGTGCTTGCAAGCATCGTGCGAGCCCAGCTCAGAAGTTCAGGCCGATCATGGGCCCGATGGCGGCCGCGCCGTCGCCGAGCGCCGCGAGCACGAGCAGGCCGACGATCCAGAACGCCGGATACTCCCAGCCGCCATCCTTGTTGGTGAAGAGCCACCCGTTCTTGCCGTGAACCAGAACGATCGTACCCAGGATGAGCGGAATGAGCGCGAGCGCCACCCAGCGCGAGCCGATGCCGAAGAGCAGCAGCAGCCCACCGCCGATTTCCGCGGCCATGGTGAGGTAGGCAAGAAAGCCCGGCACACCGAGAGACTCGAAGTACTTGACCGTGCCCGGGATGGTGAATACCCGGATCTTGAGCCAGGCATGAGCAAAAAACATGGCCGCGAGCGATAAGCGCAGCAGCAGCGCCGCGACGTCGACGAGCTCAGGGTTTCTCATTGCGCCTCCTCCTCCTCGATGTCATTCTAGATCGTCGGCAGAGGTATGATGCGTACGCCATGTCCGTTCATACCCTGCTTTCGCCCGCCCCCGATCCGGTGCGCCAGGCAAGGGTACACCTTGCCGCCGCGCTCCGGCTTGCAGTCCTGCACGAGCTGGAAGAGGGAATCGACAATCACTTCACCCTGACGGTCCCCGGCCATGACGACCGATACCTTATCCTGCCCTTCGGCCTGCACTGGTCCGAGGCACGCGCGAGCGACCTGATCGTGTTCGACGAATCGGGAAGGACGCTGGAGGGCAACGGGGTGGTCGAGCTCTCGGCGCAATGCATTCACGCGCCGATCCATCGCATCTGCGGTGCGCGTGTAGTCCTCCATACGCATCAGCCCTGGGCGCTTGCCCTCAACATGCTCAAGGACAATCGGCTCGTCCCCGCGAGCCAGACCGCGGCGTTCTTCCACGGCCACGTCGCCTACGACGACACCTACATGGGTACCGCCGATTACCCCGACGAAGGCGTGCGCCTCGCGCACGCGATTGGCGACAAGCACGTCCTCTTCATGAAGAACCACGGCGTGCTCGTCACCGGCGCCACCGTGGCGCAGGCTTATCGCCGGCTATACAAGCTGGAGCGCGTATGCCGCGCGCAGGTGCTCGCGATGTCGACCGGCAAGCCGCTCGAGCCGCTCTCCGACGACATCGTGGCGCAAGTGCAGGCACCGGCCGAGAACGATCGCCATTCGAGCTCCGAGCGGGAGCGCCTCTTCTTCGAGGCGATGATGCGCATTCTCGACCGCGACCTGCCCGGCTACGCCGACTAGCTGCGGGCTAGCTGACCTGATTCCACCCGTCTTTCAGCTCCCGAGCCGCCCTCCGGATGGCTTCGTCGCACATCCTGAGGTAGACGGCGTCGGCCGACTCGTGGTCCTCAATGTCGCCCATGATCTCGAGCGCGATGCAGATCTCGCGCACGACGCCATCGCGGAGGGGCGACTTGTCCATGCTGCGAAATGTACCCGATCGCCCAGCAACGTGTATTTCCCGATGAAGTGCTAGCTCGCTTGAGCGTAGGAGTTGACTACGGCTCTGAGACACATGTACGCACCGAGCGCAAGCAAGCCGATGAAAAACGTGCGACGAAAGACCTGTTCGTCAGCGCGGCGCCGCACGATTTGCCCGACGTACATCCCGGCTAACGAGAAAACAAGCGCAATGATCCAACTGCCAGCGACTTCGATTCGAAGCTGCCCATGCCCCATCAGAGCTGCGGCTAATGCAAGAGGACAAATGAAGGCATTGATGCCGACGATCTGCACCAGCTCCTCTTTGTCGAGTCGAAGAGCCGCCAGGTACGGAGCCGTGGGAATGACAAATACGCCGGTCGCGCCGTTCAGCATGCCCGTCACAAATCCGACCAGTGGCGACAGCCATCGTTCCAGGTGGGGACGAATTTCCAGCCGCCGTCCGACAAGTCCGTAGATCCCATACGCCGCAAGCACTGCGCCCAGTGCACCAGCGGCGCTGGATTGTGACGACCTGGTGAGGAACTCAACGGTCGAAAACGTTCCGATCACGGTGGCGACGATCATCAAAGCGAATCGGCGAATAAGGGTGAAGAGCGCAGGCCCCCATGCGACCTGCCAGATGTTGGTCACGAGCGCTGGGATCACCAAGATGCCGGCGGCTTGGGCGGGCGTCATTACGATGCTGAGAAGGCCCATGCCGACAGTGGGCAATCCCAGTCCGAGTACACCCTTGACGCCTCCAGCGAGCAGGAACACCGCGGCGATGAACACGGCGAGCGTAACTTCGGACATCTGCAACGCCAGACTACCAAACAGACCGCATCAGGCGCGGCGCCGGAAGGTCGCGAGCACCGAATGCGTATGGGGAAGAGTGGCGGAGCGGACGTCCACCCGCTGAACTACTCGCCCTTGGTGGGATTCCTGATCAGGCTGCGGATGAGCCTGCGCCATTCGCCGTCCCACGGCCACCTTTCCGCCGCGGGTGCCGCGGCTTGGCGCTCGCGCAGGCGGTAGATGCCGTGCCGCTCCTCCGTTAGGCCGCCTTTGATCAGATAAAAGGCCGGACGCTTGCTCATCGGCGGGCCGCCGCGAGCGTCTGCGCCTCCCAGTCGGCGACCTCCCGCTCGGCCGCGTCGGCGGTGAGCGAGTAGGCTTCCTGCACGCGTTTCAGAAGGTACTCGCGCTGGCCGCGCGTGCCGTGGAGCTGCTGCTCGGAGAGCTTGCCCCAGCGCCGCTTGGCGGCGACCTTGTACTCGTCCCATCGGCTTTGAATGGCACTCCAGTTCATGTCTTACCTGGCTTTCTCGACTTTTTTACTGCGTGCCGCAATCGATTGGTGGGTATCGTCAATGTGCTCGTGCAGATGCGCTGCCAGCTCGCGCTTGTATGCCACCATTTCCTGAACCGATAGCCGCTTGAATTCTTCTCCCGTCAACAGACGAAATAACCGTGCCGTCACGTAGATCCCACGGGCAGGTTAGCCTCGTTTGCGAAATGCCGACGCGTGTTGAGCTCGGCCACATCGTCAAAGGCGGCGGCGCGTTCGAGTACATAGGACTGTAGGCTCCTGCGTGCCATTGATTCCCTCGCATAGTCAATCCAGAGCGAGGGGCCGGGAGATTCCGGCTTGGCAGCGCTAAGGCAAAATCGGCGTTAAGACTCGCCCGGACCTTTAGGTCGTATGCATCATCATTGTACCCCACGTCGTAAAGCCGCTGGATCACGACGAGCGGGACTACGGCGACGATCGTGCGCGACACACTGCATGCGCGAGCGCTCGAGAGCGTGGCGCTCCTTTATCTCAACGGCGCTGCGGATTGTCCTCGTACGCAAGAGATGCAAACGCGGCTGGAATTTGGGTCTATCCTGCAAGCCGTGCCGACCACATATGCAAGAGCATTCGCCAGTGCCGCCGAGATCCTCGGCGGCGCGGAGGCCCTTAGTGACTATCTGAAGGTCCCGCGCTATCAGCTGATGCAATGGATCAAGGGCACAGCTAGACCCTCAGCAAGCGCATTCCGCGGCGCTCTTGCGCTCCTGGAGCAAGCTGATCCGGAAGAATTTGCGGCGCAAGAACGGAATCAGAAACCAACGCCGAAGTAGCGACCGTGCGGTGAGCGGATCGCTCTTCGTGCGCCGCCCGACTGGGCTCCTCATCGAGAACGCCCAACGAACGGTGGATGCCGCCCGCAATAGTCGTCGCCACGCGTCGCTCCTCAGGACGGTCTCCAGGTTGATCCGTAAAGCGAGGGCGTAGTCCGCTGGCGTTCAGGGGCACGCGCCCGCGATTAGCCTAGCGTTTATTCGAATTGGCTCGGATCTTGGCGAGAACCTCTCGGTTCCGCTGGATGATTTTGTCTTGCTCGCGGATGATGATGGAGACCAGGGTTTCGAACTCCGCTTGATTGGGTTGCTTTCTTCCCGCGCGGTAAGCGGCGAAGTCGGCATCGGAGCAATTCAAGGCCTTCTGGACTGCCTCGGCCGAGCCAACAACAGTCACCGCCATGATGATCAGGCTCGAGCCTATTCTTTCCATCCGCTGCGGGAGGCGGTCCACGCAAGCCCCTTTGAGGCCTGCATTATGCGCCTCCAGGATTCCGGGCTAGAGCGCGCGCTCCTGCAGCACGTCGACCGTGCGCAGGAACACAGCTTCCGGAATGGGACGTTCGCCCGCCAGCCATTCGCACAGGGTGGCGGGCGGAACGTTCAAGCGCTCTCTAAGCCGCTCCTCGCCGAGCCTCTTCGCCGCGCTTTGAAGCGCACTGACATAAAGCGCCTGCCTGTTCATGGCGCATGCCGAGCCTGCTCATCCCGTGACCTGGATCCGGCGCGGCTTCGCGCGCTCGGCCTTCTGGATGCGCAGCGTGAGGACGCCGTTCTTGAGCTCCGCGCTGAGCTTCGCGGGATCGAGCTCCTTGGACAGGCTGAACACTCGCCGGTAACGCGGCAGGTTCACCTCGACATGGGTCGCCTCGAGTTCCTTGGGCATCTCGAGCGCCATTTCGCCGTCGATGATCAGCGTCTCCGCGTCGGCCTGCACGCTGAGCCTGTCCTTCGGCACGCCCGGGAGGTCGGCGTACAGCGTGATGCCCGAATCGTCCTCGACGACGTCGACCGGCGGCAGCAGCGCCGGCTGATCCATGGCGGCCTGGTCGCTCCGGGTGACAGCGGTTTGCTCGTTCATGTCGGTCTCCTCGATCAATTGACGTTGATGCGGCGCGGCTGGGCCGACTCCAGGCGCTTGATGCTGATGTGCAGGACGCCGTCGCGGTAAGCCGCACGGACTTCGTTCGGATCCAGATCGTCCGAAAGCGTGATCACGCGGTGGAAGCGGCCGGCGAAGCGCTCATTGACATGTACGGTGGCGGGTTGGCGGGCGTCCGGCAGCGCCGACTTGCGCTCGCCAGCGATGCTGAGCACGCCGCGCTCGAGCTGTACTTCGATGCTCTTCGGCTCGAGACCCGGGGCGAAGCCGTAAATCTCGACCGATTGAGGGGTGCTCGCCACGTTCAGCGCCGGAAAGCCGCCGCGCGCAAAGCCCCGGATACTGGGAGAAAATTCAAACGCTCGTTGGACCTGCCGCTGCAGGCGATCGAGCTCCGCGAAAAGGTCGCGGGGAAATAGCGAGAGTTCCATGGCCCTGTCCTCCAGAAGGGTTGTCACGGCTCGAAAATAAGCGCAGCCCGGTGGTTTTCAAGGCCTTGAAATGCGCCTTGACCGCCCGGAGCTACAGTCGTTTTTCGGCCCGCGAGGCCCTGCGCATACAGATGCAGCCCTAAGGACCGCGGGGACTTGCGCTGGATTTCCTGGGAAGGTCTTGGCGGAGCGGACGGGACTCGAACCCGCGACCCCCGGCGTGACAGGCCGGTATTCTAACCAACTGAACTACCGCTCCTTCTCGACTTCGAGACTGCTGACCAGTGTTGTTGTTGGTGGGCGCTGTAGGGATCGAACCTACGACATCTGCCTTGTAAGGGCAGCGCTCTACCGCTGAGCTAAACGCCCGTACAGCGCTCTGATGTCACGAGCTGAAACTTTGCCCGTAAAAACAGGGGCGCTAGTTTATCGCGTCCTTCAGGGCCTTGCCAGCGCGGAACTTCGGCAGACGCGCGGCCTTGATGTCGAGCGCCTCGCCGGTGCGCGGATTGCGCCCGGTGCGCGCCTGGCGCTTGCCGGCGTAGAAGGTGCCGAAGCCGACCAGGGTCACCATCTCGTCCTTGCGCAGGCTCATTTTCACCGCGCCGACCAGCGCGTCGACCGCCCGCTCGGCGGCCGACTTTGAAATCTCCGCGGCCTGCGCGATCTGTTCGATCAGATCCGCCTTGTTCACGCTCCCCTCCTCCTCTAAGGGTGGGTCCCCGCCTTCGGGGATGTCCCCGCCTCCGCGGGGATGACAGTCTTAGTGCGTGCGGGTGACGGCTCCGGTCTGGTCGTCGGACTTCGGCGGGATCGACGCGGACTCTTCGTGCTCGGGCAGCGGGTCGGGGTGGCGCTCGAGCGCGATCTCGAGCACCTTGTCGATCCACTTCACCGGCACGATCTCGAGCTTGTTCTTGATGTTGTCCGGGATTTCGACGAGGTCCTTCACGTTCTCTTCCGGGATCATGACGGTCTTGATGCCGCCGCGGTGAGCCGCGAGCAGCTTCTCCTTCAGGCCGCCGATCTGCAGCACCTCGCCGCGCAGCGTGATCTCGCCGGTCATGGCGACATCGGCGCGCACCGGAATGCCGGTCAGCATCGAAACCATGGCGGTGGCGATGCCGATGCCGGCGCTCGGGCCGTCCTTCGGCGTCGCGCCTTCCGGCAGGTGAACGTGGATGTCGTTCTTCTGCTAGAAGTCTTCCTTCACGCCGAGCTTGCGCGAGCGCGTGCGCACCACCGACAGCGCGGCCTGG
>Ga0075423_10000911_pt1 | contig 24974 bp, 24 predicted proteins | sample SoiMethybrSBSTD2_FD_80114 | JGI IMG/M metagenome (GOLD analysis project Ga0075423, IMG submission 80114) | Bulk soil microbial communities from a Populus tree surrounding site in Tennessee, USA - Soil MetaG P. TD hybrid SBSTD2 | ecosystem: Environmental > Terrestrial > Soil > Tree plantation... | reverse complement strand
GAGAAGCTGGACTGGACGCAGAAGCTCGGCGACGCCTTCCTCGACCAGCGGAAAGAGACCATGGAAGCCGTGCAGCGGCTCCGCGCGAAAGCCCAGAAGGAGGGCAACCTCAAGTCGACGCCCGAGCAGACGGTGAAGGTCGAGCCCGCGCCCCCCGCGCCGCCGCCTCCTCCGCCGCCCCCGGGCCAGACGGTGACGGCTCCTCCGCCCGCGGCGCCCACCCAGACCATCGTGATCGAGCAGACGAATCCTCAAACTGTCTACGTGCCCACCTACAATCCCACGGTGGTGTACGGCGCCTGGCCCTATCCGGCTTATCCGCCGTACGCCTACTACCCGCCAGGCTACGCGCTGGCCGGCGCCGCGATCTCGTTCGGCATCGGGATGGCCGTCGGTGGCGCGATCTGGGGCGGCTCCAACTGGGGTGGGGGCGACGTCGATATCGACGTCAACAAGAACAACAATTTCAATAAGAACGTGAACCGGGAAGGCCGGCAGCGCCAGACCACCAACGTCGGTAGCGGCAATCGGCAGAGCTTCCAGCACAACCCCGAGCATCGCAAGGGCTCGCAGTACCGGAACCAGGGAACGCAGCAGCGTTACAACAAGCAGGGGCCGGCGGGCGCTCAGAACCGTCAGGACTTCCGGGGCCGTGGCTCGGGAGGCGCTCAGGTGTCGGATCGCGCGGGTGCTGGCGCGGGCGCGGGCCGAGGTGACGCGGGGCGCGGCGGCGGGAGTCCGTCCGTGTCCGATCGCAGCAGCGGTGGTAGTCGCGGCGGCGACTTCGGGGGCGGCGGCGGGAGTCCGTCCGTGTCCGACCGCAGCGGTGGCGGCGGCAGCGGCGGCAGCGCCTTCCAGGGCATGGATCGCGGCGGCGACGCGCGAGCATCCAGCCAGCGCGGGCAGTCGAGCCTCGGGGGCTCCTCGCGCGGCGGCGGCGGATCGTCCAGCTTCAGCGGCGGCGGCGGACGGTCCGGTGGGGGCGGCAGCTACAGCGGCGGCGGCGGCGGACGCTCGGGCGGTGGAGGAGGCTCGCGAGGCGGCGGAGGAGGAAGACGGTGATGACACGCGAGCGATCGCGCAGCCGGGCTCGCAGGCTCGCAATAACCGCTTCAGTCGTGGCGTGTCTCGGTCTCGGCGGCGTCATGCCCGTCCCCGAATCGGACGCGCGCGGGGCCAGGCTCTCGGGATCTCCCGATGACGTATACAAGACCTTCGTCGATGCGATGCGCGCGGGCGATCGCCAGGCGATGCTCAAGATGCTCGGGCCCGAGGCGGCCGACATCGTGTCATCGGGCGATAGCGTGTCGGACAAGGCGACCTGGCGGCGCTTCGTGGAGAAGTACGACGAGAACCACAAGCTCGAGGCCGGCGGTGGCAAGGTCGTGCTCCTCGTGGGCTCGGACGATTTCCCTATGCCGATCCCGATCGTGCCGGACGCCGAGGGCTGGCGCTTCGACACGCAGGCCGGGCGGGACGAGATCCTCGCTCGACGTGTCGGCCGCAACGAGCTGAATTCGATTCAGGTGTGCCTGGCCTATGTGGACGCGCAGCGCGAGTACTACGGGCTCGGATCGGGCCCCGGGCGCATGCTCCAGTACGCTCAGAAATTTCTCAGCTCGCCGGGCAAGCACGATGGTCTCTACTGGCCGACCAAGCCGGGCGAGCGCCCGAGCCCGCTGGGAGACCTGGTGGCGCGGGCCCGTGCCGAGGGATACGCCGGCCAGCGGGTGGCCGAGGGTCAGCTCCGGCCCTACCACGGCTACGTGTACCGGATCCTGACCGCACAGGGCCCGGACGCGCCCGGCGGCGCCTACGACTATGTGGTACGAGGTCAGATGATCGGCGGCTTCGCCCTGGTGGCGCGCCCCGCGGCGTATGGTGATTCCGGTGTCATGACCTTCATCGTGAGCCACGACGGCAAGGTGTTTCAGAAGGACCTCGGGGAGGCCACGCCGCGGATCGTGGGTGCTATGAAAGTGTTCAATCCGGATTCCAGCTGGCAGCAGGCGGACACGACGCTCGCGCAGAAGTAAGAACTCGCTTCCCGCGCTACGCTAGAATCGTCGGGGTGAGAGGTATGACTCGACGATGACGGCCGACGGCACCGTGTACATCGTGGACGACGAGGAGTCGGTGCGGCGGGCCCTGTCGCGGCTCGTGCGCTCGGTCGGCCTCGCGGTCGAGACGTTCCCCACCGCCCAGGCCTTCCTCGACCGCGAGCGCGTCGATCGCCCGTCGTGTCTGGTGCTCGATGTGCGGCTTCCGGGGCTCAGCGGTCTCGACCTGCAGACCGCGCTGGGGACGCGGCAGGAGATCCTGCCCATCATCTTCATCACCGGGCGCGGCAGCATTCCCATGAGCGTGCGCGCGATGAAGGATGGAGCGCTCGACTTCCTGCGGAAGCCGGTGGAGAGCCAGGAGCTGCTCGACGCGATCCGCCGCGCGCTGATGCGCAGCCGGGAGGCGCTCAGCCGCCAGGCCGAGCGCGACGTGCTGGCGGCGCGCCTCGCCATGCTGACCGCGCGCGAGCGCGAGGTGCTCGACCTCGTGGTCGCGGGGATGCTCAACAAGCAGATCGCCGTCGAGCTCGGCGCCGCGGAGAAGACCATCAAGGTCCACCGCGGACGCGTCATGAAGAAGATGGAGGCAGATTCGGTGGCCGAGCTCGTCCGGATGACGCAGAAGGCGTCCACCCGCGGCGCTCCCGCCTGACCGGCACCGCCTCTCGCTCGCCTCGTCGACCCTTATAGGACCAACGTCCCATGGTGCGCGTGTCGGCGCGCGGCTAGAGTCACCCCGATCAACCTCGAATCGGCTTCCGACCGAGACACAGAGGAGTCTGTCATGCCACCACGACACCATGTCCAGCGTGTTCCCTTCGCGATCGTCCTCGCCGCCGGTCTCATCGCCTCGACCGCTTCGGCGCAACCGTACTTCTACCCTCAGAAGGGACAGAGCCAGCAGCAGCAACAACAGGACCGAGCGGACTGCCACGTATGGGCCGTGCAACAGACCGGCTTCGATCCGTCGACCGCGTCGGCGTCGGCCCCGCCGCCGGCGCCGGCGCCGACCACGGGTACCGGACGGGGCGCGGCTCGAGGCGCCGCGATCGGCGCCGTCGGGGGCGCCATCGGGGGCAACGCGGGCAAGGGCGCGGCGATCGGTGCCGCCACTGGCGCGGTATTCGGCACCATGCGGCGCAACGACCAGATCCGTCAGTCGCAGGCCCAGCAGGAGGCGTACTCGCAGCAGGTCGGCGCGCAGCAGCAGAACTACCAGCGCGCGCTGGGCTCCTGCATGGGCGGCCGCGGCTACACCGTTCAATAGATCACGTACACCGGGGAGCCACGCATGAGCGCTATGCTACGGATTCGGATCGTTCTCGCTGCCCTCGCCCTGCTCGCCGCCCCCGTCCTGGTCGGGAGGGCCGGCGCAGCCGGGCCGTACGACGGCTCACGGCCCTTCCTCTGCGCGGTCTCGACCGTCATGGAATGCGACGACTCGGGCAAGTGCGAGCGTCACCTCAATGACGACAGTGACCACACCGTCACCTTTCTCCGGATCGACGTCGGCGCGAAGACCCTGACCGCCGGGCCCAACCGCACCGCCTCGCTGAAGGCCGTCTCGAACATCGACGGACAGCTCATCCTGCAAGGGGGCGAGAACGGGAGGGGCTGGAGCGCGACGATCGAGGAGGGGACCGGACGCATGGCCGCCGCGATCGTGGACAGCGACCACACGTTCTCGATCTTCGGCGGCTGCACGATTCCCTGACGCCGCCGTCGCCATGAAGGTCCTGGGAGGAGCGCTCGCCCTCGTCACCGCGGCGGCTCTGGCTCCGGCTCCGAGTCAGGCCCAGTCGGTGGGGGCCGTCTTCCGTCAGGTCACGCCCTCGGTGGTCGTCATCCGCGCCCGGGGGCGGGAAGTCTCCGGGGGAAGCGTGGTCGGCTACTCGGAGACGGGCTCCGGGGTCCTGATCTCGGCGGACGGCAAGGTCGTCACCGCCGCGCACGTCGTCAACACCACGGACGCGATCACGGTGGAGGTCGTCGGCGGCGATACCGTATCGGCGCGCGTCATCGCGTCGGAGCCCGCCGCCGATCTGTCCATGCTCCAGCTCGAGCGCGTCCCGAAGGGCGCCCAGGTCGCGAAGCTCGCCAACTCCGACGCCGTGCGCGTGGGCGATCAGGTTCTCGTGGTGGGTGCGCCGTACGGGCTGAGCTATTCGCTCAGCGTGGGCTATATCAGCGCGCGCTGGGCCCCCAACACCGTCTACCGCTCGATGCCCCTGGCCGAGTTCTTCCAGACCGACGCGGTGATCAACACCGGCAACTCGGGCGGGCCCCTCTTCAACATGGCGGGCGAGGTGGTCGGCATCGTCAGCCACAACATCTCCAAGGGTGGAGGCAGCGAGGGGCTGGGCTTCGTCGTCACCTGGAACACCGCGAGGCAGCTCCTCCTCGAGAAGCGCTCGGTCTGGACCGGCCTCGAGGGCGAGATCCTCACCGAGCGCCAGGCCGACATCCTGAACTGCCCGCCCGGCGTGCTCGGCTACATCGTCAAGCTCGTGGCCAAGGGCTCGCCGACGGAGGCGCTGGGGCTGCGCGGCGGCGATTCGACCGCCACCATCGACGGGCGCCCGCTCGTGGTCGGCGGCGACATCATCATCAGCGTGAACGGCATCCCCGTGCGGAGTGCCGCGGACCTCGTGCAGATCCGGGATGCGGTGAACCGCCTGCCCCCGGACCAGCGCGTCAAGGCCGAGGTCCTGCGGCGGGGCCGCATCATCGAGCTCTCCGGCAAGCTGGAGTGAAGCGTTGAAGCATCGCGCCCCTCACGGGCCGCCCATTCCGGGCAATCCCTCGCGGATCCGACGGGAGAAGTCGGGAGCGCCGCCCGCCGCGCGCGCCCGGTCGTCGATGAGGCTGCGGGCGTGGAGCTCCGCGAACGGCAGAGTCGGGTCGACCGCCCCGATCTCGTAGGCCAGCTCGTCGAGGTAGCCGTTGAGGTAGATCTTCCAGCCCCGCCACGAGCGCACGGCCACCGGCGCGGTGAGGCCCCGGATCGCGGTGGTGCAGTTCTGCGTGATGGCGTTGTACCACTCCGGCTGCTCGCGCAGCCGGTTGAGCTCGGCGACATAACGCAGGAAGAGCTCGCGCACGCCGGACGGCGGCGTGCGGAGACGATAGAGATAGACGTGCTCGCCGCGGACGTTCGTGCGCACCCCGATCACGTCGCGCTCGTCGGCCACCACGAAGATCAGCTCGTACTGCTTGAACAGCCCCTTGATCGCGGAGTAGCCCTCGCCCTTCTCCTTCCGCCCCTCGATGGACACGGCGAGATAACGGCCGTCCGCGAAGCCGAAGCTGAGGAGGGTGTGGGCGATGCCGGGCGCGCCCCAGTGCGAGAGGAGGAAGTCGAGGGAGCGAAGGTCGGACAACCGATACGTGCGGTCCTCGTAGTGGACGTCGAAGTCGGTGTCACTCCGGTAGACGGTGTTCCGCACGTTGTGCACGGTCACGGTGTCGCCCTGCACCTCCGCCCAGGCCAGCTGGGCGAGATCCGGCTGCCAGTCACGGTCGTTGCGCGCGGGGATGAGCAGCCACCACACGAGCACCGCGGCAAAGAGCGCACCGGCGAGCGGCCACCCCAGCCGGCGAGGCCGGACCCAGACGACCAAGGTTGCCATGGCCGCGACGAACACCATGCTCGTGACCGCTCGTGCCGTCGCGGAGCCCGGCGCGGAGAAGTAGAGGGCCAGCGCCGCCCAGATCACGGCGAGCCCCGTCACGATCGCTGCCAGTACCCATGCGGTGAGCCGCGCCCCCCGGAAGTGCTTCATCGCCCACACATAGTGACTCCTGCCGGCAGGGGGCAAGTCGGACCAAGGTCCAATACCCTGGGGGTCGGAGGCGGGGCGAGGCCCCCTATGCGGGGTCCCTGGGCGTCCCGTCCAGGCGCCCGGGACATACGCCCAACGTCCTATTGCTTGCTGGGGGCCACTCCATGAGAATCGCCCTGCTATAGGGCCGTGGGCAACTCACACTGGAGGAGGGCTATGCGCGCAAGAATGCTGGTAGGAGCGTTGATCGTCGGGGTGGCGTCGCTCACCGTGGGATGCGCGACGCGCGAGGACTGGAACATGTGGCTCTCCCACAGCTCGCATTTCGCGTCGGGGGACCATGGGATCTTCTCGCTGAAGAACAACAAGGATGGGTCGAACCCCAAGGTGACGCGGACGGACATCGAGAATTCGCGCGGCCAGAACTGGTGGGGGCTGTACGCCATCAACGTTGACCCGAGTCAGATCTTCCAGAACTGAGCCTCGGGGATCGACCCGGCTCGAAGGGAGCCCCTCATGCACATGCGACTGAAGCCGGCAGCATACGCGCTGTCAATCCTTGCCCTGGCGCTGGTCGTCAGCGGTTGCCCCAAGCGGCCGGTGATGCCGCAGGTCGCCGCCCCCGCGCCCGTGGCGCCGCCTCCGGCCCCGGCTCCGGCGCCGGCTCCCGCACTGCCGCCGGTCATGGCTGCGCCGCCCGCTCCGGCGCCGGCCCCGGCCCCGGCGCCGGCTCCTGCCCCCGTGGCGCCGGCCCCGGCTCCTGCGCCCACGCCGCCGCCCCCTCCGCCGGCGGACTATGCGCCGAACGACAATCTCAAGGACGTGTACTTCGACTTCGACAAGTCGAACATCCGGCCCGGCGATGCGAAGACGCTCGACGCGAGCGCCGCGTATCTCAAGTCCAACTCGAATCTCCTGGTGCTGGTCGAAGGGCACTGTGACGAGCGGGGCACCGCGGAGTACAACATCGCCCTCGGCGAGCGTCGTGCCAAGGCGGCGGTGAATTACCTGGTCGCCCAGGGCGTCGACGCCAGTCGCTTCAGCACGGTGTCGTACGGCAAGGAGCGGCCCGTGTGCTCCGAGAAGAACGAGGCCTGCTGGGCGAAGAATCGGCGGGATCGGTTCCTGACCAAGCCTCGCTGAGCATGAGAGCAGCCCGCTGTCTGGAGCGGGGAGGCGGTCCGGGCGTCATCGCCCGGGCCGCCGTGCTCATGCTCGTCATGTTGATGATGGGAGCGTGCTCCTCGGCGCCGGCGGCGCCTCCGCTCACGCCGGTGGCGATCACGGATTACAAGATGGTGGCCGGGAAGTGGTCCGGCCATGTCGTCGGTCTCGCCGGGCCGCGTGACGACGGGGACTGGGTCGATATGGTGATCCGCGACAACGGGACCTACGAGTACGGGATCGCGCGCACCATCGGAGTGATGTCGGGCAAGGGAACCTTCACCCTGCGGGACGGCAAGCTCCTGATGGCGGGAGACCGTGGACAGGCGACCTTCGCGCTCCTCGAGGGCGGAGGCACGCGACTCCTTCGCGGAAGTGGCATGCTGTACAGCGGCACTGCGCTCACCGGAGACCTGAGGCTGGCCCGCTAGCCGCCGAGCGAGTCGAGGTGTTCCGCTCTCGGCGCCGCGCGGGCTTGGTTACCGGGTGGGCCGTCGTCGCGCTCGTCGCCCTCAGCCTCTCGGCCTGCGGGTCGTTCGTCTCCGTCAAGCGCGTCCCACCGGAGACCGTGGGACGCGAGCTCTCGGCGAACGTGCTCACCGGCGACCGCCCGAGCACGCCCACCCGCAACGTCCTCCTCGAGCACGGCTTGCTCGAGGCCTTCGACGCGGATCCGGTGGGGACGCTCGCGCGCCTCCACAAGGCGATGGTGGCGGAAGATGGTGACTTCGAGGATCTCTTCGCGCTGGCCGAGCTCGCGTTCCGGCAGGCGCAAGAGGCCAAGGACGTCACGCGCTATCTCGAGGCGGTGGTGTATGCCTACGCCTTCCTGTTCGGCGAGGGCCACGGGCCGTCTCCCAGCCGGTTCGACCCCCGGCTGCGCATGGCGGCCGACCTCTACAATCGCGCCCTCACCCTCGCCCTCGCGAATCCCGACGGCAGTGAGGTCACCCCTCGCAGTGGCCGCTTTGCCCTGTCCTTCGGCGTGCTCGACATCGACATGGACCCGGACGCATTGCGGGTCGGCGCGTACGCCTTCGATCGCTTCACCCCTGTGGCGGACCTCGAGGTGGAAGGCCTCAACATGCGGTACCGCCGCGCCGGACTGGGGGCGCCGCTCGCCGCCTCGCTGAAGCCGGCCGACCCCGAGAAGGCGCCCCGGGACTTTCTGCCGCCCGAGATGAACCTCGCCGTCACGATGCTGCTGCGCATTCCGGACGCTCGGCGAACCCTCGTCCAGGGAGGCCTGCTGGCGGGGCGGCTCGACATGTACCTCGCCGCCGAGCCGGAGGCGATCAGCATCGGGGGCGAGCGCGTGCCCCTCGAGGTCGAGCCTACCGCCGCGCTCGCCTACACACTCTCCCAGGTGCCCATCCTCGAGCGCGAGATCAGACACTTCGTCGGGCTCACCACGCCGGGGCGCACGGGAGAGACCCTCGCCACGACCGCGCCCTACCGGCCCGGCCTCATCCCCGTGGTGTTCATCCACGGCACCTTCTCGAGCGCGTCCCGCTGGGCGGAGATGGTGAACCGCCTCGAGGCTGACCCGGAGATCCGCCGGGCCTATCAGTTCTGGTTCTTCGCGTATGACTCCAGCAATCCCATCGCCTACTCGGCCTTGCAGCTTCGCCGCCTCCTGACCTCGGCGCTCACGCAGCTCGATCCGGTGGGCGCCGATCCTGCGCTGGCGCGCATGGTGCTGATCGGGCACAGCCAGGGCGGCCTCCTCGCGAAGATGCTCAGCGTGGACACCGGCGACCAGCTGTGGGACCGGATCAGCAAGGTGCCATTGCTCCAGCTCCGGCTCTCGGCGGAGAGCCGGGAAACCCTACAGGAGTCGCTCTTCGTGACGCCGTTTCCCGCCGTCCGCCGCGTGGTCTTCATCTCCACGCCTCACCGGGGCAGCTTCGTGGCGGGACGGCAGATGGTGGCGAACCTGTTGCGGCGGCTCGTGCGGGCCCCCGCGGCCCTCGCGGGCCTGGGCGCCGAGCTTGCCCGGCACCCCGAGCTGCTCGGGGGACGCCGGTTCGTGCTCCCGACCGCGGTCGACAACATGTCCCCGCGCAGCGCCTTCATCGAAGCGCTCGCGCCGATTCCCGTCGCCCCCGGCATCCATGCCCACTCGATCATCTCGGTCAAGGGGGATGGTCCCTACGAGCGCGGCAACGACGGTGTCGTCGAGTACGCGAGCGCGCATATCGAACCCGTCGACTCGGAAGTGGTGGTCCGCTCGTCCCACTCGACCCAGGGCGTGCCCGCGACCATCGAGGAGGTGCGCCGGATCTTGCGCCTTCATCTGAAGGAGCCATGACGCGGCATGAGCGTGTGGCGCATGCCCGCGCGCGGCGCGACCGGCTGGCTTCTCTTCCCGTCTCCGACTAGGTGCCGCTCCGCACCGCGAAGTGCTGCTCGGGGGCGGGGAACCCCGCCTCGCCGAAGGCCTCCCGGATCGCGCGATTGGTGTCGAAGTACACCTGCCAGTAGTGCGCGTTGTTGCAATAGGGCCGCACCGCGAGGACCGGGCCCGCGAGGGTGAAGGTGAGAATCTCGACCTCGGGCTCCGGCTCGGGAAGGACGTTCCGGATCTTGACGAGGCGCTCCTTGAGCCGGTACATCGCCTCGCGATGGTCCGCGCCGTGGTCGAGCTGTGCCATCAGCTCGACGCGGCGGTAGGGATTCGTGGAAAAGTTCTGGATGTTGTCCGCGAAGATCTTGCTGTTGGGCACGAGGGTGCGGACGTTGTCGAGGGTGTCGAGGGTGGTGACGAAGAGGCCGATCTCCTTCACAGTGCCCGTCACGCCCCCCGCGGTGATGAACTGCCCGACCCGGAAGGGCTGGAGGATGATGAGAAATGCGCCCGCCGCGAAGCTCGAGAGGAGGCCGCCCCAGGCGATCCCGATCGCGACGCCCGCCGCCGCGATGAGCGCCGCGAAGGTCGTGGTCTCCACCCCGAAGAGGCTCAGGATCGCCAGGGCGAGGGCCACGTTCAGCACGACGCCCAGGATGTTGCTCAGATACCGCGTGATGGTGGCGTCCACGTGGCGGATCGTCAGCGATCTCGAGACGAGCCGCACGAGAACCCCGATGACCATGCGTCCGACGATCCAGAGGATGATGGCGCCCAGGATGCGGAGCCCCACCTGGGTAACCATGGCGATCGCGACTTGTCCCATCGCACCGAAGTCCATACGCCTCTCCTTTCGCCCATCCGATCTCGCGCGTCGAGTATCGACGAAGGAGCCCTTCCCGTCGTATGGGACGAAGGTCTGATGGCAGTCGGAGGGCGCCGGCCCGACAGTGGGGTCCACCACGGAGGGACCGGAATAACACGCGTCGATGCGTCCCCGACGCCGCAAGGCGTCAAGTTCGGTGGGCCCCTGATCCGGGCGCGACGGCATGCGGGCTGACAGCGCCTCCGCGCCGTCGGCGCTCAAGGTGGGTGTGGCCGCGCTCGCGGTGTGCTTGGGCTACTTCGTCGGCGCCAACATCGGCTTCATCCTCCGACTTCCTCCCGCGACGCCGTCGATCCTGTGGCCGCCCAACTCGATCCTGACCGCCACGCTCCTGCTGGCGCCTCCCCGCCGCTGGTGGATCTACCTGCTCGCGGCCTTGCCCGCCCACCTCGTCGTCGAGCTGCCGGTGATCTCGCCGGCCAGCCTGGTGTTCGTGCTCTTTGCCACGAACTGTCTGGAGGCTCTGATCGGCGCCGTCGCGGTCCGCGCCTTGAGCGATGCGCCGGCGCGCTTCGACACGCTGGCGCGGGTGGCCGCGTTCGTGGTGGGAGCCGGCATGCTCGGCCCGTTCCTGTCCTCCTTCGTGGACGCCGGGGCGGTCTCGCTGCTGGTGGGCGAGCCGTACGTCTCGGTGTGGCGGACACGCTTCTTCTCCAACCTCATCACCGAGCTGGCGCTCGTCCCCGCCATCGTCTTCGTGGTCCGATCGGCCTGGAGCCGCGCGCGGCACGCCAGCCCCTTCCGCCGAGTCGAGGCGGCGCTCCTGGCGGTCGGCATCATCTCGGTGGCGATCGTCTACTTCTTCGGCGACTCGGGCCAGGCGAGCCCCTTGCTCGGCTCCCCGCACACGCCCGTGGCCTTCTTCGTGCCGTTCGTGCTGTGGGGCACGGTGCGCTTCGGACCCGCGGGCGCGACGCTGACCTTCCTCATGACGACCATGGTCGTGATCTGGGCGGCCACGCACGGGCACGCGGGGTTCTCGAGGCCGCCGTCGTCCGAGAGCGTGCTGGTCTTGCAGGTCTCCCTCGCGGTGAGTGCAGTGCCCATACTGTGCCTGGCCGGCCTCATCGAGGAGCGGTGGCGTGACCGAATCGTGCTCGCCGATCGCCTCCGCTTCGAGGAGGTGCTGGCGCGGCTGTCGGGCGCGTTCGTCCACCTGCCGTCCAATCGCATGGACCAGACGTTCGAGGTGTGGCTGGGGCGGCTCGGCCAGTTCGTGGACGTCGATCGGGTGATGTTGCTGCGTCTCTCCGAGGACCGGAAGCTCTTCACGGTGACCCACGCGTGGTCGGCGCCCGGCCTGCCCCTGCCGCCGCGGACCAACCTGAGCGAGGGCTTTCCCTGGGTGGTCAGCCAGCTGGTGCGGGAGCAGCCGCTGATCTTCCTGCGCCCTGACGACCTCCCGACCGACGCCCAGCGCGATCGTGACTCGTTGATCGAGGCCGGCACCGTGTCCAAGCTCGCGCTGCCGCTGGTGGCGGGCGGACCCGTGCTCGGCGCCCTCGCGCTGGTCACAGTGGATCGGGAGCGCGACTGGCCGGAGGAGCTGGTGGGGCGCCTTCAGCTCGTCACCGAGGTGTTCGCGAACGCGCTGGCCCGCAAGGAGAGCGAGGATGCGCTCCGTGCCAGCGAGCTGATGAAGACCGCGATCCTGGCGTCGCTCAACAGCGGCGTGGCCGTGCTCGACGGCGGCGGCGAGGTCATCGCGGTGAACCGGGTGTGGACACGCGCCTCCCCCGACTTCAACGACGCCTCCAACGCGTCGGTCTCCGTCGGCGACAACTACCTGCGGGTCTGCCGCGAGGCGGCGCGGCGGGGCGAGCCCCATGCCGGCGAGGCCCTGGCGGGCATCGAGTCAGTCCTCGACGGCTCGCGCGCCGGCTTCTCGTTCGAATACCCGGCGGGCGAGGCGTCGCGCGAGCGCTGGTTCGCGATGTCGGTGGTGCCGCTCAACCGGGCCGAGGGGGGCGCGGTGGTGTCGAGCACCGACATCACGGAGCGGAAGCGTGCCGAGCTGGAGGCGCAGCGGAGCCGGCAGGAGCTGGCGCACTTCACGCGCGTGTCCACCATGGGCGAGCTGACCGCCTCGCTCGCGCACGAGCTGAATCAGCCGCTGACCGGCATCCTCACCAACGCGCAGGCCGCACGCCGGCTCCTCGACAAGACGCGCCCGGACCTCGAGGAGCTTCGCGCCATCCTCCAGGACATCATCGAGGACGATCGCCGCGCCGCTGACGTGATCCAGCGGCTGCGCGAGCTCCTGCGCAAGGGCGAGTCGGAGGTGAGCCGCCTCGATCTGAACGCCCTCATCCGCGACGTGCTCAAGCTCCTCGGCAGCGACACGGTGATCCGCAACGTCAGCGTCGCGCTGGACCTCGAATCCGGCGCCACCGTCGTCAGCGGCGACCGGGTGCAGCTCGAGCAGGTGCTCCTGAACCTTCTGCTCAACGCCATGGAGGCGATGTCGGAGCGGCTGGGAGGAGACCGCACGGTGGTGGTGCGCACGCGCAGCACCGACGGCACCTGCGTCCAGGCCTCGGTCGAGGACGGCGGTCCTGGGCTCCGGCCCGGCACCCACGAGACGGTGTTCGAGCCGTTCTATACGACCAAGTCCTCCGGCATGGGGATGGGGCTGGCCATCGCCCGCTCGATCATCGAGGCCCACGGCGGCACGATCTGGGCGGAGAACAGCTCCCGCGGCGCGACGTTCCACTTCCGGCTACCGCTGGGCCGGGTCGGCTCGGCATGAGCGAGCCCGAGGCCACCGTCTTCGTCGTGGACGACGACCCCTCCGTGCGGCGCGGGTTGGAGCGCCTGCTGCGGATGGCCGGGCATCGCGTGGAGAGCTTCGCATCCGCGCGGGAGTTCCTCGAGCGGCCCGAGCACGACGGCCCACGCTGCCTGGTGCTGGACGTGCGCATGCCGGGGCAGAGCGGGCTCGACCTCCACGACCGGCTCGTCGCGTCGGGCCGGGATATCCCGGTGATCTTCATCACCGGGCACGCCGACGTGCCGATGGCGGTGCGCGCCATGAAGGCAGGCGCCGTCGACTTCCTCTCCAAGCCGTTCGACGACTCGGAGCTTCTGGGCGCGGCGCGGCAGGCGCTCGAGCGCGACCGCAAGCGCTGGACGTTGCGCCGGCGCTTCGGCGGCGACGCGCCGTAGCCTACTCGGGCAGCCCCTCGATCGCGTACATCCCCACCGTGATCGCGCTGGGCGGGCCCCACTGGCCGAACCAGCGCTCATACACGCGTAGCACGTCGCCCGATCGATAGAGCCGCGCGATGGCCCGGTTCACGGACAGGCGGAACGCGGGATCGCCGCGCCGAACCATGAGCGCGTAGGGCTCGTAGGACAGGAAGCGGTCGAGCAGAGCGAACTGCCGGGGATCGGGCGAGGCCATGGCCAGGCCGATCAGGATCGCGCGATCCGACGCGTAGACGTCGGCGGTCTTGTTGACGAGTGCGGCCAGGCCGTCGGCATGGTCCTTCACGGCGAGGACCTGGGCGCGGCTCGTCGCGCCCGCGCGGTTGATCGCGTCCCGGATGACGGCCTCGGTGGTGGTGCCCGGGATCACCGCGATGCGGACGCCGCCCAACTCATTGCTCACGTCGGTGCCCGGCATCGCGAGCAGGCTCGCGCCGGTGATGAAGGTGGTCAGGCTGAAGTCGACCTGCTCCTGGCGGGTCAGCGTATTCGTGGTGGAGCCACATTCGATATCGATGGTGCCGTTCATCACCGCGCTCACCCGGTTCTCCACCGTCACCGGCACCCACTTGGCCTGCAGGTCGGGCAGCTTCAGCTCACGCCGGAGATCGTCGACGACCGCGTTGCAGAGGTCGACGGAATAGCCGAGAGGCTGCTTGTTCGAGTCGACGTAGGAGAACGGCACCGACGAGTCCCGATAGCCGAGCGTGATGGTCTTGCTCGCTCGGATCTTATCCAGCGTGCCGGCGGGCGTGGGGCTGCTGCCGCCCGTGGAGGCGCAGCCGGTCAGCAGCACCACGGTGGCGAGGGTCAGGGCGCGTAGGGGGAGCCGTCTCACGTTTGTGTCCTCCTGGCTACTTGATCATGCCCTTGAGGGAGCCCACCTGCTTCTGAAGGTCGCCGAGCTGGCCGGCGAGCTGGGTGAGGCGGCTCGGCTCCACCTGCGGCTTGGCCAGCTCGGTGTTGAGAGAATTCGCCTGGGGCAGGAGCGAGTCCACCTTGCCCTTGTCCGATGGGCTCAGGCTGGGATTCTGCTTCATGGCGGTCAGCTCCGCCACGAGCTGCTTGGCTTGCTCGAGGAGCGCCCCTTTGTCGAGCGACGCCGGCAGGGAGCCGATTCCGGGGACCTGCGCGAGCGTCGGCGCCACGCCGAGCGTCCAGAGCAGCATCGCGCACGCGAGCACAAAGGTCCGTCGTGTCGTCATGGCGCACCTCCTTGATGCTCCGACTATCCGTCCGTCCGGCCGCGTCCGCCATACGACATAGGTCCCATTGGTGTCAGCCCCTTCGTCGGACGCCGGCAATGGGACCAAGGTCCAACTATCGCGCCCTCGCGCGCAGCGCTACAAGGGGACCGGCTCCGTCTGACCATTCGAGCCTGGAGGATTCCTCATGCGGACGATCTTCGCTCGCTCGCTCACGGCCGCTCTCGCCCTGACCGCGGCCGCGGGCCTGCTCCTGGCCAGCCCATGTCCGGTGGCAGCCCAAGCCGCGCCGGCCTCGCCGCCCGCGGCCGCGCCACCCGCCGCCAAATCCACCGAGAGCAAGCCGGCTGAGACCAAGCCCGGCGTGGTCGTCACCGAGACCACGACGCTCCGTGCCACGGTGGAGGCCGTCGACCCCGCCACCCGGGAAGTGACCCTCAAGGGCTCCAAGGGCAAGATCGTGACGATCAAAGCCGGGCCCGAGGTCAAGAACTTCGATCAGATTCACGTCGGGGACGTGCTCACCGCACGCTATCTCGAGTCGGTCGCGCTCGTGGTTCGCAAGGCCGGCGACGCGCCGAGCGTCAGCGAGTCGCGGACGGTCGAGGTGGCGCCCAAGGGCCAGAAGCCGGCTGCCCGGATCGTGGAGACCAAGGAAGTGACGGCGACGGTCGAGGCCATCGACTACGCGACGCGCACCGTCACGCTCAGGGGCCCCGAGGGCAACTCGCGCACCATCAAGGTCGATCCCTCGGTGAAGCGGCTGAACGAGGTGAAGAAGGGTGATCAAGTGGTCGCGCGGTATACGGAAGGCCTCGCCATCTCCGTGAAGACGCCGCCGCCCGCCAAGGCGGCCGCGCCGACCCCCGCGCCGGCTCCCGCGACGAAGTAGCGAGGCCACCCGCTGAAGGAGGACCCCAACCATGCTCATGACCCTGGCCCGGAACTGGTGGGCGATCGTGCTGCGTGGCATCTGCGCGGTGCTGTTCGGGGTGGCGGCCTTCGCCTGGCCGGGCCTCACGCTGGCCGTGCTGATCTTCGTCTACGGAGCCTACGCGTTCGTCGACGGCATCTTCGCCGTGATCGCCGCGGTCGCGGCCCGGCAGCCGGGGCGCTTCCCCTGGGGGTTGCTCCTGGCCGGACTCGCGGCCATCGGCGTCGGCGTCCTGACCATCGCCCTGCCGGGCCTCACCGCGCTGGCCCTCCTCTATCTGATCGCCGCGTGGGCCATCATGCGTGGGATCTTCGAGGTGATCGCGGCGATCCACCTCCGGAAGGAGATCGATCACGAGTGGCTGCTCGCCGCGAGCGGCGCGCTGTCGATCCTGCTTGGCATCTTCCTCGTCGTCTCGCCGGGCGCGGGGGCGCTCGCGCTGCTCTGGGCCATCGGTGGCATGGCGATCGTGGTCGGCCTGCTCATGATCGGGCTCGGCTTCCGGCTCAAGGGTATGCGGGACCGCGTCGCGCAGCGGGTGTCCCGCGTTCGATGAGACGCCGGACGGGTGGCCTCATCGCGTGATGCGGCGCATCGCGCCCGCCGCCGGCCTCGCCCTGCTCGCGCTGCTCGCGGCGGCCTGCAGCTCCACCGTCCTCCGCGATTCCTGGCGCGACCCGCAGTTCGCGGGCCCGCCCCTCCGGAGCGTGCTCGTGATCGGCGTGGCCCGAAGCCAGAGCAACCGACGCGTGTTCGAGGACGGCTTCACCCAGGGCTTGCGCGCCCAGGGTGTCGCCGCCACCGCGAGCTATCCGCTGCTGCCCGAGGAAGGGGCCATCGGCAACGCCCGAATCAAGCAGGCGGTGGCGCAGTCGGGCGCGGACGCCGTGCTCATCACGCGCGTCCTCCGGGTCCAGCGCAACGTCCAGGTCACGCCGGGCTACGTGGTCCCCGGCTACGCGATGGGCTTCTACGGCTGGTACACCACCGCCTACACGACGGTGCCGCCGTCCATCGACCAGTACGAGGTGCTCACCATCGAATCCACGCTCTGGGACATGCGGCCGGAGCGCGTGGCGTGGTCGGGGACCAGCGAGTCCACCGACGTGAAGGACGTCGCCACGCTCACCGGCGAGCTCGCCGCCGTGCTGATCGGCAAGATGAAGGACGACAAGGTTCTGTGAGGCCGGCGCCGGGTGCTAGGGTACTCGTGGGCATGCACTCATGGTGACGCCGTATGACGCAAGCATGACGACGGCGAGCCCCAAGGTGGCGTTCGCCAGGAGAGGACGATGACCACCTGCACAGAGAGCTTCCGCGAGGGATGTCGGTGATCGGCCGTCGGACGATGGCCGTGGGGCTGCTCGCCGTCTTCCTGCTAGGCGGCTGCGCGAGCGCCCACGTGTTCACGGTGAAGCGCGCCGATCCCGAGGTGCCGTGTCTGCGCCCGCTCTCGGAGGGCAACCTTCTCCTTGGTGTGGCGCTGTCGGGCGGCGGCAGCCGGGCGGCGATCTTCGGCTCCGCCGGGCTCGAGGCGCTCGCCGGCCTGCGGCTGCCAGACGGCACATCGCTCATCGAGAAGATCTCGCATCTCTCGAGCGTGTCCGGCGGGAGCATCGCCGCGAGCTACTACGCGCTCAAGAAGCCGGGCAAGGACGTGGCGGTCCTCAAGCCCGACGGAGCACTTTCCGACCCCTACCGCGCCTTCTTCGATCAGTACCGGGCGGATCTCAGCCAAGACTTCGAGAACGCGCTCATCTGGAATCAGCTTCTGTCCTTCAGATGGCTCAACTCGGCGCTGGCCGCGCAGACCCTGGCCGAGATCCTCCGCGACCGGCTGTTTGGCAAGACCACGTTCGGCGAGATCAGCCAGCGGGAGCGGAACGGCGACACTCCCGGCCTCATCGTGAACAGCACCCTCTACAACAACGGACGGCGCTTCGCCATGACCGCGGTGCCCCCCGGGGACTTCGACTACGACTTCTTCGCCGACCTCCGCAAGTCGCTCGAGAGGCAGGGGCGAGAGATGGAGCCGGCACCCATCATCGAGAGGCGCTGGCAGACGCTGAAGCCGATCACGCCCTTGGAGATCCACATGGATCCCTGCGTCGTCAGTCTCGCCGGCGCGGTGACCGCCTCGGCGTCCTTCCCCCCGCTGGTGGGGCCGATCACGCTGCAGGTGGGCGGCGAGAAGGTGTACTGGCATGCCGGGGACGGCGGCCTCTACGAAAACCAGGGGATCGAGACCCTGCTGCTGCTCTACCTCAAGCAGCTCCAGGCGAAGCGGGCGAAGCGCTCGCTGATCATCGCCTTCGACAGCTCGTTCCCGTTCTCGGTGGGCGAGCGCCGCCTGAGCCTCCGCTCGCTGCCGTTCTCGCTCTGGACCTTCGACTTCTCCCGCATTCCCAGCATCATGGAGGAGCGCGCGAGCACCTACCAGGCGCTCTTCTTCCGCACCCTGCAGCTCGAAGGGGTGTTCCCCGACTCGAAGACCGTCGGTTTCGTCGCGCTCCGCCACACCGACGCAAAGTGGGCGGCGGACGCGAGCGATGTCCCCGACGCCTGCAAGGCGGAGCTCGAGCCCATGAAGTCGGCGCAAGACGTGGTGGAGCGGATCGCCGAGATTCCGACCCGCCTCAATCTGCCGTCGGAGTGCGACAAGGAGCTCCTCGTCGAGGCGGCGCGCCGGCTGGTCGCCGCGCACGCCGACGAGATCCTGCGGTTCATCAACCGCCCGTAAGTGGGGGCGAGACAGTCCCGGGGCGCGCGGGCGCCCCGGGCTGCGGCAAGCGCTACTGCTTCGTGAGCGTCACTCGCGCGGGCAGGATGCCGTTGATCAGGCCGGTCATCTGATTGCCGTTCACCTTCATCCAGCCGGTGAGATCCGGACCGGTGACCTTGATATCGTTTCCCGACATCACGCCGTTGATCACGGCGGGCGCAAATCGATGTGGACCCTGGATGTTCATGTTGCCCTTCACGTTGCTTCCGTCCTGGGTGAGGACCACCGTGGCGAGGCCGTTGCCGGCGCTGGAGGGCTCGAAGACGTAGGTCCCCGACCAGGTTCCGGTGACATTGGTGGCGGGCGGGGCCGACATGCTGGACGACCCGCTCGACGCGCACGCAGCCGCGCCCAGAGCGACGCCTGCGAACAGCAGCATCCACACGACAAGCTTGCGCATGACTCTGCCCTCCTTGGAGGAACCTTAGGCGCGAGGCCGGACATGCAACATAGGACCTTGGTCCAATGCTCGCGGGAGCGGCGGGAATGGCGGGAGGACGCCGGAATGGCCCCGTGAGCGCGCGCGCCCGCGTGCTCGTGGGTCTCGCCGCGGCCGTCATCGCCCTCGCGGCGGTGGGGGGATGGCTCGTCTGGCGCGACGCCGGCGAAACCGGCACGGCGGCGGTGTCCTCGGCCCCGAGCTTCGTGGGCTCGGCCGCCTGCGTGAGCTGCCACCCCGATCCGTTCGCGAAGTGGAAAGCGTCGCAGCACGCCGTCGCCATGCAGGAGGCCGGCCCGCGCACCGTGCTCGGCGATTTTCGCGACGCCCGCTTCACCCAGGCCGGCGTGGAGACGACGTTCCAGACCCGGGACGGCAAGTTCTTCGTCCGCACCGAGGGCGCGGACGGCCAGCCTGCCGAGTTCGAGGTCAAGTACACATTCGGCGTGGCCCCGCTCCAGCAGTATCTGCTGGCGCTGCCCGGCGGGCGGCTCCAGGCCCTGACGATCGCCTGGGACACGCGGCCGAAGGAGCGGGGTGGGCAGAAGTGGTTCTCGTTGCATCCCGGCGAGCGCATCCCGCCGGACGACGAGCGGCACTGGACCGGGCGACAGTACAACTGGAACTCGGCGTGCGCCGACTGCCACGCCACCTCGGTGAAGAAGGGATACAACCCCGCCGGGGACCACTACGCGACCACGTGGGCGGAGATCAGCGTGGGCTGCGAGGCATGTCACGGCCCGGCCTCGGCCCACCTGGCCTGGGCGGACGCGGCCAGGAAAGGGAAGCGATACGAGCCCTCCGGCGCCGCCGCGAAGGGCCTGGTCGTCGCGCTCGACGAGCGCAAGGGCGTGACGTGGACCCCGGACCCGGCCACCGGCGCCGCGAGCCGGAGTCGCCCGCGCGCGGCCGCGGTGGAGATCGACGTGTGCGCCCAGTGCCACAGCCGTCGTGGCCAGGTCGCGGAGGGCTACGAGGCCGGGCGGCCGTTCGTGGATCACTACCGCCCGGCGTTGCTCGAGGCCCCCCTCTATCACCCCGATGGGCAGCAGCGTGACGAGGTGTACGACTGGGGCTCCTTCCTCTCGAGCCGCATGCATCAGCGGGGGGTCACGTGCTCCGATTGCCACGAGCCGCATGGGGCAGGGCTCCGCGCGCCGGGGAACGCGGTGTGCCTCCAGTGCCATGCGCCGGCGCGCTACGACACGCAGGCGCATCACCTCCATCGCGCCGACGGCCCCGGCGCCGCGTGCGCGACCTGCCACATGCCGACCGCGACCTACATGGTGATCGACCCGCGGCATGATCACAGCCTGCGGGTGCCCCGGCCCGATCTCTCCGGGACGCTCGGCGTGCCCAATTCCTGCACGGCCTGTCACCGTGATCGATCCAGCGCGTGGGCGGCGAGCGTGCTCGCGGCGAAGGGACGCAAGCCGGAGGGGTTCCAGCGCTTCGCCGAGACGTTCGCGGCTGCGGACGCCGGCCGCGCGGATGCTACGGCGGCCCTCTCGGCCCTCGCCGGAGACGCCTCCGAGCCGCCCATCGTCCGCGGCTCCGCCCTCCTGCGCCTGGCCGCTCGTCCCGGCCCGGCGGCCCTGGCGGCGGCCCGCCGGGGACTGGGCGACGGCGATCCGCTGGTGCGCTACGCGGCGTTGCGTATCTTCGCCTCCTTCCCGCCCCAGGCGCGCGGGCCCGCCGCCGCGCTCCTCGGCGATCCCGCTCGCGTCGTGCGCCTGGAAGCGGCGAGCGTGCTGTCGGCGGCCCCGACCGCGTCCCTGAGCGAGGCGCAGCGCGAAGCCCTGGAGCGCGCGGCGGCGGAATACCTCGCCGCCGAGCGGCTGAGCGCGGATCGCGCCGCGAGCCGCGTGAACCTCGGCAGCTTTCTCGCCGCGCGCGGGCGGCTCGACGAGGCGGAGCGCGAGCTGCGCTCGGCCATCGCCATGGACCGACATTACGTCCCGGCCTACGTGAATCTCGCCGACGCGTACCGCATGGCCGGACGGGAGCGTGACGCGGAGGCGACGCTCCGCGAGGGGCTTGGGATGGCGCCCGGCAGCGCGGCGCTCCATCACGCCCTCGGCCTCTCGATGGTCCGCTCGGGCCAAAGGCAGGAGGGGGTGGTCGAGCTGGGCCGTGCGGCGGCAGCCAGCCCGGGCGACGCCCGGATGGCCTACGTCTACGCGATCGGTCTGGACTCGCTGGGCAAGAAGGTCGAGGCCTTGCGCATCCTCGAGGGGGCGCTGGCCCGTCGTCCCGAGGACCGTGACATCCTCGCCGCACTGGTGACCCTGAATCGCGATGCCGGCCACCGCGAGACCGCGCGGCGCTATGCCCGGCGGCTCGTTGCGCTCGACCCCCGAGACCCCGCGGCCAGTACCCTCCTTCGTTCCCTCGAATAAGCCCGAGGAAAGTTCACTCCGTTCAAGGGCGGTTGCTAGAATGGCCGGTACCATTTCTTCACCGCGCATGGCTGCCTGGCTCCCTCGAATCGTGCTCGGCCTCGTCATCCTGGGGCTCGTCCCGGGGGCGAGCGCTGCCGCACGCCCCGGCAGCATCGAGCTTCGAAGCAAGGGCGGGTCCTTAGGCGTCCTCACGCCCGTCAGCCTCGACGCGGGCGGCTCCTACGTGCCCGCCGAGCGTCTCGCCGCGGTACTGAAAGGAACCTGGACCGTCAAGGGCGAGCGGGGCACGCTCGTCGTCGGCGCCCGCTCGGCCCAGTTCACGCGCAATCAATCGCGCGTCATCGTGGCCGGGACCGCCATGACCCTCGATGCGTCGGCCCGCACCGGGAGCAGCGGCTGGCTCATTCCAGACGACTTCCTGGCCAAGGGCCTCAGCCGGCTCGCGCCCGGCGTGACCGTGAAGGTGGTGGCGCCGCCCGCATCGACCCGAGCCGCGACCAAGCCGGTGGCGGCGGCCGCGCCTACCGTGGCGTTCGAGGACCTGCGCCTCCGGTCCTATCCCTCGTTCACCCGGATCGTGCTGGAGACCCGCGCCCCGATCGGCTACGCCATCGTCGACCAGGGGGTCGAGCGCGGTGAGGTCCGCGTCCGGCTGCCCGGGCTCCGGATCACCGCCCCCCAGCTTCAGGAGATCGAGGACGGCCTGGTGAAGTCGATCCGGCTCGAGCCGGCGACGGGCGGCGCGATGTTGCGCGTCGCGCTCGACTCGCCCGCGGGCCAGATCAAGGACTTCTCGCTGCAGGACCCCTACCGCATCGTGGTCGATCTCTACCGGACCAAGGAGGGCGCCGAGCAGGAGGGCGCGCAGGGGGGCGCCATGCAGCCGCTGCGGCTCGTCGTGCTCGACGCCGGTCACGGCGGCCACGACTCCGGCGCGGTGGGCCCCACCGGCGTGCAGGAGAAGGACGTCGTGCTCGATGTGACGCGCCGGGTGGCGCGCATGGTCGAGGACGGCGGTCTCGGCATCAAGGTGGCGCTCTCGCGCAGCACCGACGTGTTCGTGCCGCTGCGCGACCGGACCAACTTCGCCAACAAGCAGCGCGCGGATCTCTTCGTGTCCATCCACGCCAACGCGCATCCGCGGGCGGTGTCCGAGGGCGTCGAGACCTACTTTCTGTCGTCCGAGGCGAGCGACACCGAGGCCCGCCAGATCGCGGCGATCGAGAATGGGGCCGTGCAGCTCGAGACGGCCGCGTCCCGACAGAAGAACGACGCGGTGAAGAGCATTCTCTGGGATCTCGCGCAGTCCGAGTTCCAGCAGGAATCGAGCTTCCTGGCCGAGACGGTGCTGGACTCGATGACCAAGTCGCTTCGTCTCGTGAACCGTGGCGTGAAGCAGGCCGGCTTCTACGTGCTGGGCGGCGCCGCGATGCCGGCCATCCTGATCGAGATCGGGTTCCTCACCAATCCCAAGGAAGAGAAGAAGCTCGCGGCACCGGAGTATCGCGAGGCCGCCGCGAAGGCGATCTACGCGGGGCTCAGCGAATACAAGCGCCGGTACGACCAGCGTCTCCGCACCGCGCTCTCTCGCCCCCCGTCCAAGTGACCACCACCACGTGACCACGGGGCCCCGGCACGACGGCCGCGCCCCCGATCAGCTCCGGCGCGTCGTCATCACGCGCGACTATCTCCGGCATCCGGAGGGCTCGGTGCTCGTCGAGTTCGGCGACACCAAGGTCATCTGTACCGCGTCGCTCGAGGAGAAGGTGCCGCCCTTCCTCAAGGGACAGGGCAAGGGCTGGGTGACCGCGGAGTACGGCATGCTGCCGCGCTCCACCAACACCCGCATGGGCCGCGAGCGCGGGCCCAGCGGCCGGTCCCAGGAGATTCAGCGCCTGGTCGGGCGCTCGCTGCGCTCGGTGGTGGACATGCCGAAGCTCGGCGAGCGCACGGTGTGGATGGACTGCGACGTGGTCCAGGCCGACGGCGGCACCCGCACCGCGGCCATCACCGGCTCCTGGGTGGCGCTGTCCGACGCGCTCGACAAGCTGGTGCAGGCCGGCGTGCTCCCCGGCTCGCCCCTGCGCGACCACGTGGCCGCGATCAGCGTGGGCATCGTCGGGGCCCGGCCGCTGCTCGACCTCGACTACGTCGAGGACTCGAGCGCCGAGGTGGACATGAACGTGGTCATGACCGGCGGCGGCGCGTTCGTGGAGGTGCAGGGGACCGCCGAGCAGACGCCGTTCGGCAGGGACCGCCTCGCCGAGATGCTCGCGCTGGCCGAGCGGGGCATCGGCGCGCTCGTCGGCTTGCAGCGGCGCACGGTGGCCGCGCGCGGGGAGAAGTCCTTCGCCCTCTGAGCGGGTGCTGGTCGTGGCGAGCGCCAATTCCGGCAAGGCGCGGGAGATGGCGAGCCTCCTGAGCGATCTGCCCCTCCGGGTGCGTCCGCTCGCGGACTTTCCCGGGGTGATGCTCCCGCCGGAAGGCGCCGAGTCCTATTTGCGGAACGCGCTCGGCAAGGCACGGGCGGCCGCCGCCGCGACGGGCATGCTCGCGATGGGGGACGACTCCGGGCTCGAGGTGGACGCCCTCGGCGGCGCCCCCGGCGTGCTCTCCGCCCGCTACGGCGGCGAGGGGCTCGACGACGCGCAGCGCTGCGCCAAGCTTCTCGACGCCCTCGCCGGCGTGCCCCCGCTCCGGCGCACCGCGCGCTTCCGGAGCGTGATCGCCTTGGTCGAGCCGGGCGGCCGCGAAGCCACGGCGGAGGGCGAGGCGGAGGGCATCATCCTCGACCAGCCCCAGGGAACGGGTGGTTTCGGCTACGACCCCGTGTTCTACTACCCGCCGCTCGATTCGACGTTCGCGCAGCTGCCGGATCGGGAGAAGAACGTGGTCAGCCATCGGGCGCGGGCGATCGCGAAGGCGCGCGCGGTGCTGCTCGACTGGCTCCGCGCGCGGTAGCCGCGGCACGTCCGCCTAGGCCCTAAGTCCCATAGGCGCGCCGTCGGCGGCCTGCTCGAATGATCCCGTCTCATGAATCGAGCCCCATGAATCAACCAGACGATCGACTGAGCTTGGACGAGCCCACGGTACAATTGCCGCCGCCCATGGCGTCCGGGCCGAAGCCCCACGATGTCGCGCGCGTCACGCTCGGCGTGGCCTGTCTCGTCGCCATGCTCGCGGGCACGCTCTGGATCCTGCGGCCGTTCCTCGGCGCCATGATCTGGGCGGCGACCATCGTCGTCGCGACGTGGCCCATCATGATGCGACTGGAGACGCGGGTGGGCGGACGGCGCGCCGTCGCCGCCGCGACGATGTCGGTCGTGCTCCTCCTGGGGTTCATCGTGCCGCTGGGTACCGCCATCACCGTGCTCATCGTCAACAGCGACCGTATCATCGCCTGGGCCACGTCCGTCGCCTCCATGCACGTGCCGCCGCCGCCCGACTGGGTCACCCGGATCCCGGTCATCGGACCGATCATCGCGGAGCGGTGGCGTGAGGTGCTCTCGGCGCCCACCGATGTGACCGCCACGCTCTCGCCATACACCAAGCTCCTCGCCGCCTGGCTACTCGGCCTCGTCGGCGGCGTGGCGAGTCTCGCGATCGATCTGCTCCTCATCATGGCGATCTCCGCGTATCTCTACGCGCGCGGCGACGGGGCGGCGGAGTTCCTCCATCGCTTTGCGGAGCGACTCGCGGGCGCGCGGGGGCCGCGGGCGGTGACGCTCGCGGGCGGCGCCATCCGCGGCATCGCGATGGGCGT
>Ga0075423_10000910_pt1 | contig 25009 bp, 20 predicted proteins | sample SoiMethybrSBSTD2_FD_80114 | JGI IMG/M metagenome (GOLD analysis project Ga0075423, IMG submission 80114) | Bulk soil microbial communities from a Populus tree surrounding site in Tennessee, USA - Soil MetaG P. TD hybrid SBSTD2 | ecosystem: Environmental > Terrestrial > Soil > Tree plantation... | reverse complement strand
GCGGCTGAAGCCGCCGCTCTACGTAGCACGTCGTCACACGTTCAACGGCTCGAGGCCATCCACTCTGCCCGTGCTGTCGGCGAACGTGTCGAGGTGCACGCCGACTTTGTCGAGCAACGTCAGGTGCAGATTCGCAAGCGGCGTCGGCTTGTCGAAGCGGATGTGACGCCCGCCCTTGAATTGGCTTCCTCCTCGTCCACCGGCCACGACGATCGGCAGATTCGTGTGGTCGTGGACGTCGGGATTGCCCATTCCGCTGCCAAGCATGTAGAGCGTGTGGTCGAGCAGCGACCCATCGCCTTCCGGCGTCTCGTGCAGCTTCTCGATGAGATACGCAAACAGCGACACGTGATGGGCGTTGATCTTGGCCAGCTTGACCAGCTTTTCCGGATCGTTGGTGTGATGCGAGACCGGGTGATGCGGCTCGGGCACCCCGATGTGCGGGTAGGTTCGGGTGCTCGTTTCACGCGCCATCTGGAACGTGATGACGCGGGTGACATCGGCCTGGAGGGCGAGCACCTGGAGGTCGAACATCAACCTGACGTGGTCTTCCCACACCGCCGGCACGCTTGCCGGACGATCGAGATCGGGCAGCGTTGCGGCATCGCTCTGTTCGGCGCGCTGGATGCGTCGCTCGACCTCGCGCACGGAATCGAGGTATTGGCCGACGCGAACACGATCGCCTGCACCGAGCTCGCGCCGCAGTCGAGCCAGATCGTTCGTCATCCAGTCGAGGATGCTGCCGCTCTTCTTGAGCTCGGCCCGTCGTGCCTCGGGGCTTCCGCCATCGCCAAACAGCCGCTCGAAAACGACGCGCGGATCGGCCTCGGTTGGAAGCGGTGACGTCGGCGACGACCAGGACAGGTTGTTCTGATAGGCGCACGCGTAACCGTTGTCGCAGTTGCCGACTTGCGCGATGAGATCCGTGCCGATTTCGAGCGATGGCATCTGTGTGTCGGTGCCGATGGCGCGCGCAGCGATCTGGTCGACAGTCGTCCCGAGCTCGTAGTCGCTCCCCTCGGTTCGCTTGGCTCGCGAGCAGCTGAGGAACGTGCAGTTCGACGAGGCGTGATTGCCGGTCGTATACGCGTTGCGCAGCTCGAGGTTGCTGATCACGGTGATGTTGTCAATCACCGGCATCAGTGCCAGGAGCGAGGGCGACAGCTCCGTGATACGTCCCTCTGTTGCCGGTGTCCACGCCGCCGCGTTCATGCCCATCGGGATGTACACGTACCCGAGGCGGCGAATGGAACTCGCCACCCGTTGCGCGTGGAGCGGCGACAAGGCGGGCACCATGGCGTCGAGCAGCGGCAGCGACAATGCCGTACCAAGGCCGCGCAGGAACGTGCGACGGGGAAGGGCCGTCTTCGTGACAATCATTGCGACATCCTCATCTGGAACGGATCGCTCGACACGATGCCGAGCACGAGCGACGAGAATCGATAGTCCTGACCGCGAGCATCACGCACGATGTCACGTACGGTCGGAGCATCGTAGTACTCCAGGCCGCGGCCGAGACCGTACGTCATGAGTTTCTCGGTGAGCGTGCCGACGAACATGTCCGGCTTGCGGAGCAGCGCCGCGCGCAGGCCGCTCATGCCGGTGAATGTCGATCCGTCGGGCAGTCCACCCGATGCATCGACGGAACTCCCCGACTCCGTGCGCACGCGCCACCGGCCGATCGCGTCGAAGTTCTCCATCGAGAGTCCCGCCGGATCCATGAGCTGATGGCACCCCGCGCACGCAGGGCTCGCACGATGCTGCGCCATGCGCTCACGCATCGAGAGCAATCGTCCGTTGGTGTCCGTGTCCTTGAGCGGCGGCACGTTCGGCGGTGGAGGCGGCGGCGGTGTGCCGACGATGTTCTCGAGGATCCATTTGCCGCGAAGCACCGGCGACGTGCGGTTGGCGTATGAGGTCACCGTCAGGATGCTGCCCTGGCCCAGAATCCCACCGCGGTTGCTATCGTCTCCCAGCGTGACGCGCCGGAAGCGGCTCCCGTACACGTTCGGAATACCGTAATGCCTGGCGAGCCGCTCGTTGACGAACGTGTAGTTGGCGCGCAGCAGATCCAGCGCGCTGCGGTCTTCCTGCACGACGCTCTCGACGAAGAGCTCGGTCTCGCGCTTGAAGGCCTGCCGCAGGTTGTCGTCGAAGTCGGGGAAGGTCCTTGCGTCCGGATTGGCCGCGGCAAGGTTCCGCAGATACAACCACTGGCCCGCAAAATTGGTGACGAGCGCCTCGGCCTTCGGACTGGCCAGCATCCGCTTGACCTGACGCTCGAGCGTGGCCGGCCGGCTCAGCGTCCCGGCTATCGCCGCGTCCAGCAGTTCCTCGTCGGGGACGCTGCTCCACAAGAAGAACGACAGACGTGAGGCCAGCTCCACGTCGCTGATGCGATATGGCGTCTGCGGCTTGACCGTCCTCGGATCGCGTTCGATGCGGAACAGGAACTCGGTGCTGGCAAGCACGGCGCGCAGCGCCATCTCGACCCCGTCGTCGAAGTCGCCCGCGGCGCGCGCCTCCTTGTAGAAGCGCATTGGCGCCTCGATGTCGGCATCCGTCACCGCCCGCCTGAATGCCCGACGCGCGACCGTCGATACGATCCGCTTGGCGCAATCGTCTTCGGTCGCGGCGCTCGCCGGCCTGCAGACGAACAGCCTGCGGCGGCTTGGCGTTTCCGTCAGAGTGCCTGGTTCGAACGGGCCCGCGATAGATACGGAGTACAACGCGATCTGAACGCGCGGATGCCGATCCATGTTGAAGTGCGCGAGGCTCGGCTGACGTTCGGTCTCTTCGAGCGCGAACGTCTTTCGAGGAAACACGACGCCCACTTCGTGCGGTCCCGCCGCGACATGGATGCGAGCCTTGAGATCCTTGTCGACCGCTTCGTCGGCGTAATACGCCCCAGACTGGTTGCGGTTCGGCTTGACCCCGAACAGCTGCACGCGCTCGCCATCGAGCATCAACTCCACCTGCTGGGGCTCGGTGAGTCCCTCGACGTTCTCGTTCCGATCGCGCGACAGCCGCATCTGGATCTCGTAGGTGCCGTCGAGCGGGAATGTGTGACGGACGATCGTGCCGCCGCGCGTGCCGAACGGCAGGCCGTCGAGGTGATCCTCCTGCGTCAGGTCCGAGGGAAGGATCACGACGTGGCTGGCCGGCGAGGGCAGTGTTCCCCCGACGGCGGCGCGGCTGACTTTCTGTGCCGCAGCCAGGTAGCGCTCGAGCAGCGTCGGCGAGAGCTCGCCGTTGGCCACATTATCGAACCCGTGGCTCGCATCGTCTTTTGGCAATAACGATGACACGTCGACATCGAGCGACAGGATGTCGCGAATCGCGTTCTGGTACTCGACGCGACTCAATCGACGGAAGGTATCGGTCCGGCCGGGGTTCGGGCGCGCGGCGGCGCCGCTGTCGAGAGCGGTTTCCAGCTGCGTTGCCAGTGCGTCGTAGGTCGGCTCGTCGGGACGCGGCATGCCTGCCGGAGGCATCATCCGTCCTCGCAGCTTGCGCACGACCTTTTCCCATGTCGCCGGATCGCCGGCCACCTGTGAGACGTCGGTCGTATCGAGGGCGAGACCTCCCGCCCGTGCCCGGCCGTTGTGGCAGGTCACACAGTACTTATCGAGCGTGGCGCGATCTGGAGACGGGCTGGCTGAAGGGACAGTAGCAGACTGCTGACGCGGTTCCCCGGCAAGGATGACGGCGAATGCGACGAGGAACGCGACCGAGGCGGCAAGACACGCAGTCCAGCGGTTGTGCATTAAGCCCCCAACGCGCATAAGTTTCGGCGCTGGGGATAGACCGGCGCAAGCGCTTTTTGGGTGATCTCGACAGCGTAGGGCGGGTCCTGTCATCTCGAAACAGTGTAGGGCGGGTCCTGTTCTTTGGACCCGCCGGGTCTACACAGCAAGACCCGGCCTACGCTGCACGAATAGTTTCAACGTTCGTTCGCCCGCGCGCCGCTCAGGATGTTACGCATCGAGTTGTTTCCTTCGTGACAGGCGTATTCGAACATCCCGTCGGGCTGGGGCTCCAACTCGAGCGCAGCGGTCCAGGGCGCGGTCCAGGTGTGAGCATCGTCAGCAGTCACCTCGTAGCGCAGGCCGGTGCCAGCTCGTTTGAACCGTTCCACCAGGTGCAGCGTGTCTCGCGAACCGCGGTAGTTGTTTTTGTCGCTGAAGTTCGTGACGTCCACTACGAGCGTATCGCCTTCCCAATGTCCCTTGGAATCGCCGAAGTAGCCACGCACGCCCGAGCCGACGTGCGGCTTGCCGTCCGTGTAGATGACGCGCGTGTCGTGAATCATCTCGTAGGTGAGCGCGACCACTCCGGGCGCCTGCACGATTTGCACGTTGGCGTTGTAAACCGTCGGGAAGATCGCGCTTGGCATTCCCCGGCCGATGCAGCGCACCCAGAGACTCAGATCCTGTGGTCGATCGGCGCCTGTTTCACCTGACACGGGGCCCCGTGCCTTCGCCTGCGACTGGGCCTCCTGCGTGAGCGGCGGCACGCGTCCGTCTGGCGGATCGATGACGAGCGACGTGCGGCGCGAGACTTTCCGGCGCTCGAGCCAATGCGGCGGCGGCGACGTCGCGGAGCCAACCTGACCGGCCGTGGATCGATCGGCCGTTTCGACATCGAAGTCGGAGTTGTCGCTCTGCAGCTGCCGCTCGCTCTGCGACTGTCGCTGCTTGAATTCTGCGTCAGTCAGAACCTGGCGCGTCCCATACTCGCGCGGACGCTCGAACGGCACGCTCAGTTCGGATTCCGCCGTCCATGTGCCTTGCAAATCGGGTTCGCCCCACGGCGTCATGGGGGCCCTGGCTCCCTGCCCTGACACCAGCGCCTGAACGATCACGAACGCCGCGAGAGACGTCAGCAAATGTGCACGTTTCATGGCGTGACCTTCTCAAAGACCGGTGACGTGCTCTAGACCGCCTTCAACTCGCAGATGATGCCATGCGGGTCGCGGAAGCGCAGCAGCTTTTCGTCGTTCGACGGTGACGATTCAACGCCGAGCTGCTTGAGCGCAGTCTCCACGGCCCGGCGGTCGAAGCCCGCAACCGTGATGCAGACATGATCGATCGCCGGCTTGTTACCCGCGACCGACTCCAGGCCAAGTCGCGTATTGCCGATCTGGAACCACACACGCTCCGGTTTGTCTTTTGTCCGCGGCCGCTCGTTGCCGAAGAACGTGCGGTAGAAGGCCGCCGACTTTTCAAGATCGGTCACGCGCAGCATCACGTGATCGAGCCCCACAGCGTGCACCGCGGGCGGATCGAGAGACATCCGTCCGCCTGGAACGATCGTTCCGGCCAGTCCGCCTGGAACGCCAAGCAGTTGCAGTCGCAGACCATCGGGATCGCTGATCATGCCGACACCTGCTGATTGGATGCCGCGCGCTTCGAGAACCGGTCGCATCTCGCGGCCGCGATAGTCGTGCACGAGCGCACAGAAATGATCGATGAACGGTGTGGCTGTGGCCGAACCACCGAACGCCAGGTAAGCCGTGCCTGCCATGACGTAGAAGCGCGGTGGAGGTTCGCGTTCACGAAACAACTGCGGCCCGAAGATCCGCCCATAGAACTTGGCCGCGGCTTCGGGGTCGGGCACGGTCAGGCCGAGGTGCTCGAGTCCGGGGCTGCGCACGGGGAGCATCGGCGCGCCGCCCGCCTCTCCGGCTGGTGTCTGCTGCGCGTGCGCGGTCGGCGCGAAAAGCGGCAACGCGAACGCTGTCCCCAGCGCGCGGCAGAATCCACGACGCGAAAAGTCATCGGAATCGTCGGTCACGGTGTGCACCCCTTCGTCCTGATCGAACTTTGCAGCCGCGTGAAGCGGCGGTCGCTTCGAAACGTATCCATCTTGGGGTCGACATCAATCGAATACAGGAAAGCGGAGTTCTCGTCGTAGGCGCGCTCGAGCTCCTTGAAGGCTTCGACGCGTTCTCCCAGCGCGTCACGGAGCACTGCCACGTACAACGCGTCCGCGTAATCGGTTTCACGACGATGCTCGAGCTCGTCGAGGATGGCACGCGCGTCGGCGCTGCGACCGAGTTTGGCGAGGCAGGTGCCCTCGAGCGCACGCATCCATGGGAGGTCTCCGGACATGAGAGATCCCAGCTGGTATTGCTCGAGTGCTTCCGGAAGGCGTCCCGCGAACTCGAGTGCCTGCGCGTAGTTGGCCCTGTTGATGGGCAGGTACGGGTGCAGCTCGATCGCCTTGCTTCCAATGACGATCGCCTTGTCGTACTCGCGGCGCCATACTCGCACGTTGACTTCAGCCGGTGGCAACGTCGGGAGCAGCGGATCGGCACGGTATCCCTGCGTCACCATGTCGAGGGCGCGATCCAGTTGGCCGAGCGTCGCGCACATCAGCGCCATACGCACGTGCACGGTCGCAAACGACGGCTTCTCGTCGAGCGCTCGCTGGAACTCCTGCTCCGCCTCGTGCAGGCGATGCTCGAACATGTGCAACCCGTGCGCGCGGTTGCAGCGCAACTCAGGCGTGAGCCCGCCTTGTGCGACCGCCTGGGTATGGGCATCGAGAAAACGCGGATACACCTCGGTCGGCGAGCAGATTCCGAACGTCGCCTGCATCAGGTAGCAGGTTGATAAGCCTTCGAATGCACGGAAATCCCCGGGGCACTGGACGGCTGCCTGCTGGAAGCATTCGATCGCGCGTTCCGCGCCTTCCTTCGTGCGGCGGCTCGCGAAATGCCACCCCTTGCGGACGAGCTCATCCGACGTCGGCACCTCGAGGCTGTAGCCGACCTTGGGACGGTGAACGATCCATCGGCCGTACTCGCCAAGCACCTTTTTCACCTCGCCGACCGTGACGTCGACGGTGTGACGGGAGACGAATGTGCCGTGCCACGCTTCCGCAATCATCTGGTCGTAGCCAATCGGCCGACCCAGATGCTGCAACAACACGCGAAGCACCTGAAGCGCCTGCGGCCGCAAACGCACGTCGGCGTTGTCGCGTGAGAGGCGACCGGCTGCAGCATCCAGGCGATACGGACCAAAAGTGAATGCGGCCATCGGAAAGTCAGGACGAGGGAATCTGACCCGTTTGCACGCATCTGGTCAAGCCATGCACTTCCCGAAGAAATTTGACGATTTTTTGCCGGGTGATTTGTCGGTTTTTTGCGGACGCCTATTCCTGCGGGGTCCTACAATCCGCGCAACCTGGAGCCCTGAACCTGTCACGCAGAGGAGTCGTCATGCCCCGATTGAGGACTACCGCTCTTGTGCTTTACCTGCTTGGGTTCGTGCCGGCGATGGCGTTCGCGCAAGCGTCGATTACGGGCATCGTGCGCGACGCGTCCGGAGCTGTCCTGCCTGGCGTCACGGTCGAAGCCACCAGCCCGGACTTGATCGGAAAGGTTCGTACTGCCGTCACTGACGGCTCTGGCGCCTATCGCATCGTCGACTTGCGCGCGGGGACGTACGGAGTGACGTTCAGCTTGACCGGCTTCAGCACCGTGCGACGAGAGGGGATCGTGCTCGAGGGAGCGTTCACCGCCACGGTCAATGCCGATCTCCGCCTCGGTGCCCTCGAGGAGACCATCACTGTCACCGGTGAAACGCCCATCGTCGATGTGCAGAGCGTGAAGCGGCAGATGGTCCTCGACAACGACATGATCAGCGCCATTCCTTCATCGCGCTCCTATAACAACCTGATCCAGCTGATCCCCAACAGCATCAACCAGGCTGGCGCCCCGACGGACGTGCAGGTGGTGCCCGGGATGGTGGTGTTCGGCGGATTCGGCGGGCGGTCCAACGAGGGCCGCGTCAACGTGGATGGCCTCAGCGTCGGCTCGGCATTCAACGGTGCCGGCGTGTCGTCGTACATCGCCGACGTGGCGAACGCGCGCGAGATCTCCATGAGCACGACCGGCGGCCTGGGCGAAACGGAAGGCGGCGGTCCGGCGCTGAACGTGCTGCCAAAAGAAGGCGGCAACTCGGTGCGAGGCACCTTCTTCGGCGCCGGAGTCACGAGCGGTATGGTCGGCAGCAACTACACGCAGGAATTGCGCGACCGTGGCCTGACGACGCCAGGCGAGACGAGGAAAGTGTGGGACTTCAACCTCGGGATCGGCGGACCGATCGCAAAGGACCGGCTGTGGTACTACCTGAACCTGCGCGAAGAAGGGAGCGAACGGACCGTCCCAGGCATGTTCGCGAATGCTAACGCCGGCAACCCGACGAAGTGGACGTATGTTGCCGACACGAGCCGGCCGGCTGTACTTGCGGCCTCATATCGCATTACGGCGCTCAGGCTCACCGCGCAGGCGACGCCGCGAAACAAATTCACAATCTTCTACGACCAGCAGCTCCCGTGTGAAGGTGGCGCCGCCCCCGGATTCTCGGGCGGCGACGTGTGCCGCAAATCAGGTGACAACGAGATCTTCGCCGGGTCCACGGCGGCCCCGACGCCATCGGCGTCGGCCATTCTGGCACCTGAGACCGCTGGGTACCGCGACTATGGCAATCGCGTGGCGCAAGTGAAGTGGACGTCACCGGTGAACAATCGGCTGCTGCTGGAAGCGGGGAGCGGCATGTATCGGAGCCGCTACGGCGGCGGCCAGCTTCCCGGACTCGAGACGGAGAATCTGATCCGCGTCGTCGAAGCGTGTGCTGGCGGCTGTGCCGGAAACGGCAACATCCCTGGGCTCACGTATCGGTCGCTCAACTGGTTCTCGAACGTCAACTGGAACACGCAGTGGAACGCCGCAGCGTCGCTCGTCACCGGAAGCCACAGTATCAAGGTCGGCTACCAGGGGGCGCTGCTGATCGATCAGCGCAAGAACTTCGGGAACCTGGAGTATCTCCAGTACCGGGTCAACAACGCGATTCCCGATCAGATCACGCTCAACATCAACCGCTTTGACATTCGTCAGTCGGTTCGCAGTGACGCCTTCTACGCGCAGGAGCAGTGGACACACGGTCGGATGACGCTGCAGGGCGCGTTGCGATACGACCACGCGTGGAGCTATTTCCCGGAGCAGCAGGTCGGACCGGTCCGCTTCTTTCCGAACGCGGTGACGTACCCGAGAACCACGGGCGTCGAGGGTTATCACGATCTGTGGCCGCGCGGCGGCGTGGCGTACGACGTGTTCGGCACGGGCAAGACGTCAGTGAAAGTGAACATGGGACGGTATCTCGAGGCGGCGCAGAATGGCGGGTTGTTCATCGCGCTCAATCCAACAGGGCGCCTGTCGACCACGACGACGAGGGCGTGGACCGACAGCAACAGCAACTACGTGGCCGACTGCGATCTGATGAACCCGGCCGCACAGGATCGGCGGGCGACCGGTGGGGATGTCTGCGGGGCGAACGCGAACGCCAATTTCGGTACGCTGGTCTTCGAATCGACACTGGATCCCGGCCTGCTCTCGGGCTGGGACGTTCGTGCGGGCGACTGGCAATGGGGCGCGTCGGTGCAGCAGGAAGTGCTGCCTCGCGTGGCGGTGGAAGTTGGCTACCAGCGTCGCTGGCTGCTCAACAATGTTGTGACTGACAACCTCGCGCGCGCGCCCGGGGACCATACCGAGTTCGGCGTCAATATCCCGGTCGATCCGCGACTGCCGGGCGGCGGCGGCGGAGTCCTTGGCGGCCTCTATAACGTCACGCCGGAAGCCGCGCTGCGGCTGAACGACAACTACCAGACGCTCGACTCCAACCTGGGCGCGTGGAATCAGGTCGCGAACTCACTCAATCTGAACGTGACGGCGCGCATGAAAAACGGCCTCATGATGCAGGGGGGGTTCAACACCGGAGTTTCGAACAACGACTACTGCGAAGTGCGACGTGCCATCCCGGAGTGGACGGTAGCCCCTCCGACAAGCACCACGCAGGCCCCGACCAACCCATGGTGCGACACGTCGTCCGGATGGGTCACTCGACTGACGGCGCTGGGTTCGTACACGGTTCCAAAGATCGACGTGCAGGTCGCCGGGACGCTGCGCAGCGATCAGGGCGCGCCGCTGGCTGCGAACTGGACCGCTCCGAACTCCGCAACCGTTGGCCTCAACCGGCCATTTGCCGGCGTCGGCGGCCAGACGATCACCGTGAACCTGATCGAGCCCGGAACGCTCTACGGCGACCGCGTCACTCAGATCGACATGCGATTCGCCAAGATCCTGAGGTTCGGCCGCACGCGCACGACGGTGGGGCTCGATTTGTACAACATCACCAATTCCGCCGCGATCCTGACGTACAACCAGACCTTCGTGCAGACAACGGACACATGGCTGCGACCGAACAGCGTCCTGCAGGCGCGTTTCGCGAAGTTCAGCGCGCAGATCGATTTTTGAAGCACGAAGAACACGAAGAGTACGAAGAACACGAAGACATGACGGCTGACCACGACACACCGAGGCACTGAGGACACCGAGGAATTCTTTGCGTTTTTCTGTGCCTCGGTGTCTCGGTGTGTCGTAATCGTTTACAAACCGTGCCCTTTGAATCCGGGGACATCTTCATCACATGATGAAGACATGGATTCATCCGCAACTCAGGCTCACGCGCAGCAGCCGCTCGCCATGGACGCCGAGCAATTCAGGGCGCTCGGGCACTCGCTCGTCGATCAGATCGCCTCACAACTCGCGTCGATCCCGCACGGGCCGGTGACGAGAAATGAATCGCCATCCGCGGTGCGAGCCGCGATGGGGCTGAACGGTGGGCTTCCCGAAGAGGGGACCGATGCCGCGACGCTGCTGGCGACCACGGCCACGCACCTCTTCGAGCACTCGCTCTTCAATGCGCATCCCCGGTTCTTGGGCTACATCACATCGTCTGCGGCACCGATCGGTATCCTTGGCGACTTGCTCGCATCGGCGCTGAACCCAAATGTCGGCGCATGGATTCTGTCCCCGGCCGCGAGCGAGATCGAAGCGCAGACCATCAGGTGGATCGCGGAGCTCACGGGCTATCCAACGGACTGCGGTGGCATCCTGGTGAGCGGCGGCAACATGGCCAACTTCGTCTGCTTCCTGGCCGCGCGGGCCGCGCGCGCCGGATGGGACATTCGCCGTGACGGCGTCGCAGGATCGCCCCGACAGCTCGTCGCATACGCATCCCAGGAAACGCATACCTGGATTCAGAAAGCCGCCGATCTTGCCGGGCTCGGCACGGCTTCCATTCGCTGGATCGAGACAGACGACCGGCTGCGGATGGATGTCGCGGCGCTCGAGCGCGCCGTTGCGGCTGACGTGGCAGACGGTCGCGTGCCATTCATCGTGATCGCGACTGCAGGATCGGTCAGCACCGGCGCGGTGGATCCGATCTCTGAGATTGCTCGCGTGTGTCAGGAGCGAGGCATCTGGTTGCACGTCGACGGCGCCTACGGTGGAGTCGCGGCAGCAGTCCCGGGTGTGCCTGATGATCTGCGGGCACTGGGCCTGGCGGACTCGGTCGCGGTCGACCCGCATAAGTGGTTGTATGCACCGCTCGAAGCTGGTTGCGCGCTCGTGCGCAAACCAGCCGCACTTCGCGGCGCCTTCTCGTATCACCCTGCCTACTATCACTTCGATGAACACGGCACGAACTTCGTCGATTACGGTCCGCAGAACTCGCGCGGCTTCCGCGCACTCAAAGTCTGGCTGGCGCTGAAACAGGTCGGCGCCGCCGGCTATCGCCGGATGATTGCTGGCAATATGGCGCTCTCGCGAGCGCTGGCCGAGGCGGTGGAGCGCAATCCGGATCTGCAGTTGCAGACGCAGGGGCTCAGCATCGCGACCTTCAGGTTCGTTCCGGCGGATCTGCGATCGTCCGCCGGAGACGAGGCTGTTGTGGCGTACCTGAATCGCCTGAACGAGGCGCTCCTCGACAAGATTCAACGGGGAGGAGAGGCGTTCGTGTCGAACGCCGTCCTCGGAGGACGCTATGTCTTGCGCGCCTGCATCGTGAACATCCACACGACTCCGGAGGATGTCGAGGCAATTCCGGAGATTGTGGACCGTCTAGGCCGGGAGCTCGATATCCAGATGCGCCCCACACTCCCGGTCTGATGCCGCGCGCGCGTCGGCCGCCTTGCGGTAGATTGTTGGCGTGCCGACGATTGGTTGGGACATCGGCGGGGTCAACACCAAGTTGGCGCACGTCCATGGCGGAAGCGTGCTGTCCGTCCTTGGCCGTCCGTACGAGATCCAGCGCGATCCCGGCGCCCTGGTGCCCCTGCTGCAGGAGATGCGGGCCAGGATTGGCGCCGGCGATGGGATGCCGCACGCCGTCACCATGACGGCGGAACTCTCGCAGTGTTTCCGCACCAAGCGCGAAGGTGTGAGATTCGTTCTCGACGCCGTGGAGTCGGCGTTTCCTGGCGCGGCGATTCACGTCTACGCCGTAGACGGGCGATTTCTCAAGCCAGACGATGCGCGTGCGCAGCCACTCTCGGTGGCGGCGGCCAATTGGGCCGCGACGGCACGGGCGGTCGCCCTCCATCATCCCGACGCGTTGCTCGTCGACATCGGCACGACCACGACCGACCTCGTGCCGATCGCCGGCGGCGAGATTGCCGCAATCGGGCACACCGATCCGGAACGGCTGGCGTCCGGCGAGCTTCTCTATACAGGCGTACTGCGCACGCCGACCGAGGCGATCGCCCACTACGTTCCGCTCGGTGACGCGCTGGCCGGTGTGTCGGCGGAAGGGTTCGCGCTTGCGGGCGACGTCCATGTGTGGCGCGGTGATCTCGATTCAGCCGACTATTCGTGCCCGACGCCGGACGGTCGACCGGCGACGCGCGAGTTCGCAGGCGAGCGCCTTGCCCGAGTCGTGTGTGCCGATCGCGATATGCTCGACGAGACGGCGATCACGCGCCTGGCGGATGCGCTCGCACGCGCCCAGATCCGTACCATTCAAGCGGCGATTCAGCGAGTAATCGAGGCGCACCCGTCGATCCGGGTGGCAGTGGTTACGGGGCTTGGAACGTTCCTCGGTGTCGCTGCCGCGCGCGCGGCGAAGCTCGAAGTCGTGCCGCTATCGAGCGAATTGGGTGACGCGGGTGCTCGATGCGCGCCAGCCGTTGCCGTCGCGTTGCTTCTGGAACGTAACTCGCGCATGCCGTAGCATCGGCACGGGCGACGGCAACGTGCCATCCCTGCAGTTGAGTCGAAAGCCCGCTCGCCACCGATCGGGCGTATACTGACGGGGCATTCCGTTTCTGCTTTCCTGAGCCTCGCGGCTGCCCTCCTTTCCAAGGCACCGGCTCCTCACCAAAGCTCCAACGCGGTGTGTCGCGTCCCAGTTGCTCGGCGCCACGCCTGAACTGTCGTCCACGGAAAGCAGGTATTCCAATGCGCCCGATCGACACCATCGACGTGTCTCGACCGCTAGCTTCGACGGGAACCGAGAAGGCTGTAGCGGCTGTGCTCGTGCGGCTCATCCTCTCATTGGCCGGCGGCTGTGACTGTTAGTCTCGAAGCGCGGGAGGTTCTGTGACGGTCGTCGTGTCTCTCATCATGGTTGTGCTCGTCGTGAGTGAGACCTGGCGCATGCAGGACCACGCCGTGGTGCGATCGTCCGAATCAGAGGGTGCTTCGCCAACGCTCGAGGACGCGCAGCGGTCGTTCTACAGCGGTCACTACGAAAACGCCAGCGCGCTTTCCGTGAGTCTGTGCGCGGCGGGTGCCGACAACGACCTCGAAGCCTGCGAGCTGCGCACCTCGAGTCTGCACTTCCAGATTCGGAGAGCAATGGGCGAATCAGCGGACCGCGAACGCGCCTGGACGATGTGCGCCACTTGCCCTGACCTCCTTTCGGTGTTCATCGCCGACACCAATCGCGCACGCGCGCTCGCACGGACACGGCTCCAGCGGAATCCGGACGACGAGGCGGCCCAGTTTCTGTTGGGCAAGATCGACCTCAACTACGTCTGGCTTCAGCTCGGCACGCGTGGACGCAAGACCGGTTGGGACGAGTATTGGGAGGCGAGGACGTCCCTGGACAAAGTGCTCGAACGCAATCCTGGGCATCTTCGCGCGCGCGTCGCGCGTGCATGGATTGACTACATCGTCGGCACGAAGATGCCCAGAGGAACACGCTGGCTGCTCGGTGGCGGCAGCAAGAAGAACGGGCTGCGGGTGGTTCGCGAGGCGGCCAGCAGCGATGGTGACTTCTTCGAGCGCACAGAGGCGGCGTTTGCTCTCTGGGACATGCAGGTCCGCGAGCGGGAACTGGTGGAGGCTGTCGCGACGGCCCGGCAACTAGCGCGCGACTTTCCTGACAATCGCGAGCTGACCAGATTCCTGAACGCTCACCAAGGGTCGAAGTGATGGAGTACCCCACAAACGAAGCCGCGATAGTCCTTGCTTTATCCCCGGAATAGGCGCAAGCTTCTTCTAGACCGCTTTCCTGAGTACTGGTCCTTCCGCACGTCCGCTCCGCGGGCAGCCCTCATCAAAGCCTTTCGAAAGCCTCATATGTCTTTACGCATCTCGCTCGGGTGCACGTGTCTCTTCCTTTTGACCGTCGCGGCGGCGCCTGCGCGTGCAGAGGACGCCGGCAAGTACCGCGAGTTCACGCTTGGAAGCACAGTGGCTTCGGTATTGGAGCTGACCGGATCGCGCCCGTCTGAACTGAGAACGGTGCACGAAAGACCATCGGTGCTGCAGGAGCTCGTGTGGCGACCGCGGTATAGCGCCGGACGAGCGCTGCCCGATGTCGATCCGGTCAACGAGATTGTCTTCCGCTTCTCCGACGACCGGTTGTATAGCATTGCCGTCTACTACGACCGGGCACGCACCGCCGGTCTCACGCATGACGATCTGATCCGCGTACTGAACGATCTCTACGGTGTGCCTCTGGCGGCGGCGAAGCATCACTCGGGTGTCGCTCGCTTTGCGCCGTCGGATGCTGCGATGCCGATTGCGACATGGGAGCAAGGCGACACAATGGTGACGCTTTCCTGGTCAGACTATCGAGCCGGATATGTTCTCGTCGTGATGTCTCAGGTGCGTGAATCGGCTGCCAGCCTTGCGACGGCTGCGGCTGTTGCGCTCGACGAGCGCGAAGCACCGGCTCGAGAAGAGGCGAGACGGAAGAAGGACGCCGAAGACCAGAAAGCCGCAGAAGAGCGGGCTCGCGAAACCAATAAAGGAGCGTTCCGGCCATGATGTCATTTACGCCATACCCACCGGTCCGGTGGTCGTTGAGCGCCTTATGGTTGTCGTGCGCGCTTCTCATCTTCTTCGCGCTCGGCAACGCGTCCCTGGTGAGCTGGATGGCACTCATGGTGTCCGCGTTAATTCCGCCGGTTGTGTTCCTCTGTTTGTGGAACGACGGCCCCCCACCGACCGTCGCCGAGGTGCTACGTGCGACCGAGGATCGGCGATGACGCCGCAACCTGGCGCGACGACCTCGGTGAGTTGCCCGTTGTGTCACACGGTCGCGCCTGCGATGACCGGTGAGGCGCTGGCAGCAGGTGGTGACTGGCGGTGTCCGCAGTGCCATCAGAACTGGAGCGCGACGCGGCTCGCCACGGTCGCCGCCTACGCGGAATACTGCGCGGCACGCTCGGATTCGGCTGCGTGAACGCATTCACGATTGTTGGCTCGCAGGCACTTGCGCCTCGGGCAGAGCGACCAGCGACACCCGAGGAGATTGCGCGCCGCGCTTTCGAGATTTACTGCGAACGCGGCCGTCGGGATGGCGACGACCTCGCCGACTGGTTGAGGGCGGAGCGCGAGTGCGGTCAGAAAACCGCTTCAGACGCCCCGTTTCGATTGAGAATCCAACCCGATCGCCGCCAGCATTGCCAACCTCCACCGGGCTTTGATCGTCGACGCGCGCGAGCGAAATAAGAACGACCTGCTCTCGGCGCGCCCCCACCCAACGACCTGGCGATTCGCGTAACCTATACTGGCGGTCTGTTCAGACGCCAACGCTTGAATGACCGTTCAGAAATGAGGTGTCGTGTGGTGCGCCGTGCATGTTTCCTCGCGACTGCCGTCGTGGCCTCGTGCGTATTGTCCGCGGCTGTCGATGCGCAGCTTGCCTCCCGCCCTGCGGCGGAATGGACGAAGACACTCGAGAGTCCCGAGCGAGTCGCGGGCTTGCGGACGAGCGAAGTGATCGCCAGGCTCAATCTGAAACCTGGTGACGTCGTCGCCGACCTGGGCGCGGGCACCGGCCTGTTCTCGCTTCCGCTTGCGAAGGCCGTTCCGGCTGGACGCGTGTATTCGGTGGAGCTGGACGAAGGATTCCTGACGCAGATTCGGGGCAAGGCGAAGACCGAGAACGTGACGAACATCGTGCCGGTCCTGGGCAAGTTCACCGATCCGGCGCTGCCCGGGCGCGACGTCGATGTCGCGTTCTTCCACGACGTGTTGCATCACGTCGAGAATCGCGCCGCGTATCTCAAGAGCGTTGCGGGCTATCTCAAGCCTGGCGGTCGCATTGTCGTGATCGAGTTCAACGCCGCCGACAGTCCACACAAGGCCGAGCCGGCGCTCGTTGTGAGCAAAGAGCAGACAGCTGCCTGGATGGCCGCCGCCGGTCTCGTCCCGAGCGAGGACATCCAGCTGTTTCCGGATAAGTACTTCGTCGTCTATCGCCGGAAATAAGAGACACACGTAGGCCGGGTCTTGCTCTTTAGACCCGGCGGGTCCACAAATCAGGACCCGCCCTACGCTGGGCTACTTTCCGGGGAGCGCCGGCTTCGCGAGGTTCTCCTCGAACCGCCGGTTCTCGCGCACCGAGCAGATCTGCTGGTAACGCAGGAACCCCGTCTTCGACAGCGTGAAGTTGCGCTCCGCATTCCAGGGCTTGCTGTAGGCGCCGGGGTCATCTATGACCATTCGGAGCTCGAGCGTGTTGGCGTCGACGCGCTTGTAACGCTCGGTCAAGTGGAGCTGCTCGGAGTGCGGATGGCCCATCTGATCGAGCCACGTTTTGTCGGTGAAGCCAATCGTGTCCACGACCAGCGTATCGCCGTTCTCGTACCAGCCGATCGAATGTCCCCACCACTGCGGATCGGGATCCTCGGGGTGCTTCGCGTTCATCCAGACGACTCGATAGAAGGGACCGAGCTCGTGGAGGATGTAGACCGCCTCCGGTGTCTGCACGAATCTGTGCTTGATCGGCCAGAGATAAATGTGAGGCACGCCGGGCGGCTCGCAATAGAGCACCTGCGGATCAGTGGTGTTGCCAAACTGCGGATCGGGCCCGGTTGACGTGCGCTCCGACATCGTCTTTTCGCGTGCCCACGGCAGATACGGGATGTCGTCCTCCTGCCCGCGCTTCGCGCCGCGAATGTCGGAGACGCTGAGGCTCTGCCCGATTCCCCCGCGTCGTCCATCCGGGGCCCAGTCACCGGAGAGGTCAGCGGGCTTGGCGGTGGCGGCGCCCGGAGGAGGTGATCCGCCTCGAGCGGGGGCCTGTGCACTGACTGCGAGCGAGAACGTGAGGACGCCGAGTGACAGCGACCCCAGGAGCATCAGCCGATTTCGCATGCGAAGACTCCGTTGTGGTTCACGCGTACGCGACGCGTATGCTCTACGCCTTCACGCACACCGATGCGTGCGTCCCGATGTCTATTTCGCCGGAGCAGGCGCTGCCGGTGCAGGCCCTGCCGCCGTCAGTTCCTTGCCGTCGGCCAGCACGATCTTCTGCAGGTTCCCAACCTTGGCGCCATTCTTCGCGGCGAAGATGTAGACGGTGACCTCGTCCCCTTCCTTGAGAGATCTCCTGGTCCAGCCGCGTTCGATCATCACCTGCGGAGGCTCGGTGGCGGCAATCCAGTGGGAGACCGTGCCCTTCTCGTCGGTCACGTCGAAGTAGATCTGGTTGTGAGGATTGAGCCACTCGAACTTCGTGATCGTCCCCTTCAACACGACAGGCTTGGAGAAGTCGTACACGTTGGTCGCCCCGTGATGCGCGATGAGCGGAGCGGAGGTCGCGAGGAAGCCGATGGCCAGCGCTATGAGAAGGAGCGGCTTGTTCGTCATCTTGCTCTTCACCCTTTCATTTTCTGGGCGTATTATCCGCTGCATTCGATGGGGATGGAAGACGGAAGGTAGTTCCGCAAGACCTGGGAGGAAACGATGCGTACTGTTGCGGCGATTCTTGTGACGTTTGTCATAGGTGCGGTTGCCGGTAGCTGGATGACGAGCGCGCCGCAGACGGCGCCGGCACCCGCGACCTCGGCCGCAGGGTTTGCCGCGGTGCCGGGGGCCATCGGAAGCCAGGATTTGACCGGGCCGTATGAGGTCGTCAAGGGGTGGCCCAAAGACATCAGCACCCTGCCGGGCAATGAAAAGTGGACCTACGGTGCAGGGCAGGGTGTGTTCGCCGAAAGCCCGAATCGTATCTTCATGCTGTTTCGTGGTGAGCTGCCGAAGATGGAGGCACCACGCGCCACGCTGTTGCCCCAGGTCGGGCCGAGCATAAGCTTCCCGGTCGCCGGACTGTGGCGAGACGCGACGCAGGCGTCACTTCCCGGGACGGGTGGCACCGACCAGGACACGCGAAAGTGGCTCACCTCGTGGGAGGGAAAGGACGATGTCCTCGGGATCAAGGGGCCTCCGTATCGACAACTCGGGGTTGACGCGAAATGGGAGCACTGCATCGTTGTCGCCGATGCCAACGGCAACATCATCGAGACGTGGACGCAGTGGGACAAGATCCTGCGCCGTCCACACTCGGTGTACATCAGCCCGTACGATCCCGAAAAGCACGTCTGGATCGTCGACGACAACATGCAGGCGATCTACAAGTTCACCAACGACGGCAAGAAGCTCGTGCAGACGATCGGCACGCCCGAGAAAGAGGGCGCCGATGGGACGCACTTCAATCGTCCGACCTTCATCGACTGGCTGCCCGACGGGACCTTCTTCGTATCCGACGGCTATACCGGCACGCGCGTCGCGAAGTTCGACAAGGATGGAAAGTTCCTGATGGACTGGGGCATCAAGGGCAATCCTCCGAATGAAACGCGCCCCGGCTACATGAACAACGTGCACGGAATCGCCGTCGATCCGATGAGCCGCCGCGTGTTCGTCAACGACCGTAACAACCATCGCGTGCAGGTGTTCGACGAGAACGGGAAGTTCCTGTACGACTGGCGGATCGATGCCGATCCCTCGAGCCTGCACCTGCTCTATATCGGTGACGATCGCAACATCTGGACGTTCGATCGCAGCACGCACAAGTTACTGAAATATGATCAGGAGGGGCATCTGTTGTACGCGTGGGGGACGCTTGGCATGTTCCCAGGCGCGCTCTGGGGCGTTCACGGCATGAGCGTCGATCAGGAAGGCAATTTGTACGTCGCCGAGGTCGACAGCGGTCGCGTGCAGAAGTTCCGTCCGAAGAAGGGCGCCAACCCTGACTATCTGGTCGCCAAGCCGGTCGCTCGAGTGTGGAAATAATGAGATCTCTGTTCGCGGCGGCGACGTCGGCGGTTCTTTTCGGCGCGCTTACTGTTCCACTCGCTGCGCAGTGGCCGCCGCATCCCGTCGGGGTTCCACAAGGTCCCGACGGGAAACCAAATCTGGCCGCGCCCGCGCCGCGCACGGTCGATGGCAAGCCGGATTTTTCTGGTATCTGGATGATCTACAACGGTCCGGATCCGGGCGATCGCGCCGATCGCCCGCCACGTTTGAGTGGCGGGCTGAGTCTGCCGATGCAGCCGTGGGCGGCGGACCTCCAACGGCGGCGCGCCGCTGAAGGTGGCCTGAACGATCCTGACGGTTTGTGCCTGCCGCAGGGGCCGCTTCAGTACCACATCGATCCACAGCCACTGAAGATCGTTCAGACTCCGACGCAGATCCTGATCATTTACGAGTCGAACTACGGTCTGCGAACGATTTACATGGATGGCCGGAAACTGCCGCCGCTGGGCGAACCGCAGCCGTTCTGGCATGGCTACTCGGTTGGGCGTTGGGAAGGCGACACGCTCGTGGTCGAGTCGAACAATTTCCGCGGTGTCGATCCTGACGCGGTGAAGAATGGCGAGCCGAGCAGCTTTCACGGCGTTGGATGGCTCGATCACCGGGGGAGTCCCTACACGGAGTCGATGAAGCTGACCGAGCGGTTCCGGCGTGTGAATTACGGGCATCTCGATATCGAGTTCACCGTGGACGACCCGAAGGCCTACACCAAGCCATTTACCGTCCGGATTGTGCAGCAGATCGTGCCTGACGGTTCGGAGTTGATCGAATTCATCTGTCACGAAAACCAGATGTTCCTGAAGCTGACCGGCCGGGAGCGACGGTAGTTGGGGTAGTTGGTGTCAGGCAGTGAATCGTGAATCTGCCCGGAAACGGGCAGGTGTCAGGCAGTGAATCGTGAACTTGCCGAAGCCTTGAAGCATCGCGAGCAGGCCGACGTTCACGATTCACTGCCTGACACCTCACGAACGCGGGATCTTCTTGCGCCACTCTGACGCCTGCTCCGTCTTCCCCCATTCCGTGTAGAGCTGCACGACACGAGCCCCCGCGCGCTCCACGGCAATCCGGTTCTCCCGCGGAATGCTCGGCTCTCGCGCCTTCAATGCGCCATAGCCAGATACAACCAGCGTCTCGGCATCCGAGTAGCGTTTCTGCGCAGCAAGGCTGGCGCCGAGCAGGCTTTGGCAGTTGTATCGATCCCACCCGTCCGCTTTGGTGCTCTCGTAGGTCGCGAGCGCGGTGCGCAAAACAGACTCGGCGTCGGCGGCATGGCCTTCGTTCAGCAGGATCTGCCCGGTCGTGGTCATGCTTCGCAATGTCTCGCTATGCTGCTCCCCGAGCACTCGGCGCCGAATGTCCATGGCCTCTCTGGCCAGCGGCTCGGCTTGCGCGTAACGATTCTCGTTGACATACAGCGTCGCCAGATTCTGAGCGGTGTTGGCCACATCCGGATGCTCCGGCCCGAGCACGCGTCGCTGTGTACGAAGGGCACGCACATAGAGTTCTTCAGCCTGCGCGTTCTTGCCCTGCAACATATACAGGTAGGCCAATCCGTTCATCGTCAGCAGCACGTTCGGGTGTTCGTCGCCGACGACACGTCGTTGTACATCGACGACCTTGCGATAGAACGCTTCCGAGAGATCGTACTTACCGGCGGCGCGATAGAACACCGCCAGGTTGTTCATGCTGGTCAGTGTTTCCGGATGCTCGTCCCCCAGCACGCGCTGCTTCAGTTCGAGCGCCTTGGTGAACTGCGCTTCGGCTTCCGGATACCGGTTCTGGCGGAAGTACACGATCCCGAGATTGCCGATGCTGATCATCGTCTCGATGTGCTGCTCGCCGAGGACGCGCCGCATCTTCTCGATGACGTCGAGGAACAGCGTCTCCGCTTGCACATACTTGCCTTGATATGACGCCAGCAGTGCGAGGTTGTTCATGCTGGTGAGCGTTTGCGGATGCTCTTCACCGAGCGCCGCGCGTTGCAACTCGAGCAGGGTTGCCCTGATTGGCTCCGCTTCGGCGTACTTGCCTTGACGCCAATACAGGCTGGCGACGCTGTCCATGCTTTCCAGCGTGTCGGGATTGCGTTCCCCGAGGACTTGACGTCTTCCCTCCAGGGACGCGACGAGCAGCGGCTCGGCCTCCGCGAGCTTGCCTTGAAGCATGTACAACATGCCCAACCCGCGGGTCGTCGTCAGGGTCTGTGGGTGCCGTTCACCGAGGGCCTGCCGGTCGGCGGCAAGTGCCTTCGTGAAAAGTTGTTCCGCCTGGTCAAATTTGGCCTGCGTCGCATACAACGTTGCAAGCGAGTTCTGCGTCGCCGACACCGTCGGATGACCGTCGCCGAGCACCTGGCGCTGCAGCTCGAGAGCGCGTGCGGTGTGCGTTTCCGCCTCGGGATAGAGACCGAGATCCTGATAGGTTTTCCCGATGGTCAGACGGATCCCCGCCTCGACGAGCGGCTGCTTGTCGAACTTTCCGGCGATGCGCGCAGCCGCACGATCGAGCGCAGCTCGAACCTTGAGATCGGGATCGGGCTTGTTGTCCGGCCGTGCCTGGTTGCTGGCGCTTGCCTGCGCCAGCAGGTCGTTCTGCAGGAAATCATTGACGCTGTTGGCGATCGCCTCGGCCTCTGCCGCCCGATCGCGCTCCAGGATCGCCGCACGCTCCGCGCGTCGCGCCCGCGTCGCCTGCCACGTGCTGGTCACGATGCCAGCGACGAGCACGACGAACACGGCGACAATACCTGCCACCAGCCCGGTGTGACGGCGCGCGAACTTCTGCAGCTGATAGGTCGCCGTCGGCGGCCGCGCGATGATGGGTTCATCCTTCAGGTGACGTCGAATGTCGGCCGCCAATGCCGCAGCGGATCCGTAACGACGGTCCCGATTTTTTTCGAGCGCCTTTGCAACGATGGTTTCGATATCGCCACGATACGCGCGATCGATCGAACCAAGCGGCGGTGGTTCGTGCGTGTCGATCGCCTCGACCGCCTCGTGCAACGTGCCGTCCGACTTGTACGGGAGGCGTTCCGCCAGAAGCTGGTAGAGAATCACCCCGAGCTGGTAGACGTCGCTGCGGATGTCCACGTCGTGTGGGTCGCCGGCGAGCTGCTCGGGGCTCATGTACGCGAGCGTGCCGACCAGTTGACCCACATTGGTGTGCAACGAGGCCTGCATATCGCGGTCGAGTACGCGGGCGAGCCCGAAGTCCAGAACTTTCGGGTGTCCGTCTCCGTCGACGAGGATGTTGCTCGGCTTCAGATCGCGATGAATGATGCCGCGCTGATGGGCATGGTGTACCGCGTCGCATACTTCCGCCATCAGCTCGAGGCGCCGCGGCGTCGTCAGCCGGCCGGCGATGGCATGCCGCAGTAACGACTCGCCCTCGATGAACTCCATCGCGAAGTACGGCTGCGGTCCGAATCCGCGATCATCGGTGGATGCGACGTAGATCTGAGCGATGCCGGGGTGATGCAACCGCCCGAGCACTTCGGATTCCTGTTCGAAGCGGCGCAGGGTGTTAGGGTTGGTTGCTCCTGGCTTGATGACTTTCAGTGCGACCCTGCGACGGGGATGCTGCTCCTCGGCTTCGTAGACCGTCCCCATGCCCCCTTCGCCCAGCACTTGAACGATCCGGTAGCGGCCAATCGTGTCCGGAAACTGAGAGTGCCGCACGACCGGCGGACGCGTGCCGGATGGACTCGCGACAATCGTGTCCGCCAGTGTGTCCGCGACGGCGGGCGGCGGGGTACCCGCGTCTTCTGAATTCATGCGACCTTCCTGAGAATCGCCCCGGGAGGCATGCTGTCACAAGCAGAGGCCCTTTTCCAGCAAACTAGCCAGGGGCGCTGCCCCTGATACTCCGGCAGCATGGACCGGCTAGTTCCGCCGTATCGCTTGCCGCGCTTCGCGCGGCGGCCCGTTATGCGGTGCAATGACGAGCACAACATTCGCGCGTGAGCCGCATAACGGGCTCATTGACGTAACGTTCAGCGAGAGGGTGGTGTGTGAGAGTTGTTGTTGTCGTCAAGTTGGGCGGAAGCTTGCTGACGGCCGCGCCCTTCGATTCGATCCTAGCTGAGATTGCCGCGGCGAGTCGCACGGTACCGTTGCTGGTTGTGCCCGGTGGCGGACCGTTCGCAGATGCCGTGCGCGCTGCGGATCGTTCGCTGGGGCTTGGCGACGATGCAGCCCATTGGATGGCCATCCTCGCAATGGATCAGTGCGCTCATGCCATCACGTCGCGGTTGCCCGGCAGTGTCCTGGTCACTCGGCGCGACGATGTGGGCCACGCACTTGTGCGCGAGCGCATTCCAGTGCTTGCACCGTATGGATGGCTGCGCGAGGACGATCAGCTGCCGCACTCGTGGGACATCACGAGCGACAGCATCTCGGCGTGGGTCGCGGGTCAGATCGGGGCTTCACGTCTGGTACTGGTGAAGCCTCCAGGTGCTTCGGGATCCGATCTCGTGGACCCGTGTTTCGAGCGCGTGTTGCCGCCGCACGTTGAGAAGACGATCGTGACCGCCGATCGGATCGATCGGCTGCGCGCGGCGTTGACAGTCCGCTGACAAACGGATCGACAGTTACGACCGCTTGAATGCGGCGGTCATGCGATCGTGAACCTGTTCCGGCGTGAGCTCTTCCTTCACCGTCGAAATCGCCCAGAGGTGGCCGAACGGATCGGCCACCCAGCCCATTCGATCGCCGTAAAACGCATCACCAACGGGCATCACCGCCTTCGCTCCGGCGTCAACCGCGCGCTGATACACGGCGTCGACGTCGTCGACGTACATCTCGAGAATCGTCGTCGTGGCGCCGACCGACTCCGGCGCTGCGACGGTCATCACACCATTGGGCCCCGCCGGCTGCTCGTCGGTGACCATGACCATGGTCTTGCCGATCCGCAGGTGGGCGTGCACGCCGTCGCTGAACGGCATCGTCGATTGATAGAGAACCGTTGCGCCGAAGGCGCGCGTGTAGAACTCGATCGCCTTGCGCCCACCGCGCACCATCAGGTGCGGCGTAATCGTGCCGTTGTCCGCGCGTGCTCCAGTGATCGCCATGTCCGCCTCCGTTCAGCGCTTCGAGATTCGCCACGCGTGGCCCGCGGGATCCGTGAAGAGATTCCGGTACATGCTGGCCCAGTCGTAGACCTCGCGCAGAGGCCGTGCGTTCAGACCGTAGAGCCGCTGGCGTCCATCCTGCCGCACGCGCACCAGGCCGGCATCGAGGAGGATGCGCAAGTGCTGCGAGATGGCCGGCTGCGAGACATTGAACGGCCCGGCCAGACTGGTGACGGACTGTTCAGCCGTGCGCAGCTTGTCCAGGATGGTGCGGCGAGTCGGGTCGGCTACGGCTCGGAACACATCACGCGCGTGCGCGGTAGCCACGCGCGAAGTCTAATAAGCGACTGCTTATATGTCAAGCACACTTGAAGATACGTCGTTGTGCAAAGCGCCTAGGACACGCGAATCAGCCAACGCGGAACGCGTGATCTGTACGCAGGCCACTCGCCCGGAAACGTACGGGCGAGCCACGGCTCCTCGTGCACCAGCACGCGCAGGTGAAAAAGGATCGCCACGACGACGGCGTAAATCGCGAGCGTCGG